>OJRV01004627.1_pt1 | contig 9949 bp, 16 predicted proteins | sample 1599241 | NCBI WGS metagenome assembly OJRV01 (sample SAMN04168656, study PRJEB22393) | human gut metagenome | biome: human gut microbiome; feature: stool | host: Homo sapiens | collected 2014-03-17 | reverse complement strand
TCGTCCGGACGGGGAGTGATCCTTGGGCGGATCTTCACCGTAGAGGAGGAGACCATCCAGGCGGCTGTGTCACCTGGCGGCGAGGTGGACGGACGGCTGCTGATCCGGGTGGACGTGGCCAACGGGGAAAAGCCCATTGAGTTCGTGACCCAGGCTGAAACGCCCCTGCCTGAGCTGACCCAGGAGGACATCAACCGGGACGGCTCGGTGTATGAGCTGCCGCTGGCGGTCTATAAGGTCACTGAACTACTGATCTCCGACCTGAGAAGGATTGTAACTAACTTAGTATCAACCTCAGGTATGGCAGTAATGCGGACTGTTCATACCACTATGAATTGGATAGAACAGTCTGCCACAGGCAGTATACCATGCTGGAAGCAAGCAGTGACTATACCTGACTTTTCTGCAATGGCACAGGTAAACATTACTTTAGATGCAGATGGGATGAGCCAACTGATTAACGATGGAGTAATAGCAATGTGGGCTGAGAATGACAATGGCATTTGCACTATCAAGGTGTTGGGCGCAGTACCTACAGCAGCACTGACACTGTATTTGACAATATTGGAGGTGGATTTAGTATGAGTGTGATCTACGGTAGCCCGATAACTCTGGGAGGAGGTAAGGAAGGCAGCGCCTCCTTTGAGTTGGTACAGACTATTGAATTTGATACTTCTACCAGCGGTGACGAAACCGGGGAGCTGAAGTTAGACCTTTATAGCGATGGGAAGCTGTGTTATTTGGTGTCTGCATCCAGTTTTGCTTCAATACCACTGAAAGGAAGTTATACAACTAAAATTTCCAAAGAAGGTATTAAGTCAGAGTACTTGCCAAAAAATATTGAAAAGTATGGTGAATACAAGGGAGCTTTTCTTGGAAAGTTGATGAGTAGTTCCCCATCGCCTGCGATAGATATGGAAAATTTGGCAATGTATTGGGTTTATATAACAACTGAAAAAGTAGAAGTGGTATTCTCTATTAGCACTGCCAAGGATTATACGGGAAGCATGCGTCAGGTTTATATTACCCCGGGAACAATACTTTTAACTTGGCCTGTGGGAAGTTTATAATAAGGATCGGAAACTCATCGCGTCCTTTTTGCCTTGGCTTTTGCGTGTAAGGTAGAGGGGTGAGGATAATAACAAAAGAACACAGAGATTGACCATGCAAAGGCAGCATTATGCGCATAGAACATATAAGTAAGAGTGTTCGGGAAAGGAGGAGCACCAGTGCTTGAATTTGAGATCAGAGATCAAACCCTGGTCCGAGTGGATGATCACACTGTGATAGCCCGCAGTGAAACTCTGCAAGCCCATTTTGCGTTTAAGACCGATCAATGGCAGCTGTATCTGCGGAGGAATCAGATTCAAGTAGCAAATTATAAGCGCCTTTGATAAAGCCTAAAAGGAGGCAGGACAGTGAAAATATATCTCTCGCCAGAGCGGCGGACGGCGCCCAGGGCCTTCAGGGCAATCCTGGGCAGGCAGCGACCATTCAGGTGGGCGAAGTAACTACCGGGGAACCCGGAAGCAAAGCGCAGGTTACGAACAGCGGCAGTGAGAGCGCAGCAGTATTTGACTTTGTAATTCCTCGGGGAGAACCGGGGCCAAAGGGCGATACCGGCGCTGCCGGAGAGCAGGGGCCAGCAGGAGAGGCTGGACCCGCAGGTCCCACAGGACCCCAGGGAGAGCCTGGAGCAGGCGTACCTGATGGAGGCACTACCGGTCAGGTCCTTGCAAAACGAAGTAACAGTAATCAAGATACGCATTGGATTGATCCTCCGTCCGGCGGAGGGGGCGGCGAGCCTGGTAAGGCGGCTACGATTCAGGTCGGTGAAGTCACTACTGGGGAGCCGGGGTCTGAAGCTCAGGTAACGAACAGTGGTACCGAAAATGCCGCTGTATTTGACTTCGTAATCCCCAGAGGAGAGCAGGGCGCCCAGGGGCCGAAAGGTGATCCCGGCGAACAGGGACCTGCTGGAGCAGATGGAGCACAAGGCCCGTAGGGCGAACCTGGAAAAGGTATTCCACCAGGCGGAACTGCAGGTCAGTTTCTCGTCAAGGAGGACGGAACGGACTACAATGCTCACTGGGTTGATCCACCGTCTGGCGGGGACGATTTCTGGACAGTGGTGGAATCTAATGAGTATTACACATTGAGCGTAAATGAAGCATCACGACTTGCAAAAATTAAGTTTGCTGAGGTGAGCAAAGCGGACCTCAGTGTGGGCTTTGGTAACTATGAAGCATGGAGCGGTATCTATTATAAGGAAGCCACTTATGCTTATAGTCAATACCCCCGAATCCCAACAAAGTATACACCGGAAATCTTAGACCCTCGATTCCCTATTGCCGGATTTAGAAGGTATGAGTTCGGGTATGGGACTGAATCTATGCAGGTTGGTGTAGGGCAGCTTGTGATGTGGATAGGGACAGATGGAGAAGTTAGAGTGTTTATCAATTTGCTCAGCTCAACCAAGGATGGAGGCGAGTATAAATTTCCGCTCAGTATTCCATCTGTGATTTATACCTATAAGGAGGCATAACCTATGGCAAAAGTATTTATCGGAGTAGGTCACGGCGGAGCAGACCCGGGAGCCGTGAGCGGTACATGGGAGGAGGCGGACATCAACCTGGTCATGGCTCTGGCCATGAGGGACGAGCTGGAACGGCATGGAGTAGTAGTTGGCATCTCTCGCGTCACTGATGAGAACGACGCTCTCACCGAGGAAATCGTGGAAGCCAATGCCTTTGAGCCTGATGTAGCGGTAGAAGTACATAACAACGCCCGGGACGGTGATGGCTGGGAATGCTACCGGCAGACTAGTACTGCCTATGGAGAGCAGTCCTTACGCTTGGGAAAAGCTATTGAAACCAGGGTGCTGGCAGCTGGGCAGAACAGCAGAGGAGTCAAAACCAAGCTAATGGAAAACGGTCAGGACTGGTTCGGCTGGTGCCGCCTAGTCAAGGCGCCAGCGGTGCTGTGCGAAGGTTTTTTTGTGGACAATCCTGTTGACCTGAAAGATTTTACTACCACAGCTGCCCAGCAGGCTATGGGTGTAGCCTATGCCCATGGCGTCCTGGATTACCTGGGAATTGAGGTGCTGCCGGTGGACAAGCCCACCCCTGAGCCGGAGAAAAGCACCATCACCTTGGCAGAGCTGGGCGAACTGCTGCGCTCCCAGGGTATTACACAGATCACTCTGTAAGGAGGAGAGAAGCATGGAACATATCAATGAATGGAAAGTAGTCATCACCGGAGTGGCAGCTGCCATTTCCGCTGCCCTGGGTTGGCTTGGCTGGCTGGTGGTAGCATTTGTGGGCTGTATGGCCTTGGACTGGATCACTGGTACAATGGTAGCCCGCAGCAAAGGGGAGTGGTCCTCCGCTGTGGCCCGACAGGGCTGTTGGCATAAGATTGGCTCGGCAGTGGCAGTGGTCGTCGCCCTGATCTTCGACTGGCTGATCGCTATGATTCTGGCCAACGTTCCTGGCATCACACTGCCTTTTGACTATTCCGTATTCCTGGGACCGGTGGTGCTGGTGTGGTACATCGTCACAGAGCTTGGAAGTATCGTGGAAAATGCGGGCGCCTTGGGTGCTCCGATTCCGGCTTTCCTCCAGGCAGCGATCAAGTCTCTCAATGATGCTGTAGACGGCAGTGAAAAGTAATTACATAGCCAAAAGAGCCGCCTATTGTGTAGGCGGCTCTTTTGCGTTATAATAACATTGGTTTGTCCTCCGGTGTCCTTCGGGCCCAGGGGATTTTTTATGTCCGCCACTGGGACACCATGAAGAGGTGCGGGCGGTCCTGTTGAAAATATTATAGCATAAAATGTTGTAAAAGGAGAGCAAGGACGCAAAAGGTACGCAGGAGGGGTAGAAAACCCGATAGGTACGCCTTTTTAATGGGGTTCGAATCCCCCTCTTTCCGCCAAAGTGCTGGAATTGCCCGGCAAAAGAAAAAGCCCATGAATACGCAGAAAATGCGATGTTCATGGGCTTTTTTCGTTATATCTCCAGCCTTTTTGCTTTTCATAAAGTTTTGCGAAATTTCACAGAATTTCAGCACAAAGGACGTAAAAAGTACGCAGTAAAAATCGAGGGGAAAACCAGGATCACTTGGAATCCAAAAAGGCCCGGAAGATATCCTGAGAGACTTGCAGATGTTCGTCCCGGAGGTGGGTATAGATACGGAGCGTGGTGGTGATGTCGGAGTGGCCCATCAACTTCTGGGCGGTTTTTTCGTCTACCCCAGATTCGTAAAGCAGCGAGGCGTAGGCGTGCCGGAGCTGATGCAGCGTGCAGCTGATCCCAGTTTCTTTTTGAAATTTTGTCCATCCGTGTCGCCGGATACTATCCGAGATGGGGCTTTTGCCATCTATCGAGAAAATGTAATTGTTGGCAGGGCCGTCCGGGATCCGGTCAAGGAGCAGCTGCGGTAGCGGGACGGTTCGGGAGCCGGCGGCAGTTTTGGGCTGCTTGATATGCGGTGTTTTGCCAACATAGTAAACGGATTTGCAGATGGTAAGCAGCCGGGCTTCCCGGTTGATGTCCTTATATTGCAGCGCAAAGAGCTCACCGCTGCGGCAGCCGGTATACAGCGCAAAGTATGCCGCTCGGCCAAAAAGTCCATTTTCGGCATTGGACTGAATCAGCAGCAGGTCTGCATCGCTTGGCATTTCCCGCGGATTACGCGGAAGCCGCTTCGGGACTGTTACCCCGGTAGCGGGATTCACCTGGATGATATCATGACCGATTGCATACTCCAGGATCAGCCGCAGCACGGACAGATGATGAGCAACCGTCTTATAAGCATAGCCCCGGCCGGACAGGTACTTGACATAGGCCCGCACATCGGAAGCCTGAATAGATCTGATCCGTTTTTCGCCGAAATATTCTACGGCGTGCTTGTATTTGGCTTCATAGCCCCGTGCAGTGTTGTATTCCAGATCACGATAAACCCCTTCACGCCATTCATCGGCCACCGGTTCAAAATAAGGACCAGCTTCCTGCTCGGCCGTATAGGCGACCATTTTGTCCGTGACTTCCTTTTCTGTGTGGCCGTAAAAATAGACCCGTTTTCCGTCAACTACTTTGATGGCCTGGAAAAGCCCATCCGGGCGCTGGTACATTTTTTTCTTTGGGTTTCGCTTTTGGGCCGCCCCGCACCATGGGCAGTACAGCGCCCCATCCGGTATCTCCTTCTTACATTTTTTACAGCTTGCCATTGTCATTTCCCCCTTATTTTGATAGAATAAGGGTATAGAAAACCAGACCCACTCCCAAGTGGGCCATCATTATGCGAGATGGTTTCTATACCCAGCCGTTCACCTGTTGGCGCAGGTGGACGGCTTTTTTTATTAGTCTTAGTTTATCTTAGTTTATCTTAGTTTATCTGTGCGGTTGAGTAGTTGAGAAAACAGTTGATCTATCAGTTAATCTGTAAGTATCCACTTACTATTTACTGGGAGTCAGCTCGATCTTGACGCCGTCAACGCTCAGTGTAGTTCCTTCCGGCAAAGAAATATTGTAATAGGCGCGCTCGTAGAACTCCTCACCCAGTTCATTGTTGGCCTTGGTGGTTCCCATGATCGCATTGATGCCGCCTTCGTACACATTGCTGGAAGACACATTTCCTCCGCCTTCGACAGCCTTGATGTCATAAACACCAGCCGGGAAATCTTCCCCTGCTACAAAATTACCATTGCCCAGCTTGACAGTTTGCGTAATTGACTGGTTTCTGGGGGTCAGGCCGGAGGCATTTGCGGCATCAGTGGAAATCTGGATTGTAACACCAGAAACAGAGAGCACAGTTCCATTGGGCAGATCAATATTTTCATATTTCTGCTCATAGAAATCGCCGCCCACCTTTTTATCCTCAGCAGAAGTTCCCATAACTGCATTGATACCGCCGCTATACAGATTGGTAGAAGAAACATTTCCTCCTCCCTTTACAGCAGTAATGTCGTATGTACCCTCCGGGAAGTCAACACCGGCAGTATAGTGACCAGATACAAGCTGGGTTTCAAACGGAACGGTAGCTGTTACAACGGAGGAGTTTCCTCCAGAGGAACCGCTGGTACTTGGCTTTGGATCACTGCCGAGAGCGCCGGCAACAATCAGCACAGCGCCTACGATCAGCACCGCAGTCAGGCAGCCGTGCTTCTTTTTAGGCTTCTCTTTTTTAGCTTTGGAAGGTTCGGGAATCTCACCGATGGGGGTTTCAGCTTGGGTGGTTGCCGGGGTTCCGCATTCTGGGCAGAACTTAGCATCGCCAATGTCTTTTCCGCAATTTGAACAGAACATAACAATCCCTCTTTTCTTTCTGTATGATAAGCAGGTGATCCCCTGCAATATCCTGATTAAAGGGTCCTCCGGAATTCCAATGCTACACCAATGATCTCCGCAGCACCTGTTTCAAAGTCGCTCATCGGTACAATTCGCGGCTCAAAGTCCGGGTTTTCCGGCAACAGGAACACAGTGTCCCCCTGCCGTTTGTATCGCTTCAAGGTGGCTTCATCGCCGTTCACACGGCAGGCCACGATCTGCCCATTGTCAGCGCAGGGCTGCCGGCGGATCAATACCAGGTCGCCAGTCTGTATCCCAGCGCCCTTCATGGATTCACCATTTACCCGCAAATAGAAGTAGTCGGAATCATCGTTATACGGTACTGTGGCATAGCCCTGTATATCTTCCACTGCCAAGATAGGCGTTCCAGCCGGAATAGACCCAAGAATTGGGGCGTAGCGGGTGCTATTATATGGGAGCGCATTATCTGGCAGGTTCATTTTCCAACTTTCTTGTCCTGGATCAATGAAAGAGTTCAGATCAATGTTATAGTAATCACAAATATTTTTAATCCATTTTAGTTTAGGATCTCTTGTGCCGTTTTCCCATGTGGAAATGGTTTTATCAGAAACACCAGCAATTTTTGATAAGTCCGATTGTGTCAGATCGTACTTTTTGCGGAGTTTTAATAGCTTTTGTGAAATATTCATAAGCACCCTCCTTCAATATGCATATTATCATATTTGTAGAGTTTTAGCAACATTTTATTCTACAAAAATAACTTTAAGGTGTTGACAATCTACAAAAGTAGAGATATAATGAAGCCGTGGGAGGTGATAAAATGCGCTTTACGATCAAACAGGCGAGATCTTATGCCGGGTTCACTCAAGCAGAGATGGCCGAAAAGCTGGGTATTCACCGTAGTACCTATATGAAGATAGAAAATGACCCGTCTATAGCAACGCTTGGGCAGATCTCCCGTATTTCTGAGATCACCGGAGTTACCATTGATCAAATTTTTTTGGGATATAGCTCTACAAATGTAGAACATACGGCGTAAGGGGGTGGGTCCAATGGATAAAACAAAAGGCCGCCCATAGCGGGCGGCAGAGCCTTTATCAAGGAGGGATAAGATGTACATACATGAGGCCGTAAAACTGGCTGTGAAGTCTGGAAAGCATATCGCGTTGGAGACTTTGCCGGGCATCAAAATTTTTCCCACCAATGGAATTGACTGCTGCGTTGTAAAAGAAGCAGACGGGAGTAGGCCCTGCCGGGGCTGGGAACCCCAAGCGGACGATCTTATGAGCGACAAGTGGAAAATAGTAGATTAAAGCCAGGAGCGGATTTCCTTGAACAGCAGATATCCACGTCTGATAAAAGTATCTTCATCAGCATTACGGACTGCATTTGGAAGAAGAAAAACGCAGTAGGCGATTCCATCTGCCCACATAGTTTTAACAAAACCGTCAGATTCAAGGACCCGAAAGGCATCATTCAGAATGGTGTCATCCATATCCGGATGCTCTGACTTGAATTGATCGAGATTGAATGTTGTTTTTTTCGTTGCGTAGTAGTTTTTGACCATAGCCTTTAAGAGTTCATTTGCTACATCAGAAAGTTTCATAGAATGGCCCCCTTTCCCTCTGATTCTATCACAGGGCGAAAGAAGGGACAAGCTGCCCGGGGCATCTGCCCCCGATGTGATCACTCACTTTGACCTCTTTTTCTGTTCCACAGTTTTCTTCTTTTTATTGGTCGGGGGCAGATGCCTGGGCAGCAGCGGAGAAAGGAGCGCCGACATGGCAAGAGAGAAACCGGCATACCGGGACAACCTGGAATTTCTGCTGGAGCGATCCGGCGGCAAGGCCCTGCTGAATGTGAAAGAGGTCTGCCAGATCTGCGGCATCAGCTACAACACCGCCCGAAAGTTGTTCCAGTTTAACGAATGCAATATGATCTCGGTGCCAACCTTGGCCCGGGAGCTGAGCTGAAAGGAGAGAACACCATGAAAAAGACGTGGAGAATGTTGAGTGCTGCCGGCCTGCTGGGTCTGATGCTGTGCATTGGAGCCATGGAACATGGCGCACCACTGCTGCCTGGCTTTATCGGTGCGATGGCCTGCAATGGGGTCTTTGCCCTGGGCATCGAGTTGGGCGGTCTTACATACAAGGGGGACAAGCTGTGATACAGATTTGTCCACCTGATTGCCCCAACCGCCGACCCGGGTGTCATGGAAGCTGCGAGGACTATCTGAAAAGACTGGAAAAATACCACGATGAACAAGCCCATCTCCGGGAGCAGAAAGCCCGGATCAGCGACAGCATCCGGGGCGTGATCGCCACCCTGCCGGTAGACAAGCGTAACTGCCATGTGACCCGGGATCCTGGGCGGGCAGAGCGACCAGGGAAAAGGAGGCGCAGATGATGCGGATCCTGTATGAGTGCCGGGGTATCACCCTGGCAGACACCGGGGGAGGGCTATGAAGTCCTCAAAGATGGCAGGACGCACCTGACTGGCATCGACACACCCAGGGAGGCAGTAGTCTCCTACTGTGCGGTGCTGGAATCGGAGATGCTCCGGCGGGTGGAGCGGTATGAGCAAAAGAAAAAAGCAGAGCTGTGACGAGCTCTGCCTTTCCGAAAAGCGGTATTTGATTGGAAGCAAATTACCGCTTTTATTATACCGCCAAACCGCAGAAAAAGCAAGGCGCCATGCGCCTTTGCAGACTTGGTAAAGCAATTATCTTTTCGACATTGTAATAGCAAAGAGGTTGAAAAATGGCGGGATACATAAAGGCCACCTACCGGGCAGGACCGGTGACAGTGGTGGAGCGATATTACAGCCCTCGGTATGGGGTAAGAGCCGGACGGGGCCAGAGGGAAAAGCCCACCCCGGAGAGGGTGGCAGAAGTCAATGAAAGAAGAAGTGAGTTCAAGCTGTGGCTGACTCTGCTGGAGAATTTCAGGCCGGGAGACCTGCACCTGGTGCTCACCTACCGAAAGGAGAATCGCCCGGCGGACAAGTCCCTCCTGAAGAAAGATATGCAGGCTTTTCTCCGGAAATGCCGGGCGGTTTACAAAAAGCAGGGGAGAGAGCTGCGGTACATCTGGGTGTGTGAGTATGAGAGCACAGCGCCGCACTTCCATGTGATCCTGCCCCGGATAGACCCGGGGCTGCTGCAGGACATCTGGCCCCACGGGAATATCCGACCGGGCTACTTGTACGCCGAAGGGAACTTCAAGCCCCTGGCGGCGTACCTGATCAAAGAGACCCGGCGGACCTTCCGCCAGAAGCTGGTGAGCGGGCGGCGGTGGAATCCGTCCAAGAACCTGAGGAAGCCCCGGATCACCATTGAGGAGACTGGGCGGAGCCGATGGAGGAAAGACCCGAAAGTCCCCAAGGGATACATGATGCTGGGAGAGGTCCAGAACGGCGTTCATGAGTTATTCGGCACGCCGTACCAGTATTACGAACTGCTGCAGATCGTCACCGAGCGCAGAAAGGAGTAGCGGGCGGAATGAAGTTTCAGGAAATAGACCGGCTGGCCCAGAGCGTGGACAAGCTGCCGGACATTGCCAATCTCGGTGACCGGTATGCCTACCACTGCCTGCGGGAGATATATGACCGGTACCTGGCTGGAAAGCTGGGTAAAGAGG
>OJRV01004612.1_pt1 | contig 10002 bp, 9 predicted proteins | sample 1599241 | NCBI WGS metagenome assembly OJRV01 (sample SAMN04168656, study PRJEB22393) | human gut metagenome | biome: human gut microbiome; feature: stool | host: Homo sapiens | collected 2014-03-17 | reverse complement strand
GCCTATGTTTTCTTACGGTCAGCGCAGCAAGTGCGCAGACCTACTGAACAGTTACTCCGTGTTTACATTATATCAAAAACATTCCTATATATCAAACGTCTGCTCTGCGTCTTGATAAAAATTTTTGGCACACCTGCTCATCACGAAAGTAACAAGAATGCGGTGTGCCGTTTTTCGACTCCTTTGCCCGAAAAATCAGAATTGAAGATCCGGCATCACTCATCTGTCCTGTTTTACCCGCAAAACAGATTATATCCCACGATCATAAGCGCTGCCGCCGTAATCACAAGAAAAAAGGTTGTCGGCAATATCAAGGCCCAGGTCATACCGAAACCCACGCAGAACAGCATGAGACCGCATAATCGCTTCATATCCATTCTCCCTAAACAAGATAGGGAATCGAAATAAAGGCATCCTCAAATGAGGGTGCCTTTATTTTTCGTATCTATAAAACTTCTGTGAGCATCTATTATTAGTAGCTCGATCTTTTTATTCGTTCTTTACCAGTATTCGCGACTTTCCATCGCAAAACCTATTATATTATCCGAAGGATATATGATATACTCTTGTTTCTGCACTCATATCCGAGTTATTGTCAGGCATTCCCTTACTTTTCTTTTTTTGCTTGGAGCATTAACGGAAATATTTCTATGCAGTATACTAATAACGGAAATATTTCACACATTTTCGTTGGAAATCCTTTATAATATAATAATAAACATGCTATCGATACACCAAAAGTGAAAAACAGAAGTTTTCTTTGATATTGTAGAAGTTCTATCCATAAAAAAAGCGCTATTAATATTATAGTTGCCATATAACCACTAGGAATATCCTTATCTAAATATAGCATATATGGAATTATTGTACCAAATAATATTAGAAAATACGAAAACCATTTAGTACGATTTGCATATATCCGTTTCCATATCATCGTCTGTATAATTATCGCCTTCACTAGCACCCATACATCCGATCTCTCCTTCGACACTTGCATCGAACTGTTTCGCAAATTCCACGATTTCTCTTGTCATTCGGATATTACCTTCCAAGTTGTATCTGGAAGCATCTACCATAACACTGGAATATCCATCAACTAATGCTTTCTTTAACAATCCGATTTCTTCCCCATGGTCGAAATTCAAAGCTACTTCAACACTTGCTCTTTGTGCCAGTTTCTTAACGATCGGTGCGATCAGATTGCTGTCACAATGATTTACCATATGTTCCTGTACGATATTGATGATGATCGGTGCTCTTAAAGACTGTGCTGCATTGATCACCGCTCTCGCTGTTTCAATGTTAAAACAGTTGATTGCCATGACTGCGTAGTTACCTTCATTGGCACGTTTTAACATTCCCTTCATTGATACATACATAACTTATCTGTCCTTTCTGATCCTATGAAATAGTGAATCCTGATAAATCAAGATCTTCTTCTTTTTCGTCAACCATTGGCTCATCTTCTTCTGTTTTCTTTTTCTTGATCAGTACAAGTAATACACCTGTAACTGCTGTTCCTGCTAACAGTGCGATAAGTGCTGCGATTGGATTTGACATTGCTGGGATTACAAATACACCACCTGATGGTACTTTGCTTCCTACATCAAGGCTGAAACTGATTGCTCCTGTAACACCACATCCTGTTGCTGTACAGATAACTGTACGAATGATATCATTCATTGCGATTGGGATAACACCTTCTGAGATCATGCAAAGACCCATTGGGAATGCAACTTTGATATTTTCTTTTTCCTGTGCTGTATAAATGTTTTTATTCAATAATTTATATGAGTTATTAACAATTGTCAGTAACCTATTTCACAGAAAAAAAATAGATTTTGAACTGTGGAAAACTGTTAGTAATTTGTATAAATGTTTTGAGATAAAAATGAATTCTTTTCTTGGTTATTCGGGTGAAATATCGAATAAGAGTTGAAAACGAGATATCCAAATAAAGATATGAGTTTCTTTAAGTAGTTTTCAACAGCCGATTAATAACTTTTCAACAATATTTTTCTAAGCAACAATCTCCGGGAATTGATTCGATCAGAAAATATAATTACGCTGATCAATTATAGCTTTTGCAGAATAGAAGTGGTAGAAAAACCGGGAGTAAGATCTATTGTTATAATTTCCCCTCCTTTTGCTTTTACGATGTCGTAACCTACAATTTCTTCGGGTTTATAATCACTTCCTTTTACTAAAATATCGGGTTGAATAAACCGGATCAGTTCCAGAGGAGTATCTTCGTCGAAGAAAATAATTTTGTCTGTAAAAAGAAGTGAAGCAAGTAAGAGAGCCCGGGCTTCCTGGTTATTGACAGGACGTTTATCACCTTTTAATCTTTTGACCGACGCATCGGTATTCAATCCTATAACTAATTTTTGGCCAAGACCGGCAGCTTGGGCGAGATATTCGATATGTCCCCGGTGCAGAATATCGAAACAACCATTCGTGAAAACAATTTTTTCTTCTTTAAATCTCCATTGACTCAAAGTATGGATCAGAGTTTCTTTTTCTCTGACAATTTTATTTTCTATGAATGATAAGTAATTCATTTACAATTATTTTAATCTGGGATTTATTCCCAGATCATATCAATCGATTGGTATTGGTGTCCGGAAATACCAAGGTTGGCGTATGTTTTTTAGCTTCTTCGAAGTCCATCGATGCATAGGAAATAATGATGACCACATCTCCTACTGCACATTTCCGGGCCGCCGGGCCGTTCAGACATACGACACCTGAGTTTCTTTCGCCTTTAATGACATAAGTTTCTAATCTTTCTCCGTTGTTTACATTGACGATCTGAACTTTTTCATTCTCGATAATATTAGCGGCTTCCATTAAAGCTACATCGATCGTTATGCTACCTACATATTGAAGGTTAGCTTCAGTGACGGTTGCTTTGTGGATTTTAGATTTGACTACTTCTATAAACATGATGATAATTTTAAAATGGATTTAAAATTAGAATACAATGTTATCTATCAGTCGGATTTTTCCGGCATATACAGCTACACAAGCTACTTTAGTTCCTTCTTCTGACCAGTTTTCCACAACTTTTAGAGTGGTATCGTCGACAATTTCGACATACTCTGTTTCCAGGTATGGATTATTGTTGATTTCGTCAGCAATCCATTTTTTCAATTCACTGACATTCATTTGTGAAGCTAAGTTACGAGCTTTTTTTAAAGTAGCGTATATGTGAGGAGCATTTTTTTTGTATTCTTCATCGAGCAATGTGTTACGTGAACTTTTGGCTAGTCCATTTTCTTCCCGGATAATCGGACACGGAATGATTTCGATGTTGTATTTTAATTGTTTCACCATATTTTTGATAATAGCGATTTGCTGGAAATCTTTCATTCCGAAGAATGCTTTATCGGGTTGAACAATATCGAATAAACGACTCACTACCTGACCTACTCCATTGAAGTGACCCGGTCTTTTCGCTCCTTCCATCACTGTTTCTATATATCCGAAATCGAATTTTCGGGTATCCGGTTCCGGATAAATTTCTTCAACAGAAGGTGCGAATGCGATATCACAATCTACTGTTTTCAGTAATTCGATATCTTTGTCCAGTGTTCGGGGATATCTTTTCAGATCTTCCTGATCATTGAATTGTGTTGGGTTGACAAATATACTGACTACAGTGATATCACTATTGTGTTTACTTTCTTTTACGAGGGATAAATGTCCTTCATGTAAAGCTCCCATTGTGGGAACAAATCCGATTTTTTTCCCTTCTTTACGGAGATTTTCCAGAAGGCTAATTAGTTCATTTTTAGTGTTTAAAACTTGCATGATACTTCGTTAAAAATACGGGATGCAAGTTTACGAACTATTTTTATAATTAGGAAATGAACTAGCTTAAATTATTTTATTAAGGTTTAAGGAAAAAAAGAAATCTGTTATTTCCGGACTTATCTAATGTATTGAGAGTTAAAACGGATAAAACATTCGATTGTACAGCATACTATAGAGTTTATAAAGTTTATAAAAGTATAGAGATGTCCTTCGGACAGGGTTTATGGAACTTTTTATTCAGAAAATATTTATTTATATAAGGTATGGATAGCCGGATGGACGGAAGTCAATGCTTCGATTAATTCGCTTCGGCTGACTCCTTCGCGCATAACGATAAAAATAGTATCGTCTCCTGCAATAGTTCCCAGAATTTCAAAGTAATTTTCACTGTCTATGAGGACGGTTACTGCATTGGCATATCCGGGCAAAGTTTTGATAACAGCCATATTGCCCGAAAAATCGATACTTAGTATGGTGTCGGTGATAATAGCCGAAACTTTTTCTTCCCGTTGTTCATTTTGAATACTTTCAGGAATTACATAAATATACCCTTTTTCTTTATGCGGGATTTTGGCAACTTTCATAAATTTCAAGTCCCGGGATAAAGTGCTTTGGGTAGCTTCGACGTTCATTTCTTTCAAACGGAACAATAATTCTTCTTGTGAAGAAATGAGTTCCGATTCGATCAGTTTGCGTATAGTTAAAAGTCTTTTGGTTTTATTTCTCATAAAATGATATCGTTAAATAATGGTCATAAGGCAAAGATAGAGATTAAATTCAGAATTTGAAATGATATCGATTTTGAATATGTGAATATAAATGCATAAAAAATGCATAAATATTCTTGTAGTGATATGAAAGTTTTTTTACCTTTGCGCCAATTTGGACGTTTGATAAATTAGTTCATTTAAATAGATATGCAAAATTTAAAGAAAGCGCGTTTAGTTCTGCAGGACGGAACTGTTTATGAAGGAACTTCATTCGGATATGAGAAGTCGGTTTCCGGTGAAGTGGTGTTCTACACGGCGATGACCGGTTATCCGGAAAGTTTGACGGATCCCTCCTACAAAGGTCAGATTTTGGTTCCTACCTATCCTATGATCGGTAATTACGGAGTTCCGGTGGATGATGAGGAAAACGGGGTTTCAAAATTTTTCGAATCGGATAAGATTCATTGTACAGCGATTATCATTTCCGATTATTCATTTGCATATAGTCATTGGAATTCGCAAAAAAGTCTCGGACAGTGGTTGAAAGAACAACAGGTACCGGGACTTTTTGGTATAGATACGCGGGCATTGACAAAGAAATTGCGTGAACATGGAGCCATGTTGGGAAGAATAGAATTCGATAATATTTCGATTCCCTTTTATGATCCCAATGAACATAACATTGTAGCCGAAGTTTCTACAAAGGAAGTTGTGGAGTACGGACACGGAAAATATAAAGTGATCTTAGTGGATTGTGGGGTGAAGTATAACATTATTCGTTGTCTTTTGAAACGGGATGTGACCATTAAACGGGTTCCCTGGGATTATGATTTTACTCAGGAAGAGTGTGACGGATATTTTTTGTCCAACGGTCCCGGTGACCCTGCTAAATGTGATATAACCATCAAGCATATTAAAAAAATTTTGACCGGTGATAGACCGATTATGGGGATTTGTTTAGGCAATCAGTTGATGGCAAGAGCTGCCGGTGCTGTGACTTATAAATTAAAATACGGTCACCGCAGTCATAATCAACCGGTGATGCAGCCCGGAAGCAACCGTTGTTATATTACTTCACAAAATCATGGATTTGCTATCGATGATAAAACATTACCGATAGATTGGGAACCTCTTTTTGTGAATGTCAATGACGGTACTAACGAGGGGATACGCCACAAAACCAAACCTTTTTTCTCGGCACAGTTCCACCCCGAAGCTTCCAGCGGGCCTGTAGATACAGAATATCTGTTCGATAAGTTTATCGAGAACATGGAAAAAGGTAATAAGTAAAACATTTCAGGTAAAACCAGCTAAGATTAAAATCGACATGAAGGAAATAAATAAAATATTATTATTGGGTTCGGGAGCATTGAAAATCGGTCAAGCCGGTGAATTCGACTATTCTGGATCCCAGGCTTTGAAAGCCATCCGTGAAGAGGGAAAATACAGTGTGCTGATTAATCCGAATATTGCTACTGTGCAGACTTCGGAAGGGGTGGCCGATAAAATTTATTATTTACCGGTTACTCCTGAATATGTAGAAGAAGTCATCAAAAAAGAACGGCCTGATGGTATTCTGCTTTCTTTCGGGGGGCAGACTGCATTGAATTGTGGTGTCGAATTGTATCAGAAAGGCATCCTTGAAAAATATGATGTGCAGGTATTGGGTACTCCTGTGCAGGCGATTATCGATACGGAGGACCGGGAGATTTTTGCCAATAAATTACGCGAAATAGATGTAAAAACTCCTCGTAGTATTGCTGCCAATAGCATGGAAGAAGCCATCGCTGCTTCGAAAGAACTCGGTTTCCCGATTATTGTACGTGCTGCCTACACTTTAGGAGGTTTGGGTTCAGGCTTTTGTTCCGATGAAGAAGAACTTCGTAAATTGGCTGCCAGTGCTTTCTCTTATTCGCCTCAGGTGTTGATCGAAGAATCTTTGAAAGGTTGGAAAGAAGTAGAATATGAAGTTGTCCGTGATCAGTACGATAACTGTATCACCGTATGCAATATGGAAAATTTCGATCCACTGGGAATTCATACCGGTGAAAGTATCGTAGTGGCTCCTTCTCAGACTTTGAGTAACAGTGAATATCATAAACTTCGGGCTATCGCTATCAAGATTATTCGTCACATCGGAATTGTCGGAGAATGTAATGTTCAGTATACCCTGGATCCGAACTCTGAAGATTACCGGGTGATCGAGGTGAATGCCCGTTTGTCCCGTTCCAGTGCTTTGGCTTCGAAAGCGACGGGTTATCCCCTGGCTTTCGTAGCTGCCAAATTAGGATTGGGATACGGTTTACATGAGATTAAAAATTCTGTTACAAAAGTGACTACCGCTTGTTTCGAACCGGCTTTGGATTATGTCGTTTGTAAAATTCCGCGCTGGGATTTGAATAAGTTCGAAGGAGTGTCCAAGCTGATCGGATCCTCTATGAAGAGCGTCGGAGAAATTATGGCTATCGGACGTACTTTTGAAGAAGCGATACAAAAAGGACTCCGGATGGTGGGACAAGGTATGCACGGATTTGCCGGAAATAAGATTGAAATCCCGGATATCGATGAAGAATTGGTGAATCCCACGGATAAACGGGTTTTTGCTATCGCCGAAGCTTTCGACAGAGGATACGATGTGGATAAAATACATGAGATGACACGTATCGATAAATGGTTTTTGGAGAGGTTACAAAATATCCATTATCTGAAAAATGAGCTGAATAAATATTCGACCATTACAGGAGTGAGTTCTGTTCTGCTTCGGAAAGCAAAACAAATGGGATTTTCAGATTTTCAGATCGGACGTCTGACAATCAAAGACGATCGGCTGACTGCTCATCAAAAAATGCTGGAAGTGCGTGAATATCGGAAAGGATTGGGAATTTTATCTTGTGTTAAACAGATAGATACGTTGGCCGGAGAATATCCGGCAATGACCAATTACCTGTATGTGACCTATAATGGGACGGGAAACGATATTCAGTATGAACACGACGGCCGGTCGGTCATTGTACTGGGTTCCGGAGCCTATCGGATCGGTAGTAGCGTAGAATTCGACTGGTGTGGGGTCAGTGCTTTGAATACGATCAATAAGATGGGATACCGTTCTGTGATGATTAATTATAATCCGGAGACGGTGAGTACGGATTACGATACCTGCGATCGTCTTTATTTCGACGAATTGTCTTTCGAGCGTGTGATGGATATTGTAGAGCTGGAAGAACCGAGGGGAGTGATTGTTTCTACCGGTGGACAAATTCCGAATAACCTGGCGATGCGTCTGAACGGTCAGCATGTCAATATTTTAGGTACATCGGCAGAATCCATCGACCGGGCCGAAGACCGTCAGAAATTTTCTACGATGTGTGATCACTTGGGTATCGATCAACCCCGCTGGAAAGAATTGACCAGTCTGGAGGATATTTATACGTTTGTCGATGAGGTCGGATTTCCTTTGTTGATTCGTCCTTCATATGTCCTTTCGGGAGCTGCAATGAATGTTGTATCCAATAGGGAAGAATTGGTTCATTTTCTCGAACTAGCTGCTGAAGTATCTAAAGATCATCCGGTTGTGGTGACCGAATTTATCGAACAGGCTAAAGAAGTAGAGATAGACGCTGTAGCTCAGCATGGAGAAATAAAAGCCTATGCCATTAGTGAACACGTAGAGTTTGCCGGCGTACATTCCGGAGATGCTACGATTGTCTTTCCGGCACAAAAACTATACGTGGAAACCATGCGGCGGATTAAAAGGATTGCCCGTGCTATTGCGAAAGAACTGAATATTTCCGGGCCTTTCAATATGCAATTTCTGGCCAAAGACAACGATATCAAAGTGATCGAATGTAACCTGCGTGCTTCGCGGAGTTTTCCGTTCGTATCGAAAGTTTTGAAATATAACTTTATCGAAATGGCAACCCGGATTATGTTGGGTGAACATGTAGCCGAATTGAATAAATCGGTTTTCGATTTGGATTATGTCGGAGTCAAAGCTTCTCAATTTTCGTTTGCCCGTTTGTTAAAGGCCGATCCGGTGTTAGGAGTGGATATGTCGTCTACCGGAGAGGTGGGATGTATCGGTGAAAACTATTACGAAGCTATCTTAAAGAGTATGATTTCTGTAGGTAACCGGATTCCTGAAAAGAATATTCTGATTTCTTCGGGCCCCAGCCGTTCAAAAGTGGAATTACTCAATTCTACAAAAATGCTCATTGCCAAAGGATATCATATTTTTGCAACAGCAGGCACGGCTAAGTTCTTTGAGGAAAACGGTATTCGTGTCACCATCCTTCATTGGCCCGACGAAGAGAAAGAACCGAATATTATGGACTACCTGCGGAATAAAAAAATAGATATGGTGATTAACATTCCGAAGAATCATACAAAACGGGAATTGGATAACGGTTATAAAATCCGCCGGGCTGCCGTGGATTATAATATCCCTCTGATTACCAATGCTCGTCTGGCCAGTGCTTTCATTTATGCCATCTGTAAAGTCGACCGGCAAGACATGGCGATCAAGAGTTGGGACGAATACAAATAATATTGTAAAGGGTATCGGGACCTCTATCCCGATCGTAGCGAAGGATTTTCGGATGGCAGAGGGCCAAAGGAGATCCTTCGCTTTGTATTGGTTTATTTCAACCATCTTTTCATGGTTTGTCCTTGACACGGCATAACGTTGTTTCCGCATCGCTATATGCGAATTTAAAGCTTTTTTTTAGAATACCAGGCTGTAGATATAAACCAGCATGGAAAAAATCGATACGATTATGTCACGATTCTAAATAATTTGATATTTTTAGGCGGTTTAAATTTGATTATGCCTGGTAAAAAGATAGAAATTTCGGATGATTGCTTGATGAAACAACTGAAACTTAAGTCGTATAGGGCTTTTGAAGTGGTTTTTAATCGTTATTATGCGGGATTATATCGTTTTGCTTTGGCTTATCTGATGAATCGTGAATTAGCGGAAGATGTGGTTCAGGAAGTGTTTTGTTCGCTCTGGACTTCTTCGCTTTCAATTCCCGAAAGTACCCATCTGAAAAGTTATCTTTATGCTTCTGTAAAACATGCTTGTCTGGATTATTTTAAACATTTACAGGTGATAGACATCAATCAGGATAAATTGACAGAAGCTTTGATTTTTTCCGGGACAATAGAATATGAAGATAATGAGGATTTATTGGAAAAGGTGAAAGCATGTCTGGATAAATTACCTGAGCAACAAAGACGGGTATTGGAATTAAAAGTATTCCGCGATATGAGTTATCGTGAGATAGCAGAAACATTGAATATTTCAGAATTGACAGTCCACACCCACATAAAGAGAGCATATAAATTTATACGGAGTTCTTTGCCTTTGCTCTATTGTTTCCTGAAATATTGGGAGCAATTATAGAATTTTTATTTTTTTTCTAAAAAAAATTTCGTTTTTGTACCCTGATTTAAAAAATACTCGTCTTTATATAAAGAG
>OJRV01004611.1_pt1 | contig 10003 bp, 6 predicted proteins | sample 1599241 | NCBI WGS metagenome assembly OJRV01 (sample SAMN04168656, study PRJEB22393) | human gut metagenome | biome: human gut microbiome; feature: stool | host: Homo sapiens | collected 2014-03-17 | reverse complement strand
CTCCCGCCCCGGCGGCTTGCAGGTCATCGCCCACCGCTACACGGAGGGCACGGACGGAAACGAGGTCTGGCTCTACGAGACCGTCGGCGGAAAGCACTCCTGGAAAGAGACGGGCGTAGACACGGGCGAAGAGCTGTGGAAGTTTTTCAGCAGATACGTCCGGTAAACGAAAAAGGGTTCCGAATCATCGGAACCCTTTTTCACTCTGCCGGGCGGCGTCAGTTCGAGAACGTCAGCCCGTCCTGCCCGGCGTCGATCGCGATCGGCTTCGAGCGGTCGACCTCGCCGGCAAGAATCCGCTTCGAAAGGTCGTTGACCACATAGCGCTGGATGACCCGCTTCACGGGACGTGCGCCATAGAGCGGATCGTAACCCGCCGAGGCGATCCATTCGCGCGCCTTGTCGCTGTACTCCAGCCGGATGCCGTTCTCCGAAAGCATTCTGCGCACGATGCCCAACTGGATGTCGACGATGCGTTCGATGTCCTTGTGCGTCAGCGGCTCGAACATCACGATCTCGTCGATACGGTTCAGGAACTCCGGTTTGAGCTGCTGTTTCAGCAGGTCGATCACCGCGAGGCGGGTCCGCTCGACAACCTCTTCGGGCAGCTTCCTGCCGTCGAAGGCCTCGGCGAAGTTATCCTGGATCACCTGCGAACCCATGTTCGAGGTCATAATGATGATCGTGTTGCGGAAATCCACCGTACGGCCCTTGTTGTCGGTCAGCCGGCCGTCGTCGAGCACCTGCAACAGGATGTTGAAGACGTCGGGATGCGCCTTCTCGATCTCGTCGAGCAGCACCACGGAATAGGGCTTGCGCCGCACGGCCTCGGTCAATTGGCCGCCCTCGTCGTAACCGACGTATCCCGGAGGCGCCCCGACAAGCCGCGACACGGCGTGCCGCTCTTGGTACTCGCTCATGTCGATACGCGTCATCATCTGGTCGTCGTTGAACAGGAACTCGGCCAGCGCCTTGGCCAGCTCGGTCTTGCCGACGCCCGTCGTACCGAGGAAGATGAACGAACCGATCGGCTTGCGGGGATCGTTCAGCCCGGCGCGCGAACGGCGCACGGCGTCGGAAATGGCCGCGATGGCCTGCTCCTGCCCGATGACGCGCTTGTGGAGTTCGTCCTCCATGTGGAGCAGTTTCTCGCGCTCCGAGGCCAGCATGCGCGTCACGGGAATGCCCGTCCAGCGCGACACCACCTCGGCGACGTCCTGCGCGTCGACCTCCTCCTTGATCATCGAACCGCTGGCCGAAGCGAGGCGGTACTCCTCCTGGAAAGCGGCGATCTCCTTCTCGGCCTCCTGAATCTTGCCGTAGCGGATTTCGGCCACCTTGCCGTAGTCACCCTGCCGTTCGGCCTGCTGGGCCTCGACTTTCAGCGACTCGATCTTATCCTTGTTGGCCTGAATCTTTTTGAGCAGATCGCGCTGGCCCTGCCACCTGGCACGCATCTCGGCGTCACGGGCCTTCAGTTCCTCGATCTCCTTGGTCAGGTGCTCGACGCGCTCCTTGTCCTTCTCGCGGCGGATGGCCTCGCGTTCAATCTCGAGCTGGCGGACCCGGCGGTCGAGCGTGTCGATCTCCTCGGGCACGGAGTTCATCTCCAGACGCAGCCGCGAGGCGGCCTCGTCCACCAGGTCGATGGCCTTGTCGGGCAGGAACCGCGAGGTGATGTAGCGCGTCGAAAGCTCGACGGCGGCCACGATGGCCTCGTCCTTGATCCGCACCTGGTGGTGGTTTTCGTAACGCTCCTTCAGGCCGCGGAGGATCGAGATGGCGTCCTCCTGCGAAGGCTCGTCGACCATCACCTTCTGGAAACGGCGTTCGAGGGCCTTGTCCTGCTCGAAGTATTTCTGGAACTCGTCGAGCGTCGTGGCTCCGATGGTCCGCAGCTCGCCCCGCGCAAGGGCCGGTTTGAGGATGTTCGCGGCATCCATCGCACCCGACGACTTGCCGGCGCCGACCAGCGTGTGGATCTCGTCGATGAAGAGCAGTATCTCGCCCTCGCTGGCCGTAACCTCCTGCACGACGGCTTTCAGACGCTCCTCGAACTCACCCTGGTACTTGGCGCCTGCGATCAGCGCACCCATGTCCAGCGAGTAGATGACCTTCGATTTCAGGTTCTCGGGCACGTCGCCGTCGATGATCCTGCGGGCAATGCCCTCGGCGATGGCGGTTTTGCCGACGCCGGCCTCGCCCACGAGAATCGGGTTGTTCTTCGTGCGCCGCGAAAGGATTTGCAGCACGCGGCGGATCTCCTCGTCACGCCCGATGACCGGGTCGAGTTTTCCCGAGCGCGCCTGCTCGTTGAGGTTGATGGCATACTTGCCCAGCGCGTCGAACTGCTGCTCGGAGGTCTGCGAATCGACCGTCGCACCCTTGCGGAAGGTGCGGATCGCCTCAATCAGCTCCTTTTCCGTCGCGCCGCTGCGTTTGAGGATGTCGGCGGCCTGCCCGCGCTCGGCCACGAGGGCCAGCAGCAGGTGTTCGACGGAGGCGTATTTGTCGCCGAAATTCTTCGTGAAGTCCACGGCGCGCTGGATCGCCTTCGAGGTGTCCTGCGCAAAGAACTGCTCGCCGCCGCCCTCGACGCGCGGCAGCGACGCCACGGCCCGGCCGACCTCGTCGCGCAGCGAACGTACATTCACTCCCACGCGCCCCAGCAGGAACGTCGAGAGCGAATCGTCCTCGCGGATCAGCACCGCGAGCAGGTGGAGCGGTTCGACAGCCTGCTGTCCCCGCTCCCGCGCCAGCGAGAGCGCCGCTTGCAGCGCCTCCTGCGCCTTGATGGTAAGAGTGTTGATGTTCATAATATGTAATTTTTAATTTTGAATTCTGAATTGTGAATTGAGCAAAACCCCTGCCAACTCCGAATCCAGGACATAGTGTCATTATTTGTCACAGAACAACTGCCAACAACTGCCAACAACCGCCAATTTGTCGTGCCGGAGCACGGCACATAATTTTTAATTCTTAATTTTTAATTCTTAATTCATATTTCGTATCTTTGCAACACTATGAGTGATTTCATCGTCAGCGCACGCAAATACCGCCCCGCGACCTTCCGGTCGGTCGTCGGGCAGAAACATATCACCTCGACGCTCCAGAACGCCATCGAGCGCGGCCAGCTGGCCCACGCCTATCTCTTCTGCGGTCCCCGCGGCGTAGGCAAGACCACCTGCGCCCGCATCTTCGCCAAGGCCATCAACTGCCTCGCACCCGACGGCGCCGAAGCGTGCAACGAGTGCGAATCGTGCCGCTCGTTCAACGAGGGACGTTCGCTCAACATCCACGAGCTGGACGCCGCGTCGAACAACTCCGTGGAGGACATCCGCACGCTGATCGAGCAGGTGCGCATCATCCCGCAGGTGGGCCGTTACTCGGTATTCATCATCGACGAGGTCCACATGCTCTCGGCCGCAGCCTTCAACGCCTTCCTCAAGACGCTCGAAGAGCCGCCCGCACACGCCATCTTCATCCTCGCGACGACCGAGAAACACAAGATCATTCCGACCATCCTCTCGCGGTGCCAGATTTACGACTTCAACCGCATCCGCGTCGAGGACAGCGTCGAATACCTCAAATACATCGCCGGGCAGGAGAACATCTCGGCCGACGAAGAGTCGCTGAACCTCATCGCGCAGAAAGCCGACGGCGGCATGCGCGACGCCCTGTCGATGTTCGACAAGGCCGTGTCGTTCTGCGGCACGACGCTCGACTACCGCAACGTGGCCCAGACGCTCAACGTGCTGGATTACGACACCTATTTCAGCGTTACGGAGATGCTGCTCGCAGGCAACTACGTCGATGTGCTGGTCACGTTCGACACGGTGCTCTCGAAAGGCTTTTCGGGGCAGACCTTCACGGCGGGACTCAACCGCCACATGCGCGACCTGCTGATGGCCAAGCGCCCCGAAACGCTGCGGCTGATCGAAATGACCGGAACGCTGCTCGAACGATACCGGACGCAGGCGGGCGCCTGCAGTGTCGAGTTCCTGTTCGGAGCCATCTCCATTCTGACGGAGCTCGACGGGAAGATCCGGCAATCGTCGAACCAGCGATTGCTCGTCGAGCTGGGCCTGATGAAGATCGCAGGACTCGGCAAAAAAAAAAATGACGATCTGACCTCCTCCGGGGAGTATTCCCTCCCCGCCCTCTCACCCCGTACGGCCGCAGGCGCGGCGGCGACTCCGACGGCTGCGGCACGACCCGCGCCGCAGCAGAGCGCGTCTACAGTTCAGGCGCAGACAGTTTCCGCGGCAGGGCAAGCGACGCCGGGTACGCCCCAGCCGGGTGCGGGAGCAACGGTGCAGGCCGCAGTTCGGCCGGAAGCAGGACAAACCGCGGTTCGACCGGACGCAGGACAGGCCGCAGCTCCACCGGCGGCAGGACAAACGGCACCGTCCGCAGTTCAGCCGGGAGCAGAACAAACGATACCGGGCGGAGCGGCGAATCCCGCGGCGCAAGGAGGAATGGCGAATCCGGCGATGCAGAGCGGGACACCAAACCCGACCGCGCAGGGAGGAGCGGCGGGACCGACGGTACTGGGCGGAACAGCGCATCCGACGGCACAAGGCGGAGCGGCCGTCCCGGCGGTGCAAACCGCAGGCGGAACAACCGCAGAAACGACTCCGCAGCCCGCACCGGCAAGACCCGCAGTGCAGACCGCACCGGCTCCGGCACGGCGTCCGCTCATATCGGGCGCTTCGCTCTCGGAACTGCTCGCCTCGGCGGGCAGCGATCCCGACGAAGAGCTTTCGGACGGCGAATCGCCCGACGAAGCCGAAGCCGCAACCGTCGATCCGGAGTGCGCCGAAAAGCTGGAGCACGCCCGCAGCAGGATACTGAACCTCATCAAGGAGAAACGCCCGCGCTTCGTGCCGGCCTTCGAGCTGATGACGTTCCGCGACAACACGATCTCGGTGAGCGTGCCGACGACCGAACTGCGCGAAGAGATTCTGCGCAGTAAGACGGGAATGCTGATGCGCATCGCCGAACTGGCCGGAATAGAGGGAATGATCGAATTGGAGGTCATCGTAAACGAGGAGATACGGGCGGTGCGTCCGATCAAACTCGAAGACCGGGTACGGTACATTACGGAGAAAAACCCGCTGGTGGCGGAGCTTCGCAAGGCGCTGGATCTGGAAGTGGAATAACGCACCCGACTTACGGCGCACGCCGCAGAACGGGTTCAGGCGAACGGCCGCAGACGGAGGCGCATGCAGACCGCCGGCACGACCGGCCGGACGCCGGACAATATTGATAATCAAGACAAAGAAACAATAAAATGGCAACAAAGAATTTCATCGAAGAACTCGAATGGCGCGGCATGATCCACACGATCATGCCCGGCGCAAAGGAACAACTCGAAAAAGAGATGACGACGGCCTATCTGGGCATCGACCCCACGGCCGACTCACTGCATATCGGACATCTGGTGGGCGTGATGATCCTCAAGCATTTCCAGATGTGCGGCCACCGTCCGCTGGCGCTCATAGGCGGCGCGACGGGCATGATCGGAGACCCCAGCGGCAAGTCGCAGGAGCGCAACCTGCTCGACGAGCCGACGCTCCGCCACAATCAGGAGGCGATCAAGCGGCAGCTCGCCAAACTGCTCGACTTCGAGTCGGACGCGCCGAATGCCGCCGTGCTGGTCAACAACTACGACTGGATGAAGGACATCTCGTTCCTCGAATTCATCCGCGACATCGGCAAGTGCATCACCGTCAACTACATGATGGCTAAAGACTCGGTCAAGAAGCGTTTCAGCGGCGAGGGCGACGGCATGTCGTTCACCGAATTCACCTACCAGCTGGTACAGGGCTTCGACTTCCTGCACCTCTACCAGACGATGAACTGCAAGGTGCAGCTGGGCGGCGCCGACCAGTGGGGCAACATCACCACCGGAACGGAGCTGATCCGCCGCAAACTGGGCAACGAGGCCGAAGCATTCGCCATCACCTGCCCGCTCATCACCAAGGCCGACGGTACGAAATTCGGCAAGACCGAGAGCGGCAACGTATGGCTCGATGCGCGCTATACCTCGCCCTACAAGTTCTACCAGTTCTGGCTCAACGTCAGCGACGAGGACGCCAAGCGTTACATCCGCATCTTCACGCTGTTAGACCGTGAAACCGTCGAGGCGCTGACCGCCGAACACGAGGCGGCGCCCCACCTGCGCGTACTGCAAAAGCGGCTGGCACAGGAGATCACCACGATGATCCACTCCAAGGAGGAGTACGAAAAGGCCGTCGAGGCTTCGGCGATCCTCTTCGGCGGATCGACCTCGGAGGCGCTGCGCAAACTCGACGAAGAGACACTGCTGCAGGTGTTCGAGGGCGTGCCGCAGTTCCGCATCGCCCGCGCCGAGCTGGGGCTGCCGTTCGTGGACCTCTGCGCCGAGAAGGCGCAGGTCTTCCCCTCGAAGGGCGAATGCCGCAAGATGGTGCAGGGCGGCGGCGTGTCGCTCAACAAGGAGAAGGTCGCCGACCCGGCACGTACGGTGGGCGAGGCCGACCTGATCGCCGGCAAATACCTGCTCGTACAGAGGGGTAAGAAGAACTACTACCTCGTAATCGCCGAGTAGCATGGAATACCGCATCGTCCTGACGCGCATGGAATTCCACGCGCTGCACGGCTGCTACGAGCTGGAACGCAAGGTAGGCAACCGCTTCACGGTCGACCTGGAACTGACGGCCGAACTGGGCCATGCGGCCACGGACGACGACGTGCGCAAGACGGTCAACTACCTGACGGCCTACGAAGTCGTCGAGATGCAGATGCGAATCACGCAGCACACCATCGAGCGGGTGGCGACGAACATCATCGAGGCGATTTACGCCACCTTCCCGCAGGTGCGGCACGTAAAATGCACCGTCTCGAAACTGGCGCCGCCGCTGGGCGGAAAGCTCGAGAAGGTGAGCGTCGTGCTGGAGAAATAGGGCGGGTGTGCGCATGCATGCGCACACCCGTTCGCGATAATAAACAGGTTAGGTTATGCATCACAAGGAGAGTCGCGCCACCTTGGGTGGCAAATTGAGCGCTGTGCTGGTCGCCGCGGGAAGTTCCGTGGGGCTGGGTAACATCTGGCGCTTCCCCTATGTAGCCGGGGACAACGGCGGCGGGGCATTTCTGATAATCTACATCCTTTGCGTCCTGCTGCTGGGGCTGCCGCTCATGATCGCGGAGTTCACCGTGGGGCGTGCTTCGCACCGCAATGCCGTGGGTGCCTACCGGGCACTGAACCCACGGTGGAGTTTTCTGGGTTACAACGGCGTGCTGGCCGCATTCCTGATCCTGGGGTTCTACTTCGTAGTATCGGGATGGACGGCCGAATACATGGTACACTCGGTGACGGGCAGCATCGCCCGTTTCTCGACCGCCGAGCAGTACAAGAGTCTCTTCGAGAACTTTATCAGCAATCCCTGGAGGCCGGTCGTCTACACCTGCCTGTTCGTCCTCGCAACCCATTTCGTGATCGCCATGGGCGTGCAGAAAGGCATCGAACGCTCGGCTAAAATCCTCATGCCGCTGCTGTTCCTGATTCTGATCGTACTGTCGGTACATTCGCTGTTGATGCCGGGCGGGGAAGCCGGGCTGAAGTTCCTCTTCGCCCCCGACTTCTCGAAGGTGACGCCCACGACCGTGCTCGTCGCACTGGGGCAGGCGTTCTTCTCGCTTTCGATCGGCATCGGCACGATGGTGACCTACGCCTCGTATTTCAAACCGGACACGAACCTGCGCCACACGGCGCTCAACGTCACCATCCTCGACACACTGGTGGCCATACTGGCCGGCGTGGTGATCTTCCCGGCGGTATTCAGCGTAGGCATCGAGCCTTCGTCGGGGCCGTCGCTCGTATTCATCACCCTGCCGAGTATCTTTAACGGCATGCCGCTGAGCATGGTGTGGTCGTCGATTTTCTTCCTGCTGCTGGTCGTCGCAGCACTCACCTCGACCATCTCGCTGCACGAGGTAGTCACGGTCTACCTGCACGAGGAGTGGCACCTGAGCCGTAAGGCTGCGGCATGGCTGACGACCGCCGCAACGGCCGCGCTCGCATCGCTGGCGTCGCTGTCGCTGGGCGTGCTGAGCGGCTGGACGATCTGCGGACTTTCGCTTTTCGACTCGCTCGACTTCCTGACGGCCAACATCCTGCTGCCCGCAGGCGGATTCTTCACCTGCGTCTTCGTCGGCTGGAAACTCGACCGGCAGATACTCAGGGACCAGATCACCAACAACGGGGAGCTGAAATTCCGCATTTACGGCGTCTTCATCTTCCTGCTGCGCTATGTCTGCCCGGCCGTGCTGCTGCTGATCTTCCTCGACAACCTTGGCGTATTTTAACGCCGGGCCGACGGCAATAGCAAAAACCTGAAACCAATAACAACCCGAACCATGAAACATCCGCTACTTCTACTGCTGATCTGCTGCGGGCTTTGCACCGCAGTTTCCGCCCGTCCGATCCGGGGAACCGTCAAATGCGGCGGCAGGCCGCTCGCCGGAGTCGCCGTGACGGACGGCTACACCTTTGCGCAAAGCGACGCGCAGGGGGCGTTCGCCCTCGATGCCGACGACGAGGCGTTATTCATCAGCGTCGTGACCCCGGCGGGGTACATTGCACCGCTGAAAGAGGGCGTCCCGCAGTTCTATCTGCCCTACACCCCTTCGGCCAAACGCTTCGACTTCGAGCTGCAGGCGTGGCCCGGAACCGCGGCATGTTACGAACTGCTGGCCATCGCCGACCCGCAACCCAAGACCGACGAGCATTTCGAACGGCTCCGCACCGAGATAATCCCGCCGCTGCAGGCCGCAACGGCCGCAAAAAAGGCGCAGGGAGTCGATCAGGCCGTCATTCTGCTGGGCGACATCGTGTGGGACTCGCCCCAGTTGTTCGCCAAAGTCAGGGAGCAGTTCGCATCGCTCGGAATCCCCGTTTACGGCGTGATCGGCAACCACGACCACGACCTGAACAAATTCACCGACCGCGAAGCCACCGAAAACTACCGGTCGCATTTCGGCCCCACCTATTATGCCTTCGACATGGGCCGCACCCACTACGTCGTTCTCGACGACATCGTCTACCACGGCGCCCGCAAATACGACGAGCAGATAGACTCGATGCAACTGCGCTGGGCGGCAGCCTACGCCGAACGTCTGCCGGCGGGTTCGCGCGTCTGCTTCGCGATGCACGCTCCGGCCATGAAGTCGTGGCGCGACGAACGCCGCGTCATGGAGTCGGCCGAAACCCTGATGGACGCCTTTGCTGGCCATGAAATCCATTTCATATCGGGACATACGCACATCAACTCGAATTTCGACATCCGCGAAGGCGCGATGGAACACAACGTGGCGCAGATATGCGGCAACCTCTGGCGGGACCCGATCAACCGCGACGGCACGCCCAAAGGCTGGCAGCTTTTCCGCGAATGCGGCGAGGATTTCGCGTGGACCTACCAGAGTCTGGAGATGCCCGAAGCCCGGCAGCTGCGCGTATGGGGTCCCGGCACGGCGGAGGACTACCCCGCTTCGGTGATCGCCAAGGTATGGAACTGGGATTCCTACTGGACGGTCGTATGGTATGAGGACGGCCGCTACCGCGGCTCCATGCAGCGCATCTGGTTCAACGATCCCGACTACATCGCCAACATCGACTCGCTGAAGGCCGCCGGGAAGACGGTATCCAAGTCGCAGCGGCCGCGCACGACGCACTTCTACTTCAAGGCCCGGCCTTCGGCGTCGGCCCGCGAGATCGAAGTCGTCGCCACCGACCGTTCCGGCCGCCGTTACTCGGAGCGCATAACGCTCCCGGCGAAGGAATAGGGACTAAAGGCAGACAGGCCGCCGCAGGCAGATAAGGCTGACGGCAAACAGACACGCAGACAAGGCGCTGCGGACAGACAAACCTGACACAGACAAAGGCAGACGCAGACAAATAAGGCTGACGGTAAACAAAGACCTATGCAGGCAGATATGAATACCGCAGGATCTGCTGCTC
>OJRV01004600.1_pt1 | contig 10026 bp, 10 predicted proteins | sample 1599241 | NCBI WGS metagenome assembly OJRV01 (sample SAMN04168656, study PRJEB22393) | human gut metagenome | biome: human gut microbiome; feature: stool | host: Homo sapiens | collected 2014-03-17 | reverse complement strand
AAGAAGCGGTTCCGTGCTTACTTTAACCACGGTCTGATCAATTACATCTACGGCCAGAAGCGTCTGCTGCCTTGCGATATGAGCTTCGATACCTTCTTCATCGACCCGTATGGCGATGTTATGCCTTGCAATGGCACAAAGGATAAAGAGGTCATGGGTAACCTGAACAATCAGACTTGGGATGAGCTGTGGAACAGCCCGGAAGCAGAGAAGGTTCGTGCAAAGGTTCGTTGCTGCGACCGTGACTGCTGGATGATCGGCAGCGTAAGTCCTGCTATGCACAAGTACATCTGGAAGCCTGCTATCTGGGTTTTGGTTCATAAGTTCAAGGCTCTGTTCACCAAGCATCCGTACTCTATGTACGAACTGAAAATCTGCCGTGATTACCGTGATGGCAAAGTCACTAAAGAGAATCTGGATAAGTGTAGCACCTGCGACATGAACTGCGTGATCAATAACGGTCTGAGCGAGGCAAGCAAGGAGCAGCTAAAGCATAAATCTGGAGAACAGATTGTTGATGAAGATATTGCAAAACAGATGGAGAAATAAAAATGTATTCTATAACAAAAAGTAAGACTACAAAGCGATATGCTATTTTCATATGTCTAGTATATATATTTGTATTCAAAGATTGGATGGAACAGTATATACCCGTTGTTGGTTATATGGATGAACTATTTGCGGTATTATCTATCCCTGTTTTTGTATTTGAACTAAAAAAGAATCAATTTAAACTTAAAATACAAAAATGTACATGGGGGGGGTATGCTAGGTTCATTCTAGTATTCTTATGTTTTGGTTTTCTATCTAGTGTCATTTATAGATATCAAAGTATATTGAAAGCAGAAGTATCGGATGCATTTTTATGTATAAAATTTTGGCTTGCATTATATGTTGGAAAAAAGATTTTTGCAAAAATAGATATGCAAAAATATGCAAGCAAAATATATTTTCATGTAAAATGCATTACGATATTGTATGGAGTGTTAATTGTTATTGATTATTCACTTCACATTTTCCAAGCGACAGAAAGATATGGTTTAAGATCTGAACAATTGATGTACACGCATCCAACGGTACTTGTAGCTTGCTGTGTGTTTTTGATTATGATTCTCCTTTCACTTAAAAATTATGTAACAGGAAGCAAGAAATATATAATAATGCTATTGCTCATAATGTGTTCTACTTTAAGAAGCAAAGCTTTTGGAGCCGCACTTGCAATCATATTAATATGTTATTTTGTGTTTGTTCGAAAGAAAAAAATAACGCTGAGAACAATGTTGCTATTTATTCCTTTGGTTGTGATTTTAGGATGGGATCAAATACAATATTATTTTTTCAGTTCAATCATTCCGGATTCTGCCAGGTATCAATTACTTACAAAAGCGTTTGAAATTGCAAGAGATATGTTTCCATTAGGTGCAGGATTTGCTACATTCGGTTCATATTATTCTGGAGTATACTATTCATCGGTATATGCAGCATATGGATTATCTAATATTAATGGGTTACGCATCGGGGCATCACAATTTATAAGTGATTCGTTTTGGCCAATGATATTAGGGCAATCAGGATATTTTGGACTGTTTTCGTACATTTTTGCAGTAATGATGTTACTCAAAGCAATCCAAGGAATTAGAAGAGTAGAAAATTCATATTATGCTGCAGCAATGAGTGGAATATGTTATTTGATAATTGTATCAATGGCAGAATCTGCTTTCGTGCATCCGATAGCGGTACCGATAGCTATGATGATAGGAGCTTTTTTAGGAAAATGTGAGTAACGACATAAATATTCGACACTGAATAATAAATGATAGAAAATTGAATGTAATACATAAAAATATAACAAAAATTATAATTTCAATTATGAAATGGTCATTTATTCAGGAGGAATATTTGTGGAACTAAAAATAAAACCTACTAAAATTTTAATGTGGTTATCATATAACTGTTTGTTTTTTTCCATCATGCTTAAAATGCTATATCAAACAAACCAAAATAGCACTATAAGACTTTTGGGATTTGGTATGCAGGCAATAGTTTTGCTGTGTTATTTTTTGGAGGAATTGATAACATTAAAAAGAAAATCAATAAATTGTATTACTTTGATTTTAGTGATTCTAGTTGTATATCAATGTGTAATTACTATATTAAATGATTCAATTTATTTACCTTATACGCCAATTGATATATTTATTTGGCCGTTAAGTGTTATTGTGTATTATAACTTTACTTGTCATAATGAAATGAATAAAAATACTGAAAATAAGACATTAATATATTACTTCATAATGTGTCTTATTTCTGTATTCCTTATAAAAATACATTTAGCAGGAAATGGAAATATAGGGCAGGTAGTATTTCTAACATATTATTGTTTAACTGCATTGCCACTGGTTGTCATTTTTGTTAAAGGAAAGAACTCGCGAAATTTGTGTATATTATTATGTGTTGCTATATCTGTCGCATCAACAAAAAGAACTGGTACGATAGCATTAATTTTAGGGATATTCGTGATGCTAGTATTAGATGCACATATACAAGGGTCGTTGAAAGAAAAATGGAAAAGATATATGTATCTTTTTATTGCTATTTGTATAGGTAGTGGAGCAGTATTGTATCTTGAAAATAGATCGGGGCTTGAGATTTTTGACCGTTTTTCAAAATTAAGTACGGATGGAGGGAGCGGTCGAGATGTTATTTGGGCGATTACTCTTCAAGCATTTAATGTGTCAAATTTAAGAGAAAAAATTTTGGGACATGGTTTTCAAAGTGTTTATTATCGTCTTAGACCAGGCGGATTTTCTCGCTTTTCACATAATAGTTACATAGAGTACCTATATGATTATGGGATAATAGGCTTATCATTATTAGTATTATTCGTTTTATTTTTAATTATTATAGAAATAAAGTTTATACGAGAAAAAAATAAGTATGCTCCAGTTATGGGGATGTTATTGATTATTACGATTTTCCTAAGTGCGTTTAGTTATTTTTTTGAAGAATCAAATATTATACAGCCAATAGCTGTTGCATATGGAATTATTTTAGGACAAGCTTACAAGGAAAGGAAGAGGTATGAAAATTAGTGTAATTGTACCTGTATATAATGCAGAAAGATATTTAGATAAATTAGTACAGTCTGTTTTGAGTCAAACATATGAGGATTATGAATTAATATTAGTGGATGATAGCTCAAAAGACAATAGTTATTTATTGATGAAAAAATACCAAGAAATGGATAGTAGAATCAAGGCGTACACGAAAGAAAATACGGGACCAGGTTTAACAAGAAAATTTGGATTTGAAAAATCGTCAGGAGATTTGTTTTTCTTTGTGGATAGTGATGATTGGGTTACGACTTCTGATGTATTTAGAGAAATTAATGATTTGTTTGAAAAAAATGAAAAAATAGATGTTCTTTTTTTTGATAGAGAGGATATTATTGGCGATACGAAAGATATTATTCCAGGATTCAATGAGACTAGGGAAGGATTGCACAATATTGAAGAATTAGATGAGGTTGTTAGACCGGGTTTGGGGGCAAAGATTTTTAGAAAAAGTATATTAACAGAAGATATGTTTTATGAGTCAACTATATTTGAAGATTTATATACCACATATATCTATTTGGATAAATGCAATAATTATTTCTATTCATCTAAATGTTATTATACTATATATCATGATGTTGATTCATCCTCATTATCTTCAAAACCTACGGCAGAATCTTTCGCAAGATCATTAAAGATGATTTTGATGGTACATGCAAAATTGGAGAGAAGCTCACTTAGATATAGTTTAGAATTATGGATGGCACTTCTGTTTACCACGTATTGGAAAGCACGAGTGAAAAATGATACTTCTTATAATTCAAAGGTAATAAATGAAAATATTCAAAAAATTGCTGGAATTTTAAAAAAAAATAAAGTTGTTATAAAACCAAGTGGGAAAAAACATATTAAAATATTAATATATAGGACACTTTTATTGATCAGCAAAAAAAAGTATGAATAAGAGAGTTGAAATTATATATTGTTATATTTTGGGCTATAAGGAACTTATATAGAGGATTAATTATGAATAATAATAAAAAAACAGCAGCAATCGTTTCACTGTATGGTAATTCAAATTTTGGAAATAAACTACAAAACTATGCGGTGCAAGAGATTCTGAAAAAAGAAGGATTAAATACAGTTAATATTGTAAATGTTCCTTGTTTGAATAACAATAAGGTGAATCATACTGAAGTATTAAAATTATACATAAAAGGTTGGCTCCGTTATATTTTAAAAGGCGACAAAATAAAGGACTGTGTTGATCCCAAAGATCCTAAAGAAAGAAAGAAAAACTTTTTGGAATTTAACAAAAAAATTGCAAACTCAAAACATTTTTTTTCTTTCTCAAGATTGCAAGAATTTGATAAATATGATTACTATTTTGTTGGTTCAGATCAGATATGGAATCCGATTTATGGTGGGCTGAGTGATTTGGATTTGCTTACTTTTACTCAGAAAAAAAAGATTGCAATAAGTGCATCATTCGGAATAGAAGAGATACCGTTAGACTATAAAGGAAGAGTGAAACAGTATATTTCGAAATTTGATGCAATATCAGTAAGAGAGGAAGCCGCAAAAAATATTATAGAAAGAATAACAAATCGCCAGGACGTAGAAATATTGATTGATCCAACAATGATGTTACAAAAAGAAGAATGGGATCGAATTGTAAAAAAACCAAAGGAAATGCTTCCGGATAAATATATTGTTTGCTATTTTTTGGGAACTGAAACAAAGGAATATATAAGTGCTATACATAAAATTGCAGCAGAAAAAGATTGTGAAATTATTGATTTATCTAATTTAGAAAGTGAATTTTATTGTTGTGGACCGTCTGAGTTTGTATATCTTATAAAAACAGCTGAATTTGTATGTACAGATTCATTTCATGCGTCGGTTTTCTCAATTTTATATAATAGACCATTTCTAGTATTTGATAGAAATGGGAAACATACAGGAATGGGAAGTAGAATAAACACTTTATTAAAAACATTTCATTTGGAAAAACTGCATTATACTGGAAACTTTCAAGATGTCAAGTTTGAATATGATTTTTCAATAACCAATCAGTCGTTAAAAAAGGAAAGGGAAAAGGCATACAGATTTATTCACCATGCATTAGATGAATAATGATAGTACAAAAAGGATAATGCGAGGTTAAATAAATGAGTGAGAATAATTATAAAAAATTAGTATATAATACCGCAATTTTTGCAGTGGGTAATTTTGGAAGTAAAATATTAACCTTTTTGATTGTTCCATTATATACATATGTGTTGACAACAGCAGAATATGGAACAATTGATTTGTTTATAACGTCATTAGGCATGGTAATTCCATTTTCAACTATGATGGTTAATGAAGCACTTATACGTTTTGTTCTTGGAAAAGACTTAACGCCAAAAGAAGCAGCAAGTAATTGCTTTGCAGTTTTTTTATTTGGAGCTGCAATATCTATAGCATTTACTCCAGTGTATAAAATGATTTTCAAATTTGATGAATATATTTGGATATTTGTTGCTCTTCTAGTCGTTCGAACATTTAATCAGATATATAGTGAGTATTTTCGGGCAATAAATCAGAATGTAAAATTTACAATTTTTGGTCTAATTACAACAGCTACGACATTGGGATTCAATGTACTTTTTCTTTTAGTTTTTAAGTGGGGAATGGCTGGATATTTATATGCGACGTTGTTAGCAGCAGTTATTGGCACAATATATATTCTTGTATTCAGTGATTTTTTTAAAGTTGTTTCCTTTAAATGTATTGATAAAAAAATATTGAAAATGATTTTGAAGTATAGTATTCCGTTAGTTCCTAACAGTTTAATGTGGTGGATTATGGCGGCTGGTGATAAATATATTATCAATTACTTTTTGGGTGATAGTGCAAATGGAATATATTCACTTGCTTTAAAAATACCTCAAATCATAAATATGGTATATTCTTTGTTTGTTCAGGCTTGGCAAATGTCTGCTATTGAGGTTGAATCAAGTGAAGATAAAAAAGAATTTTATCAAAATGTTTTTAATGTTACGTCATTTGGAATGGTATTTATTACAATTGGAATAGTTATGCTTATTAAGCCGGTCTATGTAGGCGTTATGAGCAAGGAGTTTGCCATAGCATGGGAATATGTACCCTTATTATCAGTGTCAACAATTATTAGTTGCTATGCATCTTTTTTTAGTGTTGTGTATACGGTAGGAGCTAAAACAAATAAAGTTTTTATTACAACTGCATTAGGTGCTGCGACCAATCTTTTATTCAATTTTATTTTGGTTAGGCCGCTTGGAATGCAGGGAATTGCTATTGGAACTTGTTTAGGATATTTTGCTGTGCTTTTGATAAGGGCACGTGATATGAAAATAGAAATGAACATAGGGATAAGTTTCAAGCGTAATATTTTTTCGTTTGTATTGCTAATTATACATTCACTTATTCTTATTTCATTTGGTGAAATACAGGCATTTTTATTTGGAATAGTTTCTTTGATAATAACTTCGTTTATGTATCGGGAGGAAATGAAAGCGATAATTCATAAATTTGCCAAAAAAAGTAAATGAAAGGAAAAAACATATGAAATTATATAAAAAAGTCTTTGTAAATTTAGCTAAAGTCTTGCCGGATTCAATTTATTTAAGAATTGTTTTTTTTAGTAAATTGAAGAGAAAGCTGGATTTGAGTAATCCAAAATCTTATAATGAAAAACTTAATTGGTTGAAAATAAATGACCGAAAAGAACACTACCAAATAATGGTAGATAAATATGAGGCAAAGAAATATGTTGCAGATAAAATTGGTGAACAATATGTTATACCTACTTACGGTGTGTGGAATCATTTTGAAGATATAGACTTTTCAAAATTGCCATCTAATTTTGTTTTAAAAACAACACATGATTCTGGTGGAGTAGTACTTATAAATGATAAAAACAATATGGATATAGATAAAACAAAAGATGTATTGGAAAAGAGTTTAAAAAATAATTATTATTATTTATGCAGAGAATGGCCATATAAAAACTTGAAGCATCGGATTATAGCAGAAAAAATGATAACGAATACAGTACCAAATGATTATAAATTTTTTATGTTTAATGGAAAAATGGATAGCGTGATGGTATGTACAAATAGGGCATCTGGACATCCAACTTTTCGTTTTTATGATAAAGAGTGGAATCGCTTATTATATCAAAAACCGGAATTAGAACCTGAATCAAATGTGGAAAGACCGGAAAACTATGAAAAAATGATAAGGATTGCCGAACAGCTCTCAGAGAATTTGGTTCATATGAGAGTGGATTTATATAATATAGATGGGCAAATTTATTTTGGAGAACTGACCTTTTTTGATCAAGGCGGTTTTGATACGGATATTACGCTTGAGACAGATTTGAAATGGGGAGAACTCATGGATTTGGAGAAGATTAAATAAGGCGTATTTGGGAAATTTACAGTTTGGAGGGAGATAGAATATGGCGATAAACGAAAAAAAAGCGTATGCGGCATATTATGACAATGACATAAGGATGAAAAGCTCTTCAGGTGCAATTTTTTCTTTGTTGGCAAATGAGGTTCTTGAAAAAAAAGGAATTGTTTATGGAGTTGCAATGAATGCATCTTGCACAGAAGCTGAGTATATTGGCATTACAGAAAAGCAAGATTTAGAGAAACTTCTGGGATCAAAATATTTACAAGCTAAAATTAAAAATATTTTTAAGAATGTTCGTGAAAATTTAGTGTTAAATAAATTAGTTTTATTTACTGGAACAGGATGTCAAATTAATGGATTAAAGAAATTTCTTCAGAAAGATTATAAAAATCTTATTTGTGTTGATATTATTTGCCATGGGGTACCATCACCTGTATTGTGGAAAGAATATGTAGGTTATATGGAAAATAAAATACAAGGCAAGATGGAGAAAGTCAATTTTAGATGTAAAGATCAAGGATGGGAAAACTTTGGAATGAAGGAGTATGGTTCGTCTAAAGAAGTTTATATCTCTAAAAGTAAAGATCCGTATATGCAAATGTTTTTAAGTGATTTCTGCCTTAGACCATCCTGCTATGAATGTAAAGCAAAGACATTAAGATTATCAGATTTAACGATAGGAGATTTCTGGGGGATTGACACTATTGCTCCAGAAATGAATGATAGTAAAGGAACATCTTTGGTAATTGTTCGAACGAATCAAGGAGAAGAAATATTTAACAGGCTCATATCTAAGTCATCTGTAAAAGTTATGGAAGTAGAATATGACGATGCTACAAAAGAAAATCCAGCAGAGTTCCGTTCTGTTTATAGACCAAAAGAGAGAGAGACTTTTTTTATAGATATGAAGAAAATGGATTTTGAAGAGTTAAGAAAAAGTTACTTATCTTTGCCAATAAAACAAAGAATAAAAAATGCTATTAAGAAGATATTAAAACCGGCGCTTAAAAGAACAAGACGGGGGGGTATAAAGTCAAATCTTGATTACGGTATGTTAATGCAGTTCAATGTTGGGAGAGAAGAATGAACAAAAAAATACAAATAATGAGAGGGTTATCAATTATTGCAGTAATTGTTATCCATACATATAATACTAATACATATGCGTGGGGGGGGGTACGGAGTAGCAATTCGGCCAGTTGTTAATTTTGCAGTAGGTATGTTTATATTTCTTTCTGGTTACTTAACCAAAGAAAACGAAAATGGAGTATATAGAGATATAATATATCGCAGAATAAAAAAAATAATTGTCCCTTATATAATTTGGTCATTTATATTTGCGATTGTGAATCGTAGAATAAATACATTTATACCGGATGTTTTCATGTCAAAATGTAATGGAATATATTATTTTATTCTGGTTTATATACAGATGGTACTACTAATACCAGTTACGTTTAAACTTTTGCAAAGTAGATTTTCTAAATTAGGGTGGTTTGTAACACCTGTTAGCATTTTTCTAATTCGTTATATAAGCTTGTGGTTTAATATTGAATTAGGCTTTCCATTTCAGGGTGAATTATTTGTTTTTTGGTTTGGATTTTATTACTTAGGGGTAAGTTTAAAAAACAGGTATATTAATTTACAATTATCTAAAAAATATTTAACTAACTTGTGCCTGTTTTCATTGGTAATTCAAGGTGTTGAAGGATTTATTTGGTATTGGATGGGAAACTTTGATATGGCAACAACACAATTAAAAATGAGTTCTATTATAACAACGGGGCTTTTTTGTATACGTGCATACATATACATAGAAGCTGATGATTTAAATTCGAATGAGCAGCCAGTTATTTTGAAAAAATTTTTAAAGGTTTTGGGTGATAATTCTTTTGGAATATATCTAAGTCATATGCTGATAATTAAAATCTTAAATAAGTTAGTCCCAATGGCAAATATATTTCCGATAAATGCAATATTTGTAATCATGATTTCTACAGTGTGCGTTATGATGGCACATAGAATACTAGGAAAGCATGCTTATGTAATAGGCGTATAAAAAAGGAGGAAAAGATGGACAGGAAAATACCTGTACTATTTAAAGAAAAAAAAGAATGTTGTGGGTGTACCGCTTGTTATGCAATTTGTTTTCAAATGGCAATTTCAATGCTTGAAGATGAAGAAGGATTTGAATATCCACGAATAGACGAAACGAAGTGTATTAAATGCTATCAATGTTTGAGGGTATGCCCATTTAAGGAAATACAATAAAATAAGAGGAATAAAGTAAAAGCTAGGATAATAATTTTGCTATAAAATTTAACATAAAGCAAGATTATAGGTAAAAGTAAATAATTATGTGTGGAATTGTTGGATTTACAGGAAGAGAACAGGCAGCACCTATTTTATTAGATGGACTGTCCAAATGTCCAGGTGCCAGACCGTGCGTCCAGCAAAGGGCGTGCAATCCGACAGGTGGAAATCCTGTCAAATAAGCTGCTAACCACAGCATTTGAAGCGAGTCTTG
>OJRV01004597.1_pt1 | contig 10047 bp, 7 predicted proteins | sample 1599241 | NCBI WGS metagenome assembly OJRV01 (sample SAMN04168656, study PRJEB22393) | human gut metagenome | biome: human gut microbiome; feature: stool | host: Homo sapiens | collected 2014-03-17 | reverse complement strand
ACGTTCGAAACGGGCGCCTATTCGCGGGTTTGCAAGCAAACCGGCCCCGTTTCTTACCACTTTTAGCCGGGCCTTCGTTTCTCGGCTTCGGCATCGGGCCGGGATCGTTCGCCGCGAAACGCGGCGGGAGGGATGCGTTCGGGACAAGCAGGAAGCACAGAAGCCTACGATCGCCCCTGGAAGCGGTTTTAAACCGCCGCATTATCGTTCGGAGCGGAAAAAAAGAGCATTCTCCGGCCCGCGTGCCCGGAGCGGGAGGCTGTAAAGGCTTGATCTTACTGCGCCCGCTCAACGCGGGCCGGAGAAGACTCCCGCGGAGAACGACATGCGGATGGTTTTGGTGCTACCTTTTGCCATCAAAAGGTAGCTATGCCCCGCGGGCGAAGACCGCGGCGTTACTACTTTTTGCGGCCAAAAAGTACAAAATGCCCCGCAGTCGAAGACCGCGGTTAACCGCCGACCGAAAAGCGGCATAATCCCGGATCGCCGGGATGGGACCGGGCGAACGAAACCGCACGTCAGGGTCCGCAAAAAAGGCGGCTCCCGAAGAAGCCGCCCGAAAATACTCAATACTATTTAATATACGGTGTCGTCAGAAACTGTATTGCAGCATCACGTTCACGCGGTTGGCGTGCCCCTTGTCGTTCGACATGTCCTTGCGCGAACCGTAGAGGTACTCGCCGGCCACCTTGCAGCGCGGGGTGATCGAATAGAAAATGTTGCCGAAGATATACTGGCCCTGCTTGTACTGGTCGTCGGAGTAGAAACCGTGGCTGCGCTGCACGCGGACGGTCGAATAGCCTCCCGAGATGAACAGACGCGGGGTCAGGTTGATCTGGGCCGCGGCCTGCCATCCCCACATGGGCATGGTCTGAATCTGGTCGGCGTTCTCCGGATTGGGCGTGAAGTCGAGTCCCGAGCCGGTCAGGTCCTGGATATACGGGGTGACGCCCTTGCCGTAGACGCCGTTCATAAAGAGCCGCAGGGGCTGCGCCACCTTGATCGTGCCGCTGAACTGCACGCCCCATCCCAGCAGCGAGGTGTTGTTGCCCGTGCGGAGGTTGTGGAGGTACATGTTGCGCACGACGCCCGAAGCCCGGATGTGACTGTCGCGGTTGGCGCCCCAGACATACTGGAAGTAGGCCGGGAAATCGGGAACGCGCTGTTTCAGCGTCGCGAAATTGTCGTTGTAGGTGCCGCTGACCGAGGGCATCTCGGCCGCAACGCCGAACTTGAGGTGGTTGTCGGCGAAGGCGTATTCGTAGCGGATCATCGTGGCGAAGTTGAAGTTATAGGCGTTGGGACCCTGGAAGTCGATGGTCGTCGGGGCTGCCGAAAGGTCGCAGAAGGTCGTCACGTCGCGACCCAGCGTAAAGCCCAGGAACGACACGTAGGCTGAACGCAGGCGGGGCGTGTAGCTGCCCTCGGCGCCTCCGCGGAAGTCGGCGTCCATGAACACGACCACGCGGCCCAGCGCACGGGTGTTGGTGATGGCCTTCATAAACAGACGCGAGGTCGAAGCGTCCATCATCAGCTTCTGCCTGGTATCGTAATTGCCGTGAACGGGAATGTCGTAGGTCACGAAGTCGATGTTGTCGACGATGCCGTCGAAGTCATACCCGGCGCGGAGGCTGACGAAACCGCCCAGCGAGAAGGAGAAACGGTTGTTCTTCGTGGCGAAGACGAACTGCGGTTTCTCGACCTGCTGGAAGCCCGGACGGTGGGTCTCGATGTAGTCCTGCGTGGCGTTGTCCATGGCCATGCGGTTGAGCGCCGCCGCCTGCTGCATCGCATAAGGCCCGTAGTTGTAGATGGTGTCCACCTCCTGCACCGAGATCAGGTAGACCGTAGGCGAATATTCGCCGCGCATGGCCCTGCGCTCGTAACGCTGCGCCGACGCGGAAGCTGCAAGCAGCAGAGCCACGATTAAAAGTCGAAATGTTTTCATAAGCCGAATAAATTTGGTTTTATTAATGTTCTTGCTCGTTCTCAAAGAGTTGTAACTCACCGGACAAATCAGCAAGTTGTATGCCAAAGAAAACCGCGGGAAAAGCAATTTTTCGTATCTTTGCCGAATATAAATAAAAGGTATATGCTCTTTTTTCTGACGTCGATACTCTCCCTGACGGCCATCGCCGCCGATTTCATCCATTTCCGCCGTCGCCGCCGCCGGAAGCAGCCCGTGCGCCGCGCACTCGTGGCGTGGGTCGCCGCGACCGACGCCCTGCCGATTCTCTCGTCGCTCATAGGCGCCTTGAGCCGCGACAACGGTCCGGAGCTGATGTACCTCTATATGTGGCTGTTCTGGGCGTGGATCGTCACCGTTCCGCCGCGCCTGGCGTTCTATGCGTTCAACTTCGTGAACCTGCGCCGCACGGGCTACGTCGCAGCCTGCGCGTTCGTGCTGTTCGCCCTCTGGGGCACGACCCGGGGACGCACCTCCATCCGCGTCAACCGGGTGGAGATCTGCTCCGACCGCATTCCCGAGGCCTTCGACGGCTTCCGGTTCGTGCAGATCACCGACATGCACGTCGGGACCCTCGTCCGTCCCGAACGCGAACTGACGCGGCTGGCCGACAGCGTGAACGCGCAGCGCCCCGAGGCGGTGTTCTTCACGGGCGATCTGGTGAACATCCGCGCCGGAGAGCTGGACGAACGCACCACGGCGCTCCTGCGGCGGATCGCAGGCCCGGTCTGGTCGGTCACGGGCAACCACGACGTGGGAACCTACATCAAGGATTCGCTGCGTTTCCCGGCGGCCGGGGAGGCCCGCGAAGTGGTCGCGCGCCAGCGGGCGATGGGGTGGACCGTCCTGGAGGACACGACCGTCTACCTGCGGCGCGGCGCGGACAGCATCTCGCTCACGGGGTTGTCGTTCGACCCCGCGCTGCGCGAACGCCGCCACGACCGCGACCTGCCGGGAACGGCCATTCCCAAGGCTTACGCCGGAGTTCCGGATTCGCTCTACAACATCACCCTCGTACATATCCCGCAGCTCTGGGAACAGATCGTCGAGGCCGGCTACGGCGATCTGACGCTCTCGGGGCACGTGCATTCGATGCAGCTGAAAATCAGGCCCTGGGGTCGCGGCTGGTCGCCCGCGAAATGGATCTACAAACACTGGAGCGGACGCTACGACACGGGCCGCCACACACTTTATGTCAACGACGGCACGGGATATGTTGCATATCCCATGCGGCTGGGCGCATGGCCCGAAGTCACCCTGTTTACCTTGAAACGATGCAGATAACACTATCTTTCGCCACGACGGCCGACGGCTACCTGGACGACAACAGCCCCCGACGGCTGATGATCTCGACGCCCGAAGACTGGGAGGCGGTCCTGCGCCTTCGGGCCTCGCACGACGCGATCCTCGCGGGAGCCGAAACGCTGCGGCGCGACGATCCCGCCCTGCTCCTGCGCGATGCCGCGGCGCGGGAACTGCGCCGTGCCCGGGGCATGCGGCCCGACCTGACGAAAGTCACCCTCACACACTCGGGACGGCTCTCGCCGTCGATGCGCTTCTTCACGGAGGGCGACGCAGACCGCTACGTGTTTTCAGAAAAAGAACTTCCTGAATTGAAAGGCGTTGCAGAGGTTATTTCAAGCGACGGTTCAATTACAGCTTCAGCGATCGTCACCGAACTCGAAAAGCGCGGCGTGGAGCGTCTGCTGGTCGAGGGGGGGGCCTCCGTCCTGCGCATGTTCCTCGCCGAAGGGATGGCCGACACGGTGCGCCGGGCGGTCAATCCGCAGCTGACGCTGGGACCGGAGCGGGGCGGCGCGCAGTTCCGGTTCGAGGTCCCGGAGGGGGCCGCATGCCGGCGGGAGAATCTGGGCGGCATGGAGGTTGCGACCTGCACGCTTCGTCCCGACACCCGGGACGAAGACCTCCGCTACCTGACGCAGGCCGTGGCCGAAGGACTGCGGTGCGTGCCCAGCCGGACCTCCTATTGCGTCGGGGCCGTGGTGGCGCTTCCCGACGGGAGGAGCTTCACGGGCTACACCCACGAGACTTCGCCCACGCACCATGCCGAGCAGGAGGCGATCCGCAAGGCGCTCGATGCGGGCGCCGAATTGCGCGGGGCGGCGATCTACTCCTCGATGGAGCCGTGCTCGCAGCGGAAGAGCGAGCCGGAGAGCTGCACGCAGCTGATCCTGCGCCACGGATTCGCACGCGTGGTCTTTGCGCTGTACGAACCCGACCGGTTCGTCCGCTGCCGCGGGGCGCAGACGCTGCGCGAAGCGGGTGTCGACGTGCGGGTTTATCCCGAACTGGCCGAAGGCGTGCGCCGGGCCAACGCCCACCTCGGGAGGTGAAACGGGCGTGATTTGTGTCCATAAGGGCCTAAAAATGTCCTAAACGCCCTCCGGGCTGAAGAAGATATTGCAAGAAAATCTATCTTTGTCGAATAAACGCATGAATACTATGAAAATAGCTGTCAAGATCGCCTTCATGGCGGCGGCGACGATCCCGGCGGCGGCGTCCGCGCAGGAGGCCGGGCGGATGCTCTCGCTCGACGAGGCGGTCGCCGTCACCCTCACGGAGAACCCTGCGCTGAAAGCCGCGGCCTACGAGGAGCGCGCCGCACAGCAGCAGCGCCGCGCGGCCATCGGTCTCCGCATGCCCCAGATCAACGTCACGGGCGCATACGCCTACATGGCCAAGGACATCGGATTCGACTTCAACGACCTGAAAGGCCCGGTCAAAGAGGGCGTGGCGGGCGGACTGACGGCGCTCGTGCAGAACGGGCTGATCCCCGCCGACAAGATTCCGACGCTCCAGGGGCTTCTGAACCCGATGATGGATGCCGACTGGTTCCTCAAGGTGCAGGATCAGAGCCTCGGATTCGTGGGAGGCGAGGTGACCGTCCCGATCTGGATGGGCGGCAAGATCAACGCCGCGAACCGCGCCGCGCGGATCAACGAGAAGACGGCCGTCGCGCAGGGCAACCAGACCCGCAACGCGCTGATCTCGGAACTCGTGGAGCGTTATTTCGGACTGGCCCTCGCCACGCAGGTCGTCGCCGTGCGTCAGCAGGTGGTGGACGGCGTGCGCAGGCATCTCGAAGACGCCCGGGCGCTCGAACGCAACGGCATGATCGCCCAGACCGAACGCCTCTACGTGGAGTTCAAGATGGCCGAGGCCGAACGGGAGCTGGCAAACGCCAAATTGCAGGCCGAGACCATCGCCAGCGCGCTGTCGAACACCCTGGGGCGCGAGAGCGACTGGCGTCCGGTGACGGCGATGTTCCTGCTCGCGAAGGTCGAGGATCTGGCCTATTATCAGGACCTCGCGCAGGCGCGCAACCCGCTGCTCAGCCAGGTGTCGCTCAAGCGCGAACTGGCCCAGGAGGGCGTGCGCGCCCAGCGTGCCGATTTCCTGCCGCAGGTGGCGGCCATCGGCGGCGGTTCGTTCTACAACTACCAGGTGGCGGGACTCGTGCCGCGCTGGGCCGTGGGCGTGGGGGTCAACATCAAGATTTTCGACGGTCTCAACCGCGAATACAAGTACTCGGCCGCCAAACAGACCGTGCGCCGCGTGGGCGAGTTGCAGAACAAGGCCGGAAAGGACATCGCAGTGCTGGTGGAGAAACTCTACAACCAGATGATGAACTACCGCAACCAGATGACCTCGATCGACGCGTCGCTGAAATTCGCCGAGGAGTATCTCCGGATGAAGAACGCCGCGTTCCTCGAAGGGATGAGTTCCTCGTCGGACCTGATCGACGCCGAGCTGAACCTCGCGGGAGTGCGCACCGAGCGGCTGCAGGCGGCCTACAACTACGACCTGCTGCTGGCCCGGCTGCTCGAGGCCGCGGGCATCAGCGACGAATATCCGTCCTACGCGCGCCGCAACGACGCGCAGGCGGTTCTCTTCGACGGCTCAAGAAGCGGAAATTAGATCGGGAAAGGACGGGCTTCACGTTACGGCCCGTCGGCCCCCGCAAACAATACGAAATAGATAACAAGCAAACGATATGAAACGAAGCAACGTAATCGGAATTCTGGCGGCCGCAGCGGTCATCGTCCTCTCGGTCGTACTGATCAGCTGGTACCTCACCAAACGGACCCCGACGCTGATTCAGGGCACGGTGGAGTGCACCACCTACAAAGCCTCGTCGAAGGTTCCGGGCCGCATCGACGACATGAAAGTGGCCCAGGGCGACCGCGTGGAGAAGGGACAGCTCCTCTACACGCTCTCGACGCCCGAACTGGAGGCCAAGCTCCGGCAGGCCGAGGCCGTGAAGAGCGCCGCCGCCGCGCTGGACGCCATGGCGCTGGCCGGCGCCCGCGTGCAGCAGATCGAGGCCGCGATGAACATGTGGCAGAAGGCGCAGGCCGGGCTGGAACTGGCCCGCAAGACCTACGAGCGCGTGCAGAACCTCTACAACGACGGAGTGGTTCCGGCGCAGAAGCTCGACGAGGCCACGGCCAACTACAAGGCCATGGAGGCCACGGCGCTGGCCGCCAAGGCGCAGTACGACATGGCGACGGACGGCGCCCGCAAGGAGGACAAGGAGGCCGCCGCGGCCCGCGTCCGCCAGGCCGAAGGGGCTGTCAGCGAGGTGGAGTCGTACATCAGCGACGCGATGGTCTATTCGCCCGTCACGGGCGAGATCTCGACGATCATCGCCGAGGAGGGCGAACTGGTCGGCAGCGGCTATCCGGTGGTGGCCATCCTCGACATGAGCGACCTGTGGGTGACCTTCAACGTGAAGGAGACGCTGCTTCCGGGCCTTCGGATCGGGACCCGCATGAACGGCTACGTCCCGGCGCTGGACAGCGACGTGGAGTTCGAGGTGACCTACATCTCCTCGCAGGCCGATTTCGCAACGTGGTCGGCGACCCGCACGCAGGGCGGGTTCGACATCCGCACCTTCGCCATCAAGGCCAAGGCCGTCACCGAGGCCGCGAACATGCGCCCGGGCATGAGCGTGCTCGTCGACTGGGACCAAATCGGAAAGTAAGCGATGCCCGGATTCCTGCACAACACCTGCGCCGTGATGCGCCGCGAGACGGGCCGGATAACCCGTCAGCCGATGTATTTCGTCCTGATGATCGTCCTGCCCGTGGTGTCGTTCGCGTTTTTCGCCCTGCTGTTCAACCAGGGTGCAATCCGCAACATCCCGATCGCCGTCCTGGACCAGGACAACACGACGCTTTCGCGCAAGGCCGTGCAGATGATCGACGACACCCCGACGGCGATGGTGGCCTACGGCATTCAGGGCATGGACGAGGGCGAGCGGCTGATGCGCGAAGGGCGGATCATGGCCATCGTGCAGATTCCGGCCTTCTTCGAGAAGAACATTTTGAGCAACAGCCAGACCCGCCTCGAAAACTACGTCTCGGGAACGAACATCACGGTCAACGGACTGCTGTCGAAGGACATCCAGACCGCCGTGACGACCTTCACGGCCGGCATTCAGCTCCAGGTGCTTATGAAGCAGGGGCTTACGCAGCGGCAGGCCATGGCGCAGCTGATGCCCGTGCGTTTCGACAAGCACGTGCTCTTCAATCCGCACATCAATTACGGATACTACCTCTCGCCGAGTTTCATGCCCATGATGCTGATGATCTTCGTGGTGATGGTGACCGTTTTCGCCATCGGCACCGAACTCAAGCACGCCACGGCCCGCGAATGGCTCGGCACGGGAAACGGTTCGGTCGCGGCGGCGCTCGCGGGCAAGGTGCTGCCCATCACGGCGGTGATGTTCCTGATCTCGCTGGTGATGCTGGTGATCAACTTCAAAATCGTGGGAACGCCGCTGAACGGCAGTCTCGCGGTGATTCTCGCCGGCACGCTGCTCTTCATTTTGAGCTACCAGTCGATCTCGGTGCTGATAGTCTCGCTGCTGGCCAACCTGCGCCTGTCGCTCTCGATCGGCGGCGGCTATTCGGTGCTGGCCTTCACCTTTTCGGGACTTACCTTTCCGATGATGGCGATGTACCCGTGGGTGCAGGCGTTCAGCAAGATCTTCCCCTTTACGTTCTATACCGACATCTTCATCGATCAGGCGCTTCGCGGCGCACCGGTCGTCGATTCGCTGTGGGACATGGGGTATATCGCACTCTTCATCATACTGCCGATGCTCTGCCTGCCGCGCCTGCGCAAGATCTGTTCCGATGAAAAATACTGGGGGAGGATGTAACGATGGGACGAATCAAAGAGATACTGCAAGCCTACCGAACCGAACTGGCTTCGGTCATCCGCAACGAATACAAGGCGGTCTTCACCGACGGCGGCGTACTGCTGGTCATGGTGCTGGCCATCTTCATCTACTCGACGCTCTATGCGTCGGCCTATGCTCCCGAAGTGCTGCGCAACGTCCCGATCGGCGTGATCGACGAGAGCCAGACCCCGTCGAGCCGCGAACTGATCCGCACCTTCGACGCCGGCCCCAATACCTACGTGGCCTACGAGCCGAGCGGCATGGAGGAGGCCGAAGAGCTCTTCTTCGCCCGCAAGATCTACGGCGTGGTCTACATTCCGCAAGATTACGAGAAGCAACTGCTGGGCGGTTCGTCGGCCGCCGTGTCGCTCTATGTCGACGCCAGCTACTTCCTCATGTACCGTCAGGTGTTCCAGGAGCTCGTGACGGGCATCGGACAGACGGGGGCCATGGTACAGTTCCAGCGGCTCATCGCCAAAGGCGCCAATATCCCGCAGGCGACGGCCGCGACGCAGCCGGTCATCTACCAGTCGCACAACCTTTTCATTCCCTATCTGGGCTACGGATCGTTCATCATGCCCGCGATCATCATCGTCATCATCCAGCAGACGCTCCTGATCGGCATCGGCATGATCGGCGGCACATGGCGCGAATTCGGGCTGTACCGCAAACTCTGTCCGCCCGACCGCAAGCGGATGTCCACGCTCCCGATCGTGCTGGGCAAAGCGCTGGTCTACGGCATGATCTATTCCGTGACGACGTTCTACATCCTCGGTCTGCATTACAGGCTGTTCCACTATCCGATGAACGGCGCGACGGGCACAATCGTGGTCTTCATGCTGGCGTACATGGCGGCCTGCATCGCGCTGGGAATCGCCATTTCGACGCTCTTCCGCTACCGCGAGAATTCGCTGCTGCTGTTGTTGTGGACCTCGATTCCGCTGCTGATGCTCAGCGGTGTCTCCTATCCCCGCGAAGGCATTCCCGACTGGCTGTTCAACTTGGGGCAGATATTCCCCAGCAGCCACGGCGTAAACGCCTTTATCCGCATCCAGAGCATGGGAGCGTCGCTCTCCGAAGTGCTGTCCGAAATCAGGATGCTCTGCATTCTGGCCCTCGTATACGGCGGTCTGGCCTGCATCGGCATCCACTTGGTGCTCAACCGCGCGGACAAGGACGACATCCCGGCGCCGCACACCTCCGAACCGGAAAAGTGACGGCGACACCCAAGCATCCGCAGGAACCGCCCCGTCCCGTCCGCAAAAAGGGACGGCCATCGGCCCGGCACACCGGCACAAGGACGAAGCGGAAGCAGGCTTCCGGCATAATCACAAAAAAGACGTCAGGCATTGCACCTGACGTCTTTTTTGTCCGAACCGCACTGGTTACCGCGGACCGTGGAAGATACCCGGAGGCGGCCCGCCCGGACCGCCGGGTCCCATGCGGCGGGGTCCCGACTGCACGACCCCGTCGTAATCGGAGATGTTCTTCGACCCCTTCTTGCCGAAGCGGCGCAGGTTGTAGGTGAACTGCACCATGTAATAACGGCCGATCACGCTGTTGGTCGCATTCTGCGTCCATCCCGAACCCGTCGTGCGGGCGAAAGCCTTGTTGCGGTTGAGCAGGTCGTTCACGCCGAACATGATCTCGCCGCGCTTGTTCTTGAATATCTTCTTGCCGATCCATGCGTTGCAGAGCAGGTACGAATCGTCGTAATCGTTCGTGAAACCGATATACTGCGTGTAAGCCACGCTGCCCGTAAAGGTGAAGCCCAGCGGGAAGACGAACTTCATGTTGCCCTGCGCCCGGTGGTTGAAGTAGCGGTTTTTGGAACCTGACTCGCCCAGCGAGTTGGTCGCTTCGTTGTAGGTGC
>OJRV01004585.1_pt1 | contig 10068 bp, 9 predicted proteins | sample 1599241 | NCBI WGS metagenome assembly OJRV01 (sample SAMN04168656, study PRJEB22393) | human gut metagenome | biome: human gut microbiome; feature: stool | host: Homo sapiens | collected 2014-03-17 | reverse complement strand
CTAAGGAAGGAGATAAGAAAATGGCTTTTAATAGTGCTGATACCGCTGCCTTCAAGAACGTATGGGTGTTCTGCGAGCAGCGCCAGGGCGTGATGATGCCCACCACCTTCGAACTGATCTCCGAGGGCCGGAAGCTGGCCAATGAGCTGGGTGTCGAGCTGTGCGGCATCCTGCTGGGCGACAACGTTGACGGCATCGCCGCCGAGCTGGGCGAGTACGGCGCCGACAAGGTGTACGTGTACAACTCCCCCCTGCTAAAGGACTTCACCACCGATGCCTACACCAAGGTGATCGTGGAGGCCGTTGAGGAGCTGAAGCCCGAGGTGCTGCTGTTCGGCGCCTCCAACATCGGCCGTGACCTGGCTCCCCGCTGCGCGGCTCGCCTGCACACCGGTCTGTGCGCGGACTGCACCCACCTGGACATCGACATGCCCAACTACAAGGGCTTCCTGAAGGAAGCTTCCACCCTGCCCGAGGAGCGCATCGAGAAGCTGGGCACCGTGATGATCAACCGTGAGCCCCACGATGTGTCCCGCGACCTGAAGATGACCCGTCCCGCTTTCGGCGGTCACCTGATGGCGTCCATCATTTGCCCCCGCTTCCGCCCCGCTATGGCGACCGTTCGCCCCGGCGTTATGAAGAAGCTCGAGTGCAAGAAGAACGTGGAGATCCTGCATCCCGCTTTTGGGCTGGCTGCTGCTGACATCCACACCGAGGTCACCGAGACCGTCAAGGCCGCCAAGAAGCTGGTCGACCTGATCGGCGCTGACTTCATCGTGTCCGTTGGCCGTGGTATCTCCAAGGACGTGGAGGGCGGCATCAAGCTGGCCGAGGAGCTGGCTGAGGTCCTGGGCGGCGTCGTGGGCTCCTCCCGTGCCTGCGTGGACGCTGGCTGGATCACCGCTGACCATCAGGTCGGCCAGACCGGCAAGACCGTCCATCCCAAGGTCTACGTCGCTCTGGGTATCTCCGGCGCCATCCAGCACAAGGCTGGTATGCAGGACTCCGAGTGCATCATCGCCGTGAACAAGAACGAGAACGCTCCCATCTTCGAGGTGGCTGACTACGGTATCGTTGGTGACCTGTTCAAGGTCGTTCCCGAGCTGATCGAGTCCATCAAGGCTGCCAAGGCTGCTCAGTAATCGATCCCCTTTACGAATCAAGAAGGGCTGTCCCGCTGTGGGACAGCCCTTCTTTCATTGCTTGGATCATGGTCAGGTGGTGATATGCCAGTAGGTGACGGTATCCTCGATATCCATTTCCACCAGATAACCACCTACTCCGTCAGGGCAGAATATCGTGGGCCAGTTTTGATAGGTGGCAAAGTCGTTGATCACAAGGGGATCGGTCTGCTGCGTATCCGGATAGAGGATATGGGCAGCAAAGGTATCGTCTACATACATACAGCTGCTGCCGCTTCCGGCCAGACGCCACAGGGGCACTGCGGAATCGGCGGCGGATACCTTTCCGTCGCTGATGCGGATCGTCTCATAGGAAAATTTTTGAGTCTCCGGGTCACCCAAACCGCACACCATGTACTCGCCCGTTATGGCAAAGGTCGTGACCTGCTGCGAAAGCTCCTTCTGGTACAGAATACCGGACGCATTGCAGAGGAACGCCGTCCAGTAGGCGTCGTCATTGGCAGAGGCCAAAAAGGCGAATTGCGTGCCATTGGTGCAAACGGTCACATCGGACATGGTGTAGTCGGTGATGTCCAGCACGCTGGAAACGGCACTGCCGTCCACATGATATACGGATATGCCGGTATCCTCTGATTGCAGATACATGGGCTGACCGTTCAGGCAGAACAACGCAGGGACCTGATCATAGGAAGAGACCTGACCGGAGGCGAGGGTGCTTTTCCCTGTGTCTGTGGAGCGGATCAGAGACCATTTGAGGCCGGAATCCATGGCTTCATAGTCCACGTACAGAACATCGGCTCCGTCCAGAACGGCGGAGATAATATAGGCCGGGGAGGAAACGGGAAACTGTTTGGTGGTCCCGTCCGAATAGTTCCAGTAGAGCAGATAGTCGGTATGATAAAGGGGGCCGGTCTGAGCCGTGTTGCGATGCCCGACAGCAAACAGGACACTGTTTTCCCCACAGCACTGTATAAGGGTGGCGGCCTCATCCTCGGAAAGCTCCAATGGCGAGGTGAGCCGCTGCACCGTGGGGGCAGGAATCTGTTCCGGCGCCTTGGAGCAGGCGGAGAGGGGAATGGCGCATATCAGGAAGAAAAGAATGATAATTTTTTTCATGTGAGGGCCTCCTTTCTTGATTGTAGATAAATTATATAAAAAGCGTTTACAGCTGTCAATGGTTTTTGTGAAATACATATTCCATCACAATGGAACATAACGAAATTGTATGCAAAATGATACAAGAGGGGCCACCCCTGCGGGACGACCCCTCTCTTTTACCACGAAGTGCTCCCACCCTTCGACCATCCGGATATGGGAGAATATGGAAGATAATAAAGAATCTGCAAAGAGATAAAAATTCATAATTTTGTAACACATCCATAGTGCTCCGGGGTTGCAATTCCCGTAACAGAGTGCTACAATAGGCGTCGCTTGAGAGATAGAATCCTAAAAAGAGGCGAATTTCCTATGGTAGCTGAACTGGTAGCGTTGGTAATTTTTGTCATCATGTTCCTGCTGATCGTGCTGGACCGCATCCCCCGCCAGTGGGTGACGCTGGGCTGCGGCGCACTGATGCTGGTGCTGGTATTCGGTGTCTGTATGCACGATGGCGGGGCCATATGGGATACCCTGAACCTGTCCGCCTTCGGCCAGAGCACCTTCTGGTACGGCGCATCGGAGTCCTCCGGCGGCATCAACTGGTCCACCATCGTGTTCATTGCGGGCATGATGGTGATGGTGGAGGGCATGGGCCACGTGGGCATCTTTCGCTGGCTGTGCCTGAAGCTGGCCAAGGCGGTCCATTACCGCACCGTGCCGCTGCTGGTGTGCTTCATGGTCATGGCAGCCGTGCTGTCCATGTTCATCGACAGCATCACCGTCATTCTGTTTCTGGCCGCCGTCACGGCGGAGCTGGGCCGCACCCTGCGCTTCGACCCGGTTCCCATGATCCTGGCGGAGATCTTCTGTGCCAATTTGGGCGGTAGTGCCACCATGTGCGGCGATCCCCCCAACATCATCATCGGTACCTCGCTGGGTCTGACCTTCTTCGATTTCCTCACCAACACCGGCGTTATCATGCTGATCTGTCTGGTGGCCACGGTGGTGTACTTCTACTTCTGCTTCCGCCGCATCCTGCGGGAGAGCGAGAGTCAGCGCCCCACGGATATCACCTATCCAGACGCCGCCTCCGCCATCACGGATCGGCGGGCCTTCATCGCCTGCGGCGCCGTGTTCCTGCTGGTAGTGGTGCTGCTGGTCACCCACGCACAGACGGAGCTGACGGTGGCCACCATCGGCTGTATCGCCGCCGTATTGATGGCGCTGGCCACCCTCTGCACCTCCGGAGGCCATGCGGCAGCGGGGCTGTTCGCCAAGGTGGACTACCGCACGCTGCTGTTCTTCATCGGCCTGTTCGTGGTGGTCAGCGGTTTGGAGGACACCGGCTGTCTGGATGTGCTGGCCGGCTGGATCAGCCGCATCAGCGGCGGACACACCGCTGTGATGGTGGCCATCATCCTGTGGCTGTCGGCTGTGTGCAGCGCCTTTGTGGATAACATCCCCTTCGCCGCCACCATGGTGCCGGTGATCCAGTCCATGTCACAGTCGCAGGGCGTGGACCTCTCCGTGCTGGCGTGGGCGCTGTCCATCGGCACGGATCTGGGCGGCAGTGCCACCCCCATCGGAGCCTCCGCCAATGTGGTGGGTACCTCCGTGGCCGCCAAGAACGGCCATCCGGTGACATGGGGTACCTACTGCAAGTACTGCGCCCCGGCCACGGTGCTGGTCATCACCATTGCCATGGTCTGCCTCTTCGTGCGGTATCTATAATATAATGGGTATTATAAAAGCATCCCCGGCTGTTTTACAGACCGGGGATGCTTCATGATGCAAATCAGAACTCCGGATAGCCGTCCTTCAGATGCTCGTCGTAGATGGCACGCTCGCCGCCGATGAACTTGGGCCGCACACGGGCCGCCAGCAGGATGGCGCTACCGATATGGTTCTGGTGGGGCAGGCGCACCGGCACCGCCACCTTCTTCAGGTGCATCCCGATGAGGGTGCCGCCGATGTCCAGACCGGCGTCGGCCCGGATCTCCTCCAGCGCCACCGGATGCCGGAAGCTCTGGTAGGCGGCGGTGGCGAAGGAGCTGCCTGCCTTGGGTTGGGGCAGCACATTGACGATCTCCGCCCCAGGCACCGCCTCATGCTCCACGATCAGCGCACGGTTCAGGTGCTCGCAGCACTGGGCGGCGATGTAGACGCCCATGGGGGCAAACACGCTGTTGAGTCCGTCGAAAATGGCCTGTGCGATTTGGGGCGTGGACCAGCTGCCCACCTGATGCCCCACCACCTCGCTGGTGCTGCAGCCCACCACCACAATGTGGCCCCGCCGCAGCCGGGCTGCCTCCGCCAGCTGCCGTGCGGCGTCCGCCGCCTCCTGCCGCACCTGTTCCAGCAGGTCGGTGCGCTCTACCTCATGAATGATCCCAGCCATAGCTATCTTCCTTTCCTCGCATGAACGAAAAGCGGCGGATGATCGCTCCGCCGCTTTTCGCAAAAGCAATTCTGCACCTTCAGTGTACCACGTCCGGCGCCATTTTGCAACCGTTCTTACGCCAGCTTTTCCAGCGCCTTACTGCGCTTGAGTACCACCAGCAGCACCAGACCGATGACCATGCCCATAGCACCCTGCACCAGATTGCCGGGGATGCTGGCCGCAGCGCCCCAGCCCTTGCCCAGCAGCAGGGAGGCGTAGCCGAAGTAGCCCACCACCATGATGACCTCGCTGACCACGGCGCTGATGACGTAGGAGGCCTTGCTCTCCTTCAAGGCCTTGACGATGAGGGCCGCCACCAGAGCCATGCAGCCCTTGATAACCAGCGTGCCGGGCGCATAGTGACCGTAGCCGCCAATCAGGTCCACCAGCATGGAACCGATGCCGCCTGCCGCAGCGCCCCACCACGGGCCGAGGATCCAGCCGCTCAGCAGCACGATGCAGTCGCCCAGATTCACATAGCCCTGCATGGGGGAGGGGATCTGCACGATGGAGGTGGCCACATAGGTCAGTGCGGCCATCAGGGCCGCCAGAACCAGTTTCTTGATGTTTGCATCTCTCATGGGAAAAATCTCCTTGCTTTTATGTACTGTCTGTATTATAGTAGAAATTGGTATTATTGAAATGCCCATATCGATATTATCGGATAATACCAGATGGAGGAGCTATGCTGACCTATCCCCTGAACAAAGAGAGCGGCCGGAGCCTGTATGAGCAGCTGTACGAGGGCATCCGCCGGGATATCCTGTCCGGGACACTGCCGGCTCACCAGCGGCTGCCCTCCAAGCGGGCGCTGGCCCAGCATCTGGAGGTCAGCATCATCACCGTGCAGAATGCCTATGAGCAGCTGGCGGCGGAGGGCTACATCTACTCGCAGGAGAAGCGGGGCTACTACGTCAGCCCCGTGGAGCGCCCCTTACAGGCGGCGGCCCGGCAGCCTGCCCCGCTGCCGCCGGAGCCGGAGCAGAAGACCTATTTTCTGGACCTTGTGACCAATTCCATCGACCGGGCGTATTTCCCCTTTACCGTCTGGGCCCGCCTCATGCGGGAGACGCTGCTGGAGCGGGACAAGGCCCTGCTGCAGGCCGCCCCCTACAACGGAGCGGAGGAGCTGCGCCGGGCCATCAGCGACTATCTGCGCCAGTTCCGTGGCATGAACGTGGACAGCGGCCAGATCATCGTCGGCGCCGGTACGGAGTTTCTGTATTCGCTGCTGATCCAGCTGCTGGGCCGGGAGAAGTGCTACGCCGTGGAGGACCCCGGATACAGCAAAATTGCGGAAATTTACCGCAGCCATCAGGTGGATCTGCGGCGGGTGGGACTGGATGAAAAGGGCCTCTCCACCCGGCTTCTGCGCCGTCAGGAGGCGGATATCGTCCATCTCTCGCCCTCCCACCACTATCCCACGGGCATCGTCATGCCCATCGGACGGCGGCAGGAGCTGCTGCACTGGGCGGAGGAGCAGGAGGGACGCTGGATACTGGAGGATGACTACGACAGCGAGTTCCGCTTCGTGGGCCGTCCCATCCCCACGCTGTTCTCCATCGACGAGGCCCAGCGGGTCATCTACCTGAACACCTTCTCCAAGACCATCGCCCCCTCCATCCGCATCAGCTACATGATCCTGCCGCCCCGACTCATGGAGGTCTATCGGGAGAAGCTGGGCTTCTACGCCTGCACGGTGTCGGGCTTCGAGCAGTATACTCTGGCCAAATTCATGGCGCAGGGCCGCTATGAGCAGCACCTGAGCCGCATGAAGGCCCGCTACCGCCAGAAGCGGGACGCCGTCATCGCCATGCTGCGCTCCAGCCCGCTGGCGGACCGGGTGGAGATCATGGAGCAGGACGCCGGTCTGCACTTTCTGGTGCGGCTGGATACCCGTCTGCCGGATGCGGCGCTGCGGAGCCGGGCGGCGGAGCAGGGGGTGCGTCTGGCGCTGCTGTCGGACTATTACAGCGCCCGGTCGTCGGCGCCCCAGCATATCGTGGTGGTAAACTATTCCGGCATCGACCTGGAGCGTCTGCCGGAGGGACTGCGCCGTCTGGCGCAAGCTTGGGAGGAATAACGATGTACGATGAATTGACCCGTGGCGACGTGCAGAAGATGCAGGAGGAGATCGACTACCGGACGCAGGTGCTGCGCCCCAAGCTCATCGAGGACGTGCAGACGGCACGGGCCTTCGGTGACCTCAGCGAGAACTTCGAGTATAAGTGCGCCAAGCAGGAGAAAAACCGCAACGACAGCCGCATCCGCTACCTGCAGCGGATGATCAGGACCGCCCGCATCATCGACGACCGCTCCGGTCAGGACACGGCGGGCCTCTACGACACCGTGGAGATCTTCATGGAAAACACCGGCAAGAGCCGGAGGATCCAGCTGGTCACCACCCTGCGGCAGGATGCACTGAAGGGCCTCATCAGCAAGGAGTCCCCGGTGGGGAAGGCCGTGCTGGGCCGCCGGGCCGGGGACCGGGTACAGGTGGATATGGGCGGCGGCCGCAGCTACTGGATCACCATTCGCTCCATTGAAAAAGGCACCGACGACGGCTCCATCCCCATCGGCAGCTTTTGAGCCCCTGTACAGAATACACAGCTTTTGTTGCAGGAAATCGCCTTTTCGTCCATTGTATCCAGAAAATGACTGTGATAGAATGAGAAAAAAGGAGGTTTTTCCTATGAGAAAGCACCTTTCCCTGATGCTGCTTCTCCTTCTCCTGATCACCTGCACCGCCTGCGGCCAGCGCCAGACAGTACAGCGGATGGCGGCGGACCGCATCACACAGGCCGAGAGTGTCTCTCAGCTTCAGGAGGTCAGCGACCTCATTGTGGTGTTCACACCGGAGCATCAGGAGAACGTCCTGTCCTATTTCAGTGACGGCAATGTCTCCGGCGGCTATACGAGGACCACCGGCACGGTATCGCAGGTGCTGAAGGGGGAGCCCCCGGAGCAGCTGGTCATCACTGAGGAGTGCTATCTGGCGGACAATGTCCTCTGGACGCAGGGCGGCTACCTCCCCATGCAGGAGGGCGAGTCCTATCTGCTGTTCCTCACCGCCTACGACAGGGACTCCGTCTACGCCGGGATGTACTTCCCCACGGAACTGGAGAAGGGCAAGTATCCCCTGACGGACGAACCCCTTACCGCCTCCGACTCCGCTGATGCGTGGGAGGTATATGTGATCGAGGGAGAGGACCTGCACGACTATCAGGACTGGTATCAGCAGATCACCGCCCTGTATCCGGAGCTGTTTTAACGCCCCCAAGTCCTTTATATATGATAATGTAAAAGCCCGTCCGGCCCGCTGAATGCGGGCCGGACGGGCTTTCTGAAATTCTACGCTGCTTCTCGGTACTCTTAGCCCGGAGGCCAAGTCATATCCCGACCGGACAGCACATGGAAGTGCAGGTGCTTCACGGTCTGTCCCACCTGATCGCCGCAGTTGTTGACGATTCGGTAGCTCTCCACACCCAGCTCCCTGCAGATCTTGGCGATGACCTCGAAGCAATGGGCCACCACACCGCTGTTGTCCGCCGTGATGGCATTGGCGCAGCAGATATGTGCCTTGGGCACCACCAAAAAGTGTACCGGTGCCTGCGGCTCGATATCATAAAAGGCATAGCATTGTTCGTCCTCATACACCTTTTTGCTGGGGATCTCCCCGTCAATAATGGCGCAGAACAGGCAATCGTTCTTCATGGTCGCATCTCCTTTCGGATATAGTATAGTATAGTGGTCGTTCAACCTGCCGGAAAAAGTCTGTCATTGCGAGCTAGTGTTCACACTGGCGCGGCAATCCGTCTCCAAAATGCACAGCTCTTACATTTTGCAGATTTCAGCTAAAAGAATACGGATTCCCACGTCGCTTCGCGCCGCGAAGCAAGTGCCCTTGGGGTACTCCTCGGAATGATGGGAACGACTTTTCCGGTAGTCTTGCGCGTTCTTACTTCAGCTTTTCCGCCACGAAATCGTCCACGGCCGCCAGCGCGTCGTCCACCTTCAGCAGGTCGGTGCCGCCGCCCATAGCGCTGTCCGGCTTGCCGCCGCCCTTGCCGCCGCACACGGCGGACACGGTTTTAACCAAATCGCCGGCCTTCACGCCCCGCGCCACGGCCTCCTTGCCGCACACCGCCAGGAACGTGACCTTCTCGCCCACGATGCTGGCCAGCACGCCCACCACGCTGGGCTCCTTATCCCGGAGCAGGTCGCCCATCTTGCGCAGTTTCCCGGCGTCGGCGTCAGGAACGGTGGCGGTGAGCACCTTCAGCTCGCCCAGATCGTGGCCGCCCATGAGGAAGCGCTCGGTCTCGCCGGCGGCCTCCCTGGCCTGGAACTTCTCGACGGTGTGGCGCATCTCCCGCAGCTCGGCCATGTTCTGCTCGGCCTTCTCGCGCAGCTCGGCGGGCTTGGCCTTGAGGACGGCGGCGGTCTCAAAGAGAAGGGACTGGGCCCGGTTCATGGTCTCTAGGGACTTAAGGCCGGTGGTGGCCTCGATGCGCCGGACGCCGGAGGCCACGGAGAACTCGCTGTCGATGTGGAATACGCCCACCTTGGCGGTGTTGTCCAGATGGGTGCCGCCGCAGAACTCCACCGAGAAGCCCTGGCCCATGTCCACCACCCGGACGGTGTCGCCGTACTTCTCGCCGAACAGGGCGATGGCGCCACGCTGCTTGGCCTCCTCGATGGGGAGCACCTCGGTGCTCACCTCGTAGCCCTCCAGCACCGCCTCGTTGACCAGGGCGGACACCTGGGAGAGCTCCTCGGCGGTGAGGGCGGCGAAGTGGGTGAAGTCGAAGCGCAGCTTGTCGGGCTCCACCAGGGAGCCGGCCTGGTGCACGTGGTCGCCCAGCACCTGGTGGAGCACGGCGTCCAGCAGATGGGTGGCGGAGTGGGCCCGCATGACGGCTTTGCGGCGCTTGACATCAATGGAGGCAGAGACGGTGCCGCCCACCTTCAGCACGCCCTGGGTCAGCTTGCCGGTGTGCATATACTTGCCGCCCTTGTTCTTCTGCACGTCGGTGACCTGGAAGGTGACGCCGTCGGCGGAGATGACACCGTGGTCGGCCACCTGGCCGCCCATCTCGGCGTAGAAGGGGGTCTTGTCCAGCACCACGATGGCCTCCACGCCGGGCATGAGCTCCTCGGCCTGCTCGTTCTCCACCACCAGGGCCACCACCTTGGCGTCGTCAATGGCGGTGTGGTCATAGCCCACAAACTGGGTCTCGGGCACATCCTTGCCGAACTCCACGCCGGCCCAGCCCAGATCGCCCAGGGCCTCCCGGGCCTTCCGGGCCCGCTGGCGCTGCTCGTCCATCTGCTTGTGGAACTCAGCCTCGTCCAGCGCCATGCCCTGTTCCTCCACCATCTCCAGGG
>OJRV01004576.1_pt1 | contig 10088 bp, 7 predicted proteins | sample 1599241 | NCBI WGS metagenome assembly OJRV01 (sample SAMN04168656, study PRJEB22393) | human gut metagenome | biome: human gut microbiome; feature: stool | host: Homo sapiens | collected 2014-03-17 | reverse complement strand
GATTATATACATTATGTTGTAGTTTATATATAAAAAAAATACAAATTGTAGTTACGAATGGAGATAAAAATATGCTTAGATATTTCACAGCGGGAGAGACACACGGTAAGTGTCTTACAGTTATAATCGAAGGTATGCCGTCAGGTGTTGAGATAAGCCTTGATGAGATAAACGAACAGCTTGCAAAGCGTCAGCAGGGCTATGGCAGAGGCGGACGAATGAAGATTGAAAAAGATACTGCCGAAATTCTTTCGGGTGTGAGAGGCGGAGTGACTCTCGGAAGTCCTATCGCAATTAAAATCGAAAACAGAGATTGGGCGAATTGGGAAAGTATAATGGGTACTGAAACGGCGAATAACGAAAAGTCTGTCGAATGCCCAAGACCGGGACACGCAGACCTTACCGGAGGTATGAAGTACAATCACAGAGATTTGAGAAACGTGCTTGAAAGAGCAAGTGCCCGTGAAACTGCAGCAAGAGTGGCTGTCGGCGCACTCGTAAGACAGGTTTTAAAACCGTTTGGAATAGAATTTTTAAGCCATGTTAAGAGAATAGGCGAAGTTGAAGATACAGCTGATTTTACTGCGGCAGATTTCTTTGAAAAAGTAAAAAATTCACCTGTTGGGTTTGGCGATGAAAATGCCGCTCAAAAGGCTATGGAATACATAGACAAAATCAAGGCAAGCGGTGAAAGCGTAGGCGGAATAGTGGAAACTATCGTAAAAGGTGTGCCTGCCGGGTTGGGAAGTTATGTTCATTACGACAGAAAACTTGATGCAAACCTTGCTTTCGGTGTTATGAGTGTACAGGCTATCAAGGGCGTTGAAATCGGTATGGGCTTCGGTGTGAGCGAAATACCGGGTTCAAAGGTACATGATGAAATCGAATATTCGGACGACTTCCACAGACTTACCAACAATGCCGGCGGTATTGAGGGCGGTATGTCAAACGGTGAGCCGATTATTGTTAAGGCGGCAATGAAACCGATACCTACTTTGTATAATCCGCTTAGAACAGTCAATATTGACGATAAATCGGAGCATAAGGCAACTGTCGAACGTTCCGATGTGTGTGCTGTACCGGCTTGTTCGGTTGTCGTTGAGGCGGTAATCGCATTTGAAATCGCAAAGGCGTTTTTGGATAAATTCAGCGGTGACTGTATGGCTGACGTAAAGGCATATTACGATGTATATATGAACAGAATTAAGAATTTCTAAAATCAAACGTAGGGCAAATAAACCATGAGAGGTGGTGAGGGATTTTTGACCGAAAATGATTTGATTAAAAAGTGTAAAAAAGGTAGCCGAGAAGCTTTTAATATATTAGTTTCAAATTACCAACAGCAAGTTATAAATATCGCTTACGGAATGCTTTCAAATCAAGAGGATGCATATGACGCGGCACAGGAGGTATTCGTAAGGGTGTATAAAAGTATAGAGTCATTTAAGGAGCAATCTTCCTTTACCACGTGGCTTTATAGGATAACTAAGAATGTTTGCTCTGATATTCTGAGAAAACGTCAGAAACATTCGGGTGTAATAAGTATCAATCAGGCGATTGACGAAAAAAAAGATATGGATATTAAGGACGAAAGTCCTACACCGGAAGAAAATATGGAAATATCGGAACGTCAGAGAGCTGTACGTGAGGCGATAAGCGAACTCAAAGAAGAATACAGAACTGTAATAACACTATGCGATATTGAGGGATTGAGTTACGATTACATAGCTGAGGTACTCGGAATACCGTCGGGAACGGTTAAGTCGCGAATTAATCGTGCGAGAAGTGCATTAAAGAAAAATTTAATGAATAAACGGGAACTTTTTTGATATTTCTTACGTCTAATATATTGTAAAAAGAAATTAATGAAAATTTAAAGAAAGGGGGAGTAAAAATGAATTGTGATAAATTTAACGAATGCTTGGACAACTATGAAAATTTGAGTGACGAAACAAAGCAGAAAATGGATAAACACGCATTGGAATGTGCAAATTGCAAAAGTGAACTTGAATTTATGCGTTCAATTATTTCAACAGCTAAATCTCTCCCTGACATAAATGTTCCTGTGGATTTTATGGAGAAATTAAATGTCCGCATAGATGAAGAGGAAAAGAAAAAAGCACGAATAACAAGACGTGTAATGCGTAATGTTCGCCGTAATTGGAAACAGTATACTGCGGCAGCGGCTTGCTTTGCATTGGTAGCTGTTGTAACGGCTAACAGCAATATGTTCGTCGATAAGATGAACGGAAATGATGACGGTGTTATTCAAGAGGAAACAGTCGTGACTGACAGTGACGGAAATACTGCCGTAAGTACGACAGCACCGACAGTGGCTACTCAAGACAATGCGGAAGAAAATCAACCGACAGTATTTGAAGAAACGGTTGAAAACACTATTCCCGAAAATAAAACAGCGAAAAGTACATCATCGCTTGCAACGGCAAAGCCGCAAACAAGTACGAGTACAAATTCGGTAAAAAGCAGTGTGGTTGCGAACAACAGTAGATCTACATCTGCTCCGTCTGTAAGTCCAAAGGTACAAAATAATGCGGTACCGTCTGTTTCTGCAGAACCTGCAAAGTCGGACGAAGGTGCGGTTTCGCAGAAAACAACTGCTGAGGTTGCTGATAATTCAAACGATATTCAAGCTTATTCACAAGATGACGGAATAGCGATTGCAAGTATTGATGTTCAGTCGGACGATTGTTCCGTATATGACGGAACTGCTGACAATATTAATAATTCAAGAACAGTAAAATCAAGTGTTGAAGATGATTATTCGCTTGCGGGCGGATCCCAAATCGCATACGGCAGATACTATAAGTTGGATAAAGACGGCAATCCGATTGAAGCCCCAGAAGAAAATAAACCTATCGGTTCAATCGTAATTTCCGCAAAAGACGCAGATGAGGCGTTAAGCGTTATAAGACAATATTCATACGATGAAGACGGTGAATTTTACACAACGAGTTCTGATAGATTGACATCAATGCTTTCAGTATTATCCGTTCAGGGAATCGGTTACAGTAACTATACACCTGCTTATGAGGGTGAAGTAACATTTAAACTTGTTATAAGTTAACATTAACTGAGCCTGTCGACAAAATGTCGACAGCTCCAAAAATCACATCATACTGATGTAATTTTTGAGTATTTTCAGAGAAAAAATCATAAAGTTCCTCCAAAGTCGAAACTTTAGATTTTAAGCCATTTCTGCCGCGCATGTCGCCAGAAATGATTTTCAATGAGGTTAGCACCTCAAACTTCCCGAAATAAAGCAGACAAAACCACAACGGTTTTGTCTACAATCTGTTAATGCCTTTCACGACAGCATTATCTGTTGTGGAGGGCATTTTTGTTTGGAAAAACAGAACAAAAAAATCGGACTGTCAGTCCGATTTTTTGATATGTCTAAGAAATAAGTTGTTTTAAAACGCCGAATGATAAAAGCGACATTATAAGTCCTGCAGTAAGTACACCAAAAAAGATAAACAAAAGTGATTTTTTAGGTTTCATACCGAATAATACTGCGATAAGACTTCCTGTCCAAGCACCTGTGCCCGGTAGCGGAATGGCTACAAAAAGGAATAAGCCGAGGTAGCCGTATTTTTCGATTTGAGCCGATTTTGAAAGTGCTTTCTTTTCAAGCCAATCGGGAATTTTGTGAAAGTGTTTACTTTTTTTCATCCACGCAAATATCTTTTCAATAAACAGCAATATGAACGGTATCGGGAGCATATTACCCAGTACTGCGGCAATGTATGATGGGAAGAAACTCATTTTCATAAGTCCTGCCGCAAGAATACTTCCTCTAAGTTCCAACAACGGTACCATTGATACAAGAAAAACAATTAATTCCTTTGATATTTTTCCTGAAAGTGCTGTGACAATAGATTGTACAATAGAATCCATAAAACTTCTCCTTAAAATAAAAATTACAGAATTCATTATACACTATATTTTTCTAAAATGCAATTATTACTATATCAAATTAATGTAAAATCTTTGAAATTTGTTTGTATAGTACGAATGTTATGATTGATAACAACAGTGCTTTTATTAAATTAAACGGAATTGCTCCGTATAAAACATATCCCAAAGTGTTTGTTATAAGCGGATTAGCCTTGCCGCAAAGCGATATAATTTGCTCCATAGGCATAACGTTTGTATAGAACGGTATCAAGATAAAGTAGTTTGCAAGTCCGCCTACGATTGCCATTGCTATTGCACCGAGAACAAGACCTAAAACAGCACCTTTTCTTGTTTTGATACGCTTGTAAATAAGTGATGAAACAAGTACAAGTGAACCGCTTGCAAGGAAGTCGGCAAGTTCACCGACACCGCCTGTGTCTGTTCTTAGCAGGTGTAGAGCCGCTTTGATGAATGCTATCGCAATACCGGTAACAGGACCGTATGCAAATCCGCCTATCAAAGCAGGTAAAGTTGAAAAATCAAACTTTAGAAACGGCGGCATAAACGGGATAGGAAATTCTAAAATCTGCATAAGTACAATAGATATACCCGACAGTATTCCTACACTTGCGATAAATTTCGGTGTAAACCTTGTTTTGTTTTGAACATTGTTGATTGCTTCCATAATTAAAAAGCCTCCTAAAAATTTATTTTGTATCTTTAGGAAAAGTTCTTCGCATAAATTTTGTCTTGACACTATGAATGGGAAATAAAAAAGCCCCATAGCATAGCTACAGGGCAAACCATACACAAAAAAACATCTTCTTCCGTCCGGACTTTAACCGTCGGTTTTGGAATTTCACCAAATCAGCCTACTGTACTGAGTAGGGTCGTGGACTTTAACCACCGGTAGGGAATCGCACCCTGCCCTGAAGATACACTCACTTATATTATACACGTTTTTTTCAATTTTGCAACTGTTTTTTTAAATTTATCAGTTTGTCTGCTTTGAAAATCCTCAAAAATTACATCATAAAATGTGATTTCGTGAGTTGTTGACAGATTATTGACAGGTTCAAACTGCAATGCTCTGTAACAAAAATGTAATGTCGAAAAGGAAGAAAAATACTCAAAAATTATTGCATCGTACATCAGTGTACGGTGTATAATTTAAGTATGAATAGATACATAAATATAATAAATTCTTTAGAAAATATTTTTGAGGGAATAATATAATTTTAGGAGGGAAAATCATGAAATCTAAAAAATTATTATCAATCATACTGGCGTTGGCAATGATGTTTTCTGTGTTGCCTGCAAGTACCGTTTTGGTACATGCCGAGGCAATTACGGAAACAATTTCCGCAGACACAACATGGAATGACGGTGATACGGTAGGCGGTGTTACAATATCAGGCGGAACCGTGACAATAAACGGTGATGTCGGTATCACGGCGGAAATTACTATCAAAGGCAATGTTACATTCACGGGCGGCGGAACGCTTAACAGAATGAGTCCATCGGGAAATTTGATAAAAGTTGAAAGCGGTAGTCTTACACTTAACAATGTTACAATAGACGGTACCAACGTGACAATTTCTGACAGTTGGACGGCAGCTGCGATTAATATGGCCGGCGGTACTGTTATAATGAATGATGGTGCAAAGATTACAAATCATAAAAGAACCAGCGGTTATGGACCTGCAGTTTATATGGCCGGCGGTAATTTTAAAATGAAGGGCGGCACAATTTCGGGTTGCGAAAGCAGAAATTACGGTGGTGCTATATATTTAGATGGCGGTAGCTTTGAAATGAACGGCGGTATTATTGAAAATAATAAGACGACACTTTCAAATGCCGGATATGGTGGAGGAGCGTTTTATGTAAGAGATGCTACTCTTATTATAAATGACGGTCTTATACAAAATAATTCGTCAAATTCCGGCGGTGCAATCTATAATACATCATTCGGTACAACGATAATAAACGGCGGTGTGATAAAGGGTAACACGGCGGTAGGCGATTCACCAAGTGGTTCTGCAATTTTTCATAGTTGTAAAACAACAGGAGAGGCTACATTGCAAATAGGCGGTAATGCAAATATTAATGTAGGAAATGATATTTATTTGATGTCAAATACCTCTGCTACTAAATATGTTGAAATAACTTCTTCAATAAAAAATCCGTTAATACTTACGGTAGAGGGCGAATCAGAAGGCAGAGTTATTGCTGATGCGGCAGACGGTGTTGTGCTTACATACAATGATATGGCAAAGATTAGACTTAGCAACAGCTCTTACGCATTGAAACTTGAAGATAATAAAATAAAGCTTACTCAAACATCAAGCGGAGTAACAACATTTCCTGTTTATCTCGGTTATGACGCAAACAACGGTACAAATGCACCGGACGGTAGCAGTGCCGAAATAGTTGCGGGCAACAGTGCAACTTTTACAATAAGTGACAGTGTACCGACAAGAACAGGATATAATTTTCTTGGTTGGGCGACAAATAAAGACGCAACATCAGCAGAATACAGTTCGGGTGGCAGTATTACAATAAGTTCCAATACAACGCTATATGCAGTTTGGAAAAAAATATCGACTTTTGAAACAAATGAATTTACACAACCGCTTGCAATAACAGGTTGGACATACGGTGAAACAGCAAATACACCGACAGCAGTGGCGAAATACGGAACAATAAAATACACATATTCAAATACGGCAGACGGAACGTACACCGAAGAAGTTCCGACAAATGCAGGCACATATTATGTAAAAGCAACGGTTGAAGAAACAGCAGACTATTCGGGACTTGAAAGTAATGCAGTTGAATTTACAATATTGCCGAAAACAATAAATACAGCAATAACACAACTAACTGCACCTGTTAAAAATGAAGTACCGCAGACAGAAATAGAAACAGACGAATATACAGCAACGGTAGTTTGGTCACCGGAAGTTGAAGACAAATTCGGATATGATACCGTTTATACGGCAACAATAACAATTACACCGAAAACAAATTATACTGTAAAAGGAATTGCAGAAAACGGTTATACCGTAAACGGTGCATAAACAGTTACAAATGAGGCAGATTCTGCTATAGTAACGGCAGTGTATTCTGCAACAGGTATTGATGACACAGTTGATACAAATGAATTTACCAAACCGCTTGAAATAGTCGGATGGACATACGGTGACACACCAAATGCACCGACAGCGTCGGTAAAATACGGAACACCTAAATATACATATTCAACTGCGGCAGACGGGGAATATAACGACATTGTTCCGACAGATGCGGGAACATATTATGTAAAAGCAACGGTTGAAGAAACAGATAAGTATACAGGACTTGAAAGTGACGCAGTTGAATTTGTAATAGGAAAGAAAATACTTACAAATGACAACATAACAAAAATAGCAGACCAAACATATACAGGTGAGGAGATTAAACCTGTTATTGAGGTCAAAGATGGGGATAAAGTTCTTGTACTTGATACAGATTATACAGTGGCATATGAAAAAAATATAAAAGCATCTGAAGAGGCAAAAGCTAAAGTTGAGATGATTTCAAATAATTATGAAGGAACACTTGAAAAATTATTTACAATATTGCCGAAAACAATAAATTCTGAAATAATACTGACTGCACCTGTTAAAAACGGAGTACCGCAGACAGAAATGGAAACAAACGAATATACAGCAACGGTAGCTTGGTCGCCGGAAGTTACGGATAAATTCGGATATAGTACGGTTTATACCGCAACAATAACAATTACACCGAAAGCAAATTATACTGTAAAAGGAATTGCAGAAAACGGTTATACCGTAAGCGGTGCACAAACAGTCACAAATGAGGCAGACTCTGCGACAATAACTGCTGTATATGCGGCAACCGGTAGTAAGAGCAGTGGCGGCAGCGGCAGTACAAAACGTTATACAGTTTCGTTTAACACAAACGGCGGTAATAAGATAACAAGTCAGACTGTTGCAAAAGATAATTCAGTCAAAGAACCGACTGCTCCGATAAAAGAAAACTTTGAATTTGCGGGATGGTATACTGATAAGGAACTTACAACAAAGTACGATTTTACGGAAAAAGTAACAAAAAGTTTTACACTTTACGCAAAGTGGACTGAACAGAAACAGGAAAACGGCGGAAGTGGAGATGTCGTAAATAATAATAGCGGAAATGAAAATAAAGAAAGTTCAAATACAATAGTTTTGACAATCGATGAACATGACGCACTCGTTTACGGAACAACAAAGACAAATGATGTTGCTCCAAAGGTTGTGAATGACCGTACAATGTTGCCTGCTCGTTTTGTTGCGGAAAATCTTGGCGCAACAGTTGAATGGGACGGCGAAAAACAACTTGTAACAATCACAGGTAAGAATGAAAAACAAGAGGATGTAACAATTCTTATCACAATCGGATCGGATTATGCAAAAGTAAACGGTGAGGACGTTAAACTCGATAGTCCTGCTTTTGTTGAAAACGACCGTACATATACACCGATACGTTTCATCTCGGAAAATCTGGGTGCAACGGTTGAGTGGAATGAAACAGAACAAACTGTTACAATTCAAAGAGTTAAATAAATAAGAAATAGCAGCTGATTTTTCAGCTGCTATTTTAATGTTGAAATATCTTACAATGAATGAGGTGACAATGCAATGTCAAGCACTTGCTGAACAGTGAGTGCTTTTTGTATGAAATAAATAAAAAAAGCGATAACCGAATTTATCGCTTTAATTGGTACAGACAACGCGCATCTTAACCTAAACAATACAAAATTGTGGGTATGTGTTGTTGTATATCGTGCAGTTAAATTTGTTGCAGGACTTATGAAAATCAAGATTTGATAAGGAGTAAATGACTATGGGTTTGACAGATACAATAAGAAATAAGGTAAACATCCTTTTTGATTTCGATTCACAACAACAGAGTAATCAATTAAAAAACAAAATTGATACATTGTACGGAAAGCAAAACACGACAACGGCACCGAACATAAATGGTTATTCTAACGAGCTAAGCGAAAGCGGCTTTGCGGTAAAACAAAAAAACGGAGAGTACGGAACAAGAAACGGAATTACATACGGTCATTTTGGTACACATCAAAATTCAAACGGTAATAATATTGTTTCGTATTTGCCGACGGGCAACGCAACAGCAATACTCCCTAATCAAGACACTGCTATTGAATTTATGAAGCAAGTCGAAAATGAAACAAGTGGATATTCGATTTATTTGCATAACGACAATGATGGGATAACAAAGACAGGGGGCGAAATATCACACTTTATAAACGCATTAAATACAATAAAGAGTAATTTGCAAGTTAAAGAAAATTCTGCTAAAGAAATGGTCAGTGCCAATCCCCTTGCAGCGCCGGTGGAAAATGCAACTCAAAAAGACAATTCCACAATAGAAATACCTAAATCCGATATCAAAACAAATGAAACACTTCCTGTAGGTCAATTACTTGAAGATTACAATGATACTGTGGATAATATTCTTTCTGTATCTGATGAAACAGCAAAAGAACTCGCAGATAATAGAGTTGCGGTCGAGATATTAAAAAATACCCCTAACGTCATTCTTGACAATGTTAAAGGTGCAAGAGATTTGAAAGTGATAATCAATTATACCAAGTTATATCTTGCAGTTAGAAAAAACGGTGTTTTTGAGGGACATTATCACAATTTAGGTGCGGAAATCGCAAAAAAATTACCTGATTTTCTACAAAATCCCGACGCAATTATATAGCTTGCAAATGGTAAACTAAACTTGTTCACAACAGTCAAAACAAAAAAAGGAAATAATGGCATAATATCCGTTGAGCTTAACAGCACGAAAGATATTGGTGGCAAATACAAAGATTACAATGTTGTTGTAACAATGTTCAGTTCCAATGATAACTATACTAAAAACTTGATTTCCAGTGAAGGTGTAAACATAAAATACAAAAAAGAGGATTTATCGCAAGTGAATCCCCAACTGTATAAGTGGTTGGCAATTATTAACGATAAATCCTCTACTAACAATATTGTATCACAAGATAGTGATGTTGTCAATAGTAGTATACGCCGAGATACAGAAAATGATTGTAGGTTTACAATAGATGTGTTACATTCCAAAATATTTTGTTACGAGATAAA
>OJRV01004570.1_pt1 | contig 10102 bp, 6 predicted proteins | sample 1599241 | NCBI WGS metagenome assembly OJRV01 (sample SAMN04168656, study PRJEB22393) | human gut metagenome | biome: human gut microbiome; feature: stool | host: Homo sapiens | collected 2014-03-17 | reverse complement strand
CTTGCAAGAGGGGCAATTATCAGTATGATCGTAGTTCTTCTGGTATTGCCGGCAATGTTTATGATATTTGACAAATTAATCTGTAAGACATCCATCGGATTTCTTGGGAAAAAGGCAAAAGCACAGACAAATGAAGCAAAGTAACCTGTTATTAACAATCCATCATAATTAAGAAAGGAAGCAGGAATTATGAATAAGAATAGGAAAATGAAAAGAAAAGTTGCAGCATCTGTAGCAGTCGGAATGTCAGTGATGATGGGTGTAACACCGGCTTTCGCGGCAAATGGAACTTCAAACAGCGAGGTATATAAAGAAGAGACGGTATATGTGAATGCCAAAGCAAGCGGCAAGACAGATAAAGTAACGGTATCCAACTGGCTTAAGAATTCAGGAAGTGTATCCGGAGATCTGGAAGACGAGAGCACACTGAGCGATATCAAGAATGTAAAAGGTGATGAAAAATATACGTCAGACGGAGATAAACTGACCTGGGCTACAGACGGTGAGGACATCTATTATCAGGGAACGACAGATAAGAAACTTCCGGTATCTGTTAAATTAAAATATTACCTGGATGGAAAAGAGATGAAACCATCTGAGTTAAAAGGAAAGAGCGGACACCTGAAGATCACGGTGGATTATAAGAATAATGAAAAGAAGAATGTATCTGTAGACGGAAAAGATACAGAAGTATGTACACCATTCGTCATGATGACAGGTATGATCCTTCCGAATGAGACATTCAGTAATGTAACAATTGATAACGGCAAGATCATTTCTGATGGTAATAAGAATATCGTAGTCGGATTCGGAATGCCGGGATTAAAAGACAGCCTGAACTTAAGCAGCGAAGAGACAGACAAAGTTACAATTCCGGAAAGCTTAAGTATCGAAGCCGATGTAAAAGATTTTACAATGTCTTCTACTTATACTGTTGCATTATCTGATCTGTTAGATGATGTGGATATGGACAGTATCGTAAATGTAGATGATCTTCAGAACGCTCTGGATGATCTGGAGGATGCGGCACTTCAGTTAGTAAGTGGTTCCGATACACTTGCAGATGGAGCAGGAACACTGGCAGATGGTGTGAATACTTATACAGAAGGTGTTGACACATTGAATGCCGGTATTCAGAAATATCTTGGTTCTAACGGAGAGTTAAGCGGCAGCGTTACAGAGTATGTGAATGGTGTGAATAAAGTTGTCAAAGGGGTACAGGATTATACGGATGGCGTAAATACACTGGCAGATGGTGTAAGCAGTTACGTAGACGGTGAAAAGCAGCTGGCAGCAGGAGCTTCACAGCTGACACAATTGAGTACTGGTCTGAAGAAAGTGCAGAGCGCTATTGCAAAAATGGAAGCTTCTACAGATGGAAAAGGAAAAGATAGAGAGGATATTAAAGTTGCGTCTTCTGAACTGGCAGCAGGAACACAGGCCTTAGAAGATTCGCTTGGAACAAAACAGGTGCAGGCACTGATGGCACAGGTTGGTTCCATGGTGCAGACAGGAAATGAACTGATTGCACAGACAGAGCAGCTTGAAAGCGGTATGCAAAAGGGCGTTGCAGAGCCAGTTACTAATATTGTAAAAGAACTTACAGTATTGCAGAAAGAACTGGACGGACTCAATACCCAGTTAACGAATCTGAAGACTACTTGTGAAAGCAAAGTCACAGAATTAAATACAGCTATCGATGATTATAACAATAAAGTTGCAGCAGCAAAGAATGCGGCAAATACAAGTTCAGAAAAGATCAGTCAGTCAATCCAGGCACTGGAGACACAGAAGAGTAAAGCTTCCAGTGATGCAGAAAAACAGCAGTTACAGCAGTCTATCGACACACTGAAAAATGCAAAAATTGCAGCTGACGGTCTGAAGAATGTGAATACAGTTGAAAAAGCCAGCATTTCCATTGATAATATTGATACTTCTGACATTACAAAAGGAATTATAACTTTAACCGGAAATCTGCAGACAGCTTCAAAGACAATGAAAGGTCTTGGAAGCCAGCTTGGTGAAATGCAGACCAAATTAGATACAATTACGGCTGCAAAAGACAAGATCCCGGCAGATCAGTTAAATAGTCTTACAAGTAATATTACAAAATTAAATGCCGGTATGCAGGGACTGGATGCAGGAATTTCTGAACTGGCAGCAGGAATCTCTACATTAGACAGTGAGACATCTGCACAGTTCCCGACAGCAATCCAGGGAATCACGGCACTGAACAAAGGATTCGCTCAGTTAAGCGGATACAATGATTCCCTGGTAAGCGGTGCAAATAAACTGAAATCCAACAGTCCGACATTAGTAGCCGGTGTCAATACACTTCAGAGTGGAACGAATCAGTTGGCAAGCGGACTGAATACATTGGGAAGCCAGATGTCTTCCGGATCTGCAACACTTGCAGCCAACAGCGGTGCACTCAGAAGCGGAGCTTCCGAACTTCAGTCAGGGGCAAAAGAACTTGCAGAAGGCATGGCGAAATTTGACAAAGAAGGAACAAGCAAGTTGAAGAGCACCGTGGAAGATGAACTTGGTGATGTACTTGACAGAATCGATGTACTGACATCAGAAAATTGCAAATATAGTACATTCAGCGGTAAGGATAAAGCAATGGATGGTAATGTAAAATTTGTGATTGAGACGGATGCGATCGAGTAAATAATATGAATATGAAATAAAAAGAATCACAGGTGGAAGAGGATGAAGTAATATGTTCCCTGTTAATTAGACGAGGGGCGTATTACTTCATCCTCTTCCGTTTGTGATTCTTTTTTTATTTTTTCAACATTCTCCAGAGAGTGCTTCTGCTTATGCCAAGACGTTTGGCGGTTTTTTCTTTATTCCCATGTTCTTCGGCAAGAACCCATTGTATAATTTGAGAAGACGATAAATTAGTCTTATTATCTTTCCTTGAAATTTCCTCGGTATAGTGCTAAAGTATACTAAAAAGGTATGATTTAGCGAGTGCGTGAAAAAACATGCACTAAGGAGGAAAATTCATGAATGAATACAGAATAGGAACAAAATGTGTACAGGGCGGATATACTCCGGGAAACGGAGAACCAAGACAGATTCCGATCGTACAGTCAACAACATTCAAATATGCAACCAGTGAAGATATGGGAAAATTATTTGATCTGGAAGCGTCAGGATATTTTTATTCCAGATTGCAGAATCCGACTAATGATATGGTTGCGGCAAAGATTGCAGAGATGGAAGGTGGAACGGCAGCGATGCTGACTTCATCCGGACAGGCAGCCAATTTCTTCGCACTGTTCAATATCTGTGAGTGCGGAGATCACATTGTAGCATCTTCATCCATTTACGGTGGAACATTTAACCTGATCGATGTAACGATGAGAAAGATGGGAATCGATGTAACATTCGTGTCACCGGATGCAACAGAAGAAGAGTTAAATGAAGCATTTAAGTCAAATACAAAAGTAATGTTTGGTGAGACAATTGCCAATCCGGCACTGACCGTACTGGATATCGAATTATTTGCCAAAGTGGCACATGCACATGGTGTGCCGCTTATCGTAGATAACACATTCCCGACACCAGTCAATTGCAGACCGTTTGAATGGGGAGCAGATATTGTAACTCATTCGACTACAAAATATATGGACGGACACGGAGCTGCACTTGGCGGAGCAATCGTAGACAGCGGAAAGTTTGACTGGATGGCACATGCAGATAAATATCCGGGACTTTGCACACCGGATGAAAGCTATCATGGAATTACATATGCGGAGAAATTCGGCAAAGAAGGTGCATTCATTACTAAATGTACGGCTCAACTGATGCGTGACTTCGGATCTATGCAGTCACCACAGAATGCATTCATCTTAAACCTTGGTCTGGAATCCCTGCATGTACGTATGCCGAAGCATGTAGAGAACGGACAGGCAGTTGCAGAATTCCTGGAAGCACATCCAAAGGTAGCATATGTGAACTATTCCGGACTTCCGTCTGATAAATATTATGAAAGAGCACAGAAATATCTTCCAAACGGAGGATGCGGTGTTGTATCTTTCGGATTAAAAGGTGGAAGAGAAGCAGCGTCTACATTTATGAAGACATTAAAGCTTGGTGCGATCGAGACGCATGTAGCAGATGCAAGAACCTGTTGTCTGAATCCGGCAACGTCTACACACAGACAGATGACGGATGAACAGTTAAAAGAGGCAGGAGTACCGGCTGAACTGATTCGTATCAGTCTTGGTCTGGAAGATAAAGAGGATCTGATTGCAGATATTTCGAATGCGTTGGATGCAATCTAAGGTAGAATTGAAAGAGTAAGGCAAAATTCCGAAAAGGATGGTAGCGACACTAAGGGGATAAGTTTATATCCCCTTTTTTTTGACGTTTTTATAGTAATCATGCTAAAATAGAGAAATCTACCATGTGTATGGAATATTTTGAGCCGGCAGGGACAGTAAAAAGACCAAAAACCCCGTCCCTAATGGCTGGAGAGGGAAAATTATGAATAAAAGAGAATCATTTAGCAGCAGATGGGGATTTATCTGTGCCTGTATCGGTTCAGCGGTCGGTATGGGAAATATCTGGATGTTCCCAACAAGAGTATCATTGTATGGAGGCGGTTCATTTCTGATACCATATTTTATATTTGTAATACTGATCGGTTCGACGGGAGTGATCGGGGAGATGAGTTTTGGGCGTGCGGCAAAGGCCGGTCCAATCGATGCATTTGGAATTGCCTGTGAGAAAAAAGGAAAGAGAAAAGTCGGAGAAGCACTGGGGATGATCCCTGTATTCGGATCACTTGCCATGGCGATCGGATATACGGTTGTAATGGGGTGGATCCTAAGATATGCCGTTGGAACATTTACAGGAGCAACACTTTCGCCTGAAAATGTGGATGAATTCGGGGCGGCATTTGGTAAGATGGCGTCAGCATTTGGTAATAATATATGGCAGATACTTGCGCTTGTGGCCTGTATGCTGATTCTGATGTTAGGTGTCGGAAGCGGCATTGAAAAAGCAAATAAGATCATGATGCCGATATTCTTCGCATTGTTCGTGATTCTGGGAATTTATGTCGGATTCCAGCCGGGAGCAAGTGAAGGATACCGTTATATTTTCAGAGTAGATCCGAAGGCATTCAAAGATCCGGCAACGTGGATCTTTGCACTTGGTCAGGCATTCTTTTCCCTGTCAGTAGCAGGAAATGGAACATTGATCTATGGATCTTATCTTTCGGATGAAGAGGATATTCCGGCTTCTGCAGGAAGAGTTGCATTATTTGATACGATTGCAGCAATTCTTGCCGCACTCGTTATCATTCCGGCGATGGCAACAACGGGAGCGCAGTTGGATCAGGGAGGTCCCGGACTATTGTTCATCTTTCTCCCGAATCTGATCAAAGGAATGCCGGGAGGATGGCTGATCGCAATCATCTTCTTTGTTGCGGTATTACTTGCGGGTATGACATCGTTGATCAACTTGTATGAGGCTCCGATCGCTACGGTGCAGGAAAAATTCAAGCTTGGAAGAGTGCCGGCATGTGCATTTACAGGAATTGTGGGAGTGATCGTCTCCTTGCTGATCCAGGGCATCGTGTCAGACTGGATGGATGTGCTGTCTATCTATATCTGTCCGCTTGGAGCCGGGCTTGCAGGAATCATGTTCTTCTGGGTATGCGGTAAGGCATTCGTGGAAAAACAGGTTAATACAGGAAGAGAGACACCATTTACGAAACAGTATTATACAATATGTAAATATTTTTATGTACCGGTATGTTTTATTGTGCTGATCCTTGGAATTGTTCTCGGAGGAATCGGTTAGAAGAAAAAAGGAATGAGAGGATAAAGAAGAATGAAAAAAGGAAATGTGGCAGCATTACTGCCGATAGGCGTATTTTTGTGTATCTATCTGGGGCTTGGAATCGCATTTGAATATGTAATGAAGATTCCGATGGGATTCTATAATGTCCCGATCATTATCGCATTTCTTGCGGCAATTCTGGTGGCGTGTCTGCAGAATCGTAAGGTGAGTTTTGACGAGAAACTGGAAATTATGGCACAGGGGCTTGCGGATAAGAATATTATTACAATGCTTCTAATCTTCCTGACAGCGGGGGCATTTGTCGGAGTGGTAGGAAGAAGCAGTGCGGAAAGTGTGGCATATTTCATGTTGTCACTGATTCCAGCAAGATTTTCAGTTGCGGTATTATTTGTGGTAGCCTGTTTTGTGTCGGTTGCCATGGGAACGTCGGTTGGGACAATTACATTGATCACGCCGATCGCAGTGTCCGTATCCAAGGCTTCGGGATTTGACATGGCACTTTGCATCGGTTCGGTTATGGGAGGATCAATGTTCGGAGATAACCTTTCTTTTATTTCAGATACAACGATCGCAGCATGTAAAGGACAGGGATGTCAGATGAAGGATAAATTCCGGGAGAACTTTGGAATTGCACTTCCGGCAGCGATTGCAACCCTGGTATTGATCCTGGTTCTTTCATTTCAGACGGATATTGCAGGACGGGTAAGTAAGAGTTATAACTTAGTGCAGATTATTCCATATGTACTGGTTCTCATAGGAGGAATTATCGGGATCAATGTATTCGTGGTACTTCTGATCGGGATTGTATCTGGTTCTATTATTATGCTGGCCGGCGGTCACATTGCGGCGACAGATCTGCTTGCCAATATGGGTTCCGGAGCTTCCGGGATGTTCGAGACGAGTATGGTGGCAATCCTGGTAGCAGCGATGTGTGCACTGATCCGTGAATATGGTGGTTTTGATGCATTGCTGGCAGGAATCCACAAAGTATTCAAAGGCCGCAAAGGCGGTCAGTTTGGTATGGGACTTCTGGTCGGAACGATGGATATTGCAACGGCGAATAATACGGTGGCAATTGTCATGGCGAATCCGATCGCGAAGGATATGGCAAAAGAATATGGGATCACACCGCGAAAGGCTGCTTCGATACTGGATACATTTTCCTGTATTTTTCAGGGGATCATTCCTTACGGAGCGCAGATGCTGGTAGCAATCTCTGCGGCAAGTGAACTGGGATATCGTGTGTCGGCATTTCAGATCATGCCGAAGCTTTTTTATCCGTTTTTATTATTTGTGAGTTCTATGATATTTATCTTTGTGATTCCGGCAAAGAAAGAGAGGTAAATCGTGAAAGAAGAGATCAGACAGAAACTGACAGGTGCAGTCATCGGACTTGCAAGAACCTGTGAGAATAACGAAAAGACAGAGAACACTAACCGGGTATTCCTAGAAGCACTGACGGTGGCCGGAGACTGGTTGGCAAGTATCTTTGATATGAGTGAGATGTTAGAAAAGGTAAGAAATGAAAAATATACAGTCTCACCGGGATGTGTAACATGTGCAGCGCCATGTGGCAATACGGATGACTATGATATGGAGAATCTGTGGAAAGAATCCGAAGAAATCGGAGCATTTAAGAATACAATCCTGATGGTAATCTGCCAAACTGCAGCAAAATTGTACCATGCAGATCAGACAGAAGAATCTGAGACGGTGAAGCTATTATTCCGTGCATTATGTATGATCAGTTTTGAAGGCTGGGATGTTGCAGGGCTTACACCAGTGATGGTGGAACTTGGAAAAGCAGGACGGATATAAAAATAAATAGAATAATATTAGCAAAAAAGACTTTAAAAGGGATTCGGAAAAATCTATTCCAAAGTCTTTTTTTTGTCATCCAGTCAAAAGAAGTATTACTTATGAAAGATAAGAAAAATTATCTGATTTAATAGAAGATTAAAGATAAGAAATGCGTTATAATAACAATACACTGTATATATCAAGGAGGAACAAAAACATGACAGTACCAGAAAGACTTTCCGCACTTCGTAAGTGTATGGAAGAAAAGAACATTGATGTGTATGTAGTACCGACTGCAGACTTTCATCAGAGTGAATATGTTGGGGAACATTTCAAAGCGAGAAAGTTCATTACAGGGTTCTCGGGATCAGCAGGAACAGCTGTGATCACAAAGACAGAAGCAAGACTCTGGACAGACGGACGTTACTTCATCCAGGCAGCAGCACAGTTGGAGGGGACAACTGTAGAACTTATGAAAATGGGTGAGCCTGGTGTGCCAGAGATGAATGCATATATTGAAGAGGTATTAAAGGAAGGCGAGACACTTGGATTCGACGGAAGAGTCGTATCTGTCGGTGAAGGAGAAGGTTATGCAGCCATCGCTGGGAAGAAGAATGCAAAAGTAAATTATCAGGTAGACTTAATCGATGAGATCTGGGAAGACCGCCCGGTATTATCCGAAGAGCCTGCATTTAATTTGGATGTAAAATATGCCGGAGAAACTGTTGCAAGCAAACTTGCAAGAATCCGTGAAGAGATGAAAGAAGCAGGAACCAATGTGCACGTTGTATCTACGATCGACGACATCTGCTGGACGTTAAATATCCGTGGAAATGATATAGACTTCTTCCCACTGGTATTATCTTACGGAATCATCACAATGGACAGTTTCGAGCTGTATATCGATGAGAGAAAATTAGATGACAAGTTAAAAGCCAAACTTGCAAAAGATGGCGTAAACTTACACCCATACAACGACATTTACGAAGACGTGAAGAAATTTGGCAGTGATGTGGTTGCAATGATCGATCCTGGAAAACTGAATTATGCATTGTTCAACAATATTCCTGAAAATGTTAAGACAGTAGAAAAGAGAAATCCGGCAATTCTCATGAAAGCGATCAAGAACCCGGTTGAGATCGAGAACATCCGCAAGGCACAGATCAAAGACAGTGTTGCGCATGTAAGATTCATGAAATGGCTGAAAGAAAATGTTGGCAAGATGAGGATCACAGAGATGAGCGCATCAGATAAACTGGATGAGCTCCGTGCGGAGATGGGGAACTTCATTCGTCCAAGCTTTGAACCAATCTCTTCATTTGGAGAGCATGGTGCGATCGTACACTACACATCTTCACCGGAGACAGATGTAGAGTTAAAAGAAGGACAGTTATTCTTAACGGATACAGGAGCTGGATTCTATGAAGGTTCCACAGATGTAACCAGAACTTACGCACTCGGCGAAGTTCCGCAGATCATGAAAGATCACTTCACATTGGTTGCGATCAGTAACTTACAACTTGGCAGTGCAAAATTCCTGGAAGGTTCTACCGGTATGATTCTTGACATCCTTGCAAGAAAACCATTCTGGGACAGAGACTTAAACTTCAACCATGGTACAGGACACGGAGTCGGATTCCTTCTGAACATCCACGAAGGACCTGCAGGTTTCCGTTGGAAATATCGTAAGGGTGAGACAGAAGTATTACAGGAAGGCATGGTCATCACAGATGAGCCTGGAATCTATATTGAAGGATCTCACGGAATCCGTCTGGAGAATGAACTGTTGACCTGCAAAGGAACATTGAATGAATATGGTCAGTTCATGTACTTCGAAGCAATCACCCTGATTCCAATGGATTTGGATGCGATCAATCCGGATATTATGACACAGGAAGACAAGAAACTGTTGAATGATTATCATGCAAAAGTATACGAAGTGATTGCTCCTTACCTGAACGAGGAAGAGCAGGAGTGGCTGAAGAAATACACAAGAGCTATTTAACCTGTGAGGACGGATTTTTCAGCGTTTTGCTTCTAAATGAGAAATGATATTCATATAATGAATTGACAAAGAAATAAATACTAAGTAGAATCTAGGTTAGCTATAACTAACCTAGATTCTTTTTAGTAAAGGAGTTCTTTATATATGAAGAAAAAATTCCGAAATCAATCAAAGAATAAGACATTTAATTTTTTACGTTATCTGGGACCGGGCCTTTTGGTAACAGTAGGATTCATAGACCCTGGAAACTGGGCTTCGAATATTGCGGCGGGCTCCGGATTCGGATATGAGCTATTGTGGATGGTGACGTTATCGACCATCATGCTGATCATATTGCAGCACAATGCAGCACATTTAGGAATTGCAACGGGACTTTGCCTTTCGGAGGCGGCAAGCAGATATATCCAAAGGCTGTTAAAGAATATTATTCTTCTGTCGGCAATGCTTGCGGCAGTAGCAACTGCGATGGCAGAGATG
>OJRV01004567.1_pt1 | contig 10107 bp, 7 predicted proteins | sample 1599241 | NCBI WGS metagenome assembly OJRV01 (sample SAMN04168656, study PRJEB22393) | human gut metagenome | biome: human gut microbiome; feature: stool | host: Homo sapiens | collected 2014-03-17 | reverse complement strand
CACATGGGCCGCGAGGATCTGGGCGTGAAGTGGGAGAACACCGACCGCGTGGATGAGCTCAAGGCCGCTGTTGCAGCGCTGTAAAACTGAAACGCAAAGCGCCCTGTACCGTGAAAGGTGCAGGGCGCTTTTCTATGGTGGGCGGCAGACAAACAAAAAACGCTCCCCCGTGCAGGTGGGGAAGCGTTTTTTGTTTGTCCTTTTCAGGACAGGGTAAATGATAAGAAGGTAAATGAAGAAAATAGCATAATAATAGAAGGATGAACAACAGGAGTACCGGAAAGGAAAGCGCGTCGTTTCACTTTGTATCCAACTGACGCTCCTGTTGGATACAAGATAACACTTTTCACAGAAAAATACAAGAGCTTTTTTGAAAAAAGTTCTCTTGTTCGAGCAAAAAAAGTAATTTTGTCACAACGCACAAAAACGGGGGAGATGTGTTTGGCAAAGTGATGAAACAAGCACGGGCCGGGGCAGAGGTTCGGAATTGCAGAAGCTGATTCTTTACAACGGGATGCGGCTGTGTTATGATGGATACATCTATGAGAAAAGAACGCTCTGTGGCCCGGAAGGGCAGAAAAGGTGCGGGAAGAAGCGAGGAATAGAATGGAACATACGATCGCACAAAACAAGGCTCCGTGCTTTGGCGGGCGGACCCCGCTGTTCAGCCAGCGTGATCTGCTCAGGCTGGTGGGGCCGCTGCTGGTGGAGCAGCTGCTGGCCGTGACGGTGGGCATGGCCGATACCATGATGGTCTCCCGCTGCGGCGAAGCCGCCATCTCGGGTGTCAGCCTGGTGGATATGATCAACAACCTCATCATCGTGCTGTTTGCGGCGCTGGCCACCGGCGGCGCGGTGGTGGTCAGCCAGTATCTGGGTGCAAAGGAGCAGAAGCACGCCAACGCAAGCTCGGGTCAGCTGATCCTGCTCAGCGCTCTGCTGGGCGTGGGTGTGGGGGTGTTCTGCTTTGTGCTGGCCCGTCCCATGATCCGGCTGTGCTATGGCAGCATCGATGCCGATGTGCTGGAGGCTGGTGTGCTCTACCTGCGCATCACGGCGGTCAGCTACCCGTTCCTGGCCATGTACAATGCCGGTGCTGCGCTCTTCCGCAGCATGGGCAACTCCAAAATCTCCATGCAGATCAGCATCCTGATGAACATCATCAACATCGTGGGCAATGCAGTCTGCATCTTTGTGCTGGGTATGGGCGTGGACGGCGTTGCCTGGCCCAGCGTCCTCTCCCGTGCTGTGGCGGCGGTGCTCATCCTGAACCGCTGCTACCAGAAGGGCCACATGCTTACCGTGCCCAAAACGTTCCGGCTGGATGGCCGGATGGCAAAGCGCATCCTGGGCATCGGCATCCCGTCTGCCTTTGAGAACAGCCTGTTCCAGGCGGGCCGCATTCTGGTGGTGAGCATGATCTCCACCTTCGGCACCGTGCAGATCGCCGCCAATGCCGTGGCAAACAATCTGGACGGCATGGGCTGCATCCCGGGGCAGGCCATTGGTCTGGCCATGATCACGGTGGTGGGCCGCTGCGTTGGCGCAGGGGACAATGAGCAGACCGTTTTCTACACCCGCAAGCTGCTGCTCTGGGCCTACATCTCTATGGGGATCTTCAACGGCGGCATCCTGCTCTTCCTCAAGCCGCTGGTGGGCATCTACGCCCTCTCCGGCGAGACCATGGCGCTGGCCATCCTGCTGGTGCAGATCCACGCAGGCAGCGGCCTGTTCCTGTGGCCGGCCTCCTTTGTTCTGCCCAACGCCCTGCGCGCGGCCAACGATGTGAAATTTACCATGGTGGTCTCTGTGCTCAGCATGGCCATCTGGCGGCTGGGATTCAGCTACCTGCTCTGTGTCAGGATGGGCTGGGGCGCTGTGGGTGTCTGGATCGCCATGGTCATTGACTGGGTCTGCCGTGTCATCTGCTTTGTGGCGCGCATGAAGAGCGGCGCATGGAAAACAAAATATCAGGCATAAGAAAGGAACAGGATATGAAACTGATCAGCTGGAACGTCAACGGCCTGCGGGCCTGCCTGACCCACGATTTTGCCGCAAGCTTTGCGGCGCTGGATGCCGACATCTTCTCGGTGCAGGAGACCAAGATGCAGCCGGGGCAGGCTGATTTTGCCCCCGAGGGCTACACCGAGTACACCTACTCCGCCGAGAAAAAGGGCTACTCCGGCACGGCCTGCTGGTGCAAAACGGCCCCGCTGGCCGTGACCACCGGCATCGGCAGGGAGGAGCACGACCACGAGGGCCGGGTGCTGACGCTGGAATATCCCGGGTTCTATCTGGTCAACTGCTACACGCCCAACAGCCAGGACGGCCTGAAGCGGCTGGACTACCGCATGACCTGGGAGGATGCGTTCCGGGTCTACCTGCTGGAGCTGGACGCAAAAAAGCCGGTCATCCTCTGCGGTGACCTGAACGTGGCCCACACCGAGATCGACATCAAGAATGCGAAGACCAACCGGATGAGCGCGGGCTTCACTGACCAGGAGCGGGCCAAGATGACCGAGCTGCTGGCGGCGGGCTTTACCGACACCTTCCGCGCGGTCCACCCGGACGAGGTGAAGTACAGCTGGTGGAGCTACCGCTTCCACGCCCGGGAAAAGAACGCGGGCTGGCGCATTGATTATTTCATCGTTTCAAACCGCATCGCCGACAAGGTGACCGCCGCCGAGATCCACAACGAGGTGTTTGGCTCCGACCACTGCCCGGTGGAGCTGGTCATCGACCTGTAAGCCGTTGCGATCATGATCTTATGATAAGGAGAAACCTGGATGCTCAAGAATTATCTGATGGTGTTTTTTGTCTCGATGGTGCCGGTCATTGAACTGCGCGGTGCCATTCCGATCGGGCTGGGCATGGGCCTGCCCGCCCTGCCCACCTATCTGGTCTGCGTGCTTGGCAATATGCTGCCGGTGCCCTTTATCTACCTGTTTGCCCGCAAGTTCCTCATCTGGGGCTACCACAAGCCGGTCATCGGGCCGGTGTGCAAGTTCTTCATCACCAAGGGGGAAAAGGGCGGCCGCAAGCTGGAGGAAAAGGCCGGCAAGGGTCTGACCGTTGCCCTGCTGCTCTTTGTGGGAATCCCGCTGCCCGGCACCGGTGCCTGGACCGGCACACTGGCAGCCTCCATTCTGGACATGAAGTTCAAGGATGTTCTCATTGCCTGCATGGGCGGTGTGCTGCTGGCGGGCATCATCATGGGTCTGGCCAGCGCCGGTGTGCTGGGCGCGGCCAGCAGCCTGTTTGCAGTGTGATAGATTCGGACTTTGCCGCGACAGCTCCCCTGGCAGGGGAGCCAAGTCCTGCCTCGCCTATTAGGAGAGGTGGCATCGAGCGATAGCGATGATGACGGAGAGGTTTCGAACAGAAGCAGGCTGCCGAAGGCTGGCAAAAGCGCTTTAAGTGTGTTACAATAAACAGTAACGTGTCGTTACGACAAAGAAAGGACGAAGCAATCATGGATCAGGCATTGAATCAGAAGATCGACGCCTTTATTGCGGCGAACAAGGAGCAGATTCTGGAGGACATCGCGGCGCTGGTGGCCATCAACAGTGTGGAGGGCACCCCGACCGAGGAAGCTCCCTTTGGTGAGGGCCCCCGCGCGGCGCTGGACAAGACGCTGGAGCTGGCTGCAGGCATGGGTCTGGCGACCCGCAACTGCGAGAACTACATCGGCTATGCCGAGCTGGCCGGTGCAGACCCCGAGAAGTATCTGGCAACCATCTGCCATGTGGATGTGGTGCCCGTGGGCAACGGCTGGAGCCAGGACCCCTTCAAGATGCAGATCCGGGACGGCTGGATGATCGGCCGTGGTGTGGCCGATGACAAGGGCCCCATGGTGGCTACCCTGTACGCCCTGAAGTTCCTCAAGGAGGAGGGCGTTTCCCTGCGGTATCCCATCCGCGCAATGGTTGGCGACAACGAAGAGACCCACATGAACGATGTGGAATATTACCTCAAGAACTACCCGGCCCCGGTGTTCTGCTTCACCCCGGATGCAGAGTTCCCGGTGTGCAACGGCGAGAAGGGCCATTTCGGTGCGGAGCTGGTCAGCCCGGTCTGCAACGGCGAGATCAAGGAGTTTGAGGGCGGCGTTGCCAACAACGCAGTCCCCGACCGCGCCAGCGCACTGGTGGAGACTGACATCACCAAGCTGAAAAATGCCCCCAACATCACGCTGGAGCCGGAAGGCAATGGGGTGCGTATCCGGGGCTGGGGCAAGAGCGGCCATGCCGCCATGCCCGAGGGCACGGTCAACGCCATCGGTCTGGTGGTGAACTACCTGCTGGACAACGATCTGTGCAACGATGCAGAGCGCGCCTATCTGGAAGCCCTGAAAAAGCTGCACGCTTCCACCGCAGGCACCGGCCTGGGCATCGACTGCGCCGACGGCCCCTTCGGCCCCCTGACCATCATCGGCGGCCGCATCTTCATGCGGGAGGGCCGGATCGTCCAGACCATGGACAGCCGTTACCCCACCTGCACCAACGCCGAGAAGATGAAGGAGCAGATCAAAGCTGCCATTGGCACGGGTGCTTCTCTGGAGAAGGCCGAGGGTGCCGAGCCCTTCTATATCGCAGCCGATACCCCCGCCATCAAGGCCTGCATCGAGACCTACAACGAGGTCACCGGCGAGAATGCCACGCCCTTTACCATGGGCGGCGGCACCTATGCCCGCCACTTCCCCTATGCGGTGAGCTTTGGCCCCGAGCACGAGGACATGGTGCTGCCTGAGTTCGGCGGCCCGATGCACGGTGCCAACGAGGCAGCTCCCATCGATAAGCTGCTGGAGGCCCTGAAGATCTACATCATCGCCCTGCTGCGGCTGGAGGAGATCGACTTCTGATGAACGTTCTGGTCATTGACGGCCAGGGCGGCGGTCTGGGCCGCCAGCTGGTGGCGGCCATCTCTGCCGCCTGCCCGGAAGCCCGGCTGACCGCCGTGGGCACCAACAGCCTTGCAACTTCGGCCATGCTCAAGGCGGGGACGGTCCGCGCCGCCACCGGCGAGAACGCCGTGGTCGTGAACTGCCGCACCGCGGATGTTATCGTGGGGCCCATCGGCATTGTGATCGCTGACGCGCTGCTGGGCGAGATCACCCCCGCCATGGCAGCGGCAGTCTGTCAGAGCCCCGCCCGGCGGGTGCTGGTACCTATCAACCACTGTGAGAACATCGTGGTGGGCGTGCCAGACCAGCCCATCGGCCAGCTGGTGGCGGCAGCGGCACAAAAGGTCAAAGAACTGGTGGCAACTCCTTGTAAATAACAGAAAAGCAGCTGCGTTCCGTGTGTGCGGAGCGCAGCTGCTTTCGTTTTGTTCAGTTTTTGCGGATAGTACCGCCATGCCGGCGGCTCCCCTATGAGGAAAGCTGGCACGCAAAGTGGGACCGAGAGGTTCAGCGCTGCTGTTTCTGGATGACCTCGTGGATGCTGGGGGGCACATCCCCCTGTGCGTCCTTTTCCAGCCTGCTGATGCGGCGGTCCAGCTCGGTGAGGCGCTGAGCCATGACATCCGGCAGATCCTGCTGGTCCAGGTCATCGGCGGGGTTGACGGCCTTGTTGTTGATGCGCACCACCTCGGCGGGCACGCCCACGGCGGTGCAGTTGGCGGGCAGGTTGCGCAGCACAACGCTGCCTGCGCCGATGCGGGCGTTATCGCCGATATACACCGGGCCCAGTACCTTGGTGCCCGCGCCGATCAGCACATTGTTCCCCAGGGTGGGGTGGCGCTTGCCGGTGTCCTTGCCGGTGCCGCCCAGCGTCACGCCGTGGTAGATGGTGCAGTTGTCGCCGATCACGGTGGTCTCGCCGAACACGATGCCCATGCCGTGGTCGATGAACAGGCACCTGCCGATCCGGGCACCGGGGTGGATTTCGATGCCGGTCTTGTGGCGGCCGTGCTGGCTGACCCAGCGGGCAAGGAAAAAGTGCCCGTGCTCATACAGCCAGTGGGCAATGCGGTGGTAGACCAGGATATGAAAGCCGGGGTACAGCAGGATGACCTCCAGCACACTGCGTGCGGCGGGGTCTTTGCGCTGGATGTTCCGTGCGTCCTCCAATAAGCTCATGTGGGAAACCCTCCCTTTTTGTTCAGCCGCCTCGGTGCGGCTCTCTCTATTTGACAGATACTATAATAACACATGCAAACTTCAATGTACAGTGCTTTGGTAGGAATTGACGGAGAAAAATCCCCCTCCGCGCAGGGATTATGGGGCGGGAAACGGGTTTTCGGTAGAGTAGCCAAAATTCCGGGAGATACAGCCAAAACCTTTTCACACAGGAATCTTACAGAAAGCATTGACACATTTTGCGTTTCTATGATAAAATATAACGAAAACAAATGCGAAGGAAAAGGAGAAGCGGACGAATGCTGTCAAAAATGAATGCTGAACTGAAAAAGCAGTTTGCAGCCGTTTTTGCGGTGGGTTCCGTGTTTCCTTTTTTCGCTTTTTGAACTTTTCCGTTTGTGGAAAAGTTCTTTTTTTTGCCTGTCCGCGGGCTGCAACGCCCGCATCCGCCCATCCGAAATACGAACAGGGAGGTAAAAGAATATGCTGCTCATCAACGCTGTAAACGCTGCGGGCCGCCCGGTGGAGCTTTTCGTGAAAGACGGAAAGATCGCCGCCATGGGTCAGGATCTTTCTGCACTGGCCGGGGAGGGGGAGACTGTCCTCGATGCAGGCGGTCTGACCGTGCTGCCTGCCTTTGTGGACCTGCACTGCCACTGGCGCACCCCGGGCTTTGAATATAAGGAGGACATCGCCACCGGAAGCATGGCTGCGGCCGCAGGCGGCTACACCTTTGTCAACCTGATGCCCAACACAAAGCCCATCTGCTCCTCTGCCGCACAGGCAGCCATGGTGGAGCAGAAGGCCGCCGAGGTGGGCCTGTGCGATGTGAACCAGACCGTTTCCATCACCGAGAACTTTGACGGCAAGACCATCGACCACCTCAAGACCCTGCCCGCCAGCGTGAAGTTCATCACCGAGGATGGCCACGGTGTGCAGGACAACGCCACCATGGCCCGGGCCTTTGCCATCTGCACCCAGCGGGATATCACCGTGATGAGCCACGCCGAGGATATGGAGATCAGCCCCTGGGATTACCGGCTGGCTGAAGATCTGGAGACCGTGCGCAACTGCTGGCTGAGCGAGTACTACCAGACCAGGCTGCACATGTGCCACGTTTCCACCCGGGGCGCGCTGGAGGCCATCCAGATGGCCAAGCTGCGCGGCGCACCTGTGACCTGCGAGGTGACCCCGCATCACCTGTGGTTCAACAATGAGACCTGCGATTACCGGGTCAACCCGCCCATCCGCACCGCAGATGATGTGCAGGCGCTCATCGATGGCATCCGTTCCGGTGTGGTGGATGCCATTGCCACCGACCACGCTCCCCACTCCGAGGAGGACAAGCTGAAGGGCATGGCCGGTATGGTGGGCAGCGAGACCGCCTTTGGGGTCTGCTACACCAAGCTCTGCAGGGAAGAGGGCCTGCCGCTGGAACTGCTGGTGCACCTGATGAGCACCCGCCCGGCAGAGATCCTGGGCCTTGCCAAGGGCCAGCTGGAGCCCGGCTACGATGCAGACTTCGTGCTGGTGGATCTCGACACCCCCTACACCGTGGACAAGGAAAAGCTGCACTCCAAGAGCCATAACTGCCCCTTTGATGGTGCACAGCTCTACGGCAGGGTCTATGCTACCATCAAGGGTGGCAAGCTGACCTATCAGGCTGAGGAGTAAAAGTCAGAACGTATCACTTCACCTCTTTGCCAAGGGCTCCCCTACTAGGGGAGCTGGCAGCGCGTCAGCGCTGACTGAGAGGTTTAATTCGTAATAAGAGAGTATGGAGGAACCCGACAATGACAAACATGGACAAGCTTTACGAAGCAGTTGCAGCCCGCGGCCCGGTGTGTGTGGGTCTGGACACTGATTTCAGCTACCTGCCCGCTGACTTTGTGGACACCGCCCTGACCAAGGGGGAGAACATCGTCCGCTTCAACAAGAAGCTCATCGATGCCACCAAGGCTGTGGCTGGCTGCTACAAGGTGCAGATCGCATACTACGAGTCCCTGGGTCTGGAGGGCATGAAGGCCTACGCCGAGACTCTGGCCGCTGTCCGCGAGGCCGGTATCCCTGTCATCGCCGATATCAAGCGCGGCGATATCGCCAAGACCGCCGAGATGTACGCCATGGGCCACTTCACCGGCGACTTCGAGTCTGATTTCGTCACCCTGGCCCCCTACATGGGTCTGGATTCCATCAGCCCCTACCTGCCCTATGCCGAAAAGCAGGGCAAGGGCATGTTCGTTCTCTGCCGCACTTCCAACGGCGGTGCCAAGGACTTTGAGTATGAGAAGCTGGCAGACGGCCGCCACGTCTACGATCTGGTGGGCGACAAGCTGAACGCTCTGGGCAAGGACTACATGGGCGAGCACGGTTACTCCTCCATCGGTCTGGTCATCGGCGGCACCCACATCGAGGAGGCCACCGAGATCCGTGCAAAGTATCAGGACAGCTTCTTCCTGATCCCCGGCTACGGCGCACAGGGCGGCAAGGCCGAGGACATTGCCCAGTACCTCACCAAGGGCAACGGCGGCGTGGTCAACTCCAGCCGCGGCATCCTGCTGGCCTATAAGAAGCAGCCGGGCACTGCCTTTGACGAAGCCGCTTACAACGAATGTGTGAATATGAAGGAGGCCATTGCTCATGCGTGCAGCCTGCTGTGAAGCCACTGTTCTGCGCAATGAGGTCATTGCCCCGGACATCCGCCTGCTGACGGTGGTCTGGCCGGACCGCGATCACGCACCCCACGCAGGCCAGTTCTTTACCCTGCGTGCATGGGGCGCAGACGAAGCCCCCTTCCTGTCCCGGCCCATCAGCGTGCACCGCTGGAATCCGGACAGCAGCACCATCGAGTTTCTGTATCAGGTGGTGGGCGAGGGCACTGAAAAGATCGCGCAGCTCAAAATGAAGGATACCTTCCAGCTCACCGGCCCTATGGGCAACGGCTTTGATGTGCCGGACATCCTGAGCAAGTACAAAAAGATCGCTGTGGTGGGCGGCGGCATCGGCACCGCGCCGCTGCTGCAGCTTGCGGCAGAGCTTGCCGCGCAGGGCGTGGACGTGGACCTTTATGCGGGCTTTCGGGACGAGCCGTACCGTGTTGACGCGTTCAGCGCTGCGTGCCGTTCGGTACACATCGCCACGGATTCCGGCCGCCACGGCCACCATGGCTTTGTGACGGACCTGCTGGACCCTGCGAAGTACACCGCCGTGTGTACCTGCGGGACGGAGATCATGATGGAAAAGGTGGCCAAAATGTGTCTGCGTGCGGGCGTGCGCGTATATGTGAGCAGGGAGGCCAAGATGGCCTGCGGCATGGGCGCGTGTCTGGGCTGCACCTGCAAGAGCAAAAACGGCGGCGTTTCTGTCTGCAAGGATGGGCCGGTGTTTGAGGGGGAGGAGATCTATGCTTAGGACGGTTTTAAATGGGGTAACGATGAAGAATCCTGTCATAGCGGCCTCCGGCACTTTTGGCTTTGGCCGGGAATACAACCAGTTTTTTGATATTTCCCGTCTTGGTGGCATCAGCACCAAAGGGCTGACACTGGAAGAGCGATTTGGCAATGAGGGAGAGCGGGTATACGAAACTCCCAGCGGCCTGATTAACAGTATTGGCTTGCAGAATCCCGGCGTGGACGCATTTATCCGGGAGGATCTGCCGTTTTTACGGCAAAAAGATACGGTGGTGATCGCCAATTTGGGCGGCAGCACCATCGAGTCCTACTTGGAGGGCGTGGAAAAGCTAAATGAGACCGATGTGGACATCATTGAGTTGAACATTTCCTGCCCTAACGTAAAGCATGGTGGAATGGCGCTGGGCATCAAATGCGATATCGCGTATGAAGCGGTCAAGCAGGTGCGGGCAATCTGCAAAAAGCCTTTGATGGTCAAACTTTCCCCCAATGCAGAAAACATTGTAGAAATGGCCTTGCGCTGTGAAGAAGCAGGGGCGGATTCCCTGTCGCTGGTCAATACTTTTCAAGCCATGGCCATTGATATCTACAAAAGAAAACCCGTGTTCCAAAATG
>OJRV01004560.1_pt1 | contig 10123 bp, 10 predicted proteins | sample 1599241 | NCBI WGS metagenome assembly OJRV01 (sample SAMN04168656, study PRJEB22393) | human gut metagenome | biome: human gut microbiome; feature: stool | host: Homo sapiens | collected 2014-03-17 | reverse complement strand
CCAATGCGCATTGAAAAGTATTTAATTCTGTCCAACGAGGTTGAATTTGCCCATTTTCAAAAGAAACTTCTTGCGCATAAACCGGGGACATCGCCAGCATTACAGCTATGCACACTGCCAAAACCAACATCCGAACAAAACTCTTTTTCACAATACTATCATCCTTCCATTATTGGCATCTACCTATATCAACTGTTTTTAGAAGGATTTGCAACAGGATTTTAAAAATTTTTTATATTTTTTTCATTTTTCTCTTTTACAGGAACAGCGGCACCAAAAGCGGCACCAGAAGCGTACACACAATGCCGTTCACAAAGGCAAGCACAGCAATCGTACCATTCGTGTTCTTACTGATAATACCCAAGGTGGTATCCATAGAGGTAGCCCCTGCCGGCGCAATGGCGGAATAATAATTCAAATGGCTTGCCACAAACGGCACAATGACAAACGTCAGCATTTCACGAAACACATTTGCGAGAAACGCAATCGTACCGCCGACGGGGTTGCCTGCCTCCGTAATCAGCACGCCGGAAAGGCTATACCAGCCCAAGCCTGCGGAAATCGCCAAGCCCTCCTTTGCAGGCAGGGAAAGCAAAAAGGCAGTCACCACACCGCCGCAAAGGGAGCCGAGCGCAACCCCGAACGGAATCAGCAAAATCCGAAAGCCCAATTCCCTAATGCGTGTGAAAACAGCCTTATTCAGCCCTGTATCAATCCCGACGGAAAACAAAAGGAGCAGCAGCATATAGGTGGATGCGCTATCCAGAAAGCCGCTCACATCCGCAGGCATCAGGTATCCTGCCCCAACGCCAAGCACCAGAACAATCAAAATCACAAGGCTCATTTCTTCCCCTCCTTCTCCAAAAACAGCGTGGAAAGAATATAAACCACAGCAATACTGCCAATCGCCGTCATCACTGCAAACAGCACTGCCTTACCACCCAAAAGCGGCAGGCTTCTGACCACCTCACCATTTCTGCCGATACTCACGCCCATGCAGAAAATCAAAAGCAGCAGCCAAACCGTCTGCAATCTGCTGTTCCAGCGGATTCCCCTCTCTCGTATCCAACCCTTATAGCCAATCAAAACCCCCAATCCGATTGCCAGAAAGATATATCTCATGTTTCCATCCCTCCAAAAGCTGCCCCTACGCAAAGCGCAGAGGCAGTAAGCTTACAGAACTTATTTTCTTAGCATATCCCATTTAGGATAATTTTTCGCGGATTGCGTCAATGCTTTCATCCTCGATATATTCGTCATAGGTCATCTGTCTGTCGATGATGCCGCCGGGCAGGATTTCAATGATTCTGTCTGCAATGGTCTGCACAAACTGATGGTCGTGGGAATCAAACAGCAGTGTCCCCTTATACTCCGTCAGCCCTTCATTCAGTGCTGTAATAGATTCCAGATCCAAATGGTTGGTAGGCTCATCCAGAATCATCACATTTGCGCCGCTCATCATCATCTTGCAAAGCATACATCTTACCTTTTCACCACCGGAAAGCACGCCGGCCTCCTTCAGCGCTTCCTCACCACTGAACAGCATTCTGCCCAGCCAACCGCGAATATCGGAATCGTATTGCTCGCCTTCCTTTGCAAAGGGACGCAGCCATTCAATCAGGCTGTCTTTGTTGCCCTCAAAATATTCTGTGTTATCCTTCGGAAAATATGCAGTTTTTGTGGTAATTCCCCATTTAAAGCTGCCCTCATCCGGCTCCAGCTCGCCCATCAGAATCTGGAACAGCGTAGTTCTTGCGATTTCATCCTTGCCGACAAAGGCAACCTTTTCGTGCGGGCGAATCATAAAGCTAACATCATTCAGCACCTTCTTGCCGTCAATGGTTTTGGAAATCCCATCCACCAAAAGCACATCGTTGCCGACCTCTCTGTCCTGCTTAAAGCTACAGAAGGGATATCTGCGACTGGAGGGCTTAATGGTATCCATCTGCAGGTTATCCAACAGCTTCTTTCTGGAGGTTGCCTGCTTTGCCTTGGAGGCATTCGCACTAAAGCGCTGGATGAAGTCCTGCAGCTCCTTAATCTTCTGTTCCACACGCTTATTCTGATCCTTCAGCTGACGCTGTGTCATCTGGGTATAGCTGTACCAGAAATCATAGTTGCCGACAAACATGGTAATCTTGCCATAATCGATATCCGCAATATTTGTGCAGACCTTATTCAGGAAATGACGGTCATGGGAAACTACGATAACCGTATTTTCAAAGTTCATCAGGAAATCCTCCAGCCATTTGATTGCATGGATATCCAGATGGTTGGTAGGCTCGTCCAGAAGCAGAATATCGGGATTGCCGAACAATGCCTGTGCCAGAAGCACCTTCACCTTCTGTCCGCCTGTCAGCTCCTTCATCTTCGCATAATGGAATTCATTCGTAACCCCCAGACCATTCAGCAGCATTTCCGCATTGGATTCCGCAGCCCAGCCGTCCAGCTCCGCAAATTCGCCCTCCAGCTCTGCCGCCTTAATGCCGTCCTCGTCTGTGAAGTCCTCCTTCATATAAAGTGCATCCTTTTCCTTGCGGATATCATACAGTCTTTTATGCCCATATAACACGCACTCTACCACATCAAACTCATCAAACAGGAAATGGTCCTGCTTCAGAACTGCCATTCTTTCCCCGGGGGTGATGAATACAGAGCCCTTATTGGCTTCCAGCTCCCCTGCAAGAATTTTCAGAAATGTGGACTTACCGGCACCATTGGCACCAATCAGTCCATAACAGTTGCCCTTTGTGAAATTGATATTCACATCGTTGAAAAGTACTCTGCCGCCATATTGGAGGCTGACACCCTGTGCAGCGATCATGTTTTTCTCTCCTTTTTCTCATTCCATTTTTTATTACGCTACGGCACCTTCGCCGCCATGTTCAAAAAACAAACTAAATTTGATTATAACATGAATATCATACAAAATAAAAGCCCTATTTCCCATAAAATCCACTGAAATCAAAGAAAAACCCGCCCTGCGCCATGCAAAACGGGTTTTTGTTGTCTCTTATTTCTTATTTATCGGATTCCAACATGGAAATCTCTCTTTCATAATTGATAGCACTGCTCTTGACCTCATCCGGAATCTCTCCCGCCTTCACATTGCCCAGCTGTGTCAGCTCGGAGGAAATGCGGTAGGTCTGCACGGTGATACCACTGCTTTCATTATCACTGCTCAGCTCCGAAAGCACATTATTCGTAACCTTTTCCAAGGCCTGCGCCAGATCTATTTCATAGGAAATCGGCGCGCCTGTTTTTTTGTCCAGCACAAAGGTAACAGGCACATCCCCTGTACCCTTGAAATAAACCTCAGAAAGGCTGCTCATGCCTGCAATCTGGAAGAAACGTCCTGCCGCCTCCACATCATACAGCTTTTCCGCAGGGATATCCGCGGAAATGACAGCCTTGCCGCCGTTCTCCTGCATGGTGCAGTTTTCCGCCGCCGCAAGCAGGGTTTCCATGTTTTCCGCCGCGTTGTAAATCTGCACGCTGTTCATGGCATCGGTTTTCTGCAAGGTCATTTCCGTCCATTGTCCGTCATAATTCATGTATTGATTCACGCCATCCTCGTTCTTTTCCGCTTCGCCCTTTTGCAGATAAAGAATGTACCTCTGGCTGCCATTATCAAAGCCCATATCCGTATCCACTTTCATATAAAGCGGCTCCTTCACGAAGGTTACGGTTCCCTTCGTAGTCATGCTGCCCCTTCCTGCGTTGTTCATTGCAATCGTGGCATCAAAATTCGCCGTAAAGCTGTCCTGTCCTGCAAGTGCCGTTTTTGCCGCCTGCACATATTCCTCCGCAGAGCCGAGCGCCGCCTCCTGTGTACCTGCGCCACAGCCGGATAAAACCAGACAGACAATAATAAAAGTCATACCCAATCCTCTGCTTTTTCTTTGTTTCTTCATAGGGATTCCTCCTTCATGCCTTCGCGCCGCAGCCCGACAAAAGGCAACAGAACACCGCTTTTCTCAATCCGATTGTAGCGTAAATCTCCACTCATTGCAAGTAAGTTCCCCTTTTCTTCATAAAATTCTAAGAAAATTGTAAGAATTGAGGGATAATTCTCCACTTCACAGATACTGATACCTCCTTCGCAGGGCGGAGAAAGCACCTATGGTAATCAGGATGGAGGCAAGCTCTGCCACCGTAATGGCGCACCAAACGCCATCCAAGCCGAAAAAGAGGGGCAAAATCAAAACTGCCGCCACCTCAAAAACAACTGTACGCAGGAAGGAAATTGCCGCAGAAACCACGCCGTTATTCAGCGCAGTAAAGAAGGACGAACCGTAAATATTAAAGCCGCACAGCAGGAAGGAAATCGCATACAGATGGAAGCCGCGCACCGTCAGCCGGTACAGCTCCGCATCATAGCCGACAAACAGACCGGAAAGCACGCCGGCAAATACCGTTGCAATCAGGAACAGCGAAATCCCCGTTCCCAGAATCAGCTTCAGGCTCTTTTTCAGCACATTCTGCAATTCCTCCGTCCGTCTCGCGCCGTAGTTGAAGGCAACAATAGGTGCAGAACCATAGGCATAGCCAAGGAAGATTGCAATGAAAATAAAGTTGACATACATAATCACGCCATACGCCGCAACGCCGTTTTCCCCTGCAAATTTCATAAGCTGCAGGTTATACAGCATCCCCACAAGAGACATGGAAACATTCGATACCAGCTCAGAGGAGCCATTCGTACAGGCATGAAATAATGCGCCGCCCATCAGCCTTGTTTTCACCAGAGAAAGCTTGCTGCTGTTTTTCCTTGCAAAATAAACAAAGGGAACCAGACCGCCGACACACTGCCCCAGTGCCGTTGCTGCCGCAGCACCTGCCACGCCCCAGCCAAGCACCGCAATGAACAGCGCATCCAGAACCATATTCGTGACCCCTGCGGCAATCGTTACAATTAAGCCAAGCTGCGGCTTTTCCGCTGCAATCAGGAAGTTCTGGAACATATTCTGGAGCATATAGAAGGGAATCCCCAGCAGCACAATGCGTCCATAAATCATACAGTGGCGCAGCATAGCGTCATCCGCGCCCATTTTTATCACAATCCTTTTCAGCACTGCAATGCCGAAAATCGTCAGAAGGACACCTAAGCCCAGTGCAAAATAAATCAGCATGGAAAAAATCCGATTTGCCTCCTCCTGCCTGCCTTCCCCCAATGTTTTTGCCACAAGGGCAGTACCGCCTGTCCCCAGCATAAAGCCGAACGCCCCCAGAATCATGGTAAATGGAATCACCAGATTGACTGCCGCAAAGGGTGTTTTCCCAACAAAATTGGAAACAAACAGCCCATCGACCACGCCATAAATCGAGGTCAGAATCATCATGGCAACCGAAGGGATGACAAACCGAATCAGCCTGCGATAGGTAAAATGATCCGATAATTGGATATTCATATGTCTTCTCTCCTTTTCAATTCAAAAAAACAGCCCGGTTATTTGCATAACCGAGCGCACTCGACATCTTTTCAACTTTGTAATTGCGACTACAAGTTCTCCGATGAAGATATATTTTATTTGATGATGACTATTGTAACAGAAATAAAGGTGCTGTCAATCCCCTTTCTTATGCCCTTATGCCAAATCCACGCCAGCAATATGCCGGATAACCTCTCCTGCCAGAATCATGCCTGCCACCGGCGGCACAAAGGAAAGACTTCCGGGAATCTGTCGTTTGCCCGTCTCCTGCGATTCTGCCGGCTTTTGGGGCAGCTCCTTAGAATAAACCACCTTCACGCCGCGAATGCCGCGCACCTTCAATTCCTTCCGCATCACCTTCGCCAGCGGACAGACGCTTGTTTTGGAGATATCCGCCACCTCAAAACGGGTCGGGTCAAATTTATTTCCTGTCCCCATGGAGCTGATAACCTCTGTCCCCGCTTTTTTCGCTTCTTCTATCAGAATCAGCTTGGAGGTCACCGTATCAATCGCATCCACAATGTAATCATACGAAGCAAAATCCAGCAAATCCCTGTTTTCCGCACCGTAAACCACAGGATATTCCACCACCTCGGTCTCCGGCAGAATCTCATGAATTCGCTCTGCCATGACAGACGTTTTCCTTCTGCCAATCGTTTTCTGCGTTGCAATCAGCTGACGATTGATATTTGTCAGGCTGACCACATCTCCATCCACAAGGTCAAGGTGTCCCACGCCGCCTCTTGCCAGTGCCTCTGCTGCAAAGGAGCCGACACCACCAATGCCAAATACTGCTACACGCGCCTTTCTCAGTTTTTCTATGCCTTCCTTTCCCAGAAGCAGCTCCGCTCTGGAAAATTCATTCAATTCGCTCATATCATTCCTCTCATTCCTTTGGTTCTTTCATCTCCTTGGGCAGCTTTTCCCAAGGCAGCCGCTCATACAAACGGAAAATCTTTCGCACAATGCTGTCGCCGCCATGCCCCTTTAACTGCCGCTTTGCCGCCGCCTTTGCTTCCGCTTCGGCATCCGCAGTTGCATAGGAAAGCTGTGCAGAGGTCAGCATGGAAAGATCGTTTCGGTTGCTGCCAAAGGCAACACATTTCTTCTGCGGAATTTCCTCCATCAGCCGCTCCAGCATATATTTCTTTGTTGCATTTTTATGATAAATCTTCAAATGACAGTATGTCTCCGGCGTTTCCGATTTATCCCGCAGGAAAAGCAGCTCCTGTTCGGTATCCATCTCTTTTAGTTCTGCCTCCAGTGCATCCGCATCCGCATCCTGCAGCACCAGCAGGATATACACCACAACACCATCCTCCGGCATTTCGCCATAAATATAATTGCGGTAAGGCGATCGGCGGTTAGAAAGATACAATTCTCGTTCCACCTCATTTTTAAATTCGCCAAAATAAATCAAAAGCACATTTTGCCAGACCACGTTCAGGAAATAATGATACTCCTTCTCCTTCACAAGGGTGCAGATTCTGTCCACCCATTCCTTCGGCAGTCTGCTTGTCGCACGGTATCGCTTATCCTTCACATCATACAGCACCGCCCCATCCATCGCGATAACAGGCAGGCGCAAATCAAGCCCCTTTAAATCCGCCATCAGCGAAGCGGGTGTACGCTCTGTCGCAATGGTAAACGGCAGGCCATCCTGCAAAAGCTGATTCAGCTCAAAGGAGGCATAGGGCGAAATACCGTTTTTTTCATCGTATAATGCCCCGTCAAAGCCCGTCACAAAGAGATAGTTCTCTGTCCTTTTCCGTGGCAGATGCAGATTATTGACCCCCAGAGAAACCAGAATCCCGATAATCGTTTCAACAGAACGATTGATTGCCCCCTCCAGCGGTGTATACCCCACATTAGAGAGGCAGACACTCAGCAGTACAATCCCTGCCAGCGCAGAAGCACCCGTGCGCTTCAATAAAACCGTCACATACATCACAGGAATGACCGCAAAGGAAATCACCAGATATCGCAGGATACGCACCTGATAGGGAATATATTGGATCAGATACAGCACCAGAAGCGCAAAGACCGCCCCAAGCAGTGTGCCGATAATACGGTTTATGGAAACCTGTATGCTGTTTTCCGCATAGGGCTGCATACAGATAATCGCGGCAATCGTAGAAAAAATCGGTACGCCTTCCTCTCCGCGCAGAACATAAAGAAAAAAGCAGATGGCAACCGCCAATGCTGTTTTCACCATACGCATACCGACTCTCGGAATATTTGCAACCATAGGATTTCACTCCTTTTCGCTGTTCTTATTGGCAAAGTATAGAGGAAATCCCTTCTTTCTGTCAAGCTATCTGCCAAAAAAATGCAGGAAAATGCTTATTTTACACGGTTTCCCCCTCACATAACAAAAAAACGCAGAATTTTCATCTGCGCTTTTTTTATAAATATGCCGTACCCTCTGCCACGATAGCAACGCTGCCCGTAATTTCAATTTTCGTAACCGCTCCATTCTGATAGGAAGCTGTTGCGCGCATCACGCCGCCGGGCTGCTTGAGGGAAACGGTAACATCCTTCTTCTCCCTTGCCGCCAGATATGCCCCGACAGCAGAGGTTCCGCTGCCGCAGCCTCTTTCCCATATGAGACTGACATCCCCCACCGCAACCAGCGGTTTCAGGCTTTTCTCCTTCTCATCAAACAGCAGAAGCCCAAACACAGGCGGCAGCTCCTTCGCCCAGACCCTTGCCGCGTGTTCTGCCTTCCTTACCGCATTCTCGCCCCAAAGGGACGCAGGGACGAGGATATGCGTAATGCCTGCGAAAACAACTGCGGTCAGCTCAATTCTTTCGCCGTCCAGCGTAAATGCTCTCTTTTCGATTGTCTGCGGTAAGGGCATTGCCACTCTGCCAAGAAAGCGATGCTCCGCTTCTCGTTTCATTTCGCAGCGAACAAGCTCCTCCGCACCGGAAACCTCAAGCGTAATTTCCGTTTTTTCGCCAATCGGCAGATTTTTCTTCTGCGCCAGCCATGCCGCCAGAGAAAGGCTGGCATTGCCGCAAAATTCCCCCGCCATCATTTGCAGGCGCTTTTCTGCCGCAGGATTTTCCGCTTCCTCGATATAGCCTGCCTGCTCGGCGTATACACTGCCATAGGCAATCAGCCTTTCTGCCACAGCAAGCTGCTTCTCTCTTGCCACAGGCGTTTCGATGAGCAGCGTCATATTTTCCGTAGGGCTTGCTTTGATGAATTTCACTTCCATCCGACCACTTCCTTACTGCTGAAAACGGCTCAGGAAGGCTTTGGTACGTTCTTGCTGGGGATGATTGATGACCTGTTCGGGTTCGCCCTCCTCCACAATCACGCCGCCATCCATAAAAATAATATGATCGGAAACATCCCTTGCAAAGGACATTTCATGTGTCACGATTACCATTGTCATGTGTTCCGCCGCCAAATCCTTGATAACCTTCAGAATTTCGCCCGTCAGCTCAGGGTCAAGCGCGGAGGTCGGCTCGTCAAAGAAAAGAATTTTCGGCTTCATCGCCAATGCACGCGCAATAGAAACACGCTGCTGCTGTCCGCCCGAAAGCTCACAGGGATAAGCGTTTTCCTTGTCCGCCAGTCCCATTTTTTTCAGCAGCTCCCTTGCCTCGGCATAAATTTCCTCTTTTTTGCGCCTGCCGATCAAAATCGGCGGTTCGGTGATATTTTTCATGACGGAATAATGGGGAAACAGATTAAAATTCTGGAACACCAGACCGAAATGCTTTTTGATGCCCTGCAGGGTTTCCTTTGCGGCATAAACCGCCTTGCCCTGTGCGTCCGCCTTTGCGGCATAGTCTCCCAGATAAATCAGATCGCCGCCGTCCATGGTTTCCAACATGGTTGCGCAGCGCAGAAGGGTGGATTTCCCAGAGCCGGAAGGCCCAATGATAGACACAACCTGTCCTTCTGTTACAGACAGAGAAATATCCTTCAGCACTTCGTTTTCCCCGAAGCTTTTATTGCAGTGCTTAATTTCCAATACCTTATTCATTGTATGCCCTCCTTTCTTAATGGTAATAGCTCAGTTTCTTTTCAATGCGTTCCATCGCGAATGCAACCACACCATTGAAGATGAAATAGAACACACCCGCAACGAACAGGGGCATAATACTTGTTCTTGCAGATGCAATCTGTTTTGCTACAGTGAACATTTCCTCATACGCCAGTACGAACGCAAGAGAGGTATCCTTTACCAGTGTGATAACCTCATTCGTCACAGGAGGCAGTACGCGCTTCACCATCTGCGGGAAAATGATGCGGAAAAAGGTCTGGTTTTTATTATACCCCAGAACGGATGCCGCCTCATATTGTCCCTTGGGGATGGATTCGATACCGGAACGGTAAATTTCCGCAAAATATGCTGCATAGTTAATAGAAAAGCCGATGATAATCGCAGCGAAGCGGTACCATCTGGGCAAAGAAATACGGAACAGATAATAGGGTGCAAAATTCACCACCAAAAGCTGCAGCATCAAGGGCGTGCCGCGCAGAATGGCAATGAAAACCTTAATGACTGCCTGCAAGGGCTTTATTTTTGACATACGCCCGAAGGCAACCAAAAGCCCCAAGGGCATGGAAAACAGCAGTGTCAGCACAAAAATCATCAGGGAGGAACCCATGCCGCTTACCAGCTGCTGTGCAATAATCGCAAAATTGATAGTGAGTATCCTTTCTTAACCGT
>OJRV01004552.1_pt1 | contig 10147 bp, 12 predicted proteins | sample 1599241 | NCBI WGS metagenome assembly OJRV01 (sample SAMN04168656, study PRJEB22393) | human gut metagenome | biome: human gut microbiome; feature: stool | host: Homo sapiens | collected 2014-03-17 | reverse complement strand
CAATGCGCCTCCAGGGGTTCGAACCCTGGACACCCTGATTAAGAGTCAGGTGCTCTGCCAACTGAGCTAGAAGCGCATACAATATAAATAACACCGCTGTCTTACGACAACGATATTACTATATCACACTGTTTTTTATGTGTCAACAGTTTTTTACAATTTTTTTCATCTTTTATGACTCAGACGGAGTGATAAGGTCTCGGCTGTTTTATTGTAATCCATCTTCTCCCAGTCAAAAAGGAGCTTGTGAAAATAATCATGAATTCATAAGAAGAATACTTCTGGCCTTATTTTGACTGATGAATACTATTTTGATGAAAATCAGCCACGCAAAGTAAGAATAAAGATTTCTGTATCAGCAGAAATGTCATTATTAACACTAAAAAAGCCGGAGTCCTACGCAGTTGGGATGAGCTCCATAACACTCTCTTTGAGACATGTACGGATAATTATGGACTAATTCCAATATATTTTTATCATCATCTGATAGTGTTAATTCCTTGCTTTGGGTATCTTCAATGCGTATAATCTGGAATATAAATCATTGTTCTTAGGTAACAGATTTTCTGCATCTTTCTGATGTCGTAGTACAATGGAGGATTTCAGTCCAACCACCATGGAATTATGTGCACAATAATTTCTCAAATTTCGTACACCATCTAGCCATGTATCCACCAGTTCCGTATCTCCTTTAGAATATCTTTTCTCATGAAACAGATATGTAAGCACACCCTTTCTCAAATCGCCGCGAAGATAATTATACATCATTGACATAGTACCAAATTCCGTATAACTGAATGTTACCCATATTGGGAGTTTATTGGTATGCCTGTTTCCACCTTTACGATACTCTTTTAGTTCCGGATATTTAACAACATTTTTTCTCAGTTTTTCTTCTTTGCGTACAATATCATCATAGAAAACGCTTTCAAAATATTTTATATTCGTTTTTCTCTTCTTGGTATCCCTCTCTCCTCTTGACGGAGCATAATACTCCTTTTTCATATAAAAAGTCCCATCCTGTGCCTTTATCGCACAGGCATTAGATATTGCACTCTTAAATCGCACTTCGACACGATTGCAATAATAAATAAGTATTCTCCTCAGATCAACATCAAACTGATACAATGCAAACAATGCATCCTGTGACGATTTATAACCCACATTCTCAACATTAGAAAGCAAAAATTTTCCATATCTGCTCGCTCTAAAATATCCTGCATGCAGTAAAAAACGACGCATTCGTATTCGTTGTCTAAAAGACACATACTTTTTCATCATGTCTATCTGTTCTTCAAGCGTAATCGGTAATTCCTTTTGTGCCATTTTATCTCTCCTTTAGGTAAAAAAAAAGAATGGATATACCATTCTTAATCCCGCTAATGGGATATTTGGATTAAGGCATTACCCATGCCTCCCTACGGCCTATAATTATATTAACACATATTTCAGAACAATGCAAGGCACAACTTGCCGTCTCTGACAATAATTGACCCTGAACTGTTATAACCTCCTAAGCCCCATATCTGTTTGGAATAAGATTATGCATTTCCCCTTTTTTATCATACATTCTGATATAACCGTTAGCGTAAATATCTGTATCACTGTCAGTTTCAAACACACATACACTAAACTTAAGCATACCCGCTTTCTTTATATACATCTCGCAATTCTGAGCTGCAACAGTCTGATTGCCAGCTCGTATGTACTCACAATCTGACGGTGCTACCACACTTAAATACATATTTTTTGAACATACGCCGCTTTCTTCCGGTTTACATATGGTATAAATATTTGCCTGCGTATAATCTATACTTGCAAGATAATCTGCCGGAATAAAAAACTCCTTACTTTTAAATCTGCGATACCTGTCAGACCTCGCTTTCACAGACACACGATACCCGTCAAACTTCTGCAAAACCGGAATATAATCCGAGTTCTCATTTTTGTCACTATAAGCAGCATTGTCTGAAACATTACCGGACTCCGACTCCTCATCGTCATATGGCTTTCCTACATCTGTCATTCTCAACCACAGATTCATATCACCTACCGGCTCACTTTTCCAGCTTCTATGTATAGAATTGTTTCTGTTAAAAATACTCATATCATTTTTAACTGATATATCCGACTTTGCCGATGCTGCTTTGACCGGCTGTGAAACTTTGGTCTTGCTTGTTTTTCCGCCAAAGAAAAATACTATGACAATTGCAAAAACCGCCGCAAGCATTGCAATCCCAAGTAAAGTCCCTATTATATTTTCATAAATCTCTCTACGCATAACTTTTTCCTCCCTTTTGAACTTCCTGTATTTTCCGTATATATTTATTTCCCCTTGTTAATAAATATACTACTCTTTATTTTCTTAAGAAAAAAGTTATTAAACATTTAAGATTTGCTTAAGATTTTGTTACTGCATTATTATTCATAAAAACTTCCCGGCTCCAGATAATCATGTAATGTATCTATTATTCCCTGTTTAAATTCCAAAATTTTTTTCAAAGTTTCTTCATCATTACAAAAAAATTCACTATCACGCACATTCTTATACTTTGTATGTTTTTTACCTTTTTTACAGACATAACTTTTATTTTCCGAAACATTAAGCCTGTTAAAACCTATCATAATTACCCAATATTCCATTTTTTAAAATAGATATAATATTAGCCAAAAGTACAATCGAAAAACTCCATAATGTGTAAATAATCAAATATCTGACTACCAAAAATGAAAACTGCGTACAATCCCGGATATAAATAATATATACCACACACCCAAAATATCCCACCGGTACCATCAACATTATTCCTTTTATCATATGCCTGATAAACTGATCTCATTTCTTCGGATGCTTCATTTGGAAATGCACATACATTCAATATAATCTCAATCAAAAAAGGAACTGTAAAACATACAAAAGTAACAGTAAAAAACACCCCTTTGTCTGGCTATAATATTTATCTGCGTTTTTATATTCTTTAACATCTTAACTCCATTTCTAAATATTTCTTAGTTACATTTATACCCTGTTCAATGGCATCTTTGTCTGCAATCGTCTTATCACTCATTACAATCTCTTTAAGTCTGCCTGTGTTCTGATTATTGAATGTATATTTTTCAATTTTAAAAACGCTGTCAGGTATTGTTATCTTTTCAGGCATCTGAGTGCATTGTGCAAATGCTCCGGCATTTATTTCCGTTATTCCATCAGGTATTTCAAGCGAAGCCTCCTTACCGTCATAATCCGTCAGATATTTTTCTCCCCATATATACATTCCGTTCTGATATTTCATTTCTTTATCAAAAGCTTTATACAATTTTCTTCCAAAATATCCCTCTGTCAATAATGCCTTTACACTATCATATTTAAGAACAATGCCATTTTCAAATGTAATGTCACTCCATTTCAGATTTCCACTATATGCAACACCCTCTTCACTTACGGCAAAAGGCACATCCGAGTTGGTCGTAATCTTTTCAATACCTTTATCGATAACGATACTCTTCGGAACTTTAAATGAAAAATCCACATTCTTGCAGCTATCAGCAAATTTTAACACCGTATTTTTTCCAGCATACATAACAAATGTCTTTCCGTCCTTACTATATATATTGCCATCTATATTTTTATATTTCTTGTCTTTTGACCATACATATATATTTTTTGCAGATATAATATCAGTATTTACTTTCTTTGTATTAAGCTGTGAATTAAATCTGACCGTGCCGCACTCCTCCGGAAAAGGTGTATCTTTACTCCATGAATTATCTGAATTGCTGCCATTGTCTGCATATCCGTTTCCATAAACACTAAATTCTCCCGGACATACAACTTCCTTTATTTTCTTACATCCCCCAAAAGCCCTGTCTCCAATTTTCTTTACACTTGATGCTATATTCACACTTTCAATATTTGTGCAGCTTCTGAATGCAGATGGCGGCAGCTCAGTAATTCCTTTCTTTACAACTACCTTTTTAATAGCAGTATTCTCCCAAAAAAGACCGCTTTCCTTAGAAAAAGCTTTGCCTTTTCCTTTAATCGTAAGAGTTCCTTTCTTTAATGAACAAACCACTTTCTTAACTTTAATCTTATACTTAAATATTGTGTTCTTTCCGGATACTTTTGCATTTATTATTGCAGTACCAGTCTTTTTTCCGGATATACTCAGTTGATTTGCTTTTTTATCAACTATTTTAATATTATTTTTTCCAGATACTACCGTCCATTTAATACTATTACTCTTATTTCCTACACTAAGTTTTTCACTGTTCCCTATTGCAACCTGCACATTTTTACTAAAGTTTTTTGCTCCGACAGTTTCCTTTCCATAAAAAATTCCTCCTGCCATTGCAACTCCCATCACCAACAGATAAATTTCAGATTTAGTTTTTTTCATATCAATCCCTCCCACGTAAATTCGGTAGTGTCAAAAAACTACCTATTTTTTTACTCTAAAAGCTTTATTTTCGGAGGTTTGCAAATAAAAAGAGCATTGACCTCCTTTTTTTGATATAATGTCCTTGACCAAAATTCCAAAATACCGAAAGGAGTCAATGCTCATGGACATTATACTTTATTTATTAAATTACATCAACTGCCAACGCAAAATTATCGGTCAATTATTAAATTTTATCTGCAGATACATCCCACTTAAACAGTGGGCTTTTGATGATTCCCATTCACCTAAATATCAAAAGTTCAAAGTGGATAAACTCCCTAAAATCATTTTCTGCCAGCAGGACTGGACTTGGAAAGACTTAATCCCTTACTATCAAAAACGCTACGGAAAAACTATCAAACCTGTTTTTCGCCGTGTGGCTTGTGATATTCCATCTGATTGCACATGTCCTATGTGCAAAGCTCCTGTTGACTACCTTACATGGAACAATGGAAAAACTAAAACTCAGATACTTTGCAAAGTGTGTCAGACCAAATTTTCCACAGGCAATAATAACCGCTTTTCACAAACTTATAAGCTCAAGTGCCCTTACTGCTCACACTCTTTAGTCCCTAAGAAAAACAGAAAACATTTTATTGTCCACAAATGTGTCAATCCTAAATGTTCCTACTATCTATACAACCTTCGCAAAGTTGATAAAGAAGATTTAGAAGAAGACTACGGTAAAAATAAATACAAACTCCACTATATCTACCGCGAATTTACGATAGATTTCTTTAAGATGGATTTATCTTCACTTCCTAAAAACGCATCTTCCTTAAAGTTTAAGCAGCATGATTCTTACATTATGTCATTATGCTTAGCCTATCGTGTAAACTTAGGTCTGTCATTACGCAAAACTGCACAGGCACTCAAAGATATACATGGAATTAAGATTTCCCATCAGCAGGTAGCGAATTACTGTACCACTGCCGCCATATGTGTAAAACCTTTTACCGACAGCTACGATTACAAAGCTGGCAATGTTTTAACTGCCGATGAAACCTACATAAAAATCCGTGGTGTAAAAGGCTACATCTGGTTCATAATGGATGCTGCAAAACGCTCCATACTTGGCTATCAAATCTCTGACAATCGAGGTGTTGGTCCATGCATACTTTCAATGCGAATGGCTTTTAAACACTTTAAAGATAAACTTCCGGAACACTTTAAATTTATTGCTGACGGATACAGTGCATACCCATTAGCGGCACAGCAATTCTTACTCCAATTTGGTGAAAAATTTAAGTTTGATATTACCCAGGTAATTGGTCTTAAAAATGATGATGAAGTATCTACCAAACACCGACCATACAAACAAATGATTGAACGGCTTAACAGAACCTATAAGGAATCCTATCGCCCTACCAACGGCTTCGATAACATCGAAGGTGCCAACTACGATTTAGCTCTCTGGGTAACTTATTACAACTTCCTGCGTCCCCATAAACACAATGGATATCGTGTCCTGAATCATGTGCAGGAACTCGACAACGCTGACAACATGCCAGGAAAATGGCAGCTGTTAATTTATCTGGGACAATGCAAAATTAAGCAGATGCAACAAGACGAAACCCATAACTGTTCCTAGATTCAAAGCCAGAGGTAAATATCAGCCACCGTAAGCAGTGCTTACGGCTGTGTCCTTGAAGGCACACAGAGGCAATGCTAAAATGCTGTGATGCGACGTAAAAAATATAACTGTTCCTGAGTTCTTCGCCGTCGGTGATATAATCAGAGCATTGCTTTTGTGCGCCCTCAAGGATGGCGTTCGTTATCAAAAACTTAAAAATCTGCAATTTTCAAGGTTCATTTGAGCCTCTTTTTCTTTGGCTCATTTTTTCATAGCTTACTTGACACTATCGTCTTCTCAAGTTCTAATCTTTCTGCCAGTTCTGCCTGCTTATTCGGATATAAATGTGAATAAGTATTTAATGTGGTTTCTATCTTTTCATGCCCCAGCCGCTCTGCTATTGCCAATGGCTGAAATCCAAGTTCCACCAAAAGTGATTCGTGTGGTTCTCTTTCTAAAGGGTATTTATAGGACAGGATGACAAAGACACTGTAAAATCGGTATATCTATAAATACAAAACGCAAAAAGAGAATGTTTCTCTGAAAATAATTATTTTCCCGAAGCATTCTCTTTTTATATTTCATTCTCGAATTTCTTTACAAGGTTAGCAACATATAGGCTTGAAAAAAATCATCTCTTAACAATAAACTGAGCATTATTAATTGCTGACTCCGTTTGTGTATCAAATAATACTTTGATGTTTTTATCGCGTCTGCTATAACAACACAATTGATCTACACTCTCTCCCTTGCCTTTTTTTTCAAAATTCCTTAAATAGAAAATCTCATCTTCATCCACATACACTAAAGCATTATCAACCAGATTTTCCATTTCACTTTTCGGAAATTGGAAAGATTCCTCCGTTTTTTTCCCTGGATATACTGTTGATAGTTTCATATGCTCGCTAAAATAGCTCGCCCCCCATTTGATAAATAAGCTATCCTCACAAGTAGCAATGCTCTTGATATAACAGTTCTTTTTGGTATATATCTGCTTGAATTTATTATCTTCAAACTTATATATAGTATGTGTAATACCCTGCACATCACCGCTTTCACCTTGTTCTTCTAAGGCTTTCCTGTCATCTTGTTCTCGATATCCGACCACGAATAGTTCCTGATTAATTGGATTATAATGAGTGCAAGTTATATTAACATCCTCAGGCAGCAAGATTGCATTAACTTTCTTTGTTTTTTTGTCATAAAAATAGGGTCTAACTAGTTCCTCATGTCTTTTTACCCCAGCAACAAAGATGCCATTTTTTATAGGATATATATTATTGATCGCAAAGAAATATTTTGTTAACTGCACTGATTCATCAGTATTGCAATTCATAACAAATAATTCGTCTCCCTTGCCATCATCGGCATTTGCTGTATAATATACTTTTTCTTCTTCTGCATCATACATAGTCAATGGATATTGCGAAGTATAGGGCAGGGAAGCTATTTTAGATATTGTCCCATTTGATAAATCATACTTTATAACATCCATAACCATCATTTCATTATTTTCCCCTGCCTGATCTGCCACATATGTATTTGTAAGTGTTATATACTTATCTTCTGTAATTTTTGTTTTCGCCAGATTGCCCGAATCCTTTTGGAGTGTTTTCTCGGTAGTCTGACATCCCACAAAAAGCATTATAACCAATACAAAAGAAATGAATATGTTAATGTGCTTAATTATGGCCAATCTTTGTTTTGCCCGGCAAAGATAGATTCTTTGAATACTTATATCCCCAATATTCAACCCCTTCTTTCCATATATCCACAATCGCATTATCCATCCCTCCTGCATCTCTTTTATACATAACATGAGTTGCGTTCTTCGTACTTCCTTTTTTTCGTGCATTTACCTGCACCTTCGTGCCATATTGGCAGTTATCATATCTCAAACTCGTTGCTACATCACCCTTTTTCAAAATATGATCCCTCTGACCTTTCTTATCATTAAAAGTTGTAGCTCGTCCATAACCAATATACTCTTTTCCGCTTTTGTAAAGTTTATTATAATTATTAGGTCCCCATTGAGCTATTAGTTTCTTATTTGCGGCAGCTTTCATAATATTATTGGAGTCAGAAACAGAAATCTTATTATAAGTTGTATTTACTATCGAAGTGATATTTGCTGTCTTATTTCCTGCCCCCTCAACGGTATTCAGTAATCCATCTGTTCCGTAAATAACTTTCATTCCTTTAACAGGTACCATGTTATCTTCATGAGGTGCTGAATAGTAAGTTCCATTACGTTTAGCTTCACCTTCCAGTTCCCTTTCCTCTAAAGATTTTTCTTCTAATAAAATTTTCTGTTTATTTTCTGTATTCGGAAAATCTCCCTCCAAAATAATAAAGTGTGTGTTGCTATCAAATAAAATTATTGTACCTGGCTGCATACATTCTGGAACTTTATTTGAATTATACCCTTCTGGTTCTTTTGCCATCACTGGCACACAAATTCCAAATGCTAAAAACAAGCTCAAACACATTATTAATAGTTTTTTTGATTTCATCAGATAATCCTCGCTTTCTTTTTTTAATTGTTTATTATCTTGTACATCACTACAAAATTTGATACCTTAAAATGTATTTAATGGAATTTCTTGACTCAATAGTAAACAATGTTTACTTCTTTCTTTATATCATCTACCCATTCATCAAAAAGATAATCCTCGCTTTCTTTTTTCAATGATTTTTTTATTTGTTCCATCGAATACTCTTTTAACTGTTCAGATAATTTGTATTTGGCAATAAAATTTTTAATATTTTGTTCAGTGAACTTTTCTTGTAAAACATTCGACATCACATATTTTTTCACTCTGTCATACATCATTCTATTTTCTTGGCTTTGGTATAGTTCATCCACACCATATATGTTTACTGCCTCATTATACAAATCAGGATATTGGTTTTTATAATCTTGTAGTTGTTCCTGCACTTCGGATTCAGTGATTTCTGGAATATCAAATTCTTTGGCATGTTGTATTACCAATACTTCATCAATTGAATTGTTCAATATTTCATCGACCTTGATGAAATTGTTCCGACTTCTTTTTACAATCATTACTATGCAGCGACAGGCAGAAATCGTAAATATCCTTTAACTGCAATGCTTTGTGCTTTGATTATTCAACATCTGTTTTCTATTCCAACAGATTCTCTTTTGCTGGTCTTTCTTCATTATTCCAGACCTCTAAGGGAATTCTGTGGTTTTACCAAAGTTCCTGATGCTTCAAAAATCACTCGCTTTAAGCAAGACTTTTTATCAGACTTACAATCGGTTTTTGATAATCTTGTTGATATTACCGAACCGATATGTCAAGACATTGATAACAATCTTGCTTCTATGCTTTGTTTGATACTTCCGGCATTGAAGCTTATGTTACCGAAAATAACCCTAAATATGCCAACCGCATTATTAAACAGCTTAAAGCCTATGCAAAAGCCAATAACTTTAACAGTTCTTATGATCCTTTACTTCCAATGAAACGAGAAGGAAGCAAATCCAATCTAAGAAGCAAACTGCCTACCATGAAATTTGTATGTCCCAAAATGAAATGGGAATACAACCGGCAAGACAAGTCAAGCCGTCGTGTCTGTCACTGCGATGATCCATGTACAACTTCTTCATGCGGCAGAATGATCTATGTTTATCCCGAAAAAAATCTCAGAGCCTATCCCGGTGTAGAACGAGGTTCTAAGGAATGGGATGAAACATACAAAATCAGGGTTAATGTTGAAAAATCAATCAACCACTTTAAGGATAGTTTCTGCGTTGCTAATCGTAAAACTACCAATGAAAAAACATTACATGCTGATTTACTACTGTCAGGTATTTCACAGTTACTAACTGTAGTTGTTGCTGATAAAATAAATCAGCGACAGCATATAAGAAGCTTAAAATCTTTCATAGCTTAGGACTTACCAACTTTAATAAAAGTCGTAAGCTTATTAAAGTGCGCCTAAATCTTGTAGAAATCAACTTTTCAGCTTAAAATTTGTACTTTACATAAATTCAGCCTTATCTGCAATCAAATTTGCAGACGAGCTTAGCGAGTTTCGCAATTACCTATTAATGTCACATTTTTACACTGTAACATCAACATCACTTCTTAGCACGGCTGCTTACCAGCTT
>OJRV01004547.1_pt1 | contig 10170 bp, 6 predicted proteins | sample 1599241 | NCBI WGS metagenome assembly OJRV01 (sample SAMN04168656, study PRJEB22393) | human gut metagenome | biome: human gut microbiome; feature: stool | host: Homo sapiens | collected 2014-03-17 | reverse complement strand
TGCCGCATGCGGACAGGGAGAAGGCCATGGAGCCGGCCAGCAGGATGCCGAGCAGAGCGGCGATCTTCTTGTTCTTCATTTCTCTTTCCTTTGTTGTTGGATGTGGAAAAAATATCGGTAAATCTCGGAAAATTTGCGTATTACTTGCGATTGTCAGGCGTGCGCAACTTGCGTTTGCGTGCGAAGCCGACGGCGAACAGCGCGAGTACGGCAATCGCCGCGATCGCTTGTGCCGCAAGGCATTCGACGTACGGATACAGGCCGATCCAGTCGTTTGTGGGCACGCTGGACAGGTAGTGGCCGTCGATCAGGTCACCTTCGATGAGCGCGTGGATGCCACCGCCGGCGAAGATGACGACCAGCACGGCCATCAGGATCGACGTAACGAGGAAGAACGGGCCAATCGGAATCTTTACGGAGGTGAAGCGCAGCACGAGGAAGATGACGAGCAGCACCACACCCGCGGCGATGCCGCCGATCCACATGCCTTGCGCGTCGCGACTCATCGAGTAGATCGATTCGTAGAAGATGACGGTTTCGGCGCCTTCACGGAACACGGCTAGGAAGCTCAGCATGGCGAGCGAAACGACCATACCCAGGCCCACGCCTTCGCCGGCGGCGACTTTGTTTTGCGCGTCGGCCACGGCGGACTCGGTTTTGGTGCGGATGTAACGGTTCCACGCTTCCACGGAACTTTTGTTGAGCATCCAGTTGCTGGTCCACAGCAGCATGAGCATGGCGATCAGCGCGCACATGCCTTCGCTGATTTCCTGGACCGGACCGGAGCCTCCGAACAGGAACGTGAAGAGCACGGCGACCAGACCGGAGCCGGCAAGGCCCGCGAGCACGCCGAGGTAAATCCACTTGGTGAAACGCTGGTTGCCGGATTTGACGAGGTAGGCCACCACGGCGGCCACCACCAGCAGCGCTTCGAGACCCTCGCGGATCAGGATGAGGAACGCCTGTCCGGCGGAGCTGGTGATGGCTTTGGTGAAGGCGTTGACGTTGCCGGCCGCGCCACCGTCGAGGGTGGCCGCGTCTTCGACGAGCCAGCTTTTCAGGTCGTCGACAAGCTTTTTGGTCTCCTTGTCGGAACCGCCGTCGCGCATGGTTTTGCGGGTCATCTTGAACTGGTATTCCACCTGCGAGACGCGGTCGCCGGAGATGGCGTTCATGACGTTCTTTTCGAAGCCGAGCTTCTCGTAGTACTGGTAGTACGCGTCGTTGACGAGGCTGGAGCCTTCCGCGCCCTTGCCGGAGACGGCGGCCTTGTATGCCTTGTCGAGGATGACGTTCATTTCGCTGGCGACTTCGCCCCACGTGCGGTCGCCTTTGCCTTTGGAGGAGTTCTTTTTGGCCGCGTCGAGCTTCTTACGTTCGGCTGCGGTCTGTTCGGCACGCTGCTTCGCGTAGGTTTTGGGGTCAGCGAGGTTCGCGTTGCCATCGAGCGTCTGCGCGGTGGCGGTGAGGTCCGCGTTCAGCGCATCGATTTTGCCGGCGATCGCGCTCCCCTGGCCCTGCTGGTACGCGAGTCCTTCCAAATCGGTGAACTGCCTGAGCAGTGTCTGCTGGCATTCGGCGGAAATGGTGTCGTTGACGACTTTCGAGAAGTTGGACGCATCATAGCCAATCCAATGCGCGGTCTGGAATTCGGTGCCGGCCTGGCCGTAATCGCCGTCATTGTAGTCTTTTTCGGCGGTGGCGAGCTGCTTGGCGATATTCTGCGCGACGGCAGTCCAGGAATCGAAATTCGTCTGGTTGCCGTCAGCGGCGGACGCCTGCCGCGGCATCGCGATGCCGACAAACAGCGTGGCGAGCGCGATCATCAGCGCGGCGACGAGCGTGATGAGACGACCGGAAGCCGAGACGCGCGAACCGCACGAATCGTAGGAACCGGCTGCGTGGCGCTGCGCGACGCGAGATGACATGTTCCAAACCTTCCTTCTCAAAACTTTTCAGTGCGCGATATACGCACCGAAAGCCAAGATAAAACGAAAATTTTTTAAAGAACAGTCTTGATTTTTAATTTGTCTTGATGTATTACGCATGGAGAATCAGCGGAATTCCGCCATTCCTGTTTTTACCATCTTCGGCGTGTCATCTCACATCGTGGCACGCTCGCAGCATGCTCGTCGAACTCGACGCGCCGGAATCCGCCACCTCCGGCGAAGCCTGTTGTATCCGCCGCCAATAAGCGAGCCGCACGCATCAAACGTTCCGCAGCCAAGCGCCCGCATTGACGAAACGGGCGCATAAGGTCTCACCCTCAACAAACGAACACGCTAGCATCAGGAGTATGGATTCTTCCGTTTCGCTCGCGCAGCGCATGCCCTGCACCACCGCGTTTCCCAAGGCGCTCGGCACCGGCTTGCTGATTTCGACCGCCCGCCCTGTTTCCGCGGAGCTGCGTGCCGAAATGGAGCGACTCATCGACGGATACGAGCATGCGCTTTCGCGGTTTCGCGCTGATTCGCTGGTTGCGCACATCGGCAATGCGGAGCATGGCGGGCATTTCGATTTTCCCGATTGGGCCGGCCCGCTATTCGATTTGTACGACGCGCTGCACGCCGCCACGCGCGGTGCGATCGACCCGTGCGTGGGCGAGGACCTGATTCGTCTCGGTTACGATCCCGCGCTGAGTTTCACCGTTGAAGCCGACGCCGGCGAGCGCCTGGGCGCGCTGCACGGACGGGCCGTATGGGGTCGTGATGTGGTTCGTTCGAGTGGCACGACATTGGTTACACGCAGTCCGGTTCATGTGGATTTCGGCGCGTGCGGCAAGGGTTATCTGGTGGATTCGCTGGGCGGATTGATCACCGATTCAGAACTTTCGCGCACATCGCATGTCAAGTCAGCCGAAACGACCAACCCGACATGCCAATCTTCCACCTCAGACAGCAAACGCGAAAGCGCTGCCCCGGAATTTGTGATTGATGCGGGCGGCGATCTGCTGGCGCGCACGAACAAGCCGATTCGTGTGGCGCTTGAGGATCCGGATGATCCGTCCTGCGCGGTCGGCGTCGCACTGATCGGCGATGGCGCGTTCTGTGCGAGCGCGCCCAGCCGTCGCCATTGGGAGGTGGCGGTGAACGAACAGACGCATCTGGCGATTCACCACCTGCTCAACGCCATCGACGGCCTGCCCGTGCAACAAACGGAAGCCGCCTGGGTTGCAGTGCAATCCGCGTCATTTGGCGACTATCCGACTGCGGTGGCGGACGGGTTGGCTACGGCGCTGTTCGTTGCGGACCCGAATGAACTGCGCAGCGTTTTTGTTTTCGATTGCGCCACGTTGGACGCCGACCGTCACGCCACCATCAGCGCCGGTTTCCCCGGCCGTTTCTTCTGATTGCCGACCGGTCACTGATTGCCAGGTTGGCCGGTTGGCGGCCCGCCAATCGCAGACCGCAAACCGGCCAATCGCAAGCAAAACTCACGGAATGAGGTTGCCGGCGGCCACGTACAGGTCCCACCAATCCTGCTTGTCGAGGTCGATGTCCGCGCCGTCGAGCATTTCGCCCAGCCGGGTGGGGTTCATCGAGCCGAGCACGATCTGGATCTTCGCCGGATGCCTGAGCACCCATGCGGTGGCGATGGCGTTGGCGCTCACGCCGTACTTGGCGCCCTTTTCGTCCAGTGCCTTGTTCAGCTCCGGGAAGTGCTCGTTGCCTACGAACGGGCCGTATTCCGTGCCGGACTGGAACGGGCTCCACGCCTGGATGGTCATGTGGCGCAGTCGCGAGTAGGACAGCAGGCCGTCCGAATGGTTGGCCACGACCATGCCTTCGGCGCCGGAGTTGGTCATCAGCTCGTCGCTGACCATCTGCGCGTGCATCAGGCCGAACTGCAGCTGGCTCGCTTCAAGCCTCATGGCCGGGTCGTCGCCGAGCCAGGACTGCAGCAGTTCCGCCTGCCACGGGTTCACGTTGCTCACGCCGAAGTGGCGCACTTTGCCCGCCTTGTGCAGGGTGGTGAACGCTTCGACGATTTCTTCGGCCTCCATCAGGGTGTCGGGCCTGTGCAGGAGCGCGAAGTCCACGTAGTCAGTGCCGAGCGCTTCCAGTTCCTCGTCGAGTCGCGTGATGAGGTGCTTCGCGGAGAAGTCGTAGCGGGTGGCGTGCACGTTGTTCGGGTCGCTGAAGTCGATGTTGATACCGAACTTCGTCTGCAGGAAGATGTCCTCGCGCTTGAGCCCGGCGTCCTTCCACGCGCGGCCGAGCACACGCGAGCTGGCATGGTCGTGGTTGACGTTGAATCCGTAGATGTCCGCCGTGTCGAAGAAGTTGACTCCATGCTCGGCGGCCGTACGCACGACTTCTGCCGCAGCGTCCGCATCCAGCGCGTCCATGCGCATCACGCCGAGCGCCGCCTGCGATGCGACCACTGCCGATTTGCCGATTTCGATGCTTTTCATGGCTGCCCACTTTCTTTGTGATTTTCAAATACGTCAATCGATTGACGTCAGTCACCTCAATGGTAAATCCGCTGTCCCGTCAGCGCAACACAATAAAAATGCCGAAGCCAAAACGCAAAAATCCGGAGGGGTGGTCCCTCCGGATTTTTTAGCGAGTCAGCACACCAACCTCACTCGGCCAGCGTGAACTGGCTGTTGTAGATGTCGGCGTAGAAGCCGCCCTTGGCGAGCAGTTCCTCGTGCGTGCCGCGTTCCACGATGTCGCCGCCGTTCATCACCAGGATCATGTCGGCGTCGCGGATGGTGGACAGGCGGTGCGCGATCACGAAGCTCGTGCGGCCCACGGTCAGCGCGTCCATCGCCTTCTGGATCAGCTCTTCGGTACGGGTGTCGACAGACGAGGTGGCCTCGTCGAGGATCAGGATTGGCGCGTCCTCCACCATCGCTCGCGCGATCGTCAGCAGCTGACGCTGGCCCTGGGAAAGCGACGCCTTGTCGTCGAGCACGGTGTCGTAGCCGTTCGGCAACGACATGATGTAGTGGTGCAGGCCGACGGCCTTGCATGCGGCCACGATCTGCTCGTCGGTGACGTCCTTCTTCGAATACGCGATGTTTTCACGCACTGTTCCACGGAACACCCACGTGTCCTGCAGCACCATGGAGAACTGGTCGTGCACGTTCCAGCGCGGCACGGACTTGGTGTCGATGCCGTCGATCGAAATCGTGCCACCGGAAATCTCGTAGAAGCGCATCAGCAGGTTGACCATGGTGGTCTTGCCGGCGCCGGTCGGGCCGACGATGGCCACCTTCTGGCCGGCCTTCACGGACGCGGAGAAGTCGTTGATGATGGTCTTGTCCGCGTCGTAGCCGAAGCGCACGTGGCTGAATTCCACGTCGCCGCGCACCGGCCGCGGCTTGCCGTCCGCGCCGACGCCGAGCAGCGCCTGCTTGCCGGTTTCGTCGGACAGTTCCGGCTCCTCAAGGAAGCCGAAGACGCGTTCGGATGCGGCCGCGCAGCGCTGCAGGTTCTGGAACGCCTGCGCGAACTGGGACAGCGGCTGCGTGAACAGGCGGATGTACATCATGAACGCCACGATCACGCCGAATTCGATATTGCCGTCCATGGCGAGCGCCGCGCCGACCACGCACACCACCACGTAGCCGAAGTTGCCGACGAAGTTCATGATCGGCATCATCAGGCCGGACAGGAACTGGCTTTTCCAGCCGGACACGTACAGGTCGTTGTTGTACTTCTCGAACTGCTCGATGGAGCGTTCCTCGCCGCAGTATGCCTTGACCACGGTGTGGCCGGTGTACATTTCCTCGACGTGGCCGTTGACGTCGCCGAGCGCCACCTGCTGGCGGGTGAAGTACTTCTGCGACACCTTCATGATCACGCCCATGATGATCAGGCCGAGCAGCGCGGAGCCGATGGCGCACAGCGTCATGATCACGTTGTTGTAGAACATCATGATGAGCGCGCCGAAGAACAGCGTGATCGAAGTGATCAGCGAGCCGACCGACTGGCCGAGCGTCTGTCCGATCGCGTCGACGTCGTTGGTGATGCGGCTCAGCACGTCACCGTAGCTGACTTTGTCGAAATATTTCAGCGGCAGGCGATTGATTTTCTGGCTGATCGCCTCACGCAGCTGCTGTGCCGTGCGTTGCGTGACGTTGGCCATCAGCCAGCTTTGCAGGTAGCTCAGCAGCGCGTACCCGACGTACAGCGCGACGAGCAGCCATGCGATGCGCGACACCGCGTCCATATCGATCGAATTCATGACGGGCTTGCCGTGCACCATGGCCGGCAGACCCTTCGTGATCTCGTTGGTCATGTCCTTGAGCTTGTCCGGGCCGATGATCTGGCACACCGTGCCGGCAGCGCCCAGAACCAGCGCGAAAATCATCACCGGAATGTACCGGCTGCAGAATTTCACGAGCTTCTTCATCACTCCGCCGAAGTCCTTCGGCTTTTCCACGGCCCCACGGCCGCGTCCCATTCCTCTTGGCATGCCTCCCCCTTTCAGCGCTTCAGTTCGTCTTCGCTCAACTGCGATTCGGCGATCTGCCGATACACTTCGCACGTGTCGAGCAGTTCCTCGTGCGTGCCCTGGCCGACCACTTTGCCGTCGTCGAGCACGATGATGCGGTCGGCATTCATGATGGTGCCGATGCGCTGCGCGACGATGAGTTTCGTGGAATCCTTCGCTTCCTTTTCGAGCGCGTCACGTACGGCACGGTCGGTTTTGAAGTCGAGCGCGGAGAAGGAATCGTCGAAGATCAGGATTTCCGGATGACGGTAGACGGCGCGTGCGATCGACAGACGCTGCTTCTGCCCGCCCGAAACGTTGGAACCGCCCTGCGAAATGCCGGAATCGTACTTCTTCTGCTTTTTGTCGATGAATTCCGTCGCCTGCGCGACGTCGCATGCGCGGCGCACGGTGTCGTCGTCGCGGTCCGTATCTCCGTACGCGACGTTGCTGGCGATCGTTCCCTTGAACAGGAACGACTGCTGCGGCACGTAGCCGATCTTGTCGCGCAGGGCCTTCAGGTCGTAGTCGCGCACGTCCACGCCGTCGACCAACACCTGGCCTTGGCTGGTGTCATAGAAGCGCGGCACGAGATTGATAAGAGACGACTTGCCGGAGCCGGTGGAGCCGATGAACGCCACCGTCTGGCCCTGCTCGGCGGTGAAGTTGATGCCTTCCAGCATCGCCTCGCGCGAATCCGGGTAGGTGAAGCTGACGTTGCGGAATTCCACGGTGCCCCTCTGGCCGGTTTTGGCCACGTCGGCGGCGGTTTTGGTGCCGTTCTCGACGATTGGCTCAGTGTCGAGCACCTCCATGATGCGCTGCGCGGACACGTCGGCGCGCGGCCAGAGCACGAACACCATGCTCATGAGCAGGAAGCTCATGATGACCTGCACGGAGTAGTTGGAGAACACGACCATGTTGGAGAACACGGTGAGCTTGTCCTTGAGCCCGGCGGCATCGATCAGGTAGGTACCGATCCAGTAGACGGCAAGCATCAGACCGTTCATGATGGTGTTCATCAGCGGCATCATGAACGCCATGACGCGGTTGGTGAACAGCTGGGTGTCGGTGAGGTCCTTGTTGGCCTTGGTGAATTTGGCTTCCTGGTAGTCCTCGGCGTTGTAGGCGCGCACCACGCGCAGTCCGGTGAGATTCTCGCGGGCCACAAGGTTGATGTTGTCGGTCAGGCGCTGCATGGCCTTGAACTTCGGCATGACGAAGTGCATGAGCACGGCGATGACCACCAGCAGGATGGCCACGGCGATGCCGGTTGCGAGCGTCCAATCGAAGCCCTTTCCTGCGATCTTGCACACGGCCCACACGGCCATGATCGGCGCTTTGACGATCATCATGAGGCCCATGGTGATGAACATCTGGATCTGCGTGATGTCGTTCGTGGAGCGGGTGATGAGCGACGCGGTGGAGAAACGGTTCATTTCCGCCGGTCCGAAGCTTTCCACCTTGTTGAATTCGAGCGAACGCAGGCGCTGGCTGAACGAGGCGCCCACGCGCGCGGCGATGAAGCCGGTGACGATGGCGCAGGCCGCCGATCCGAGCGAGACGAGCAGCATTTTGCCGCCGGCCACCCAGATGTCGCGCATTTCGCTGCCGGGGGTTTCGACGAGCTGCGTGATGTCGGCCATATAATCCGGCAAGGTCAGGTCAAGCCAGATCTGACCGACGATGCTGACCAGCGCGACGAGCATCTGACCGATCTCCGCTTTGGAGAGGTATCGTACGATGCGAAGCATGCTTGGTTCCTTCTCTTGTTTTGTGTTTTGCTTGTTTTCTTACGATTAGTTTTTGCGATTTTTCGCGGTTTTTGCGATTACTGGATTGCGATTACTTACACTGTGAATTATTTACAGCGTAAGATACTACGCGTCTTCCTGTGCGTTTCCTGAGAACGCGGCTTTGACCTCGTCCGCCGTGGGGCGCGGTTTGCCGGGCATGCACAGCGACATGTACGTGATGAATTCCTCGGTGAGCTCAACGAATTCGCGCGCGCGGCGCTCCCCCATCTGCGAGAAGATCCAGCAGATCGCCTCGCGCATGCTTTCGCGCTGCCGTTCGGCGCGTTCCCTGCCGGCTTCGGTGAGGTTCACGTGCACCACACGGCGATCGTCGGGGTCGGATTCGCGTGTGATCTGGCCTTTTTTCTCCAACGCGGACAGCAGTGCGGACACGCGTCCGGTGGTGGTTTTCATTGAAGAGGCGAGCTGCGATGGCGTCAGCGGGCCTTTCCTATAGAGTTCCTGCACGGCGAAGGGTTCGCCCTTCGCGCCTTTCACCATCTCCTGCTGCATGCGCGAGCGTTTGTCCCATGTGTTGGTCGCCAATTCGTGGAACAGTTCCTCTTCAAAGCCCACGCGGCACCTCCTTCCGTCGCAATCGCCGTCATAATATCTTACAGTGTAAACATTTTACAGTGTAAGTTATTCCCAGGGCGATTTTGCAGCGAGCAAGCTACAGAAGGCACGAAAAAGGCCGCGTGCCGAATCGCGGTTATTGTGCGGAATCGGGCGCGGCCAATCGTACGTATTGCGCGGAATTCAGCCGCGACGGGCGTCGACGGAGGCGTTCAGCATCGCCAGCTCATCCTGCGTGAGCGTCAGTTCGGTGGCGGCGAAGGAATCGTTGATTTCCTGCGGATTGCGGGCGCTGGGGATGGTGAACAACCGCTCGTAGCGGCTCAGTTCCCAAGCGAGGACCACGCGCTGGTAGGAGCAGCCATGATTGCCTGCGACTTCACGGAACGGGTCGTACGCGCGCTGGTCGAACGCGTCAAGAAAGCCGCCGAGGGGGCTCCAGCAAACGAACGCGAGTCCAAGTTCCGCGCAGTGCTCCATCGTATGCTCAGGATCAGGGTGCGATGGCGAGAACTGGTTCTGCACGGCGACCAACTTGTCGCCAAGCATCTCACGGGCAGTGTCGATCTGCGCGTTGTCAACACGGGAGATGCCCGCGTACCGAATCACGCCTTCGTCAAGCAATTGCTTGAGCGCGCCGACCTGATCCTCATAAGCCACTTCCGGGTCCGGTCCGTGCGAGTACAGCAGGTCCAGCGCCTCCACGCCGAGGTGCGCGGCCGACTCCTTCGCGTCGCAGATCATCGTTTCCGGACGCGAATCCGCCATCCACCCGTACTGGCTGCCCACAGCCTGCAAATGCTGGCGTTCCGGCTCGTTTTCGGCAACGTTCGGCGCCTCCATGGTGCGGCGATAGCCGGTTTTGGTTGCAATCAGCACTTCGTCGCGCGGACCGTCCCAGCTGGCGAGCGCGTCGCGCACCATTTTTTCGCCGTAGCCCAGGTCTTCGGCGGTGCCGGTGCCGGGTTGGCTTGGCAGGTAATACGACCAGGCGGTGTCCAGATATCGCACGCCCGCGTCCAAGCCGGCGTGAATCGTACGGATCGCAGTATCGCGGTCCGGACGCCCCTCAATCGCCAAAGCCATCGTGCCCATGCCGAGCCGTGGAATCGCAAATCCCGCCAATTCGCCCATGTTTCGTGCGGTCGTCATAACCGTCTCCCTTCCGTCGCCACATCCGTCGCTACAAAATCCGCCACCCATTCTCGCACAAAACAGCGCGGAGCGGGTTGTCGGGCGGGTGCGGGAAGATGAGGGCACAACCGAACGGGAGCCGAAAGGCTGAGAGGGAGCTCGACGAGCTTCGACCGAGGACTTGATGCGGGTAATGCCGCCGTAAGGAGACGGGTTGTTC
>OJRV01004541.1_pt1 | contig 10174 bp, 9 predicted proteins | sample 1599241 | NCBI WGS metagenome assembly OJRV01 (sample SAMN04168656, study PRJEB22393) | human gut metagenome | biome: human gut microbiome; feature: stool | host: Homo sapiens | collected 2014-03-17 | reverse complement strand
GACGCTTACGGTCTGCCGGCAGAACAATATGCTATCCAAACCGGACAGCATCCTGAAGTGACGACAAAGAAAAACATCGCCCGTTATCGGGAACAGATGGACAAAATAGGTTTCAGTTACGACTGGAACCGCGAGATCCGTACTTGCGATCCCGAATATTATAAATGGACGCAATGGGCATTCATCCAGATGTTCAACAGCTATTACTGCAACGATAAAAAGCAGGCACGTCCCATCAGCGAACTGGTTGCCGCTTTCGAACAGTCCGGAACGGAAGGTTTGAATGTAGCTTGCAGCGAAGAATTGCATTTCACTGCCGGTGAATGGAAAGCCAAAAACGATAAAGAAAAACAGGAAATCCTGTTGAACTACCGGATCGCTTATCGAGGCGAAACGATGGTAAACTGGTGTGCCGCATTGGGTACGGTACTGGCCAACGACGAAGTGGTGAACGGCGTTTCCGAACGTGGTGGCTATCCGGTGGAACAAAAGATCATGCGTCAGTGGTGCCTGCGCGTATCCGCCTATGCACAACGGCTTCTGGATGGACTGGAGACGATCGACTGGACAGACTCGCTGAAAGAAACACAGCGTAACTGGATCGGCCGCAGCGAAGGTGCCGAAATCCAATTCAAAGTAAAAGACAGCGACCTCGAATTTACCATCTTTACAACCCGTGCCGACACCATGTTCGGTGTCACTTTCATGGTCTTGGCTCCCGAAAGCGAACTGGTCGCACAATTGACGACTCCGGAGCAGAAACAAGAAGTCGACGCTTATCTGGACCGTACTAAAAAACGTACGGAGCGTGAACGTATCGCTGATCGTTCCGTTACCGGTGTATTCAGCGGTTCATACGCAATCAATCCGTTCACGGGTGACGCCGTGCCTGTCTGGATCAGCGACTATGTACTGGCCGGTTACGGAACCGGTGCCATCATGGCCGTTCCGGCACACGACAGTCGCGACTATGCATTCGCCAAACATTTCAACTTGCCGATTGTCCCGCTGATCGAAGGTTGCGACGTAAGCGAAGAAAGTTTCGATGCGAAAGAAGGAATCGTCTGCAACTCACCGAAACCGGACGTAACGCCTCATTGCGACCTGTCGTTGAACGGTCTGACCGTAAAAGAAGCAATCGCCGCCACCAAGAAATACGTGGCAGAACATAAGTTAGGACGTGTAAAGGTGAACTACCGTCTGCGCGACGCTATCTTCAGCCGCCAGCGTTATTGGGGAGAACCGTTCCCTGTCTATTACGATGCAGACGGTATGCCTCAGATGTTACCGGTAGACAAATTACCGTTGGAATTGCCGGAAGTAGATAAATTCCTGCCGACCGAAACAGGTGAACCGCCTCTGGGACACGCCGTAAAATGGGCATGGGACACCGTAAAACAGGAAGTCACGGAAGTTTCCAAAATAGACAACAAGACTATCTTCCCGCTGGAACTTTGCACGATGCCGGGATTCGCCGGTTCATCCGCCTATTACCTGCGTTACATGGACCCGCGCAACGACCAAGCTTTAGTAGCTAAAGACGTAGATGAATACTGGCGCAACGTAGACCTGTATATCGGTGGTACCGAACATGCTACCGGACACCTGATCTACAGCCGTTTTTGGAATAAATTCCTGTTTGACTTAGGTATCGTTTGTGAAGAGGAACCGTTCAAGAAACTGATCAACCAAGGTATGATTCAAGGACGTTCCAACTTCGTATACCGTATCAACGGCACGAACAAATTCGTATCCCTGAACCTGAAAGACCAGTACGAAGTCACTCCTATCCATGCAGACGTAAATATCGTATCAAACGATATACTGGATATCGAAGCCTTCAAAAACTGGCGTCCGGAATATAACGACGCGGAATTCGTATTGGAAGATGGAAAATACATCTGCGGATGGGCTGTTGAAAAGATGTCGAAATCCATGTTCAACGTGGTCAATCCGGATATGATTGTCGAGAAATATGGTGCTGACACACTTCGTCTGTATGAAATGTTCTTAGGCCCGTTGGAACAATCCAAACCGTGGGATACGAACGGTATCGACGGCGTACACCGCTTCCTGAAAAAGCTCTGGGGATTGTTCTTCGGCAATACGGACACCTTGCAGATCACGGATGTGGAACCGACAGCCGACGAACTGAAATCACTGCATAAACTGATCAAGAAAGTGACATACGACATCGAACATTTCTCGTACAACACTTCCATCAGTGCCTTTATGATCTGTGTAAACGAATTGAGCAGCCTGAAATGCAACAAACGGGCGATCCTGGAACAGTTAATCGTTCTGCTTGCTCCGTTCGCTCCTCATACCGCTGAAGAATTATGGCATACCTGCGGTCACAATACTACCGTATGCGATGCCGAATGGCCTGTCTACAACGAAGAATACTTGAAAGAAAACTCGCTTACTTACGCTATCTCCTTCAACGGCAAAGCTCGTTTCAGCATGGAACTTCCAGCCGATATGCCTCGCGAAGAGATTGAGAAAGCCGCTCTTGCCCATGAAAATTCGGCTAAGTGGATGGAAGGCAAGACTCCGAAAAAGATTATCGTTGTTCCAGGAAAGATTGTAAACATCGTAATCTAAATTTATTTATATGAAGCTTATAAACAACAAAGTCTATTTTGCTGTACAAGATTACCTGATGATCCTGTTGGGTACTCTCTTGTACGGCTTCGGCTTCAACGCTTTCATTCTGTCGAATGAAATCATCACCGGTGGAGTCAGTGGTATTTGTGCCTTAATCTTTTTTGCCAGTAACGAGATTATTCCCGTTTCTGTGTCTTACTTCGTTATCAACGTTGTTCTATTATTGGCTGCTTTAAAAATTCTAGGACTTAAATTTCTGATAAAAACAATTTTCGGAGTTTTTTCCCTGTCAGCCTCCTTGTCATTCTTCGAATGGCTTCTGAAAGGACAGCCACTTCTACATGACCAACCGTTCATGTCCATTATTATTGGTGCATTCCTTTGCGGGGCAGGTCTCGGACTTGTCTTTTCGGCAAACGGTAGTACCGGAGGAACGGATATCGTGGGAGCTATTGTAAACAAATACAAAAATATCTCCATCGGGCGTGCATTGTTGTTTTGTGACTTCATTATCATCGGTTCCTCATTTTTTCTTTTCCATGATGTTGAAAAGATCGTGTTCGGTTTTGTCGAAATGTTCGTAAGCAACTATATCATAGATGCCGTACTGAATGGGAACCGTCAATCCGTCCAATTCCTGATCTTTTCTCAGAAATACGATGAAATAGCTGAGCGGATCATCCATGACCTGGATCGCGGCTGTACCATTCTCGACGGTGTAGGCGGATATTCCCGCAAACCGGTCAAGGTCGTTGTATTGCTGGCAAAAAAATCAGAATCCGTTTCCATTTTCCGTCTGGTAAAACAAATCGACCATCAGGCCTTCATCTCTCAAAGTATCGTCAGAGGGGTATACGGGGAAGGGTTTGACCAGATAAAAACATAAAACAATCATCCAAACAATTTAAAGCACTTCCATACGTTATATACACATCGTATAGAAGTGCTTTTTTATTCATACTCAACAAACATGAAACTTGTATTCGCAACAAACAACCGACATAAGCTAGATGAAGTCCGGAAAATCACATCCGGATATACCGAAATAGTCAGCCTCTCAGAGATCAACTGCCATGAGGATATACCCGAAACAGCAGAAACATTAGAAGGCAACGCCTTGCAAAAAGCCCGTTACATAAAAGAACATTTCGGATATGACTGTTTTGCAGACGACACTGGCCTTGAAGTAGAAGCCCTACACAACGCTCCCGGAGTATATTCGGCACGTTATGCCGGTCCCGGACATGATTCGGAAGCCAATATGGACAAACTTCTCCATGAAATGGAAAACAAGAAAAACCGGAAAGCTCGTTTCCGTACGGTAATCGCTCTTATCTTGAATGGAAAAGAATATTTGTTTGAAGGTATTGTCAACGGTACGATCATAAACGAAAAAAGAGGCGAAAGCGGTTTCGGGTACGATCCCATATTTGTCCCCGACACTTACTCACAAACATTTGCCGAAATGGGCAATGATATAAAAAACCAGATCAGCCACCGTGCCGAAGCTGTCAAAAAATTGACTGCTTTTTTATCGAATTACACATTTTAATATTGTAATTAATATGAGAAATATATTAACTGTCATCTTGCTTTTCTTATTATCATTTCCTGCCTTATCAGTTAATGACAATGACAACACGCTGGGATGGAAAACATATCTCTCCTACAATAATACCGATTGTGTGGAAGAATCCGCAGACCAAGTATTTGTCGTAGCAGAAGGTGCTTTATACACATATGGGAAAGAAGATAACAGCATCAAACAATATTATAAAGGAAATGGATTGAGTGACACGGATATCCAATCTATTTCCTACAACAAACAAACAAAATCACTATTGATTGTTTACAAAAACTGCAATATAGACATTTTAGAAGAAGGTTCAGTAAAAAACATACCTTATCTGTACACGACTACATCTTTAAGAGATAAATCACTTAATTCCGTTATGATTTATAACGAATATGCCTATTTATCCATACAGTCGGGCATAGTAGTTGTTAACATGGACAAAAAAGAAATAACCGATACCTATAACTTATCTAAGAATATAACATCCTGTGCTATTTTCAACAATAATATATATGCTTCCACAAAGGAAGGTCAAAAGTCTACGGTCATATACGCTTCTTTGAATGATAATCTGTTAGACGGATCAAACTGGAAAACTTATTCGATTCCGGGATTCCCATCTGAAAATTCCATAGACAAAATATCCTCATTTAAAAATAAGCTATTCTATTTGTCTCAAAATAAAGGTATCTACTATGAATCGAATGAAACTACAGTCCCTTTGGTCAGCAACACACAAATGAACAATATGAAAATTGTAGGAGAAAAACTGGCTTGCATGGCCACATCCCAAGTTTATATTTTCACAGATACGAAAACTTTTGACCAAATCAACAATCTATCCATCAAAGATATCAGCACTTATCAGACTGACAAATATTGGATAGCCGAAGGAAGCAAAGGTCTACGTTCTATCCAAAGAAAAGGAGCCAACCAGTTCGAAGCCATAAACGAAGCCATAATTTTGGATGGCCCCTACTCCAACAGTTCTTATGATATCGTATCAAAAAACGATAAAATATATATTATACCTGGTGGAAAAAGCCTGACAGGGGATAATTCTTTTAATAAAGCTGGATCGGTCATGATATATGACTATGAAAAATGGAGTGTACTAGAACCTTCCGTCGTTCAGAATAAACTAAATACATGGCCTAAAGACTATACCAGCATTGTCGTCACAAAAAATGATACTGAAAAAGAGATTATTTACGTATCTTCCTTCGGTTATGGCCTTTTTCAATTCATAGACAGAGAACCTTCCGCCGTTTATAACAAAACAAACAGTCCGCTTGAAAACGCACATGGCAATGAGGGCTTTTATTGTCGTGTAGACGGACTTGCTTTCGATAAGGAAGGAAACCTATGGATGACTAACTCTGAAGTGAGCAAAGCTATCAAGATATTGGATAAAGAAGGAAAATGGCATAGCCTGTCTGTCGAGTCGTTAAATGGAAAATACACGATAAACGACATACTCGTCACCTCAAACAATGACAAATGGATCAATATATCTCGCCCTACCAGTCAAGCCTGTCTAACAGTCGTAACCAACAGCAACTCTTTAGATGAAGCGACATCATATGAATTTAAAAACTTCATTGACACAGATAATAACGACTTTTCCCCTAACAATTATACTTGTATGGCAGAGGATAAAAGCGGATATATATGGATAGGAACCAATAAAGGAGCTATATACTTAACAAATCCAAAGTTGGCAACGACAGAAAACAATCAATCTATGCGTTGCACACGTGTAAAACTAATCAATGAAGAAGGAATCCCTTATTATTTTCTCGACAATACGATAATAACGACCATCAAGGTAGATAACGGAAACCGAAAATGGATTGGAACGGACGGTAGCGGTATTTATGTATTGAGCGAAGACAATCAGGAAATCGTCCATCAGTTCAATACATCCAACAGTCCGCTACTATCAGATAAAATATATTCCATAGAAATTAATGAAAATACTGGCGAAGTGTTCATCGGTTCCGACAAAGGTTTGGTTTCTTACAAAGGAGAAGCGACAAAAGGTAAAGATGACTATTCAGACGTGTATGCATATCCGAACCCCGTACGACCTGAATACAGGGACAAAGTAACCATCACGGGATTGATGGATAACTCGATCGTCAAAATCACCGATCTGAATGGAAATCTGGTCTATCAGACTAAATCTTTAGGTGGTCAAGTTATCTGGAACTGCCGGAATACAAAAGGTGTCCGTGTTGCTTCAGGCGTATATCTGGTGCTCTCTGCCACCGAAGATTCAAAAGAAAGTGTAGTTACTAAAATCGCAGTTATAAAATAAAAAATAAAAATCCACTGTGGTATTTGTCTTATTCACAGTGGATCATTTTATCTTGTTTCGTCTATCTAACAATTCTTACAACCCCAACCTCTCCGATATCTCCAGCATCTTCTTGATCGGGCGGATCGCTTTTTCCTGTACTTGTTCATCGACAAATATTTCAGGAAGTTCGTATTTCAAACAGTTGTAAAGTTTCTCCATCGTGTTCAAGCGCATGAAATTACATTCGTTGCAAGCACATGTACTGTCATTGGGAGGAGCCGGGATAAATTCTTTATCGGGACTCTGCTTACGCATTTCGTGAATAACGCCACTTTCCGTCGCTACAATGAATTGTTTCTTATCCGACTTGACAGTATGTTTCAAAAGAGCTGCAGTCGATCCTACGAAGTCCGAGACCTGCACAACGGGCTGTTTGCACTCCGGGTGAGTAATGACTTCCGCATCGGGATACTGTTTTTTCAATTCCAATATCTTTTCCAGTGAAAACTGTTCATGCACATGGCAGGCACCATCCCAAAGCAACATCTTGCGCCCGGTAATGCCATTTATGTAATTGCCTAAGTTCCGGTCTGGACCGAAGATGATCTTCGTGTCTTCCGGAAAACTTTCGACTATCTGACGTGCATTGGTAGACGTTACCACAACATCCGTCACGGCTTTTACAGCAGCAGTCGTATTTACATACGAAATAACCACATGACCGGGATGCTGTTTGACAAATTCCGCAAAATCGACAGCCGGACAGCTATCTGCCAATGAGCAACCGGCATTCAAGTCCGGGACCAGCACTTTCTTGTCCGGGCACAACACCTTCGCCGTTTCACCCATAAAATGAACACCGCAGAAAACGATGATATCGGCCGTCGTCTTAGCTGCCTGTTGAGCCAATGCCAAACTGTCTCCCACAAAATCTGCTATATCTTGAATATCACCTGTCTGATAATAATGAGCAAGGATAACGGCGTTTTTTTCTCTACGCATCCTGTTTATCTCTTCTTTCAGGTCCAACCCCTTTGGGATGGGTGCGTCCATATATCCGATCGATTGGTTTGTCAACATAGTTACCTGTATTAAATGATTGTAAAATTCGATAATCACTAATGAGTATAAACCGCTATTTACAGTCTATCAACAAAGTTATCATCATTCTTTATAACTGATAATCTTTATTTTACTCCTATTATCAACTATAAGTTGATAATGTGCAAAGGTAAAAACTTTATTGATTTTCCCATAGGAAACACATATAAAACGAATAAACAAGCAGGAGGTAATGTAAAAAATTTGCTAAACAAGTCTCAAAGACTTCCGGCGGATATTCCCCTCAAACACCTGCGTTCTTTTCCCAAGTTATCCACAATCATATTATTATTATCTTATTTATTCTTTATTTTAAATTTAAATATGATGAATATAATATCCTGTTGAAACAGTTAATACAATTGTGCTATAATACTTGTCCAGTTCGTTATTAAACGATATAAATGACTTATTAAATAGATACCAACATCCTATTTATCGTTTTACATACTGATATCCTTTACTTTATAGACTTTATTAGTATTCAGTTGAAAACAACCTGTGTGTAAAAGTTAATGGCAGTTGAGCGCTGTTGATACGTGTATAACCACTGTTGATAGGGCGTAATAAATAATCCGTTATTTTTATTGCATAATAGAAACTAGAGGATGTATAGTGAACAAATTGAATAATGCAAGAACTATTTTTCATTTTGTGTCCACCACTTATCAATAGCTTTTCAACGGTATATCCACATTAATTCACTACTTTTGCAAGTAAAGAAACGATAGCTATGCGCAAGTTAAAGATAACAGAGTTGAATCGCTTGACTCCGGAAGCATTCAAAGATAGTAAAAAGATTCCGTTGGTTGTTGTGCTCGATCATGTAAGAAGCTTAAACAATGTAGGATCCGTGTTTCGTACGTCTGATGCTTTTAGGGTGGAGAGTATTTACCTGTGCGGTATCACGGCTTGTCCGCCTCATGCCGAGATTCATAAGACGGCTTTGGGAGCGGAAGAAACTGTCGATTGGGAGTATTTTGAAGATACGATGGAGGCTGTTGATAAACTGAAGCAACAGGGATATACTGTCTGTGCGGTTGAGCAGGCCGAAGGGAGTACGATGTTGGATAATTTGTTGTTGGACAAGAATAAAAAGTATGCAGTTATCATGGGAAACGAGGTGAAAGGTGTTCAACAATGTGTCGTTGATAACTGTGATATGTGTATTGAAATACCGCAGTATGGGACCAAGCATTCTTTGAATGTTTCGGTGACTACCGGTATTATCATCTGGGATTTCTTTAAGCAATTGTCAGATTAATCCGTTTTCAACAAGTACGACAACTCGCTCCGTCATGGCATCTTTTCCTTTAGGATCGTATTCGGTTTTCAGGCTGGCGCCGAACATGCCGGCAAATATGTTCCAGAAACCTGCCCGGAAACTACCTAAATAGGCTTTCAACAAGTTGTAACTCGATTGGTTACATTCTCTGTCAATCAGTTTAATAAGCAGTTTTCCTTGTGAAAAGGTCAGTTTTTTCAACTGCGGTTTATATTCCTGAAAAAGTTCTTTTTCCATCCGTTTCAAATGAGCTTGACGGGATTTTTCGTCGGGGAGTGTCTCTATATATTCGTATGTTTCGATCAGTGTTTCATAAACCATTTTGGCATAAGGTAGTGTGCGCTTTACGTCACGGACCAGTTTGGTGTAACGTGCCTGTTCACGTTTGTTTTTAAATTTGACCTGTGGGTAAATGTAGATTTCCCGCAGGTTAACAATAGGTACCGTATCCTTTCCATCCAGATATGCCTTTTGTAATCCTTCGGGAACGGTATTGATCTTCAATTTCTGTGCATGGACTCCTATTGCGCACAACATGAATATTATCAATATTTTATACTTGTCTTTTCTCAACATCGTTCACAAAAGTAATTGATTTACGAATAGCAACTACAGATTTTACAGAAAATTCATATCTTTGTGATAATACAAACAACTAAAATCAACAGACTATGAAATATTTTGCCATCTTTCCATATTCATTAATTCTGAATAAGTTGCAGCCATGCTATCTGATTGTCCAAAATGGAGATAATAGAGAACTTCAGGCTGTGAAAAGAGATAATCCGGAAAGTTGACAACTTAAACAAAACCTTGCTATGAAATCAATAAGTTTATTCGTTTTGTTTTGGGCATCTATCAACATTCATGCTGTTGATAACCTTCGTATATCTGATATCCGTAGTTTGGGAATGGGAGGAAACGGGGTTACACAATCTGTTTTGTTTAATCCGGCATTGGTGGCTTTGTATACGGATAAAGTTCTTCATTTAGAATACTTTAATCGTTATGGAGTAAAAGAACTGGGAACGGTTGGAATAGGTTTTGTATATCCGAATCCGTTGTTGTCGGCAGGTGTTGATATCTCTTCTTTCGGATATGATCAGTATAGGGAAACTCTTTTTCGGTTATCGGTAGGGAAACAGCTGAATGGCCGGTGGAGGATCGGCATTGGTTTCCAATATAAAATGTTGCAGACCGAGTTGTGGGAAGAAGTACCGAAGCAGCTTTCCACAGATGCTGTCTCTTATACACATCGGACGCTGCCGACGAATAGAGAGGTGTAGATCTCGGTGGTCGCCGT
>OJRV01004530.1_pt1 | contig 10193 bp, 7 predicted proteins | sample 1599241 | NCBI WGS metagenome assembly OJRV01 (sample SAMN04168656, study PRJEB22393) | human gut metagenome | biome: human gut microbiome; feature: stool | host: Homo sapiens | collected 2014-03-17 | reverse complement strand
GTTCACGCCCGCCAGATAGCACTGGTTCTCGATGGCGCGGGCGCGGAGCAGCGTGCGCCACACCTCGCGCCGGTCGTCGGCCCACGAGGCGCTGCACAAAATGGCGTCATAGTCGCCCCTATTGCGGCTCCACACCGGAAAGCGCAGGTCGTAGCAAACCAGCAGCAGGAAGCGGAAGCCCATGTATTCGACGATCACGCGCCGGTCGCCGGGCGTATAGTCGCGCGCTTCGCCGCCGGGGCGGAACAGATGGCGTTTGTCGTACCACGCCGTCTCGCCCGAAGGTTTGACGAAGAACATCCGGTTGCGGAACCGCTCCTGCTCGGCGACGACGACACTGCCCACGACGGCCCTGCCGTACTGCGCGGCCCAGCGGCGCATGGTCGTGACGACCAGCCCGTCGGCCGGTTCGGCGACGCAGGACGGACGCAGTTTGAATCCCGTGGCGAACATTTCGGGCAGCACGACAACATCGGCATCGGCGGCGGCCACGATCGGCTCCAGACGTTTCAGGTTCCGGGCGGTGTTTTCCCACTCCATATCGACCTGACAGATAGCTACGCGTATTTTCATAGGAAACTTCTCTTTTGTAACAAATATATGAAATTTTCTTACAGTTTGCACTTTTTGCAAGAAAAAAGCGGGACATCCTATGGACATCCCGCAAATTTCATGCGATCCGCGCATACCGACGCGGCGCGGCGTAAGCCGGAACAGAGCGGCGAACCGGGTCAGCTTTCTCCGAGCCGCCACACGGTAACGGACGAAGCGTTGCTCCGCTGGTGCAGCACCGAGACTTTGCAGGGCACGAAATCCGAAGCGCCGCACGTCCAGACATCGACGAACTGCTGGGGGCTGCGCTCCGCGAGCGGGAACCATGTGCTCTGCACCTGAATCATCACCCGGTGTCCGGCGCGGAACGTATGCGCGATGTCGGTCATGCGGAACGGCACGCGGGCCGGAACGCCCGGCGTAAAGGCTTTGGGACGCGAGAACCCGTCGCGGAAACGCCCCCGCATCACGTCGCCGCGCACGAGCATCCGGCAGCCGGACTGCGGATCGTCGTCGGGAAAAACGTCGATCAGCCTGACGACAAAATCGGCGTCGGTGGTCGAAAGGATCACCTCCAGCTCGACATCGACGGGTCCCGCGAGGGTCATATCCCCGTCGAGCGGCTCGGTGACGAAGGTCAGCACGTCGGAACGGTCCGACACGAAGCGCTGGTCGGCGAGCATATACTCTTTGGGGCGGCGTTCGCCGAAGGATTCGATATAGGGCACGGGATCGGCCGGATCGGACGTATAGGCGGAGGCGGAGCTTTTGGCCGTCGGGCGGCGGGTTTCGAGACGTCCGCCGTCGGAGAGGTAGAAGGTGAGCTTACGCGCTTCGCGCGGCGTCCAGCGGTCGAAAGCATGCCAGCGGTTGTCGCCCGACGAGAAAACCGCGGCGGCGGGAAGCGGGTCCGCGGCGCCCTCGCCCTTGAGGTAATGGTCGAAGAAAGGAAGTTCGAAATGCTCCATATAGTATTCCCACGCCGCCTCGCGCCCGAAATCGAACGCTCCGAGTTTTCCGCTGCCGTTGCGCCATGCTCCGTGCGCCCAAGGTCCCACGACCAGATGGCACGGCGTTGCGGGGCTTTGCCGGACCATGGCCCGGTAGAGGTTCCACGCCCCGAAGCAATCCTCGGCGTCGAACGTCCCTCCGACGACCAGCACGGCCGGCTGTACGTTGTAGCAGGCCCTGCGCAGGTCGCGCGCCTGCCACCATGCGTCGTAGGAGGAGTGTTCGGCAAGCTCTTCCCAGAAAGGATTGGGTCGCTGAAGTTCCGTAAGTTCGGCCAGCGTCGCATGTTCCCGGAAGAACGTCCACTCGTCGGGGCGGGTCCGCTTCGACATCGGGGGCATCTTTTCGGTCGGAGTATGGCCCGGAGGGGTGTTCATGCCGCTCAGGAAACGGTAGGAGTCGGTGAGCATCAGCACGCCGTTGTGGCGGACGTCGTCGCCCATGAACCAGTCGGTGACGGGAGCCTGCGGCGAAACGGCCTTCACCGCAGGATGGGTGCAGAGACCGCCCATCATGGCGTAGAAGCCCGGATAGGAACTGCCGGCGAAACCCACCCTGCCGTTGTTGTGCGGCACATGCTTCACAAGCCACTCGACCGTGTCGTAGCTGTCCGTCGTCTCGTCCGTCTCGCCGTATCCCGCAGGGCGGACATGGACGAATTCGCCCTCGCTCATAAAGCGGCCCCGCACATCCTGCATGACGACGATATAGCCGCGGTCGATATAACTGCGCATATAGCCGCTCCCGAAGCCGCGGGGAAACTCGCCGGGACCGTAGGGGGCGCAGCCGTAGGGGGTACGGAAAATAAGGATGGGGGCTTTGGCATCCGTTTTGGGCGTATAGACCGCGGTATAGAGTTTCACGCTGTCGCGCATCGCGATACGGTATTCGGCCTTGTCGTACAGTTCATCGACGGGCTGCCGGGCAAAGGCCGCGGCCGCCGTGAGCAATCCTGCGAGCAGGAGTGCGGAAAATAGGCGCAGCTTCATGGTCGGGAGTTTTCGGTTAGTGTCCGAAAGGTACGCTTTTTTCCGCAATAGCCAAAGCCTCGGCGGAAAATCGGATTCATTCGAAGCGGCGGGTCCGATCTATTCCCGCGCGGAAAGTTGCATAGCCGCGAAATTAAACGTACTTTTGCAGTCGGTCAATTCCGACAAACGACAATATGCTCAGAGCAGGACGCATCCAGAAACTCACCGTAAGCCGCATCTCGGATTACGGATTATACCTTGCGGACGAGGAGCAGAACGAGGTTCTGCTGCCCAACCGTTACATATCCCTTACAGACAAGCCGGGCGACGAAAAGGAGGTCTTCCTCTACCACGACTCCGAAGACCGGCTGGTGGCGACGACCGAAACGCCGCTGCTGCGCGTCGGCGAGGCGGGTTATCTCCGCGTCGTGGACAAGACGGCCCACGGGGCGTTCCTCGACTGGGGGCTGTACGGCAAGGACCTCTTCCTTCCGAACCGCAACCAGCAGGGCGGCATCATCGCCGGACGGAGCTACATCGTCTACCTCTACGAAGACAGCGTCACGGGCCGCTGCGTGGCGACCTGCAAGCTCAAGAGCTTCATCAACAACGACATCATCACGGTGGCGCCCCGTCAGGAAGTCGATCTGCTCGTGGCGTCGGAGAGTCCGATCGGCTACCGCGTGATCATAAACAACCGGCACTGGGGCATGCTCTACCGCAACCAGCTGTTCCGCCCCATAGCGGTCGGAGACCGGACGAAGGGTTACGTCCGCAAGCTCACCGAGGACAACCGCATCGACGTCAGCCTCCAGCAGGAGGGTTTCGCGCAGGTGAAGGACTCGGCGGAGGTTTTGCTGCAGCTGGTCCGCGACAACGGCGGCTTCCTGCCGCTGAACGACGACAGCGCCCCGGAAGAGGTGAACCGGCTGACACAGACGAGCAAGAAGATTTTCAAACGTTCGCTGGGCATGCTGCTCAAACGCGGCGCCGTCACGGTGGACGAACAGGGAATAAAGATCAACGAGTAATGGCCAAGATAACGACCGCGGAACGGGTTTCGCGGGAAGCTTCCGACAATTTCGTGTTCCAGCGTTCGCTGCTGGCCTACCATGCCGCGGCGCAGCGCATCAGCGGCGACGTGCTGGAGATAGGCACGGGGGCCGGTTACGGCATCGAGGTCGTGGCGCCCCGCGCCCGGAGTTTCGTCACCATCGACAAACTGGCCCCCGCGCCCGAACCGACGCAGCTCCCGAACGTCGAATTCCGGCAGGCGACAGTTCCGCCGCTGCCCTTCGCAAACGACTGTTTCGACTTCGTGATCTCGTTTCAGGTGATCGAACACATAAAACGGGACCTCGAACTGGTGCGCGAAGTGAAGCGCGTGCTGCGTCCGGGCGGAAAGTTCATCGTGACGACCCCGAACGCCCCGATGTCGCTCACGCGCAACCCGTGGCACATCCGGGAATACACCGCCGTGGAGCTGCGCAGCCTGCTCGGCAGCGAATTTTCGTCGGTCGAGGCGCTCGGCGTTTCGGGCAACGCGCGGGTCATGGAATATTACGAACAGAACCGCCGCAGCGTGGAGCGCATCACGCGCTTCGACATCCTCGACCTGCAGCACCGGCTCCCCCGCTGTCTGCTGCAATTCCCCTACGACGTTCTCAACCGCATAAACCGCCGCAGACTCCTGAAGTCCAACACCGATCTCACGACCTCGATCCGCATGGACGACTACCGGATCGGCCCCGTGACGGACGAGAGTTTCGATCTGTTCTTCGTGGCGGAAAAATAGACGGAATCATCTGATAAAAACCAAGGGCTGCCCCACTGCGGGGCGGCCCTTGTCATATTGTCCCGGACCTACATTCGACATGCAGGCTGCGCCGCCGAAATCAGCGGCAGCGGCCGGCGGTTCCGCCACGAAAAGGCATGAGGTTGCAGCGGTTCAACGGGAATGATCCGGTTCCCGATTTCGAGGCCCGTATTTACGAAAAAAATGCAAGGAATCGGAAACTTACGATAAAATATTGTACAAAAAACAACATTACATTTTAATCGTACAGCACTGATTATCAACATTGATATTCATTAAAAATCTTATCTTTGGCTTTCAAAAATCCAACGATTTGACTGCTAACGACATGCATATCAGGCTGGTTATCCGAATCCGGGAGTTCTGCAATAACTTAATATAAAAAAGGGATTGCAGCATGCTCATAAAGAATCACTCGCCTTAACGAAGACCCGACTCCGCCAGATCTCATGAATTAACTATTAATCCTCCTCCATATGGAATTCATCATAACGATTCTCGTCATGGACATATTCATTGTCCTCATAATATACCGACGCCTGCGAAACCATATACACTATGTTTCAGGGCAGGCAAAAGCCAGACTGAACTATATCCGTATCCTGATCGATACCGTATATACCTATTCCCACCAGCCGGAACTGCTGCAAAAACCCCTGCAAAAAGAGATGTCGATCAAAAAACTGCTGGCTTATCATGTGATCGACAACCGATGCGACCGTCTTTTCTCCGCCAGAATGAAAGTGAACAGCAACGATCAATTGCTGTACATGCTTCATAAAGAGGGATTTTCACCACGGGAGCTATGTGTCATATTCGAATTGAACAACCTCAATTCGGTATATGTCAAATGCCACCGAATAAACAAGAAACTGCATGCGGGCGACATGCAGGAAGTGCTTTCGAAATAAACAGCCAAAAGCAGACAGCCCTTCCCGGCCGGAAGCCCTGCTTCCGGCTTTTTTCGTCCCCTCCCGGCAACGTATTCTTCATAGCTGCGGTTCGGAATCCGCCGCCCAGCTTTTAGACAAAAGCGTCCCCGCCCCGGTTCGGCAGACCAACTTTCGATCTGTTCGGTGAAACCGGATCCTTGGAAAAACCGCCGTCCGGTCCCTGCGTTCGTCCCGTTTCCTTCGGACCGGCAGGGAGCCGGCGGGAAGGCCGCGGCGGGCAATCACGGGGCGATATTTATTAAATATTTGAAATCCAGCGAGGTGAATAATAAAAAAGCAGCCGTTTTTCCGCCCGGAACAACGCCCTTATTACACGAAACCTCCGTAACAGGATATTTTTCGTTTTGTAAACTAAAAAAAATACGAAATATTTTGCACAGTAAAAACTAATTCGTATTTTTGTTTTGAAACGAAAGGTATTATTTTCATATTGAAATTAACAAGTCGCTTCGGGAGCGGAAAATGAACGCTGATATGGACCGCCGCCTAAACAACTGACCATGAAATCGAAACTGCCGCCAAACCGGATTCCGGAACCTGCCGGAATAAGAACAACAGCAATGGCCGCCGCCGATGCGACGGCACCTGTACCCGCAGCAAAATGCCGGTTCCACGCCCCTGCGACAACCGCAGGCAACGCGGTTTCGGACCGCACCGGCAGCATTCCCTGCCGGAAAAAACCGAATCGAATCTCGAATCCGCTGATCGCTTCCGGCGCTTCCCGCACCATACAGAGCCATTGGCGACCATACCTATATTTATTTAACCGACAACATTCAAACAACTTAAACATTTAACCAAAAACAAATGCTTATGAATTTTAAATTCTACGTTAAGAGGTTTTTGTTATCCCTGTTTCTGGTGCTGGCATCGACGATGCTCTACGCCCAGAAGAAAGCGGATATCACAGGAACCGTCTACGATTCGGACGGCACTACCCCGGCGGTAGGCTGCGCCGTAACGATCGAGGGAACACCGACAGGTGTTATCACGGACATCAACGGCAAGTACAAAATAAGGGGGGGGGAAACTCAGACCCTCGTTTTTTCTTCGCTGGGTTATAAGACCCAGAAGATACTAATAGGCCCTAAAACGCGGATAGACGTCACGCTGGAGGCCGACAGTCAGGAAATCGAAGGCGTCGTCGTAACCGCACTCGGTATCAAGCGAGACGAAAAAGCGCTCGGTTATGCCGTTACGAAGGTGGACAACGACGTACTCACCAGCACGGTATCGAGCAACTGGATGAATGCTCTGTCAGGCAAGGTCGCCGGTCTGAACTTCGATCAGGCGTCGACGGGTCCCGGAGGATCGATGCGCGTGACTCTCCGCGGCGAAACCTCCATCAACATGAACGGCGGCACGGCCCTGTTCGTGGTCGACGTGATGAAGGAGTCCAATGCGGTCAAAGAGGCCAAACGATTGAATATCCCCGTATTTGCAATAGTAGATACTTGTTGTGATCCAACCGACATCGATTACGTTATTCCTGCAAATGACGATGCGTCGAATTCAATCGCCGTGATTCTGACCGCCATCTGCGCCGCTGTGGCCGAGGGTACGGAGGAGCGCCGTCTCGAAAAGGAGAAGGAGGCGCAGGAGGGTATCGTCTCCGAAGAGGAGGGTGCACCCAAGAAGGAGGGCAAACCCCGCATCAAGAAGGCCGTCAAGGCTACGATCGACGCCGAAGAGGCTGCCGTAGCAGAGGTCGTGGCTGCCACCGAGCAGGCTGCAACCGCCGCTGCCGAGGTCGTCGAAGCAGCGGCCGAGAAGGTCGAGGCTGCCGCCGAGGCGCAGGCCGAGTAATGCCCGATGAATACAGTAACCACACTTTATTAAAGAAAGGATAATTATGGAAATCAAAGCTGCTGATGTAATGAAGCTCCGCAAGATGACCGGTGCCGGTATGATGGATTGCAAGAATGCACTCATGGAGGCCGAAGGCGATTTTGCGCGCGCTCAGGACATCATCCGTGAGAAGGGTAAGCTGGTCGTTGCCAAACGTGCCGAGCGCAACGCTTCGGAGGGTGTCGTCGTAACGCGCATCGTGGGCACGAAAGCCTACATGCTGTGTCTCGCCTGCGAGACCGACTTCGTTGCTCAGAACGCCGAGTTCGCTGCTTCGGCCAATGCGATGATCGATATCGCCGTTGCCGCCGATGCTGTCGACAAGGATACGCTGATGGCCGTGAAGAACGCAGAGGGACGCACCGTCGAAGAGATGGTGACCGAGAAATCGGGACAGACCGGCGAGAAGGTCGAAATGGCCTATTACGCCCGTATCGAGGCTCCCTATTGCCACTCATACGTTCACTTCAACAAGAAGCTGGGTACGATTCTGGGCTTCAACAAGGTCGTTCCGGAGGAGGTGGCCCATGCGGTAGCCATGCAGGCTACGGCGATGGCTCCCATCGCGATCGACGTGGCCGATTGCCCGGCCGACGTAGTCGCGCATGAGCGCCAGATCGCCATCGAGGCGATGAAGCAGGATCCGAAGAACGCAGGCAAGCCCGAGGCCATTCTCGAAAAGATCGCCGAAGGCAAGATGCGCAAGTTCTTCGAGGAGAACACACTGCTGAATCAGGAGTTGGTCGGTGAAAAGAAGACCATCGCCCAGTATATCCACGAAGCGGACAAGGAGGCTACCGTTGTCGCTTACAAGCGCTTCGCGCTCGAATCGTAAACGATTCTTTTTCCGAGAATGACGGCCGATCCGGTGAAGGATCGGCCGTTTTCGTGTATCCGTGCTGCGGCAGCGGCGGTATATGGTGTTACGGCCTTTTATACGGTGCGGGTATTGTTTTCCGAATCGACCGGGGCGGGGTCGCGGGATTCTTTCTGTGTTATCGGTCGGGGAGAGTGGCCGTTGCGGTACTTCTGTGCTTTCGTTCTGTACGGGGAGATAACAATCTTCCGCTTGGATAGGCTGCACCTCGGCAGATCCCAAATAAATTTGGATCTGCCCTCGGCTTGCACGACTTTGCGGGGACAAGCCCCGCTTAGATAGGCTGCGCCTCGGCAAAATGCAAACGAGTTTGTTTTTGCCCTCGGCTTGCACTATCTTTGTCGAACCGAGAACCGTTTGTATCACTTCGGTTCGTAAAAACCGGATCGAGACCGAATTATGAAACGAATCGTACTTATCGGGGCCTTTGCCGTATCGTCCCTGTTGCCCCTCGGGGCGCAAAACGACGGCGGGATCAGCGACGGGATGTTGCTGCGGATACGTGCTTCCTACGAGGATACGCCTGCCGACCGCGCGCTGCGCAATGCGATCTGCAACAACGATATTCGCAAGCTGGTCGTCAACCAGCCGAATCAGGGCGAAATCGACACCTATTTTTCGCATAGGGTACCGTCGAAAGGCGTCACCGACCAGCAGCAGTCGGGCCGTTGCTGGCTCTTCTCAGGTCTGAACGTGTTGCGCGCCCGCATGATTGCGCGCTACGGACTGGGGGCCTTCGAGTTTTCGCAGAACTACTGTTTTTTCTGGGATCAGCTGGAGAAGGCGAACCTCTTCCTGCAAGGGGTTATCGATACCCGCGACGCACCGCGTGAGGATCGGACGGTCGAGTGGCTGTTCAAGAACCCGCTCAGCGACGGCGGCCAGTTTACCGGGGTTGCGGATATCGTGAGCAAGTACGGGCTGGTGCCTAAGGAGGCGATGCCCGAAACGTACAGCAGCGAGCATACCGCCCAGATGGCCTCCTTGCTGAAACTCAAATTGCGCGAATACGGGCTTTCGTTGCGTGAAGCCGCCCGCGACGGTGCGGAGAAGGCCGAACTCGAAAGCCGCAAGACGGAGATGCTGGGGGTGATCTACCGGATGCTCGTGCTCAATCTGGGCGAGCCGCCCGTGCGCTTCACGTGGACGCGGCGCGATGCCGAGGGGCGTCCGGTCGATACGCGCGAATACACGCCGAGGTCGTTTTTCGAAACCTATGTCGCCGACGATCTCACGGGCAACTATGTCATGCTGATGAACGATCCCACGCGCGACTATTACGAGTGCTATGAAATCGACTACGACCGTCATGTCTACGACGGCCGCAACTGGACCTATGTGAACCTGCCGGTCGAGGAGATCAAGCGGATGGCCGTTGCGTCGATTCGCGACAGCACGATGATGTATTTCTCGTGCGACGTAGGCAAGTTCCTCGACTCGGGGCGCGGCCTGCTTGACGTAGATAATTTCGACTACGAATCGCTCATGGGCACCACCTTCGGCATGGACAAACGCCGTCGCGTGGAGAGTTTCGCCAGCGGATCGAGCCATGCCATGACGCTTGTGGCCGTCGACCTCGATGCCGACGGGCGGCCGAAGAAGTGGATGGTGGAGAACAGCTGGGGGCCGTCGAGCGGTTACAAGGGGCATCTGATCATGACCGACCGCTGGTTCGATGAATATATGTTCCGCCTGGTGGTCGAGCGAAAATACGTGCCGCAGCGCGTGCTCGACGTCCTGAAACAGAAGCCTGTCCGCCTGCCGGCGTGGGATCCGATGTTCGCCGACGAAGAGTAAGAGAGAAGCGGGGCCGACGACAATCGGTTCCGCTTTTTATTTGCGGCAGATGCGGCGCAGGATCGCCAGCGGATAACGGCGCAGCGGGCGGAGGCGCATCCACCGCTCGGCCAGCCAGAGGTGCAGCCGTCCGCAGTCGACGATGCCGTAGATTCGCTCGCGGGGTATCGTCTCGGTCCCTACGGTGTTGCCGTCGCCCAGCAGGGTCACGCGCTCGTCGCCGACCGTGAGGATGCGGTGGACGACGAAATGGCCGTTGTCGGTTTCGCCCAGCACCACGTGTCCGCGCCGCAGATCGCCTTCGCGCAGGGGGCGAAGCGTGATGCGGCTGCCGCTTCGGAAGAAGGGCAGCATACTCTGGCCCAATA
>OJRV01004527.1_pt1 | contig 10198 bp, 9 predicted proteins | sample 1599241 | NCBI WGS metagenome assembly OJRV01 (sample SAMN04168656, study PRJEB22393) | human gut metagenome | biome: human gut microbiome; feature: stool | host: Homo sapiens | collected 2014-03-17 | reverse complement strand
TTAGGCTGTCAAGGGGAACTGACGCAGTAGCCGTAGCTTTCAGCATTTCAGAATTTATGGTTTCTTATCTGGGCGCACCTTTAGCCATGGCGGTTCTTTCTCTCGGAAATCCCGATTCCTTATTTATCTCTCAGCTGTGCGCCCAGCTCCTCTGCCAAGCCCTTCAAAATCTTATCCATTGCATCTGCAATATCGGCATCTGCCAGTGTCTTTTCCGCACTGCGGAAGGTGATGGAATATGCCACAGATTTATAGCCTGCCTCAATCTGTGCCCCCTGATATACGTCAAAGAGCTTTGCCTCCTCCAGATATGCGCCGCCGTTTTTCTTGATGATATCCGCAATTTCCTTCACGGTTACATCTTCCTTCACCAGCATCGCAATATCTCTTGTCAGTGCGGGGAATTTCGGCAATGCCTGATAAACCACATCTCTGTTTGCATTCGCAATTACCTTTTCCATATCCAGAACAGCCAGATATGCTCTTGTACCAATGCCGTAGTTTTTCAGCACCGCAGGATGCACTTCACCCAAATAACCAATGCTTTCGCCGTTTACGATCACAGAAGCCGTTCTGCCGGGGTGCATCCAAGGCAGTGCCTTTTCTGTCACATATTCTGCCACCTTGCTCATGCCAAGAACGTGCATCAGATGCTCCACAATCCCCTTCAAATCATAGAAATCCATATTGCCGTACATCCCCATCGTCAGTGTGGGAATTTCGTGAGGCAGTTCTGTCAAAGGCAGTGCCTTGGGAATATAAACCTTCGCCACCTCAAACAAACCGGCGCTTTCGTTTCTTCTGTTGTAGTTGGTTGCCAGAGAGGTCAGAATCCCATTAAAGGAAACCGTTCTCATGATGGAGAAATCCTCACCCAGAGGGTTAGAAATCACAATGGCCTTTCTCAAGTCGCTGTCCGCAGGAATCAGCAGCTTGTCAAACACCTTCGGGCTTTCAAAGCTATATGTCATTGCCTCGCACAGACCGTTTGCAATCACAGTATCCTTCACCAGTGCAGTAATGCTCTGTGCGTAGGTTCTCTTGCCAACCGTAGGTGTGCCGGAAGCCAGTGTTGCTTCAATCTTATTGTAGCCGTAGAAGCGTGCAATTTCTTCCGCAAGGTCTGCCTGTGCCTCCAAATCGGGACGGAAGGTAGGAATCGTTACAATATGGTTTACAGGGTCAACCTTCAATTCGATTTTTTCAAAAATCTTCTGCATTTCTTCTTCGGAAATATTTGTCCCAAGGAATTTGTTAATCCATGCAGGGTTGTAGGCAAGCTGCCAAGGCTCTCTCTTGTTGGGGTATTCATCCACAACGCCGGGCACAACCTCACCTGCCTCCAGAAGCTCCACCAGCTGCACCGCGCGGTTCACTGCCTCCAGTGCCAGATTGGGGTCAAGTCCCTTTTCAAACTTGCTGGATGCGTCTGTACGCAGACCAACCTTTTTCGCTGTGATACGCACGTTCGGACCGTCAAAGTTTGCGGATTCAAACAGCACCGCCTGAGAGCCTTCCACGATCATGGAATTTTCGCCGCCCATTACGCCTGCAATCGCAACTGCCTTTTCGGGGTCGGCAATCACAAGCATGGAGGGATCAAGGCTTCTCACCTGTCCGTCCAGTGTTGTAATGGTTTCGCCCTCTTTTGCGTTTCTTACAATAATATGGCTGTCCTTGATGGTTTCGATGGAGAATGCATGCATCGGCTGTCCCATTTCAATCATCACATAGTTTGTGATATCAACGATATTGTTGATGGGGCGTACACCTGCCATACGCAGTCTTTTTCTCATCCATCTGGGAGAAGGTCCGATTTTTACATTCTTTACCACTCTTGCAACGTATCTGGGGCAAAGGGTAGGGTTCTCAATCGTTACCTTTACAAAATCCTCTGCCTTGCCTTCCGCCTGTTCTGCCACCTTGATTTCGGGATAATGGAAGGGAATATCATAGGTTGCGGCAGCCTCTCTTGCAATCCCCAGAACAGAGAAGCAGTCGGGTCTGTTGGAGGTAATTTCGTATTCCACCACTTCATCCTTCAAATCCAGCACCTCTACAATATCCTTACCCAATTCTACGGGTTCGGGGAAGATATAAATGCCGTATTCGGGTGCTTCGGGGAAATCGTGTCTGTCGCAGCCCAGTTCCTCCACAGAGCAGAGCATCCCTTCGGAAACAACCCCACGCAGCTCGCCTGTGTGGATTTCCTTGCCGCCTGCGATAACAGAATTGTTCAGCGCAACAGGTACATAATCTCCCACTCTCACATTGGGTGCGCCGGTAACAATCGTTAAGTCCCTGCCCTGCCCTGCATCAATCGTGCAGATCACCAGCTTATCGGCATCGGGGTGCTTTACGATTTCCTTGATATAGCCTGTCACTACGTTTTTAATTTCGCCGGCTACGGTTGTGTAGCCCTCTACTTTGGAACCGGACAACGTGATATCCTCAATAAAATCCTTGATATCCGCTGTAACGGGTGCATATTCTTTCATCCAAGACATAGGTACGTCCATGAAATTAACTCTCCTTTCTTTTTCTCCGAGGACGCTGTCCTCAGACTCCTGCAAGGGGATTCCTCTCTTTGCAGACAGATATATTCAACTTGAATCCTGTTTTTGTTCTCATCACCTCGTGGGGTGTGGGTACGCACCGCCGAACAGATGCGGCGGTTGCCCGAAGGGCAAGGTTTGCGAAGCAAAGCCTGCTTGAATCAACGCCCCGCAATCTTTTGCAGTCTATTAGAACTGCTTCAGGAATTTCGCATCGTTTTCAAACAGCAAGCGCAGGTCTGTAATGCCGTATCTCTGCATAGCTACACGCTCCAGACCCATACCAAATGCAAAGCCGCTGTATTCCTCAGGATCAATGCCGCTCATTTTCAGCACCTTGGGGTGAACCATGCCGCAGCCCAGCAGCTCAATGTAACCCTCGCCCTTGCACACACGGCAGCCCTCGCCGCCGCAGGCAAAGCAGGTTACGTCCATTTCCGCACTGGGTTCTGTGAAGGGGAAGTGGTGCGGGCGGAAACGAACCTTTGTATCCTCACCGAACAGCTCCTTCGCAAACACTGCCAATGCACCCTTCAAATCGCCCATGGTTACGTTCTTATCAATCACCATGCCTTCCAGCTGATGGAATACAGGGGAGTGGGTTGCATCCACCTCATCGGAACGATATACCGCACCGGGGCAAACCATACGGATAGGCAGCTTGCCCTTCTCCATGGTACGCACCTGCACGGGAGAGGTCTGTGTACGCAGCAGAATATCCCCATTAATATAGAAGGTATCCTGTTCATCCTTTGCAGGATGGTTTGCAGGAATATTCAGCGCCTCAAAGTTATAGTAGTCCTTTTCCACCTCAGGGCCGTCTGCCACCTCGTAGCCCATGCCCTTGAAAATATCGCAGATTTCGTCGATCACAATGCTCATGGGGTGCTTATGCCCTTCGGGTCTTTCCTTCCCCGGCATGGTTACGTCGATTTTTTCTGCCTCCAGTCTGTGCGCCAGTTCTGCCGCCTCCAGACGTTTCTTGCTTTCCTCCAGCATTTTTTCAATGCTCTGTCTTACTTCATTCGCCATCTGCCCGATGACAGGTCTTTCCTCTGCGGAAAGCTTGCCCATTTCCTTCAGAATGGCAGTCAGCTCGCCCTTCTTACCCAGAAATTTCACCTTTAAATCATCTACATCCTTGATCTCTCTTGCATCCTGGAATGCGCTCAGCGCTTTTTGCTGGATTTGTTTCAGCTTATCCTTCATTTTTGCTTTCTCCTCTCTTTTGCAAGGTTTTTTCAGATTTTTACGGGGTGGGGCACACCCAAAAAAGAAAAAGCCTCCGTCACACAAAGGGACGAAGGCTCGCGGTACCACCCAAATTCCTGCTATCACAGGCACTCTGATGCGTAACGAGCATGAAACGGGCTTTCCTACTTCTCTGTTCAGAAAGCCGACTCCGATGGGAACTTCCGCAGCTTCACAGGCTAAGGGCTCTTTCAGCTCAGGTTTCCCCGAAAGCCCTCTCTCTGGAGATGGTTCACTGCGTACTTTTCATCTTCACAGTCATTCAAATCATAATAAATTTATTTTAACATATCAAATCGGAAAGTCAAGAAATTTCCAAGAAAAATCCTGTTACTCCCCCTTCAGCCGCCTCAGATGCTCCTTCATGCGCCGCTCCACGCCATTCTCTGTCATCGCATAATATACCGTGCCAACCAATTCATCCGGCAGATATTGCTGCTTCACATAATGTCCGGGGTAATCATGTGCGTATTTGTAGCCTACGCCATGCTCCAGCTCCTTCGCACCGCTGTAATGGCTGTCCTTCAGATGCGGTGGAACGGTACGAATCCGAATATTCCGCACATCGCTCAGCGCCTTGTCAATCCCAAGATAGGCGGCATTGCTTTTCGGCGCACAGGCAACGTATGTCACCGCCTGCGCCAAGGGAATCCGCCCCTCCGGCATCCCGATAAAATTGACCGCCTGCATGGCAGAAACCGCCACCTGCAAAGCGTGCGGATCTGCATTGCCCACATCCTCCGATGCACAGATGACAACCCGCCGCGCAATAAATTTTGGGTCTTCCCCTGCATAAATCATCTTCGCCAGATAATACAAAGCCGCATCGGGGTCAGAGCCGCGCATGCTCTTGATGAACGCGGAAATCGTATCATAATGGTTGTCCCCATCCTTATCATAATTCAGCGCACGCTTCTGGATACACTCCTGCGCCTCCTCCAAGGTGATGTGAATCGTTTTGTCCGCCTGTGGCTCCGTTGTCAGCACTGCCAGCTCCAAAGCGTTGAGCGCGGCTCTCGCGTCCCCGTTTGCCGTATTTGCAAGAAAATCCATTGCGTCCGCATCCATCCTTGCATGATAAATGCCCATGCCGTTTTTCTCATCCGTCAAGGCGCGTTCCAGCAGTCTTTTGATGTCCTTGTCCTCAAGCTGCCGCAGCTCAAAGACAATCGAGCGGGAAACCAACGCCTTATTCACCTCAAAATAAGGGTTTTCCGTTGTCGCCCCAATCAGAATCAGCGTCCCGTCCTCAACATGCGGCAGAAGCGCATCCTGCTGGCTTTTGTTAAACCTGTGAATCTCGTCAATAAACAAAATCGTCTTTTTGCCGTACATCCCAAGCGCCGCCTTGGCATCCTCCACAGTTTCCTTAATCTCCTTTATGCCTGCCGTTGTCGCGTTAATCTGGCAGAATTTGCTTTTCGTTGTATTGGCAATGATTTTCGCCAGAGTGGTCTTGCCTGTCCCCGGCGGACCATAAAAAATAACAGAGCTGAGCCTGTCGCTCTGAATGGCTCTGTAAAGCAGCTTACCCTTCCCGACAATATGCTCCTGCCCGACAAAATCCTCCAGACAGCTTGGGCGCATCCTTGCCGCAAGCGGTGCCTCCTTGCCGCCCTGCAGGCTGCGGTTATATTCAAATAAGTCCATTTTTCTCACCGACTTTCCCTAAACACTCCTTCTATTTTATAGTAGATTTTCCTTTATTTCAAGGAAAAGAATCTGCTCTCTGTTCCTCAAAAAAATCATCCAATTCTGTACAATTTTCCGTTTTATTCTGTCCTTCTCCCGAAAAAAATGGTATACTACACAGGCATTTATCATTTATAAAGGAGAAACTTATGAAAAAACGTGATTCTTTTACCAACAGACTCGGCTTCATCCTTGCCTGTGTGGGTTCCGCGGTCGGCATGGGCAATCTCTGGATGTTCCCGACAAGGGTCTCCCTTTACGGCGGCGGTTCCTTTCTGATTCCTTATTTTATCTTTGTTGTGCTGATTGGCGCAACAGGTGTCATCGGGGAAATGGCATTCGGGCGTGCGGCACGCTCCGGCCCTGTCAATGCCTTCGGCATGGCTCTGGAAAGCCGCGGCAAGCGCAAGCTGGGGGAGGCACTGGGGCTGATTCCCATGGTCGGCGCATTGGCAATGGCAATCGGCTACACCGTTGTCATGGGCTGGATTTTGAAATACGCCGTCGGCACATTTACCGGCGCAACCCTTGCCCCGGCGGATGTTGATTCCTATGCGGCGGCATTCGGCGGCATGGCAAGTGCCTTCGGCAATAACGGGTGGCAGATTGCGGCACTGCTCCTCTGCATCCTAATTATGATGATGGGCATTGGGCAGGGCATCGAAAAAGCAAATAAAATCATGATGCCACTGTTTTTCCTGCTGTTTGTCGGGCTTGCTGTCTATATTGCATTACAGCCCGGTGCAGTGGCAGGCTATCGCTACATCTTTCGCGTAGACCCTGTCGCACTGAAAAGCCCTATGACATGGATTTATGCCCTCGGACAGGCGTTCTTCTCCCTCTCCATCGCAGGCAACGGCACCATCATCTATGGCTCCTATCTCTCCGATGAAGAAAATATTCCTGCCTCTGCGGCGCGCGTTGCCTTCTTTGATACCTTGGCGGCATGCCTTGCGGCACTGGTCATCATTCCTGCCATGGCAACCACAGGCTCTCAGCTGGATCAGGGCGGCCCGGGGCTGATGTTCATCTTCCTGCCGAATCTGTTCCACAGCATGCCCGGCGGCTCTCTGTTCGCCATCATTTTCTTTGTGGCAGTGCTGTTCGCAGGGATGACCTCTCTCCTCAATCTGTATGAAACGCCCATCGCAACCCTACAGGAAAAATTCAACTTTGCCCGCGTGCCTGCCTGCCTTACCATCGGCATCATCGGCATCGTTGTTTCCATCTGTATCCAAGGCATTGTTTCCGGTTGGATGGATGTGCTGTCCATTTATATCTGCCCCCTCGGCGCAGGTCTGGCGGCAATCATGTTCTTCTGGTTCTGCAAGCGTGAATTTGTGGAAGCGGAGGTCAATAAGGGACGGGATAAGCCCCTGTTCCCTTGGTTCTATCCGCTCTGTAAATATGTCCTCTGCCCCGTCTGCGTTCTGGTGCTGATTCTCGGCGCACTGAACGGCGGCATCGGCTAAGCAAGAAAAAGCCCTACTGTAAGCTAAGCTTACAGTAAGGCTTTTTTATTGCTCATTTTTCTTTTGCAAGAAACAGACACGCATCCCCGAAGCTAAAGAACCGATACCGCTCCTTTACCGCCTCGGCATAGCTTTCCATAACCAAATCCTTCCCCATCAGCGCAGAAACCAGCATAATCAGCGTAGATTCCGGCAGATGGAAATTTGTCACAAGGCAATCCACCGCCTTGAAGGTGTATCCGGGATAAATGAAAATCTTCGTCCAGCCGCTTTTGGGCTGAATCACGCCGTTTTCATCCGTTACGGATTCCAGTGTTCTTGTGCTTGTTGTGCCGACGGCAATGATGCGGCCGCCGTTTTTCTTCGTTTCATTCATAATCGCCGCCTGCTCCGGCTCTACCACATAATACTCAGAGTGCATTTCATGCTCCAGCACATCCTCCACCTTCACAGGGCGAAAGGTGCCAAGCCCAACATGCAGGGTAACATGAGCAATCCTTACCCCCATGTCTTCAATTTCCTTTAATAATTCCGGCGTAAAATGCAGACCTGCCGTGGGTGCCGCCGCAGAGCCCTCATGCTCCGCATAAACCGTCTGATAACGGTTTTTGTCCTCCAGCTTATGCGTAATGTAGGGGGGCAGGGGCATTTCTCCCAGCTCCTCCAGAATATTTTCAAACACGCCCTCATATTCAAATTTGATAATACGATTGCCGCCTTCGATGACCTCTAAAACCTCCGCAATCAGCTTGCCGCCGCCAAAGGAAATCCTGTCACCGGGGCGCGCTTTTTTCCCCGGGCGCACCAGAACCTCCCATGTATCCATATCCTTTCTCACCAGCAAAAGAATCTCCATCGCCGCGCCTGTGCCGACTCTTTCGCCGTATAATCTGGCAGGCAAAACCTTGGTATTGTTGATAACCAGACAGTCCCCTGCGCGCAGATACTCTTTAATGTCCCGAAAATGCCGATGCTCACGCTTTCCGCTGTCCTTATGCACCACCATCAGCCGGCTGGATGCTCTGTCCGCAAGCGGCTCCTGCGCAATCAATTCTTCAGGCAGGTCAAAGTAAAAATCACTTGTTTTCATTTCTGTTCCTCTTTATCTTCTCAACATATAATCCGCCGCATATTTCTCACCGAAAATCCTCAGCATTTCCTTACGGTACATCCGCGTGGAATCATCGGGCAGATAATCAAACCCTTCTATATCATAATCATGCAGCACATAGCGTTCCTCCATATCCTGCGAATTGATAACCACCTCAGGGTCTGTCACCTTGCGGAAAATGCTCACAATTTCGCAGTCGGGGTCGGAAATGACACGCATAATCTGCAAAATTTCATCATCCTTGAGTCTTTTTACATACATATCCGTTCCCCCTTAATATTCCATCAGATATTTTACAACATACGGCTCGCCGAACCATTCATACATCATTTTTCTGTAAATATAATCGGAGCCTGCCCCTGCGCGATTCTTTCCTCTGATGAAATAATCATGCAGCTGATAGGTTTCAATATCCTCCTGAAATTTCGCCGTTACCTCCGGCACAGCGGAAACCGCAACCGCATCCTCAAAGCTTTTATCATAGGTACGGATTTTCAGAATCGTCAGTGCGCCGTCATCGGAAATGACATTCATCACCTTTCTGATTTGTTCCTCCGTCAGCTTTTCACAAAACATTTTTATGCCTCCTTTGCCCAATCGGCTGCTATTTTCTCCCAAAGCTGCTCCTTCCCGACACCGCAGAGTGTCTCTCTGACTGCCGCTTCGCTTGCCGCAATCCTGCGGTGCATGCCGCCGCAGCGCAGTCCCTCATCCAGAAACAGCCAAAGCCCGTCCCCTGCCGTTTCCCCTGTCAGGTTCGTTTCGGAAAAAACAACCGTATTGCCGTTTTCATCCTGCCAGCCTGTTCGGGAAAGCAGGAAGGCTCTGAATTCCTTCATGATATCAGCCCTCAATCGTAATGCCTGTATAATAATGGCACAAAATTTCCTTATAATCATAGCCCATCTGCGCCATGCCCTGTGCGCCCTTCTGGCTCAAGCCGACACCATGACCGCTGCCGCTGCCGGAAAATACGAATTTTCCATTCGCAACGGTGCTGATGCTCACGTTATAAACCGCATAGGCTCCGCTATCGGTATTCTGCGCAGGCTGTGCTGCATCCACATCAACGGAAAGCTTTTTCCCATTCAGATAGGAAAGCGCGCCCTCTGTTTTTGCAACAATGCCCTGCCTTGCCACCGCAGAAAGCAGACCGCCCTTCGCACTTGTGCTCGTGCCGCCCGTTACCGTGCCGCCCTTGCCGTTAATCGTAAACATCTTGCTCGGCAGTGTGCCGCAGGCAGAGGAAAAATAGGTCCGAATGGTTTCCTTCGTCAGCGTTTTTGTGCCGCTTGTTCCGACGATTTGCAGCTCCTGCACTCGCCCGCCTGTGGAAAGCTTCGTAATCACAATATCCTTCGCTGTGCCGATATTCTCACCCTTCGCCTGCAAAAGCGCAGTCAGCTCATCCAGTGTCAAAGTCTTTGTCCAGCTGTTATCGCCGTATTCCCCCGGTTCGGGAACCGCACGCAGATACGGCACCGCCGTATTCCATACGTTTTCACTGCTTTCGGTATATCCGCCTGTGGATGCGGAGAACACCGCTTCAATCGGGCTGCCGTTGTAGCAGGCAACCTCGCCTGCCGTTGCAGCTACCGCCGCTGTGGTGGCATCCGCCTCGTTGCTGTAGCCCTTATAAACCTGACAGGCTGTGGTGTCGCAGAGCTGATAGCCGCTGCCCGTATGCGCGCCCAGCTTCGTCATGGCATAGGTGCGCGCCGCAACCGCCTGCGCCTTCAGTGCCTCCGTCTCTGTATCTGCCGGTACGTCTTTTGCCAACACTCCCGTAAGATACTCATTCCACTCTACTTCTGCAATCCCGTCTGCCTCTTCTTCCTCCGAAGCTTTAACTCTGATGTAAAAATTTTCATTCGTTGTCTCTTCTGGATCTACTCCGTTTACAAACACAGAAACAATGTACGGAAACAATATCAAAATAACAAGGAATGCAGCTGCCGATTTGAATTTTTGTTCTATCGTATATCTTTTCATCAAAAAACAGCCCTCCATATTTCTATCATATGAAGCGCTGTTTTTTTTATAACTTTTGTTTTATCGGACAAACGGTCTCTTTCTCATAATAAACAGGCATATCGCCTCGTATAACGGTACTAACG
>OJRV01004495.1_pt1 | contig 10255 bp, 9 predicted proteins | sample 1599241 | NCBI WGS metagenome assembly OJRV01 (sample SAMN04168656, study PRJEB22393) | human gut metagenome | biome: human gut microbiome; feature: stool | host: Homo sapiens | collected 2014-03-17 | reverse complement strand
TCAGGCTCCGGCTCCACCACGGGCGCAGGCTCGGGAGCCTTGCCCTGGCACTCGCCCATATTCACGGCGCAGACGGTACAATCCGTGTTGATAGCACCCACGGCGCATTTGTCCGCGCAGGCACACTCCGGCAGCTCACCGCCCGCAGCCTGCATCGCCGCCAGCAGGTCGGCCTCGTCCACCATGTTCAAAAAGTAGGTCTGGTACTGCTCGCCGTCCTCATCGGTGGGCTTGTCATAGTCAATGACGATGTAAAAGGTGTTGCCGCCGCTGGTCTGCACCGTGATGAACTGTTTATTGGTAGCCTTGTCATAGAGCAGGTCACGGGTCACAAGGTTGCCGTCCTCGGTGAAGCCCTCGCCGGGGTCAACGGTTTCCGTGGGCAGCGCCTCCACCGGGGCAAGGCCGTCCCATTCCTCACCGCCCCCGGCGTAGGCCGTGACCGCCATGCCGCACATCAAAACAGCGGCGCAGAGCGCCGCCGTCAGCTTCTTCATCCACTTGTTCATTCGCTGTCCTCCTTGTCTGTGGGATCGGACTTCGGGACATTCTGTCCCAAAGTGCCGCCGCTCTTGATGGTCTGAAGCAGCACGGGCAGGTCGGTGAGCGAAACGCTCATGCCGCGCACGATCTCCACGATCTCGCTGTTTTCTGCCTCCAGCTTTTTCTGCTCCAGCTCCTTGAGCCGTGCCTGCTGCTCGTTGATCTTGGCCATGACCTTTTCGATCTCAGCCTGAATTTTTGCGCTTTTGGAGATAGCCATAAAAACCTCCTGTCAAAACAATTTTCCGTAGGCGTAGAAATGGGACTGCCAGTAACTCGTGTTGAGGTTGGCATAGCTGATGGGGTCGCCACAATGAAGCATCCAGCCGTCACCCACATAGATGCCCACATGGGAGATCCCCGGCGTGTCATAAGTCCCCGTGAAAAATACCAAGTCGCCGGGTTTGGGACTGCTCGTCCGGGTGGAGATGTTGTATAGCCCCTGCGCCCCCAGCCGCCCGAAGTCCCAGCCGCATTGGTTGTAGACATAGCTGACGAAGCCGGAGCAGTCAAAGGATGTGGATGGGCTGCTGCCGCCCCAAAATAGTGATAGGTAATCCTTTGATGTTATCTCCGGATTTTCCCCCACTTCACACCGTGCATGCGACTTTCACCGCACACGGCGTTCCATCGTTAGTCATACTCACAATCTATTACAATCTACCTTGTTCGTTTTTAGGGGTTGTGTTCCCCGAATTTCTCCTAAACCTGCTTTCAGGCGCAGAGCGTTCAGCTTTTCCATTTGCTTCTTATTGAGATTGCAGACTTCAAGGTAATAAGTAATCGTTTCAACCGTTTCTGCATGGACGAGCCGGTGTACCAGTTTATTTATCAGCACCAGATTTTCGTAGCTGTCATTCCCACCGTATTTTTTCGGCTTGATGTGGTGGCAGTGTATTTCATCTGTTGTCAGAAATGGCATTCCCGTAACAGCACATTTTCCGTATTGTGCCGAGAATAGGGAAATCCGGTTATCAGCTAATTCAACGCTCCTGTTTCCTATAGGCTGTCGCATAAGTGCCAGCATCAGATTCACGTTGATTTTCAGATTATCGTGCAATCCCTTCCGCCCCGCTGGGGTGTAGCAGTTGATAGCCCTTTTTCGGCTTAGAGGGATGCTATGCCGGATATAGCTGATAGGATATACTGGTTCGTCCGTCCCTTTCACATAGCGTAGCGATTTAGACTTTCCATATTTCTGCGATTCAAAGACTGTTAATTTTCGGCCGTTTCTCACAAGTCTGCTTCCCTGGCGTTCCTTTAATCCATTGGTCAGCACTGTCATGACAGAACGTCCCAGGGAACTGCAATCTTCACTGATACAAGTTGCTATTCTGTAATAGTCTTGCAGCCCCACGACGATTGAGTTATACAGCGAAATCTCACCACGCTCATGTTTTTCCTTTCTTGGGTGGATTATATTTTTCGCCTGTGTGACCAGTTTTTGACGCGCATGTTCAAGCTGTTTGTCACCTACATGAGATTTGATGACATATTTATCTGCTCTGCGAAACACCTTCATCTTGAACCCTAAGAACTCTGAATAGCGATGTTTTACATTCACTATCCTTGTTTTTGTTGGCGAAACCTCTAAATGCAGACGTTCCATTAACCATTGTGTGACTGCCTTCATCGTCCGTTCCGCTTCATCTTTCGTCCTGCAAAATATTCTGAAATCATCAGCGTAACGGACAATATACATCTCCTTTAGATTTGTCCTTCGCATAAACTTGTAAGCATTGGATTTATTGATACTGCCATTTGCGTTTATGGAGGTCTTGTATTTTGCCGTGACCGGATTATCCTGCCATTGGCTGTCAACCCATTGGTCTAATTCATTCAGCACGATATTCGCCAGAAGCGGGGAGATAATACCGCCTTGGGGTGTCCCTTTGGTCGGGTATTCCATTGCCCCATTTTCTAACCGTATTGGTGCTTTAAGAATCCGTTTCAGCACGAACAGGAGATTTTTGTCCCTGATTCCGAGCGACCATATCTGCTTTATCAGCTTGCTGTGGTCTACATTGTCAAAGAATCCTTTGACATCAAACTCAACGACATAGTGCAGTCTTGTATTCTGTATTAAGAACTCCGCTCTTGCGATGGCGTTTTCAGCAGACCTGTTTGGACGGAATCCATAACTGTTTTCGCTGAATTTCGCTTCACAAATCGGCTCCATGACCTGCTTGATACATTGTTGTACCAGCCGGTCCCAGACGCAGGGGATTCCCAGCGGCCTGGTTTTTGTTGGGTCGTAAGGTTTTGGTATTTCTTTTCTTCGGACAGGTTTCGGACGATACCCATGTGTACTGCCGATTGTAATGAAACGGACTGTATCAATAACCTCATCCGGCATCAGCTTTCCGATGTCATCGAATGTCACGCCATCTGTTCCCGGAGTTTTGCTTCCGTCATTTGACTTGATATTTCTATATGCCAGCAGGATATTTTCACGTTTTAAGATGATGTTCATCAAATTTGTGAAAGTCTCATTTTTACTGCTTTTCGCATACAGACCGTCAAACACTTCCTGCATTCCGTAATACTCAGCATGGCGCAGTCCGCTCATACATAATGATTTTTCGGCTTTCTCTTTTGGCATAAGGCATCACTCCCTTCTTTTGAATTGAGTGACTTTTTTGTCCTACTCGAATCCTTACTGCGATTGAATGATTGTTTCATATATGACTAATGACTTGAGGCCATCCCTCCGAATCCTTCTTTTTCGCGGGATTCATCGTAAGTCCGACCTCTGCTTTTCAGCACCGGTTCGGCAGCTTATTTTCTTCGTCTGCCTGCTTTACCACTATGGTAAAGCCCGATACCTTTCCTTGTTCCGATAATTCTATCTGTGCATATACCCTTAGGTCTCCGCTTTAGTCCTGTCAGCTTGGATGCGCCTTTAACACATCATGGTCGTTCATACATACGATTTTTACTAAACCACACTGACGGCGAATTAACGCCACCATACATTTCTATATGGCCTACCTTTAGACCTGTACATTCGCGGTTTTCGTCAGTGCTTCCGCACATTCTAACCATAGGTATTTTATAGAGCCCCGGCCTATAGGTGACACCGCCCACCTCTGGGCGGCTTTCGTGTGGCTGGTTGTTATCCAGCAATTCTTACGGTCACTCTCGGCCGACTTCACCGAGCTTCTGACCCATAGCGTTTCCGCTTTAAGCCAGTCGGAGTATTAGGCTGGCGTTTCAGGGCGTTACCCCATCATTCCACCAATCGAATTACCAGTTCACCTGTCTTTCTTTTCACCTCCAATCATTGGACAAGTGCCCAACCTTTTCAGTTGGGAACAAGTTGCACCATAGGGGTATCCCACATACTTTTCCGCCTCTTTTAGAATGGCGGCAAAGGTTTCATCGGCAAGGTAGTCCTCCGGGATCTCATGTGCCGGGGGCTTGTTGGTGTACTTGCCCACATAGGGCGAGGACGGGAACAGGTCGGGGCGGTTGCCCAGCGTCGCCATGTAGAGGGCATACCGTGACAGGGTTTCCTCGCCCATGATGTAAACGGGCAGATGGGAGAGATTGAAGTTTTCAAGCGTGACATAGCAGATGTAATAGTTGTACGGAACTTCAACATCATAGTTGTTGCCCTCGCTGTCCGTCCGGGTAACGGTACGGTAGCGCACCTCCACCACCACATCCTCGGTCAAAATGTACTGGCGGTCAAAGAGGTCTTGCAGCGTCCCGCGCACCTCGTCCAGCGTCCACGCGCCCTCATGGAGTGCGGAGATCATGGAGATCAGTACATAGGGATCGTGTTCAATGGTGTCGAGGTCAAAATGGTATTCGTCGTAATCGTGGGTGCGGGTGTAGGTGTCGAGGTAGCGTTGCAGCTCGTCCTCCAGCGCGCAGTAGGCGGCCTCGGCTCCCAGCATATCCGCGTCCTCCGCCTTATAGGTGCTGGCGGCGATGGCCGCAAGGGTGCTGTTTCCCACGGACACCATCGAGGACATACACGATTGCAGGGTCAGCACCACCAGCAGGCAGCCCAGCGCAAGCAGCGTCCCCACGGGATGCCGCTTGACGAACGCCGCCGCTTCCCGGACAAACCGCTCTGTGGCCGATACGGTTTGTTCGGCGGCTTTGGCGGTCTGCTTGGCGGTTTCCCGCGCCTTGCGCTGATACTCCCGTTTCAGCTTGTGGCGGTGCCATAACCGGGCGGCGGCGCTCTGCGCCTCCGGCTGCTCCTGTGCAAACTTGCGGGAATGGTAGTCCGCCGTGGCCTTGATGTACCGGGACTCGGCACGGGCGGCGGCCTTGGCCGGGTGCTCCCGGATGGCCCTGCGTACCTTGTGCCGCCCATAGTGCAGCGCGGCCTCGCCGGAACGCTCCACAAAATGACCGCCCTCCACACCTACATTGTCGCGCTCCTCCTGATACACCTTTCCATGCAGAAAAGCATGGGTTTCATGTCCGGCGATCCGGGCGATCCGCTTGATGGGGCCGGGCTTTTTCGGCGGCTTCTGCTTTGCCAGCCTTTCACGGGCCTTGTTCAGCCGTTCCTCCCGGCTCTCCATGCGGAGCTTGGACTTGTGGAGCTTGGCCTGTTCGCTGTCGGTATAGAACTTCTGGCCACCGTGACCAGAAGCGGCCTCGCCCTCGGGCGGCTTATTCTGTCTGTTTTCCATTGGCGGCGTCCTCCGGCTTGGTGGTCAGCAGGTCGTAGATCTCGCCGCGGGGGAAACGGTCAACAAACGGGATAGTGACACTGCCATAGAACAGCAGGCCCTCGCCGGAGTTGGACTGCGTGATATACGATAGCTGGTGCTCTGAAATGCCGATCTGCTTGGCAAGAATGGTGCGGTCACTCTGCGCCTGCGACAGCAGGATCATAAAATCCGTGTTGTCCAGAATGTTCTCGATCTCCCGGCTGGCCAGCAGGTCTTTCACATTCTGCGTCAGGGCCGAGGGGACGCAGCCCTGTTTGCGGAGCATCTTCCAGACGGTCACGAAGTAGCTGGCGGTCAGCGGGTCACGGAGCAGGATATGGAACTCGTCAAAATAGCACCATGTCGCCACGCCGTTTTTGAAGTTGGTTCCCACCGCAGAAGTGACAAAATCGTTGGTGATGTGCATGGCGATCTTGCGGAGGTTTTCGCCCATGCCTTTGAGCACAAAGCACACCACGCGGGAATTGAGGTTGACGTTGGTAGGATGGTTAAAGAGGTTGAGGGAGCCTGTGCAGTAAAGCTCCAGCGCCGTGGCGATCCGCTTGGCCTCCGGCTCCGGCTGGCGCAGCAGCTCCTCATACAAATCTTGCAGCAGCGGCGTTTTGGCCGTTTCCAGCCCCAGTGCCATTTCCCGGTACACCTGACGCACACATCGGTCAATGACGGTTTTCTCAATAGGCTGCAAACCGTCCCGGCCTCCCACCACCAGCTCACATAATGACAGCAGAAAATCCGCTTTCAGGGACAGGGGACTGTCCCCACTGCCCATGTCCATCTGAACATCCATCGGGGAAATGTGGTTGGGGCTATCCGGCGCGATCTCGATGACCTGACCGCCCAGCCGTTCCACCAGCGGAGCATATTCGCCCATCGGGTCAACCACGATGATGCGATCCTGCGGGATGGCAAGAAAGACGTTCAGCAACTCGCGCTTGGCGGCAAAGCTCTTGCCGCTGCCCGTGGAGCCGAGATAAAGGCCGTTGGCGGATTTCAGCTTTTTGCGGTCAGCCATGATGACGTTATGGGATAGGGCGTTCATGCCGTAATAGAGGGACGGGCCATCCATACGAAGCTCCCGCGTCATAAAGGGGACGAAGATGGCCGTGGAGCTGGTGGTCATGCCGCGCTGAATTTCAATGCCGTTGTAGCCGAGGGCCAGCGAGGACATATAGCCCTGCTCCTGCTGCCAGTCCAGCCGCTTGACGGCACAGTTATATTTCTGCGCGATGCCGTTCACGGTGAAAATGTCGTTTTCCAGCCGCTCCCGCGTTGGGGCGGTGTTGACGATCAGGAACGTCAAGAGGAACATTCGCTCGTTGCGGCTTTGCAGGTCGGCCAGCAGCTCGGCGGCGTCCTTGGAAAAGGTGACAAGATCGGGCGGAAGAATGTCAGGGTCATATCCGGCGCGGGTAGCCTTGCGCTGCTCCTCCACTTTCATCTTGTCGATGTCGGAGATTTTACCCTTGACCGTTTTAATGGCCTTGACCTGGTCCACCGTCTGAATGTGCATGGTGACAGTCAGCTCGGCGTCCAGCTCCAAAATCTCCAACAGCAGCTTGTCCGACAGCTCCGACGCCATAATCTGCAAGTAGGACGCCGCGCCCCATGTCTGGCCCACGCGGAACGAGCGGCTCTGCCGGAAGTCAAAGCTGTCCGGCACGATAAAGTCTTTCGTTCCCATGCCCGTATGGGCGATGTCCGCCCACTTGAAGCGGAACGGCTCCCGGCTGCCGGGGTGAAGCTGGCCGTGCAGCAGGGCAAGACGCTCCCGCCCGTCGAGGGGCTGGCTCTGTACCCCCAGGCGCTTAAAGTTGCCGATCACGTCCGCCTCTACACGTTCCAGACGGGGCCGGGCGGCGGCCACATTTTCAGCGGGGATGCAAAAGGTGACGTACTTGGCCCGTTCGATACCGTTGTTGCTTTTGGCAATCTGGTTTTTCAGCATCCCCGTGTATTCCGTGCGGACGCTGTTGAAGCGGTCATCCGCCTCGGAGATATTCACCTTGTAGCGGCTCCCGGAGCGGCTGCGGCGGTTGACAAAGGAAAGCTGGAACGGCAGCGAACTGTCAAAATAATTCAGCCACGAACTCCAGCCGCCGAAAATGGCCGTCTGATCCTCGGCGGACGCAACGGAATAGTTGATGTCCTCATATTCCAGCGTTTTTGTGTAGACACCGCCGGGGAGCTGACAAATGCCGTCTGGCAGCATCCGCACATAGGAAATGGTCTGCTGGGCCGATATGGTCGCCGGACGATTACCGGCCCGCGTCAGGCTTTTTGACTTCTTGGGGCTTTTGCTCAAGTGTGACCTCCTTTCCCGCAAACGGGGCGTAGATATTCTGCGTCTGATAGGGCCTCACACCGGGCCGCAGGAACTTGGCCCGGATGATATTCCGGGCCACCTTTTCAAAGGGCAGGCCATCCCGCTCATACATCGCCATGAAAAAGGCCGGGAGCATGAGCGCGATCATCAGGAACATCGCCCCGGTGCCGCCCAGCGCGTGACGGGTCAGCAGATACACGGGGATACCCACGGCAGCCGCACCGCCGAAGCAAATAAGCTGGCGGCGGGTGAGGTTAAAGGCAATTTTCATCTTGATCTTGGAAAGATCGTTGGGAACATTCACATAGGGCAAGAAACATCCTCCTTTCCGCTATCTTCTGGCCACCGTGACCAGAGGCCCGCTGTCGGCTCCACCTCGTTGCCCCACACATCCCAGCCGGGAGGGGTCTGCCGTGCGAACAGCTCCACGCGGGGCCTGTCGCCCATGAGGGCAACGATCTTGTCACGGGTTTCGTCTGGCTTTTTGCTGTGGGCCTCGATGGGGGAAATGATAAACTGGTGAATGTCGGCGGCCTGCCGCTTTGGGTGTCCCTTGGTCGCCAGCAGGCAGACCTCGGCGTTGGCCCGCGTCCAGAAGCCCAGCCCATAAAACCAGCTATCCGCCTTTTTGTTCTTTTTGAGCCAGACAAAAGCGACGCTTTTATAGGTGAAGTCCCACGCACGGATGAGCCGCAGGGCCTCCGGGAGCTGTGGGAACGTGGCCCACATGAAAAGGGCGCTGTCCTTGGCCGCAAGCTCGGCCACAGGCAGCGCGCACAATTCATCAATGCTCATGGTGGGGTAATGGTTTTCTGCCGCCCCCTGCACTTTCTTTGCAGAGTAGCGCCACGGGGGATCGGCGTAAATAATTTCGTAGGTTCTTATCATCATTCTCCTTTCCCGCCAGATGCCACAGCCTCCTGAGCCCGCCGGATACGCTCCGTGGCGGGGCCGTAAAAGGCCGGGGCGGTTTCAAAGCAGACGAAGCGGCGGCCCGTGTTCAGCGCGGCCACGGCAGTTGTGCCGGAGCCAGCGCAGATGTCCACCACCACCTCGCCGGGGCGTGTGTAGGTGCGGATCAGGTACTCGCACAGGGCCACGGGCTTCTGCGTGGGATGTACGGTAGTTGTCACCGTGGGGAACGCCAGCACGTTCCCCGGAAAGCGCCGCCCATCGGACTCCCCGCTGGTGCGTTCAAACTCCCCGTAGTTGGGGCTGCTCCCGCTGCAACGGTGGATTTTCTTGTACGGCTTGCCCTGTTCAAACTGCGGGAAATAGGCCGGGGACTTCTGGTAGAACACCAGAATATTCTCCGTCTTTTTCAGCGGAGCGCGGCGGGCATTGAGAAAACCCGTGCAGCGGCTTTTGTACCATACCCACTCATAACGGAGCATGGCGAGGTTGGACGCGCCCAGCACCTTGTCATAGGGGCATTGTGCGAAAAACAGCACCGCGCCCTCCGGCTTGACGGCCCATTTCACCGCCTCCCACAGCTCCGGGAGCGGCAGCGGCACATCCCAAAAGTTCCGGGTCGTGCCGTAGGGCGGATCGGTCAGCAACATATCCACGCTATGCTTCGGCAGGGAACGCAGTCCCTCAATGCCGTCAGAGAGGTGCAGGCCCTCCGGGATCGGCCTCTGGCCACCGTGACCAGAAGCGGCGGTATCAGCGATAAGATCACCTTTCCTTTCTCAATGGGCGCTGAAGATGCTTTTGGAGATCGTCCCGGTTTTCATCAGCATGAAGCACAGAAGCACCGTATAGCCGATACAGCCCCAAATCGCGCCGATGGGATCTCCGCTTGTGGCGATCCCCTGAATGAGCACCGCATAGATCGCCACGCAGACGAGGATCAGCATACCCTGAAAGCCCACGGCAAACAGGGAGCGCAGATAATTCTGGCCCATCGTGCCAAGCTCCCGGTTGGAGAGCGTCGCCACGGGGATGGGGGCTAAACTGGTCAGCAGATATATCTCGATCATGCGGCCATAGACGATCACAAAAATAAAAATGTTCAGTGCCAGCATGGTAAACTTAATGAGGAACGATTGCAGGAACAGGCCCAGCAGGGAGCCAAGCTCCATTGTTTCAAGGGTCATTTCCAGATCAGCCAGCATATCCGGCGTGATGTCAGTTGCGCCTGTGACGATGCCCGCCGCGCTTGCGATCACGCTTTGGGACACGTCAAAGACTGCCATGACGATATTGAACGTGTTGGACAGGATCAGGATGGCACAAGTGGTTTTGAATACCCATTTGTAGATATTCGCCACGTCGAACTCGTGCATATTGTTCTTTTCCAGTATCATCTGGATCAGCTCATAGGTGGCAACAAAGGTCAGGATCAATCCGGCAATCGGCAATATCACCGTTTCGGAAAGCTGCCGTATCAGGGAGAACACCCCGGCGTTCCATGCCGCCGGGGTAGTCCCCACCTGTACGGATATTTCCCCGACGCGGGTATTCACCGTGTCAAACAGCCCCTCGAGGTTTCCCATGATGCCCTCGATCAAAAGCCCTTTGAGCCATTCCGTGATCCATTCGGTGAGAATACCCATCGGCAGCTACCCTTAAAACAGGGTAGACAGCAGAGGGATCAGGGTCGTGCCCAGCACGATGATGCCGCCGCCCGCCATGAGCTGTTTTATCCCCAATTAGGTGTAAAACTCTGCTCGATGGCGGGCGGCGGCGT
>OJRV01004493.1_pt1 | contig 10263 bp, 7 predicted proteins | sample 1599241 | NCBI WGS metagenome assembly OJRV01 (sample SAMN04168656, study PRJEB22393) | human gut metagenome | biome: human gut microbiome; feature: stool | host: Homo sapiens | collected 2014-03-17 | reverse complement strand
GCTCGAAGCTCTTCTTCGGGGTCGACGGCATCGATCTTGAACACGGGATCACCACCTCGACGATCGAGGAGGCGAAGCTCACACAGGTGATGATGCGCTCGGCGTCGAAGATCATCATTCTGGCCGACTCGTCGAAGTTCGGGCAGCGCGGTTTCGGCCGTATCTGCTCGCTCGAAGAGGTCGACGTGATCGTGACCGACAGCCGCATTTCGGAGCAGGCGGTCGCCATGGCCGAGGAGGCGGGCGTCGATCTGGTGATCGCATAGGGCGGAGCCGCACTGCGCGGCGGTATGCTTTCGGGTAAATTGGAAACGCCCCTTTGCAATTCTCTGCAAAGGGGCGTTTCCCTTCTCACAGCAGCGGAACCGCTGCGAGACGGTTTATTCCGGGATTCCATAGACGGCCTTGTCGCCCAGCTCCTCGGCGATGCGGAGCAGCTGGTTGTATTTGGCCATGCGGTCGGTGCGCGACATCGAACCGGTCTTGATCTGGCCGGCGTTGGTCGCTACGGCCAGATCGGCGATCGTCGTGTCCTCGGTCTCGCCCGAGCGGTGCGAGATGACGGCCGTGTAGCCGGCGCGCTGTGCCATGGCGATGGCGTCGAGCGTCTCGGTGAGCGTGCCGATCTGGTTGACCTTCACCAGAATCGAGTTGGCGCAGCGGCGCTCGATGCCCTTGCGCAGGAATTCGACGTTGGTGACGAACAGGTCGTCGCCCACCAGCTGGCAGCGGGCGCCCAGACGTGCGGTGAGCATCTCCCAGCCCTCCCAGTCGTTTTCGGCCATCCCGTCCTCGATCGAATCGATCGGGTACTTCTCCACCAGTGCGGCGAGATACTCGACCTGCTCGGCGGCGTTGCGGCGGGCGCCCTTTTCGCCTTCGAACGTCGTGTAGTCGTAGAGACCGTCGCGGTAGAACTCCGACGAGGCGCAGTCCATGGCAATCGAGACGTCGCCCTGCTCGTCGCAGCGGCCGGCGCGGTAGCCGGCGGCGCGGATCGCCTCGATGATCGTTTCGATGGCGTCTTCCGTACCGTTGAGCGCAGGCGCGAATCCGCCCTCGTCGCCCACGGCCGTCGAGAGGCCGCGTTTGTGAAGCACCTTTTTCAGGGCGTGGAACACCTCGGCACCCATGCGCACCGCTTCGGGGAAGGTGCGGGCGCCGATCGGCCGGATCATGAACTCCTGGAAAGCGATCGGTGCGTCGGAGTGCGAACCGCCGTTGATGATGTTCATCATCGGCACGGGCAGCACATGTGCGTTCACGCCGCCGACGTAGCGGTAGAGCGGCACGCCGAGGTAGTTGGCCGCGGCATGTGCCGCAGCGAGCGATACGCCCAGCAGGGCGTTGGCGCCGAGATTCGATTTGGTCGGGGTGTGGTCGGCGGCCAGCAGGGCACGGTCGATGCCGGTCTGGTCGAGCACGCTCATTCCCGTGAGCAGGGGAGCCAGCGTCCGGTTGACGTTCTCCACGGCCTTCTGAACCCCTTTGCCGCCGTAGCGGCGGGGATCGCCGTCGCGCAGTTCGAGCGCTTCGTGTTCGCCGGTCGAGGCGCCGCTGGGTACGGCCGCACGGCCGTGGGCGCCCGATGCCGTCGTGATTTCGACCTCGACGGTCGGGTTGCCCCGCGAGTCGAGAATCTCTCGTGCATGTACATCTACAATTTGCATAGTCGTATTATTTTTTGCGTTTGTTTTATTTATTAATTATCAATTCGATAACGGAATCGTCCGCCGGTTTATTGTGCGGCAGGGAGACCTTTTCGCGCTTTTCGTGCGGCGACAGAGCGCCGGGCGGTGCGCTCTGCATCGTCGTGTGCAATGCGTGTGCCGAATCGGGGCCGCGGGGCGGGAATTCAGCCGGCGAACGGCGCGTCGTTGACGAGCAGCGACGAATCGCCGTAGCTCAGGAACCGGAAATCGTTCCGGAGGGCATAGTCATAAATTCTGTGCCAATCTTCGCCGACGTAGGCCGAAACCAGCAGCAGCAGCGTCGATTTGGGCTGGTGGAAATTGGTGACGATATTGTGCACGATGCGGAACTCGTAGTCCAGCGGCGTGATCATAATCTGCGTCGAGGCTTTCAGCCGGTCCAGCCCCTCGCGCTCCATATACCCCGACAACTCCTGCAACGCCTCGCGGCCCGAAAACTCCGCGGGAATGTCGTACAGCTCCCACTGCCCCACGACCCGCCCGGCATCGGGCGTCCCGGCCGTGCGGATGCGCCACGCAAGGGCCGCAAGCGATTCCAGAGTACGCACCGAGGTGGTTCCCACGGCGGTGATATGCCCCCACTTCTCCAGCAGGCGGACCACCGTCGCACGGCGCACCTCGAAATGCTCGGTGTGCATCGGATGCCGCGCGGCGTCCTCGTCCTTGACGGGCAGGAACGTGCCCGCCCCGACATGGAGCGTCACCTCCTCGAAGGCGAATCCGCGCACCTTCATCTCCCCGATCAGCTCGGGCGTGAAATGCAGCCCGGCGGTCGGTGCGGCCACCGAACCTTCGAACTTCGAATAGACCGTCTGGTAGCGCGTGTTGTCGATCTCCTCGCTCTCGCGGTTCAGGTAGGGCGGAATCGGAATCCGCCCGAGGTATTCGAGCAGCTGCCCGAAGGTCATCGGGGCCGTCCACTCGAAACGCACGACGCACTCGCGGCCGTGGTCCTCGACGATCCATGCACGAAGGTGCTCGGCGCAGCCCCCGCGTTCGAAATTGATCTCCACGTACCCCTCTTTCCACTTCTTGCGGTTGCCCACGATGCACGACCATGTGCAGCCGCCCGTGACGGCGAACGCCCGCTCGTAGTCGGCCGGGTCGTGCGGCTCGAGACAGAAGACCTCGATGCGCGCCCCGGAGAGCTTGTGCATGACGATCCGCGCCCGGATCACCTTCGTGTTGTTGAAAACCAGCAGCTCCCCGGCCGGCAGCACGTCGCCGATGTCGGCGAAACGCTTTTCCGCGATTTCTCCGCCGCGCCAGACGAGCAGCTTCGAGGCGCTGCGCTCGGCGAGCGGGAATTTGGCGATCCGCTCGTCCGGAAGGTCGTAATCGAAGCGGCTGATGTCGATATGTCGTTCCATATTTTGCCCGAAATTATGCGGCAAAGTTACTATTTTTTGTAACTTTGCGGCGCTGCAAGGCAATAGAAAAAGGAAAAACCCATGAAAACCGACTTTCTGGTTATCGGTTCCGGCGCCGCGGGCCTTTCGTTCGCGCTGAAAGCCGCAGCCCACGGACACGTTACGATCGTCACCAAGGGCGCGATCGAAGAGTGCAACACCAATTATGCACAAGGCGGCATCTGCTCGGTAACGTACGCTCCCGACACATTTGAGAAACACATCCGCGACACGCTGGTCTGCGGCGCAGGCAAATGCGACGAGAAGGCCGTGGAACTGGTCGTGCGGCGGGCCCCGGAACTGATCGCCGACCTCATAGCCTGGGGCACGCGTTTCGACAAGACCCCCGACGGGCGTTTCGAGCTCAACCGCGAAGGCGGACACTCGGAGCACCGCATCCTCCACCACGAGGACCTCACGGGAGCCGAGATCGAACGGGCGCTCGTGCAGTCGGTGAGGGAGCATCCGAACATCACGGTTCTCGAACGCCACTTCGCCATCGACCTGCTGACGCAGCACCATCTGGGCGAATTCGTCACGCGCCACACGCGCGGACTGGCCTCGTTCGGGGCCTACGTCCTGAATCTCGACACCAACGAGATCGAGACCATGCTTTCGAAATTCACCGTCGTGGCCACGGGCGGCTGCGGCAACGTCTACTCCACGACCTCGAACCCCGTGGTCGCCACGGGCGACGGCATCGCCATGTGCCACCGCGCCAAGGCGATGACCGAGAACATGGAGTTCATCCAGTTCCACCCCACGACGCTCTACAACCCCGGCGAGAAGCCCAACTTCCTGATCACCGAAGCCATGCGCGGCTTCGGGGCCATCCTGCGGCTGCCCGACGGCAAGGAGTTCATGGACAAATACCACCCGATGAAATCCCTCGCGCCGCGCGACGTGGTGGCCCGCGCCATCTACCGCGAGATGACCAAACGGGGTTCCGACTTCGTCTACCTCGACGTGACGCACAAGGACCCCGAGGCCGTGAAGAGCCATTTCCCGAACATCTATGAAAAATGCCGCTCGATCGGCATCGACATCACCAAAGACTGGATTCCCGTGACCCCTGCGGCGCACTACTGCTGCGGCGGCGTGAAGGTCGACACCAACGGCGAAACCTCCGTGAAACGGCTCTACGCGCTGGGCGAGACCTCGTGCACGGGGCTGCACGGCGCCAACCGTCTGGCCTCGAACTCGCTGATCGAAGCGGTGGTCTACGCCGACCAGGCCGCGCGCCACACGGCGTCGCTGCTGGAGAAAGTCGATTTTCAGGAGGGCATTCCCGACTGGGATTTCGAAGGCACGCAGCACACCGAGGAGATGCTGATGATCATCCAGTCGAAGCGCGAGATGCAGACGATCATGTCCAACTACGTGGGCATCGTGCGGTCGAACCTCTCGCTCAAGCGCGCCATGCACCGGCTGGAAATCCTCTGGCAGGAGACCGAGGAACTTTACAACAAGACCAAGCCCAACCGCGAACTGTGCGAGCTGCGGAACATGATCGCCATCGCCTACCTGGTCATCAAGCAGGGCCGCGAGATCAAGGAGTCCGTAGGCTGCCACTACAACGCCGATTACCCGAAAGAATAACGCATGACACAACAGGAAGAGATAACCCGGCGGCGGACCTTCGCCGTCATCGCCCACCCCGACGCGGGCAAAACCACCCTTACGGAAAAACTGCTGCTGTTCGGCGGCGCCATCCACGTGGCCGGAGCCGTCAAGAGCAACAAGATCAAGAAGGGCGCCACGTCCGACTTCATGGAGATCGAACGCCAGCGAGGCATCTCGGTGGCCACGGCCGTGATGGGATTCGAATACCGGGGCTGCAAGATCAACATCCTCGACACCCCGGGCCACGAGGATTTCGCCGAGGACACCTACCGCACGCTGACGGCCGTCGACTCGGTGATCATCGTCATCGACGGCGCCAAGGGCGTCGAGGCCCAGACCCGCAAGCTGATGGAGGTCTGCCGCATGCGCCAAACCCCCGTGATCGTCTTCATCAACAAGCTCGACCGCCCGTCGAAAGAGCCGTTCGACCTGCTGGACGAGGTGGAGAAGGAACTGCATATCCGCGTGCGGCCGCTGGCCTTCCCGATCTCGAACGGACCCACGTTCAAGGGCGTCTACAACCTTTACGAGAAGAACCTCTCGCTCTTCACGTCGGACGAAAAGCTCACGGCCGACGCTTCGACGGCCGAAATCTCGGACCTCGCCTCGCAGGAACTCGAAGGCTACATCGGCGAGAAGTTCGCCGCCCAGCTGCGTTCCGACGTGGAACTGGTCGAGGGCGTCTACGACCAGTTCGACCGCGACGCCTACCTGCGGGGCGAACTGGCCCCGGTGTTCTTCGGCTCGGCGGTGAACAATTTCGGCGTGCGCGAACTGCTCGAATGCTTCGTGCGCATCGCCCCCTCGCCGCGCCCGGCGCCGACCGAAACCCGGCAGGTGGAGCCTGCGGAGCCGAAAATGACCGGCTTCGTCTTCAAGATCCACGCCAACATGGACCCCAACCACCGTGACCGTATCGCCTTCGTGAAAGTGTGTTCCGGCGTGTTCCGGCGTAACACCAACTACCTGCACGTCGGTCTGGGCAAGAACCTCAAGTTCTCCACCCCCACGGCGTTCATGGCGTCCAAGAAATCCATCATCGACGAGGCGTACCCCGGTGACATCGTGGGTCTTCACGACACGGGTAACTTCAAGATCGGTGACACGCTGACGGAAGGCGAGAAACTTCATTTCAAGGGTATTCCCAGTTTCTCCCCGGAACTCTTCAAGTACATCGAGAACGCCGACCCCATGAAATCCAAGCAACTGGCCAAGGGTATCGACCAACTCATGGACGAGGGTGTAGCCCAATTGTTCACGAACCAGTTCAACAATCGCAAGATTATCGGAACCGTAGGTGCGCTCCAGTTCGAGGTTATCGAGTACCGTTTGCTGCACGAGTACAGCGCCGCCTGTCGCTGGGAAAATATCAATCTTTACAAGGCTTGCTGGATCGAGGCTCTCGACCCGAAGGAATTGGAAGATTTCCGTCTTCACAAGGCACAGTACATGGCCAAGGACAAGTGGGGTCGTGACGTATTTCTCGCCGAATCACAGTACATGCTGCAAATGGCGCAAGTGAATTACAAGAAACTGGTGTTCCACTTTACCTCGGAATTTTAGGGTTTATAAGGTTTATAAACTAGGAAAACATTCAAGGCGCGATCTCACCCTAGAATCTCGTCAACGTCGCGGGCGACACGGAGATAGACGGAAGTGGAAAACTCGTCCTGCCCGGAACCCGCCACGTAGGGATAAAGGTGGACGATCTCGTCTGGGGAGAGAGGCTTGCCGGTTGCCGTCACGGGATCGGGCAGCGTGAACGTGGCTACCCGTCCGGCACGGGTGACGTTGGGCAAGTGAAGCACGCGGGGCGCGTCGGGCAAGGAATCGTAGAAGTAGCCGATGACAAGCGTATCCTTGTCCCTCGTCTCGTTGGGGACGCCGTGGGGTCGCCACTCGATGGTGATCTCCCAGCCGCGACGGGTGACGCGGGTGAAGAGCGGCACGGCGAGCCACCCGACGCTGAATATAAAGGCGCGGAAGTTCGCCACGCCGTTCTCGTCGCACGCGGTGCCGTTGACCTTGTGGCAGAGATTCGCGGGAGTCATGTTCGTTGCCTTCGCGAGGGACACCCACGCGTTGAGGTCCCGCAGCTTTCGCGTGAGGATTTTCACGAGCCGCGACACGAGGGCGAACACGCTGGCCCGCTGGCGCTGGTTCAAGGTACGGGCGGCGCAGCGGCGGTCATGTTCCTCCCTCGACCCGGGGGGGCGTTTGCTACTGCAATGGCATACTTTACCTTTCCGGTAGTACGTGGTCACCCCGTCGCAACGGGTGGTTTCCGGTCGCTTGCCGGCCGGCCGCGTGATTTTTTTCTTCTTTTTCATAACACCTCCTTGTTAAACGTTCCTGTAATCCTCCAACAATGCTTAAAGGCACCTTAACAACAAATATACTAAATTTTCGTTAAATTACCAAATCATGCATGGTAAGTGTTCGCTTCTGCATCGAATACTTGTCGAACACTTATCGAACACTTGTCGAACACTTACCGAATGACTACCGAAGGTGACGTTAACCTATAGTGAAGATAACCAGTATCTTACACGAGAACTGGCAGGAATCCCATTATTTCTTACTTTTGTCAAGAAAAAAGGCTCTATTTATACCCCCGCGCGTTCCTTGCTTTCCCACCTTCATGCCCTGACACGAAACGAGCCTGCACGAGCTATTGTTACCGATAAATTTAATACCTTTACGCTGGAGCAAGAATTGAATATGGACGAAACATTACGGGAATTTTTCAACGACGTGTACGAGATCACCCGGCAGATCCCGCAGGGAAAAGTACTCACCTACGGCAGGATCGCCGCGCTGGCGGGACGACCGCAACACGCCCGGTGGGTAGGCCGGGCAATGGCACAATCCCCGGACGACAAGACGCTCCCCTGCCACCGTGTCGTGAACAGTGCCGGACAGACCGCACCGGGATGGACCGAACAACGGACGCTACTCGAAAACGAAGGGGTCACCTTCCGTCCCAACGGCCACGTGGACATGAAAAAACATTTGTGGGAAATCCTATCAGCCGATGAAGTCACAAGTTAAGGGGTAGCATCTCCTGTAACTTTTTAATACTTGTCGTTGCAGGTATTAAAATTTATCCGTAGCTTTGCCATGAGATATTCTGAAGGGGTGCCTAAGAAGCGAGGGATTTTCCCGACACTTCTACCTGCCGCGAGAAGGCAGGGTAATACAACGGGCTGAGATTATACCCATGAACCTGATCCGGGTAATGCCGGCGGAGGGAAAGAGTTATAATACAAGCTGGATTTCATTGTAGACTTCCCGGAGGATTGAAAAAAGTTTAGAATTTAGAGTTTAAAATTTAGAGTGGACTACCCCCTCTGGCTCCCCCTTGCACAGGGGGAGAAACGGACGCGAGAAACGCCACAATGTTACAATGTAGCGAGTTCTCCCCCTGTGTAAGTGGGAGCTAGAGGGGGTAGTTAGAAGTTAAAAATTTATATACAATGCAAGTATTTATAAACGACAAATCCTTCGAATGCGCCCCCGGCACGACACTCCCCGAAGTACTGGAAGCCAACGCCATCCCGACGGGCAACATTGCCATCGCCGTGGATTTCAACGTCATTCCCCGTCCCGACTGGGGTAAAACCGTGCTTCAAGATGGTAGCAAAATTATCATCATCAAGGCAGTACAGGGAGGATGAATCAATTGAAAATGGAAAATTGAAAATGGAAAATGAAATTCCCCGTTTTCAAGCACGTCCACTGTAATTTTCAATTGTCAATTGTCAATTTTCAATTAAATAAGATATGAGCCAAGAATTTACCATTTCAAGCGGCCCGCTACCCGGGTCGGAAAAGATTTACGTGAAGGGCGAGATGTTTGACATCGAGGTGCCGATGCGCCGGATTAACCTCACGCCCACGGTTGACACGGACGGGACGAAGATCGAGAATGAGCCTGTCGTGGTTTACGATACATCGGGACCTTACACGGACCCGAACTACACGGTGGACTTGCACAAGGGACTGCCCAAGATCCGGGAACAATGGATTGCCGACCGGAATGACACCGTGAAACTGGAAGGACTGAGTTCCGAGTACGGCCGGGCACGCCAAAATGATCGCTCGCTCGATGCCTTGCGCTTCGAACACGTGAACACCACGCCGAGAGTGGCGAAACCGGGACACCGCGTGTCGCAGATGTACTACGCCCGTCAGGGAATCATCACCCCGGAAATGGAATACATCGCCATCCGCGAGAACCAGATGGTCGACAAGATCCGGGAGGCCTACAAGAAAGAGAAAGGCGAGCCGCTGGGCGCGAACTTCCCGGAATACATCACCCCGGAATTCGTGCGTCAGGAAGTGGCCGCCGGGCGGGCCATCATCCCCGCGAATATCAACCACCCGGAGAGCGAGCCGATGATCATCGGGCGCAACTTGCTCGTGAAGATCAACGCCAACATCGGGAATTCCCCCATCACCTCGTCTATTTCCGAGGAAGTGGAAAAAGCCGTGTGGGCCTTCCGCTGGGGAGCCGACACGATCATGGACCTGTCGACCGGGAAAAACATACACGAGACACGCGAATGGATCATCCGTAACTCGCCCGTACCCGTGGGAACCGTGCCATTGTACCAAGCACTGGAAAAGGTGCGGGGCAAGGTGGAAGACCTCACGTGGGAGATTTACCGCGACACGCTCATCGAGCAAGCCGAGCAAGGCGTGGACTACTTCACGATCCATGCCGGGTTGCGCTGGCACCACGTGCCGCTGACGCTGAAACGCCTCACGGGAATCGTGTCCCGCGGGGGAGCCATCATGGCACACTGGTGTACGACCCACAAGCGGGAAAGTTTCTTGTACGAGCATTTCGAGGACATCTGCGAGATTCTCGCCAAATACGACGTTGGGGTATCCATCGGTGACGGGTTGCGTCCCGGTTGTATTGCCGACTCGAATGACGAGGCACAGCTTGCCGAGTTAAAAACGCTGGGAGAACTGGCTCGGGTGGCTTCCAAGCATGACGTGCAAGTGATCATCGAGGGACCGGGACACGTGCCGATGCAGAAAATCCGGGAAAATATGCGACTGGAACAAGAATGGTGCGACGAGGCCCCGTTCTACACCCTCGGACCGCTCGTGACGGACATCGCCCCCGGCTACGACCACATCACCTCCGCCATCGGTGGTGCCATGATCGGCTGGTTCGGGACATCCATGCTCTGCTACGTGACCCAGAAGGAACACCTCGGGCTGCCGAACCGGGACGACGTGAAAGAAGGCGTGATTACCTTCAAACTCGCCGCCCATGCCGCCGACCTTGCCAAGGGACACCCCGCCGCTTACTACCGGGATTATGCCATGAGCAAGGCACGCTTCGAGTTCCGATGGAAAGACCAGTTCCATCTCGCGCTGGATTCTGAAAAAGCCTTGCGTTTCCACGACGAGACGTTACCCGCCGAGGGACACAAAGAGGCTCATTTCTGCTCCATGTGCGGGGAACATTTCTGCTCCATGCGTGCCAGCGAGAAGTTGAGGAA
>OJRV01004492.1_pt1 | contig 10266 bp, 9 predicted proteins | sample 1599241 | NCBI WGS metagenome assembly OJRV01 (sample SAMN04168656, study PRJEB22393) | human gut metagenome | biome: human gut microbiome; feature: stool | host: Homo sapiens | collected 2014-03-17 | reverse complement strand
CGCACTAAAATGACTTTGGAATTTTGAAATTTGCTGTCTCTTAGAATCTCTCAAAGACTCTCACGATATTTTAAGGCAAAGAAAAATGCCAGAATACCGCCGTAAAAAGCAGTATTCGGGCATAAAAAAGCCTCGGAACACGAATGTTCCGAGGTGATGGCAGATTATATCAACCATTTACAAAATCACAGATTTTGAATGGGTCCCGATAACCTTGTTACTCGCTTCGCTCGTAATAAGTATTCTCCGAATAAAACAGGATTTACATCAGTTTTGTCATACTCTTTAATGTAAAAGCAAGAGTAGAAGCATTGTGCAAAAAAGCCGAGGTTGTCGGAGGAATTACTCCAACAACGCCAAGCACAATTAATGCAGTGTTAAACGATATAATAAAACGGTAATTCGACCTGATTCTTGCCATCAAAAGATTGCTTATTTCTTTAAGCGTTACAAGAGAATTCAAATCATCACTTGAAACGGTTATATCCGCAATTTCTCTTGCTATTGCAGCACCTGAACTTATTGCTATTCCTACATCTGCTTTACTCAATGCCGGTGAATCATTTATGCCGTCGCCCACCATAATAACAGAATTGCCGTCAGTTTGCATTTTTTCAATAAACATAGCTTTGTCCTCGGGCATAACTTCTGCATGGTATTCATCAATTCCCAATTTTTCTGCAACAGCCTTTGCTGTGCGTTCACTGTCACCGGTCATCATAACAATTTTGTCTATGCCGTTTGCCCTCAAATCGTCAAGCGTTTGCTTAACATTGTCTTTTATAGGGTCCTCAATGCAAATTACGGCAACAAGTGTGCGGTTGATTGCCATATAGAGTTGTGAATATTCGTTTGGTATTTTATTGAATTTGTCTTGTTCATCTTGCGGCACGGTGCAGTTTTCGTCCTCAAAGACAAAATGATAACTGCCTATAACAACCTTTTCGTCGCCGACAAGGCTCGAAATTCCATGAGCTACAATATATTCAACCTTTGAATGCTGTTCGGCGTGGTCAAGACCTCTCGCCTTAGCTTCGTTAACAACGGCATTTGCAACCGAGTGTGGGAAGTGTTCCTCAAGGCAAGCGGCAAGTCTGAGCATTTCAGCCTTGTCGTTGTTGCCGAATGTGATGATGTCTGCAACTTTCGGCTGTGCGTTTGTCAGCGTTCCGGTTTTGTCAAAGACAACAACATTTGCCTTTGAGAGCGCTTCAAGGTATTTTCCGCCTTTAACGGTTGCGTTATAATTACTGCATTCGTTGATAGCAGACAAAACTGCAACGGGCATTGTAAGTTTTAATGCACAGGAATAATCCACCATAAGAATAGACAACGCCTTTGTTACATTTCGTGTAATTGCATATGTAAATATCGTGCCGAACAAACTAAGCGGAACAAGCCTGTCCGCAAGGTTTGATGCTTTGCTTTCAAGTGATGATTTTAGTTTTTCCGAATCTTCAATCATTTTTACAATTCTGTCGTATTTGCCCTGACCATTAATCTGCGTAACTTTTATAATACACTCGCCACTTTCAACAACCGTGCCGGCATACACATGAGAACCCACCGTTTTGTTCACGGCAACACTTTCGCCCGTAATAGCTGATTGGTTAACCGTTACACCGCCGTCTATAACCTCACCGTCAAGCGGTATCATATTGCTTGTGCGCAGAACAATTTTGTCGCCTACATTAACCTTGTTTGTAGGAACTAAAACCTCTTCATCATTTTTATTCTTTAACCACACTTTTTCAATTCCGAGCGACATTGTATTTGCAAGGTCACTGACAGATTTTTTGTGGGTCCACTCTTCAAGAATTTCACCGATTTTGAGTAAAAACATAACGCTTGAAGCCGTTTCGAAATCACCTCTTATAAGCGAAACCGTAATTGCCACAGCATCAAGAACCGAAACGTTCAGCTGTCCTTTGGCAAGCGACTTCAATGCCTTTAATATATATTTTATAGATTTAATATAAGCAAGTGCAATTCTTAAAGGTAAAGGATAAAATATTTTTCTGAAATAGCGCAAAGCAATTGTCATAATAAGCTTTTCTTCATATTCACGCTGAACAAGCCTTGCTGTGCCGACAATCTCAATGTTTTTCACTTCATCATTTTCAAAGCTGAAGTGAGCAAGAATTTCAATCAGTTCGTTCCTGTCAAAAGAATAATAAATAATCAAGTCGCCGGTTCTTTCATAAACTGTAACATCATCAATTCCGCTGATTGATTTCAAGTATGCATCTGCCTTATCCGCTTCTTCAATTGTCATATTTTCTTTGCAAAAATGCACTCTCATTCTGTTTTTTGTTTCGTGCAAGATTTGACATTTCATAATATTTACCTCGAATTGCTAAAAGGCTGCCAATTTGACAGCCTTTTGATAATTTATGCGTTTGCAACAGCTGCGTTTTCAATAACGCTCTGTTCTGCTTTTTCCTGTGCTTCGGCTGCTTTTTTCTCGTTAATTTCTTTAGCCTCTGCCAAAATATCGTTTGCGTTTTCTTTAACCTCTGTTACCGCTTTCATCACAGAGTCTTTAACTCTCAAACCAAAAGCCGCAGTGTGAGCATATGCTTTTTTTGCATCCTTGCTTCCCAAAGCCTTAACTCCTGCCGTACCAAACAGCACACCGCCTGCAAATGCTGCTAATTCACTAATCATAATAAAATCTCCTTTCAATTTCGTTTTAGGTTTATTATATTTACAAGATTAGCATTAACTAACCCAATTCTTAATTTTTATTATATTCAAAAAATTATTGATGTCAACAATTTTTGATGCTGTTTGGCAAAAATTCACAAAATATATTATATTGCTTGAAAAATCAAGCAATAACGCTTGACAGAGTAATATAACAGTGTTATACTAAATGCAATATAACAGTGTTATATGAGGTGGAATAATGTCTAATGAGGAATCAACAACTCTAAAAAAAATATTATCTGCAGGCAAAGCAGAGTTTTTGGAAAAAGACTTTAACTCGGCTTCGCTTCGTAATATTGTAAAAACCGCAGGTGTAACAACAGGAGCATTTTATGGTTATTTTTCCGGCAAGGAAGCACTTTTAATTTTTAGATACGAGTTAGCTATGGCTAACTAAATACTTATATAGGAGGAATTAAATTGAAAGAAAAAAGGGAGTCAAACTTTTCAAGACTGATGGACTATGCCGAAAATTATAGGTATTTCACTTATATATCTTTGGTGCTCAGTGCAGTCAGCAGTGCGCTTGCACTTCTTCCGTTTTATTATATATGGAAGATAATTAAAGAAGTACTTGATGTTATGCCAAATTTTGAAAATGCAACGGGCATAGTGAAAAACGGCGTAACAGCAGTAGTTTTTGCCGCACTTTCAATGCTGATTTATATTGTCGCATTGATGTGTTCACACACAAGTGCTTTCAGGGTTCAGGCAAATATGCGCAAGCAGATGCTGCACAAAATAGTAAAATTACCGCCGGGAGAAATTGAAAAATTCGGAAGCGGAAAACTACGCAAAATTGTAAACGATTGCTCGGCTGCAACCGAAACATATCTTGCCCATCAGCTTCCGGATATGGTTGGTTCGGTTGTAACGCCTATTGGATTACTTATATTCCTGATTGCGTTTGATTGGCGATTCGGTTTAGTTTCGCTTATTCCGATTGTCTTGTCATTTGTCGTTATGATGGCATTTATGACAGGCAAAACGCTTCAGCAGAAAATGGCAGAATATCAAAATGCGCTTGATGATATGTCAAACGAAGCCGTTGAATATGTCAGAGGTATTCCTGTAGTAAAGGCATTCGGTCAAAGTGTGTTCAGCTTCAAAAAATTCAAAAAAGCTATTGATTCATACAGTGATTGGGCTATAGATTACACAAAAAGTCTTCGTATTCCTATGGCTTGCTTTACAACTTTGATTAACGGAATTTTTGCGTTTATCATTTTCGGCGGATTGATTTTTACAAAAGACGGAGTGACAAACGATTTGATTTTGAACATTTTGTTTTATGTAATCATCACACCGATTTTAACCGTTACAATGACAAAAGTAATGTTCCAAAGTGAAAATAAAATGCTTGTTGAAGATTCGTTTAAACGCATCGACAGCGTAATGAATATCGAACCTTTGAAATCAACGAAATGTCAAAAGCCGAAAGATTCGTCTGTTCAGCTTAAAAATGTAAGTTACAGCTATGACGGAGAAATTAAGGCAATTGACGATGTTTCGATTGATATTAAATCAGGTCAGACAGTTGCATTTGTCGGTCCGTCAGGCGGTGGCAAAACAACGCTCGCAAACCTTATTACAAGATTTTTTGACGCAGACAGCGGTGAAGTTCTTGTAGGCGGAGTTAATGTTAAAAACATCGCAAAAGAGGATTTGACAAACGCCGTATCATATGTGTTCCAGGACAGTAAGCTAATCACAGGCAGTATATTTGACAATATTCGCCTTGCAAAGCCGGATGCGGATTTGGATGAGGTTATGTCGGCAATTGAAAAAGCACAATGTAAGGATATTATCGAGAAGTTTGAAAGCGGAGTTAATACCGTTATCGGTTCAAACGGTGTTTACCTTTCAGGCGGTGAGGCACAGAGAATAGCCATTGCGAGGGCAATTCTTAAAAATGCACCGATTGTTATTCTTGACGAAGCGACCGCTTTTGCCGACCCTGACAACGAGGTTAAAATTCAAAAGGCTCTCAATGAACTTTCAAAAAGCAAAACCGTTATTATGATTGCTCATCGACTTTCAACAGTTAAAAATGCGGATTGCATTTTTGTTTTGCAAAACGGCAAACTCATCGAACAGGGTAAAACAGAAGAACTTTGCAGTCAAAACGGCGTGTTTGCCTCAATGCTTAAAAATTATCTCACCTCCGTAAAATGGAAGGTTGGAAAGGAGGAATTGAAATGATTGAAAAATTGATGCACAAATACGCACTTTCAAGACAGGGTGCAAAAGATTTAATAAAGGGTGTTGTTGCTTGCACCTTACAAAACATTTCATTTATGTTTCCTGTAACCTTGTTATATTTATTTGTTAAGGCATTATTGAACGGAAATGTAAGAAACAATACGACTTTCTTTGTCGGCGGAGCGATTATATGTTTGCTTGTCATTTTTTGTATAACGCTTTGGCAATATAATTCAACATTTCTTGCAACTTATGTTGAAACAGGAACAAGAAGGCTCACTCTTGCCGAAAAGCTACGCAAAATTCCGCTTTCCTTTTTCGCAAAAAAAGACTTGGCGGATTTGACAAGTACGATTATGGCGGACTGTACTTATCTTGAAACAGCCTTTTCTCATTTTATTCCGCCGTTTGTCGGTTCAATGATTTCTACGGTAATAGTGGCGATCAGTCTTTTCTTCTTCAATGCCGAAATGGCGATTGCCTCTTTGTGGGTGCTTCCAGTTGCGTTTATCATAGTCGGTTCATCGGCTAAGGTTCAGGAAAAGCTCGGTCAAAAATCGATGAAGGCAAAAATAGACTGTGCAAACGGTATTCAAGAATGCATAGACACCGTTGCAGATTTAAAATCAAACAACGCCGAGGATAGATACCTTGCAACACTTTACAAAAAGATTGAAAAGGTAGAAAGCAGAGCACTTAAAAGTGAATTCGGTACAGCGATTTTTGTGTCAAGTGCTCAGATGGTACTCAAGCTCGGTATTGCAACAACCGCACTCGTTGGCTCGTTGTTACTCGTAAAAGGTGAGCTTGATGTACTTACATTCTTTGTATTTTTGCTTCTTGTTTCCCGTCTTTATGACCCTATGCAAGCCGCACTAATAAATCTTGCCGCAATCATCAGCACAAAGACAAATGTTGCCAGAATGAATGAAATTTTGGACCATGAGGTTCAATCGGGCGATACAAAAATCAACAACAACGGATACGATGTTGTATTCAACAATGTAAGTTTTGCGTACAAAGACGATAACAAGGTGCTCAATAATGTAAGTTTTGCCGCAAGGCAGGGTGAAATCACCGCTTTGGTTGGTCCGTCAGGCGGCGGCAAAACCACGGTTTCAAGGCTTGCTGCAAGATTTTGGGACGCTTCAAGCGGAACAATTACAGTTGGCGGTATGGATATTTCGCAAATTGAACCCGAAACCCTGTTAAAACTTTATTCAATTGTATTTCAGGATGTTACATTGTTTAATACCTCAATTATGGAGAATATCCGTCTCGGCAAAAAGGATGCGACTGATGAAGAAGTACTTTATGCAGCAAGACTTGCCAACTGCGATGAATTTGCAAATAAGATGCCCAACGGTTACCATACCGAAATCGGTGAAAACGGCTGTAACCTTTCGGGCGGTGAAAGACAGCGTATTTCTATTGCACGTGCATTTTTGAAAAATGCGCCTATCATTCTCCTTGACGAAGCAACCGCTTCTCTTGATGTAGAAAATGAAACACTTATCCAAACAGCATTGTCACGGCTTATCAAAAACAAAACCGTTCTTGTCATAGCACACAGAATGAGAACGATTGAAAATGCTGATAAAATTATCGTGCTTTCAAACGGTACTGTTACAGAAACCGGCAATCCAAACGAACTTATGAATAAAAACGGACTGTTCAGACATATGGTTGAACTTCAAACCGCCTCACAAAATTGGACTATATAAACTGAAATATCCACCCGCATAGCGGGTGGATATTTCAGCGTGTAAAATGTGTTATAACCGCTTTTTCTTATAGCCGCAATCGCAATACGGCCCGCCGGAGGCGAGCGTATACTGCCGCACGAAGTCGGTCACGCCGCCTGCTTCGCTCATGGTGTAATCCAGATGGCACAGCGCCGGAGTGAGTTCATAAAGCCCCAGATCTTGCATCAGTACACAGATACCGCATTTTGTAAAGCGGCCTTCGTATCCGCTACCGTCGGGATATTCGTAAAACTCCATGTTCCACGAATATGGGTTGCGGTCGGCGGCCTTCAGCGCGGCGGTGGCCTTCATGCCGGCAATGTCCTTTTCGTTAAATTTACTCTTTCCGCTCATTCGGCAGAACCACTTCATCGGCTTTGTCATCATGGCCTTTGCATAATACTCTGTCAGTCGCTCCACATCCGGGCGCTCAGGCATGGAGAGAATGAATGCGCCGATCATTGCGCAGTTGACGATGTTCATCTTGAAGCGATCCTCTTTTTCAAATTCCGGCAGGTCTGAGATAATTGCTTTGTATTTTGGCTTTGCTTTTTTCGCGATTGCTTTCGCTGTATCGGTATCATATCCGAACACCGCCGTCAGCTGCTTTTGGAATGAGCCTGCAAACAGTGCCCACATCCCCATGGGCATACCCATGTATTTCATTTTCTGCCTCCGAATCCGACCTTCACGATCTGCATTTTCATCATGCCGTCGCCGACCTTGGCGAGAAAACGGAAAAAGCCGCTGACGGATGGGTCACGCAGATCGTTGTAGCCCAGCATATAGCCGCGGCTTGTGACCTGCAAGCGGCTGTCCCACGGAGAAAGCTCGCTTTTCGCGTCCGAAACAGCAAAATATGCGCCCACATCCTTGATCTTCGCACTCTTGAGCCATGTTTTTGCAATCATCTTCACCGCCGTTCGGTTTGCCGCGTCAAACACCAGCACACCGCCGGGGAAAGCGTCTGCCATACCCTGCACAAAAGCTTTGACCTGCTCGGTCAGAAAATAATAGAACACGCTGGAGGCAAAGAACGCCGCACCGCCCGATGCATCGATTTTTGCAAACCACTCAGTATTATTCAAATCGCATGGGATACTTTCCTCACGCTCCCCGGCGGACAAAAGCTCGTTGCGCACGGCGATGACATCGGAAAAGTCCAGATTGTAGATTTTGCAGCTGCCGTTGTCGCAACTTCTGCCGGTGTTGTCCAGCCCGCAACCGAGATTGACCAGCGCTGCATTAGGATGGGTTTTCAAATAATCCTTTATTTCCCATTCCAGGTCGTTCTGCCGCATGGCAACCTCCAGCGAGCCGAAGCGCTGCATGAGGCCGTGGGAGTTTTTCTCCGCCTCTGAAAAATCGTAGTCGATCTCGTCAATCAGGCGAACCGCTGTTTCGTCCCGGTAGAGATTCGGGTATAGTTCTGAGCAGACCTTCCGCGCATACAGCGGAATGATCAGCGTCTCCTGTACGGTGTTTTTCTCGATTTTGTATTTCATGGGTATCACTCACTTTCTGATAAATGGCAGCTCCGGCATACAGTCACGCTCGGCGATGTGTGCCAGCATTTCAGCGAACCCCTTTGGATCGCGAATCTGATATTGCATGTGATCGTATCCCTCAAACACGGGATAATGGCCGCAGGGGTAGGCTTCCATCACTGCTTGACGGTATTTGAAATGATCTTCTATACTGCCAAACTCGAAATAGGTATGTTTTTGCAATTCTTTTGAAAGCGGCGGAAAGGGTTTATCCTCCAGACTGTCCGCCATCTGCCGCCGCAAATTTGTATAGGTCAGATTTTTCCCTGCGTCTATAAAATACGACTTTATGGAATCGTCGTCACACCACAGTATCTTTTTCAGCGTACCGCCCTTCGACCAATATAGGCTCTTGATGGCAAAATACAGAAACGGCGTCATGATACGGCGCGTGCCCTTTCCGATTTGGGCGAACTGCCCGCCGTCAAAGAAAGCGTGCTCCACAGGCAGCTTCGTCTGCGTCAGAAACGCCATGGCAAGGTCTGCACCGATGGAAGAAGCGACCACCATCGCCAGCCGCTTCACGCCCTGTCGATGCAGAAAGTCCTCCACCTGCCGTATTTCGTCCAGCTTGCTGACATATTTCTGCCCCTCGCAGTAAACGGTGGAGGTGGGCAAGATGCAGAAATATCGATCCTGCAAATACCTCGCAATCGGTTCGCTGCTCGCTCCTGTCACACCCATTGCATGAAAGAACAGCACGGCAGGATTCCTCCTGTCGCCATATGTTTGAAACAGCATTTCTATCACCTCATATTTTCATAAAAAGCATCATAATCGCCGCCAGTGCTGCCGAAATGACCGCCATACCAATTGTGCCGAACAGCCACTTTTTGCCCTTATCCTTGGCTGTAATGTAGGGTTTCAGGTCTTCCGTTCCCGGAATTTCCCATGCGTTCGTATGTCCTACCCAATAGCCGTCAACCCAAAATCGGTCTATGAGATTCATAACGGACAGTATGACCAGCAGCTGCCAAAAGCCCGCAAGAAAATCCTGCGCACCGTTCACCGCATAGACGCAGGCCAGCACATAGGCAATGTAACCGGGAACGCATACCGCTTTGAAAATCAAAGCATTTCGCTTGATTTTTTTGTGTGTTGTAAGCCCCAGCTCTACGCACCTACCTTGAACTTCGGGGCTGTAAAGATGCACCATGCCAACTGCGCCCTTGCGGATACCGATGGCGCAAACCAGAATGAGCAGAACGCCAAGTCCTATGCCCTCCAAAATCACCTGTAAAATCATCATTTACTTCCTTATCCCAATGCCACATCCAGCACCATCATCACGCTGAAGCCTACCGCAAAGAACACCGTTCCGAGATTCGAGTGCCGCCCCTGCGACATTTCCGGAATCAACTCCTCTACCACCACATAGAGCATGGCGCCCGCTGCAAAGCTCAGCAGATACGGCAGCGCCGGGATCACAAGCTGCGCCGCAAGAAGCGTCAGCACCGCACCGATAGGCTCGACAATGCCGGAAAGCACGCCGCCGAGAAACGCTCGGCCCTTGCCCTCCCCCTCCGCCCGGAGCGGCATGGAGATGATCGCACCCTCGGGAAAATTCTGAATGGCAATGCCGAGGGATAGCGCCAGTGCGCTTGCCGCCGTGATCTGCGTATTTCCCGAAAGAAAGCCTGCATACACCACGCCGACTGCCATTCCCTCCGGGATATTATGTAAGGTAACAGCCAGCACCATCATGGTGGTGCGCCCGAGCTTGCTTTTCGGACCCTCGGCCTGTTCACTTCCCACATGAAGATGGGGAATCAAACGGTCAAGCAGGAGCAAAAACAGCACGCCGATCCAAAAGCCGATAAAAGCGGGGAGAAAGGACAGCTTCCCCATATCCTCCGACTGCTCAATGGCGGGGATCAGCAGACTCCATATCGACGCCGCCACCATCACCCCGGCGGCGAAGCCTGCAAGGGAGCGCTGCACCAGATCCCCAAGGGATTTTTTCATAAAGAACACGCAGGCCGCACCCAGCGTTGTACCTAAGAAAGGAATCATGATTCCAAGAAAGGTTTCCATTTGTCTCACCGCCTTTGCATTGCGTTTTT
>OJRV01004490.1_pt1 | contig 10276 bp, 7 predicted proteins | sample 1599241 | NCBI WGS metagenome assembly OJRV01 (sample SAMN04168656, study PRJEB22393) | human gut metagenome | biome: human gut microbiome; feature: stool | host: Homo sapiens | collected 2014-03-17 | reverse complement strand
AGGGCCACTGCACCATCTCCGATATGTTCCATCTGGAAGCCATCAAGCTCATCAGCGAGAACCTGCGCGGTGCCGTGCAGAACACCCCGGAGGGCCGCGAGGGCATGGCTCTGGGCCAGTACATCGCCGGTATGGGCTTCTCCAATGTGGGTCTGGGCATTGTCCACTCCATGGCACACGGCCTGTCCGCTCTGTATGATACCCCCCACGGCGTGGCTTGCGCCATCCTGCTGCCGGTGGGTCTGGAGTACAACAAGACCGTTGCCGGGGAGCGCTACCGCGCGGTCGGCAAGGCCATGGGCGTGAAGGGCATCGACGAGATGAACGATGCTGAGGCTGCCGATGCCACCATCGCCGCCGTCAAGCAGCTGAGTGCGGATGTGGGCATCCCCGCAAACCTGCAGGGCATCCTGAAGGAAGAGGACATCCACTTCCTGGCTGAGTCTGCTTTTGCAGATGCCTGCCGCCCTGGCAACCCCCGCGATACCAGCGTGGAGGAGATCGAGGCACTGTATAAGAGCCAGCTGTAATTCGTAAACTGAACAAAGAGGGTCGGGAATGCCGCTTCCCGGCCCCTTTTTGTTCCGGGAAAGGAGCGCTATGAACCTGAATTTCTATACTCTTTGTGTAATTTATCTGGTATATTCCTTTTTGGGCTGGGTAGGCGAGACCGTTGTTGCAACCGCAAAGGGCCGCCGGTTCACCAATCGCGGCGTGGCCTCCGGCCCCTTCTGCTTTGTGTACGGCACGGCAGGGGTGCTCATCACCATCGGCCTGAACGACCAGCGCACCAGCCTGGCGGCACTGTTCTTCGGCAGCATGATCTATGCCACGGTGGTGGAGTGGTTGACCGCCAAGCTGCTGGAAAGGATCCACCACCGCCGCTGGTGGGACTACTCCGATAAAAAGTTCAATCTGGATGGCTATGTCTGCCTGCAGTACTCCCTGCTGTGGGGTCTGCTGGGCATGGCGGCAGTCCGCTGGGGCAACGACCTGCTGTTCCGGCTCTGCGCCCACCTGCCGCCGCTGCTGTTCCACGCTGTGGTATGGGTCGGCATGGCGCTGGCCGTCCTCGACCAGATCTCTGCCATGGTGGTGGTCAGCCGGTATGCGAACCGCCACCCACGGCTCGAGCAGCTGAATCGGGAGCTGGGCAGGGGCTCGGAGAGGCTGCGGCAGAAAATTACCGCCAGCGTGGAAAAGCGGATCCAGCGGGCGTACCCTGCTGCGGCTCGTCCGGAGCCCACCACCAGTGCCGAAAAGCAGCTCTCCCTTGCCGACCTGCTCTGGCTCTTTGTCATCGGGGCTTTCCTCGGAGATGTGGTGGAGACCATCTTCTGCCGCATCACCGCCGGGGTCTGGATGAGCCGTTCCAGCCTGGTCTGGGGCCCGTTCAGCGTGGTGTGGGGGCTGGCGCTGGTGCTGGCAGCCATCCTGCTGCGGGGCGGCGAACAGAAGAGCGAGAGCCGCATCTTCTGGTTCGGCGTGATCCTGGGCGGTGCGTATGAGTATGTGTGCAGCGCCGTGACAGAGCTGCTGTTTGGCACCGTGTTCTGGGATTACAGCGGCTTCAAGTTCAATCTGGGCGGGCGCATCAACCTGCTGTACTGCTTCTTCTGGGGCATTGCGGCCGTGACCTGGATCCGCTATGGCTACCCACTGGTGGCAAAGGGGATGAAGGCGGTCAAGCGCAGGATCCGCCCCTGGATGACCGCTCTGCTGGCCGTGTTCATGGCCGTGAACCTTGTGACCAGTGCGCTGGCGCTGGCCCGCTACGATGCCCGCACCAGCGGCGCGGCTCCGGCCAATGCAGTGGATGTGCTGCTGGATGAGCATTTTGACAATGCCCGAATGGAGCGCATCTACCCCAACGCCAAAAAGGTGGAGAAGGCTGGATAAAAATGCACGATTTTGCTTGCGTTTTGCAGGGAAAACAGGTATAATACTTTTTGGATTAAAAAGGAGAGATTTTATATGCTGATCCCTGTATTATTGTTTATCGTGGGCCTGCTCTGCCTCATCAAGGGCGGCGACTGGTTCGTGGACGGTGCAACCGGCATCGCCCGCCGCTTCAAGGTGCCGGAGCTGCTCATCGGTGCCACGGTGGTGTCCATCGGCACCACCCTGCCTGAGGTCATGGTCTCCACCACCTCGGCCATGACCGGCCACGGCGAGATCGCCTATGGCAACGCCATTGGCTCGGTCATCTGCAACGCGGCCCTGATCGCGGCCATCACCATTGCGGTCCGCCCGGGCAAGGTGGACCCCAAGAGCCTGCGGGTGCCGGTGCTGTTCTTCTTTGTGGCAGCGGCCCTGTATGCGGGCGTGGCCTACACCACTGGCTACTTCAGCCGCCCCATTGGCATTGTGCTGCTGGCAATGTTCGTGGCCTACATGGTCTGCAATGTGCTGGCGATGAAAAACGCCCCCGCCCCGGAAGACGATGAGGACGAGCCGGAAAAGGAAATGTCCTTTGCCAAGGAGATTGGCCTGCTCATCCTCGGCGCAGCCCTGATCGCTGTGGGCGCAAACCTGCTGGTGGACAACGGCACCCTGATCGCGCAGGCGCTGGGCGTGCCGGAATCCGTCATTGCCCTGACCTTTGTGGCGCTGGGCACCTCTCTGCCTGAGCTGGTCACGGCGATCACCTCGCTGGCAAAGGGCCACGGCTCCCTCTCGTTGGGCAATGTCATCGGTGCCAACGTGTTCAATCTGGTGCTGGTCAGCGGCATGTCCATCACGGTGTCGCCTTTCAGCATCCCGCAGAACTCCACCATCATGGGCATCAATTCCTCTCTGGTCATGGATCTGCCCGTGATGTTCGCGGTCATGATCCTCCTGACCGTGCCCGCTCTGCTCAAGGGCAGGCTCTCCCGCTGGCAGGGTGTGCTGCTGCTCTGCATCTATGCAGCCTTCTGCGCCGTCCAGTTTGCAATGTAAGCCTCTGCGCCGGAGACCCGGCCCGGCTCCACGCCGGAGCGGGCGCTTTGGGGCAGAAAACCGTTTTGAGAAAGGCATCCTCGTTCTGTGAAGTGCGGGGATGCCTTTTTTCTGTCCCCGCAGCAGGGGCTGACCGGAAGAAGCGTTTTCTTAAGAAATCCTTAGAAAAATTTCATGGAAAATGCAGGAAACTGCTGTTATACTAGAACCGAGAATGACAAAAAGGGGAGAAGACCATGGCAGAGCAGACCATTCTGATCGCGGAGGACGATCCGGATATCCGGGACGGCGTGCGCATCTTGCTTTCCGGCGAGGGATACCATATCATCGAAGCCGAAAACGGCACCCGGGCACTGGAGGTGTTCCGCCCGGAGGTCGATCTGGTGATCCTGGATATTATGATGCCGGGCATGAGCGGCCTGCGCGTCTGCGAGGAGCTGCGCAAGCTCTCCACAGTGCCGATCCTGTTCCTCACGGCAAAATCACAGGAGTCCGATAAGCTGCTGGGCCTGACCGCGGGCGGGGACGATTACCTGCCCAAGCCCTTTTCCTTTGCGGAGCTCAGCGCCCGGGTCAAGGCATTGCTGCGGCGGTACTGCGTCTATCAGGGCAAGGGGCAGGCCCCGGCCCGGGCCGAAAACCTGACCCTGTGCAGCCACGGCGTGAAGCTGGCGCTGGACTGCAACCGCGTCTGGGTGGACGGGGAGGAGATCGACCTGACCGAGACGGAGTACAAGATCCTGCGGCTGCTCATGCAGAGCCCCCAGCGCATCTTCCCGGTGCAGGTGATTTACGAGGATGTGTGGCAGGAACCTTATTTCTACACCTCCAACGGCACCGTGATGGTACATATCCGCAATCTGCGGATGAAGATCGAAAAAGACCCGCAGAACCCCGCCCGTCTGCAGACCATGTGGGGGAAAGGGTACCGCTTTGTGCCCGGGGAGGAGAAGGATCATGCGTAAAAAGCTGGGGCTTTCCGGCAAGCTGGTGTTGATGATCCTGTTCTCAGCACTGGCAAGTGCTGTATTTCTGGTGGGAATGCAGGTCGTGCTGAACAAAGCCCTGTGGCTTTATTTTGACCAGCCGGAAACCCAGCAGAAGGCTGTGGAAAAGCAGGTGCAGGAGCTGCAGAGCTATATCGACCGGCGCGGTCTTTCCAGCCGGGATATCGACAAGTTGGACGACTGGTCTGTGCGGAACGGCAGCACGATGTTCATCATCTACGACCGCTCCCGGATGCTCTATTCCTCCTATCCGCTGGTCGCTCCGGTCTACGAGGGGCGGGAAAATGTGACGGAAACGGTTCCGGCCGAGCGCTGGCTCCCGATGTACTCGCTCACCTTTTCGGACAAAGAGGCCACAGCCATGTTCTATTACAACGGCGTGGATGCCTATTACGGCAAGGGGTGCGAGATCCTGCTGCTTGTCAGCTTTGCCCTTTTTCCGCTGTTTTTCTTCCTGAGCAGCCGGAAAATCATCCGTTATATCCTCCTGCTCAGCGGGGAGATCCAGGCCATGGAGGGCGGCGACCTTGACCACGCCATCACGATCCAGGGAGACGATGAGCTGGCCCTGCTGGCCACCAGTCTGGATGGTCTGCGTCTGACCCTGCGCCAGCAGCAGGCCGAGGAGGCTCAGGCTGCCGCCAAGGTCAAGAGCCTGATCACTGAGATGTCCCACGACCTGCGCACCCCGCTGACCACCCTGCTGCTCTATACCGAGATCCTGCGTCACCACAAATACGAGACCGAGGCCCAGCAGGATGAATATCTGGCAAAGATCGACGGTAAGGCCCGGCAGATCAAGCAGCTGTCCGACAATCTGTTCGAGTACGCGCTGGTCACCCGGGACACCGTGGTGCAGCTGGATGCCCCGGCCCGCTTCTCCCAGATCTTTGAGGAGCCGCTGGCCGAGATGGTGGAGATGCTGCAGCAGCGCGGCTTTGCCTGTGCGCTGGAGCTGGGCAGCGAGGATGTGCTCCTGACCGTGCGGGCGCAGTATATCCGACGCATTCTGGATAACATCGGCTCCAACCTGATCAAGTACGCCGACCCGGCCCGGCCCATCGAGGTGCGGTTCCTGCGGCAGGAGGGAAGGGCGGGCCTTGTGCTCCGCAACCATGTCCTGCCTGCGCCCCCGGCGGTGGAAAGCACCAAGGTGGGGCTGACCAGCATCGAGACCATGATGGATAAGATGCACGCAGACTGCAAGATCGAACAGGAGAATGAGCAGTTCACCATGACGCTGCTGTTCCCGGTAGAATAAGACAACCCTCTCAGTCAAAGCCTACGGCTTTGCCAGCTCCCCCGAAGGGGGAGCCAATGCAGCACCTCGGATAGAGCCTGCATAGCCTCTCCCTTCGGGAGAGGCGGCATTGCGAAGCGATGACGGGGAGGGTCTCTTTTTACACTTTTTCCACCGAACTTAAGCAAGTCTTAAGAAATATCTCCGGCGAATGTTAAGAAAGCCCCGCTATACTGTTGGAAGAAGGGCGGGTGCAGCTTTGCACCCGGCCATAACATCAGGGAGGGGCAACCAATGCTGCGAAAAAAGAAACAAACGCCGCAGGAACAGAGCGACCAGGAATTCAATCTGGCGCTGGAAGTGCCTGCAGAACAAAGACCGAAGGGCTGGAGACCTTTTGTAAGGCGCAACTGGAAGCGCATTGCCGCTGCCGCCTGCGCAGCCGCAGTGGCCGGTGCGTTCCTGCTGCCCGGGAATGGCGCAAAACCGGCAGGCGTAGATACCGAATATCTGGAAAGCGCGGTGGAGCGCCGGAATATCACCAATGTGTTCAGCGGCTCCGGCACCATTGCCGCCGCCAACACCTACACCGTCAATGCGCTGGTGTCCGGCACCGTGCTCACCGCCGATTTTGCGGTGGGGGACACCATTGAAGAGGGAACGGTGCTCTACACCATCGACAGCTCCAACGCCGCCAACAGCGCGGAAAAGGCCCAGCTCTCGCTGGATCAGGCCCAGCGCAATTACGAGGATGCCGTGGATGCCCAATACATCCGCAGCACCATCGGCGGCACGCTGGCCTCCTATAAGGTGGCGGTGGGCGATGTGGTCACCGCCGGGCAGGAGGTGGCCACTGTGCGGGATGCCTCCACCCTACTGCTGACGTTGGAATTCCCGGCGGCGGATGCGGCGAACTTTACCGTGGGGCAGGCCGCACAGGTCACGTTGGACGGCACCTTTGAGGCCGTCTCCGGCACCGTGCGCTCTGTCTCCGGTGCGGATGCCCTGAGCAGCGGGAACCTGCTGGTGCGCACCGTGACCATTGCGGTGAACAACACCGGCAGCCTGACCACCGCGCAGGCTGCAACGGCCAGCGTCAACGGGGTCAGTGCGCTGGCATCGGCAAAATTCAGCTACCAGAACGAGCAGACCATCACCGCCTCCACCGGCGGCACCGTGACCGCCCTCTGCGTGAAAGAGGGCTCCTCTGTCAGCGCCGATACCGCGCTGGTCAGGATCTCCGGCAAGGAGCTGACCAAGCAGGTGCAGAACGCCTCCGATAACCTGCGCAGTGCCCAGATGTCCATGGAGGACACCGAGGATCAGCTGAACAACTATACCATCACCTCACCCATCAGCGGCACGGTCATCTCCAAGGAGGTCAAGGCGGGCGACACCGTGAGCAATACCGCAGGCAGCACCAGCCTGTGCACCATCTACGACCTGAGCTACCTGCAGATGACGGTGAATGTGGACGAGCTGGAGATCCTCTCCATCAAGGAGGGGCAGAGCGTGACCATCACCGCGGATGCCATCTCTGGCCGCACCTTTACCGGCGTGGTCACCAGCGTGTCCAAGGCGGGCACCACGGCAGGCGGCACCACCACCTATCCCGTCACCATCCGCATCGACGATACCGGCGACCTGCTGCCCGGCATGAACGCCACCGCCGAGATCACGACGGCCAGTGCCGAGAACGCACTTTCCATCCCCAATGCCGCTGTGGTGCGGGGCAATTATGTGCTGGTGACCAAGGATTCCCCCAGCGCTGCCAACGCCGACCCCAGCATGACCGCCCCGGAGGGCTATGTCTATGTCAAGGTGACCACCGGCACCAGCGATGATGATTACATCGCCGTAACAAGCGGCCTGCAGGAAGGCGACACCGTGGCTTACACCGCCAGCAGCACCGCCTCTGTCAGCGCTGACGGACAGATGGAGGAGATGAAGGTGGTCGGCGGGCCCGGTCAGGGCGGCGGTGGAAGCGGCGGCCCGAACGGTGGCGGCGCACCGGGAGGTGGCCCGCAATGAGCGCTCTGATCGAATTTGAGGATGTGTGCAAATATTACCGGATGGGTGACACCACGGTAAAAGCCGCCGACCACATCAGCATGAAAATTGAAAAGGGCGAGTTCGTGGCCATCGTGGGCCAGTCTGGCTCCGGTAAATCCACCTGCATGAACATCATCGGCTGCCTGGACGTGCCGTCGGAGGGGACCTATCTCCTGGACGGGCGGGACGTGGGCCAGATGGACAAAAACGAGCTGGCCGACATCCGAAACGAGCTGCTGGGCTTCATCTTCCAGCAATATAACCTGCTGCCCAAGCTGAACCTGGCCGAAAATGTAGAGGTCCCCCTGATGTACGCCGGGGTGGGCAAAAAGGAGCGGCGGGAGCGGGCCCTGGCCGCCCTGGAGCGGGTGGGCCTGCGGGAGAAGTGGCGGCACAAGCCCAGCCAGCTCTCCGGCGGCCAGCAGCAGCGGGTGTCCATCGCCCGGGCCCTGGCGGGTCACCCGGCGGTCATCCTGGCCGATGAGCCCACCGGCGCATTGGATTCCCGCACCGGGCGGGAGGTGCTGGCCATGCTCCAGCAGGTCCACGCCGAGGGGAACACCGTGGTCCTCATCACCCACGACAACTCCATCGCCGTCCAGGCCCAGCGCATCATCCGCCTGGAGGACGGCCACGTGGTCTACGACGGCCCCGCCGACGCGCCGGAGGCGGTGGTCACCCCCCGGGCCGCCGGGGCGGCGAAAGGGGGCGCGGGGGCATGAGCATTTTAGAATCCATGGAGCTGGCGGTGAAGAACATCGTCTCCAGCAAGACCCGCACCCTGCTGACCATGCTGGGCATCATCATCGGCGTGGCCGCCGTCATCGTCATCGTGGGCCTGGGCAACGGCTTAAAGGGCTATGTCACTGACAGCTTCTCCGACCTGGGCACCGACACCCTCACCGTCACCGTCCAGTCCCGTGGCTCCACCCGCAGTCTCAGCGTGGAGGACATGTACAGCATCGTCGCGGAAAACAGCCAGTATTTAGACAAGTGCTCCCCCACGGTGACCATGCCCGGCCTGGTCAAGATCGGCTCTGACACGGCGGACAGCACCATGGCCACCGGCGTCAGCGAGGACTATCTGTCCATCAAGCACTATGACATTTCCAAAGGCCGGGACCTGCAATACAGCGACATCGCCATGCGCAGCAAGGTCTGCGTGGTGGGGGCCTATGTGGACCAGGCCTACTTCGGCGGCAACGCCGTGGGCCAGACCCTCCGGGTCCGGGGCCAGACGCTCACCGTCGTCGGCGTCATCCAGCAGCAGAGCGACGATTTAGAGGAGGGCGGCACCGACGACTGCCTGTTCCTGCCCTACTCCGTGGCCGAGCGCATGGCCGGGTCCGTCAACGCCTACACCGTCACCATGCAGGACGAGGACCACATGGACGAGAGCGTGAACGCCTTAGAGTCCGCCCTGTATGAGGTCTTCGCCAGCGACGACTATTACACCGTCACCAGCATGGCCGAGATGCTGGACACCATGACGGGCATGATCAACATCCTGGTCTATGTCCTAGCGGGCATCGCCGCCATCAGCCTGGTGGTGGGCGGCATCGGCATCATGAACATCATGCTGGTCTCCGTCACCGAGCGCACCCGGGAGATCGGCATCCGCAAATCCCTGGGGGCCAAGCGGAAGGACATCCGCCGCCAGTTCGTCATCGAGGCGGGGACCACCTCCGCCATCGGCGGGCTGCTGGGCATCGCTCTGGGCTATCTGCTGGCCACCGGCGTGGGCGCTCTGCTGGGCGGGATGCTGGCTGCTCAGATGGGTGGAGGGGCTTCCTTCTCCGCCGCGCCCACCTTCGGCTCCGTGGCCATCAGCTTCGGCGTCTCCGTGGGCATCGGCGTGCTGTTCGGCTATCTGCCCGCCAACAAAGCGGCGAAGCTGAATCCCATCGACGCACTGCGGTACGACTAATGCAAATCAGAAATCAGGACCGCTCTGGCGGCGGACAGTCCTCCCCTTCGGCGCACATCCTAATTCCTCATTCCTCATTCAAAAGGAGTTTTTGGCCTATGAAAAAACGTATCATGACCGGCCTGCTGGCCTGCTGCCTCTCCCTGAGCCTGGCCCTGCCCGGCTTTGCCGCGGGGAGCATCCCCGCCCAGGAGGAGGTCGCCCAGGTCATCACCGCCCTGGGCATCATGGCCGGCGACGCCGGCGGCGATCTCCGCCTGTCCCGGACCGTCACCCGGGCCGAATTCATCACCATGGCCGTGAAGGCCAGCCCCCAGGGCGACCAGGTGGGCGAGGCCTCCACCTCCCCCTATCCTGACGTTCCCTATACCCACTGGGCCGCAGGCTTCGTGGAAGCCGGCGTGGCCGCAGGGCTGATCTCCGGCTACTCCGACGGCACCTTCCGCCCTGCCAGCTCCATCACCCTGGCGGAGGGGGCGACCATCGCTCTGGGGCTTCTGGGCTACTCCGCCGAGGACTACTCCGGCGCCTATCCCAGTCCTCAGATGGCCCTGTACCACAGCCTGAGTCTGGACAAAGGCCTCACCGCTCAGGCCGCCTCCGCCCCCCTCACCCGGCACGACGCCATGTACCTGTTCTATAACCTCCTGTCCGCCAAAAACAAGGAGGGCCAGCCCTATCTCACCACGCTGGGCTACTCCCTCAACGCCGCCGGAGAGGTAGACCTGGTGGCCCTGGTGAATGGGGAGATGAACGGCCCCCTGGTGGCCTCCGGCGACTGGCACAGCGCCATCCCCTTCCCCCTCTCCGGCGTCACGGTGACCCGGGACGGGAAGGCGTCCACCCTCGCCGCCATCCAGACCAACGACGTGATCTACTGGAATCAGACCATGCGGGCCCTGTGGGTCTCCTCTGACCGGGCGGTGGGTGTGATCCAGGCCCTGACGCCCTCCGCCGCCTCTCCGGAGTCGGTGCAGATCGCCGGACGGACCTATCCCATCGAGAGCGCCTCCGCCGCCTACGCCCTGTCCGACCTGGGACAGTACGGAGTAGGGGACACTGTCACCCTGCTGCTGGGCCGCACCGGCGGAGTGGCCGCTGTGGCCGCCC
>OJRV01004481.1_pt1 | contig 10295 bp, 7 predicted proteins | sample 1599241 | NCBI WGS metagenome assembly OJRV01 (sample SAMN04168656, study PRJEB22393) | human gut metagenome | biome: human gut microbiome; feature: stool | host: Homo sapiens | collected 2014-03-17 | reverse complement strand
GGGGGGGGCAGACTTGCCAACGACGCCAAAGGCGGCGAAAGCGGCAGTCGACAGCACTGCGGGATGCCGATGACTCGTTCATATTCTTACTTATACTTCACTTTCACCTTTTCGGTCTTGACCTTTCCGCGGGGCTGCCCCTCGATCGAGTTGCCCTGCACGGTGATCACGTCGCGGCCGTCGACCGAATTGGAATAGACCTGGATCACCTTGTTGAAGGCTCCCGGCTCGCTCTTGTGGGGTTCGTAGATGATGCGGATCACCCCCGAATCGGCCGGCTCCACGGGACGCTTCGAGAACGACGCCTTGAGGCACGAACACGAAGTGATGACCCGCACCAGCACCAGCGGGGCCGTACCGTCGTTGACGAACCGGAATTCGCGGACCAGGTCGCCGCCCTTACGGGGCACGTCGCCGAAATTGTAGGTCGCGTTCTCCAGCCGGAGGTGCGCCCCCTTTACGGGTTTTTCGGCATAGCCCGCAGCGAACGCCAGGCAGGCCGAGAGGGTTAACAGGATATGTCGCATAGCCAAAATTTGTATTTATCCAATATCATACCAGCGGGCGGCGGGAAACCGGGTAAAAAACGGGCGCCGACCCGGCCGACCCGACGCGGGTTTCTCAAACACACCCGTTACTCCATGCGGAAAATATAGGTGATCGTGCCGCCCTGCACCGCGGCGCGGCTCTCTGTGAATCGCGCCTTGCGGGCTGCCGCTTTCGCCGCCTCGATCAGCTCGGCGGCGTCCGTCGTCGAGCCTTTGGGTTCGAACGAAGCCCCCGTGACCTTACCCGAAGCGTCGACCGTCACGCGGATCACGACCTTGCCGCCCTTCTCGCCGGGATACGACGGCTTGGGCAGGTCGCCCACCAGTCCGCGCCCTTTCAGCCCCTGATCCAGCTGGTCCAGTCCGTCGGGGTTCAGTCCCGGACCCGTGCCGCTGGCCTTGTCCTCGCCCTCGGGAGCGCGGGGATTGCCCGCATTGTCGGGTTCGTCGGCCCCGCCCTTGTTCATCTTGAACAACGCCTTGGGGTTGGGCGTCTGCGTCACAGGGTCCTTGCCCGCAACCTGCGCCGTCTGCTCCACGGGTGCCGCGACATCGTGCACGCGCGGCTCGTTGGCCACCTTCACGGGCGGTCTGGGCGGCTCGGGAACGGGCGGCTCGGTGAAGTCGACGAGAATCGTGTCGCCCGGCTTGTCCGTCACCGGCGAGAAATCGAACGACACCAGCGCGAACGAGCCGGCCAGCAGCACGCCGTAGACCGCCGTCGCGATCATCGCCCACCGTCGCGGGGATTTATTATCGGGATCGTAGTAATACATTGGTTTCCCAATTAAAAATTAAGAATGAAAAATTAAAAATTGCCCCTGCGCCAGGGTGGCACGGATTTCATTTTTAATTCTTAATTTTTCATTTTTCATTGAACTTATTTCGGCGAAGTCGCCAAAATAAGTTTATAATTATTGTCCTTGGCGATGTTCATAACCTTCACCACCTCGTCCACCGCAACGGTCTTGTCGCAGTGGAGCGAGACGGTAGCGTCCTTCTGCCCGTCGAGCCGCGCCTTGAGCGCCCGCTCCACGCCGCCGATCGAACCCACGTCCTGCAATTCGACATAGTAACGATACTTGCCGTGGCCCGCATCCTGAACCGACACCGTGGTCATCGCCTTGTCCTTCAACTGGTTCGAACTCTTCGGAAGCATCAGTTTCAGGGCGTTGGGGTTGATCAGCGTCGTGGCGATCAAGAGGAACAGCAGCAGCAGGAACATCAGGTCGGTCATCGACGAGGCCGAGAACGATTTATCGACTTTCGATCCGTGTTTGATTGCCATAACGCGCTATTTTTGAACGGGTTGATTCAGAATGTCCATAAACGCGATCGAGTTGGCCTCCATCTGGAACACCAGCTTCTCGATGCGCGCCACGAGGTAGTTGTAGCCGAAGTAGGCCGGAATGCCGACGATCAGACCCATCACGGTGGTCACCATCGCCACGTACATGCCGCTCGACAGCAGCCCCAGGTCGACCGTGCCGCCCGCGGCGGACATGTCCATGAAGGTCTGCACCATACCTAACACCGTGCCGAGGAAACCGATCATCGGCGCGCCGCCGGCGATCGTGGCCAGGAACGGAAGGCCGTTTTCGAGTTTCGAGACTTCGAGGTTGGCGACGTTCTCGATGGCGGTCTGCACGTCGCTCATCGGGCGTCCGATGCGCTCGATGCCCTTCTCAATCATGCGTGCGATGGGCGTGTCGGTCTTCTTGCAGAGGTTCACGGCCGTCGAGATCTTGCCGTCGGAGATGTAGTCGCGGATGCGGTTCATAAAGTTCATGTCCAGCACCGAAGCCTTGCGGATGGCCATGAAACGCTCCACGAAGATAAAGATCGTCACGCCCCCCAGCGCCAGCAGCGGCCACATCAGCCAGCCGCCTTTGGTAAACAGGGTCCACAAGCCCATACGGGTCTCCTCACTTACGGCCACCGCCTCGGCAGCCTGCAAAAATGTTGTCATAATGGTTTAGAAATATTTAAGTTTACAAATTTTATCCTTCCAATTTCGTTTTCGAGCGCCGGTTTTGCAGTCTGCGCCCGCGGGGGCGCACGCGCCCCGGCCCCTCCGCCCGCGCTTTTAGTCGGGTCGTTGTTTCACGGCTCCGGCATCAAGTCGGATTCAATCACCGCAGGGACACCTTTCACTTTTCAAGCAGTCTCTGCTCTCGCTTAACCGCAAAGTTCACCTTCTATTCATCCTCTTCCTCTTTAACGTATCCGAACGGCGAAAGCGTATCCGCCGGTTCGCGCAGACGGTTCCGTTCCGCATCTTCGGCCGCCTTTTCGGCCGCGCGGGCCGTACGGCGGGCGATGCGCCGCGCCTTGCGCTTCTTGTTCGTAAAACGCTCCTTGATCCGCTGCCGCAGGTCGCGCAGGTTGTCGAAATCCTCCTTGAAGTAGACGCCGATGCCGGTCTCCTGCAAACCCTGGTTCTCGTCGAAGCGGTCGATGGTCTGCGTGAAGGCTTTCAGCTTGAGCGTCCCGGCCCGGTCGATCAGGTAGGTGATGTAGGCCTCGCCCATGAAGTTGGACATCGAACTGTTCACGGCCTGCTTGTTGTCGATCAGGTAGTTGCCCTCGACCTCGACGAACAGCCGGTTGTTGATCAGGCTCTTCGACAGCCCGAAATCGACCTCGTCGCTCGTCAGTTCCGATTTGGGCCGGTAGCGGATCACCACGTTGTAGTCGGACGACGAAAGCCAGTTGCTGACCATGTTCGACACGAACTCCAGTCCCGTGGCCGCCGACACCGAGCTGCCGATGTTCGACGAGGCCTGCGACGAGTTCTCGGACATGAAGCTGTTGAACAGCAGCAGGTAGAGGAACTGCGTGTCGACCGTCTCGGGGGTCGAGAGAGCATTGGCGATCAGGCTCTGCGTCTCGGGATCGGAGCCGGGAACCCGCACGTCGAAGGTGATCGTGGGGGTCGAAAGCCGCTCGCCGAGGTGAATGACGCACTCCACGGGAACCGAACGGTCGCCCCCGAGGTCGGCCGTGCCCTGCAGGAGGGGTTGCAGCGACGCCTTGACCTTGTACACGGCGTCGATGTCGAGCATCGCGTTCATCGGCGACCCGGTCCACTGGATCGACGAACCGCTCTCGATGGTGAAGCGTTTGTTGATGATCTGCTGGAGCGACAGCATGAAACTGCCCTCCGCGATCGTATAGTCGCCGTAGATCTCGAAAATATTGGCCTTGGGGTTGATCTGGAGGTTCAGCGCGCCCGCGCCGCGCCCCTTGACCGTGTTGCCCGCCACTTCGAGTTCGACTTCGGCGTCGGGCCGCACGTCGAGCGCGAGGGTGATCTTCATCTGGCTCCCGGCGTCGGATTTCTGGCGATGCTTGCGCTCGAAGGAGAGTTTCTTGCGCGCCACGTCGTCGAGCGTATCGGCCTGCTCGGGCTGCTCGAAGACCACGAAATCGGCGTTCGAAATGTTCGACTTGCTCGACAGCGGCATCACGAACGAGGAGTTGCCGTCGGTCGAGGCCGTTATATCCATGTTCACCGCCCCCTTGTCGCCCGAGATGCGGGCCGCGCCCGTGGCGAAGACCCTGCCGTAGAACATGTCGTTGTCGTCGGGGTCGGTGTCGAGCACCAGCATCTGCTGCGGGGCCACGCGCACGTCGTAGGAGATATTCGAAAGGTGCTGGAGGCTCATGTCGAAATCGAACCGCCCCCGGTTGCCCCGGGGGTCGAAAATCGGGACGTTCGAAGCCCTGAACCGGTTGTTCTTCACGTTCAGCACGGCCTCGGGCATCGAGTAGGTCACCTGCGTGAAATCGACCGTGGTTTTCAGCCCCGCGACCCGGATTTCGCCTTCGAGATCGGCCTTGCGGCCCTGGCCCTGCAACGTGAGGCCGGCCGAGGCCATGCCCTCGGTCGAGGAGACGACACCCGCAAGAATCGGGTCCAGCAGCGCCATATCGAGACTGTCGACGTCCAGCCGGGCGAAATAGCGGTTGCGGTCGGGAGCGTAGAAACCGCGGATCAGCGTGTCGCGCCTGATACGGTCGGAGACCGTCACTCCGGCGCGGCTGCGGGCGAAGTCCCAGCGCGAGGCGAGGCGCATCGGCGGCGCGGGAATGTCGTTGACCTCCACGCTGTCGAGCAGGATGTCGGCCGTGATCTCGCCGCCGCGCAGCACCGACTTCATCGCCGCCGAACCGTTCGTGCGCCCCTCGATGTAATAGCCCATGCGCTCGGCGACCTGCGCGAAGGGCGCCAGGTCGAAATTGTGCAGCGAGAGCGTCACCGAATCCTCGCGGCTGCGCGAGGCGACGCCGTCGAGCAGCAACTCCTGCTCGCGGTTCATCACGTAGAACTTGTCGATCACGACCTGCGCGGTGTCGAGCAGGATTTTGCGGGCGAAAATCTGCCACGTCTTGTCGCCGCGGGTGATGTGCGAGGGAAGAATCCGCAAATCGACGACGCGGCCGTTGGGTCCGTGCTCGTCGGCCACCGCGGCGCGGAACCCGACGAGCCCCGAGACGCGGCGCAGGGTGTCGTCGAAGCCTGCCGAGAGCTGCACGCGGTTCTGCCGCGCGCCGCCCGTCAGCGAGAGGCGCGGAAGGTGCAGCACCCCTGCATAGAGATCCTCGGCCGAGGCGTAGACCGCCAGCGAGTCGCCGCGGTTCGAGGCGTTGACCGAAAGGCGCGTGGCGAGCATGCGCCGGCGCTCGATGTACTCCGACGCTGCCTTGAGCGACAACTGGTCGCTGGCCGGATTGAACAACAGTTGCAGCGACGAGCCGTCGGCGATCTGAAGTCCCGTCGACACGGCGTCGGCCACGGGGTTGAAATTGCGGATGTTGACCGACAGCAGCGAGAAGTCGTTGGCCACGGCGGCCTTGCGTTCCGAAGGCGTCTCCTCCCACTTTTCGCCGCCCAGCATCGGCAGGTATTTCCACGCGCTCCGGCGCAGGTATTCGAAGACGGTGCGGTAGCTGGTTTTCGACCGGAACGTGACGTCGGCGAAGTCCGAGCGCAGTTCCACGAACTTGCTCCGCTCGGAGTTCTCGCCCGTGACGGTCATGCTGGCGGCCGCGATCTCCTTGTCGTTGTAGCGGTAGCGGGCGTCGGTCACCTGAATGCGGCCGTTCAGATCGTCGAGCGAACGCCCTCCGGCGGCAGCGACGATGCGGCCCGAGAGCTGCGACACCGAGTCGCGGCGGTTGACGTGCAGCCGGGCCAGATCGGCGTGCCGCAGGTCCATCGTGAAGTCGTAGCGCGGCACGGAGTCGTTCAGGTCGACCGTGCCGAAGAAGTCGAAGTCGAGGTTGGGATCGCGGGCCGTGATGCGTCCGTCGAACTCGCGGTTGCGCAGGCGGCCGTCGAGCCGCAGCGAGTCGTAGACATAGCCGTTGAATCCCAGCTGCGTGACGTTGCCAACGACGTTGGCGTCGGCCACGCCCCTGCCGATCACGCCGTCGACATAGGCCGTGAGGGTGGCGTTGCCCAGCAGATCGCGGCGGTCGAGCAGCTCGCCCAGACGCAGGTTGCGCGTCTCGACATCGCCCCGCACGCTGCTCAACCCCCCTTTGACCGGGGCCATTTTCAGGTTGCAGGAGACGTTACCCACGCCCGTCGCGGCGCCCAGCTGCATGTCGAACGACGAGAGCAGTCCCCGGAAACGGGCATTGAGGTCGATCTGCCCGGAATTGCCCAGCACGCCGACCAGCTTGTCCGAGAGTTTGCGGCCCGCGATGCCGAGGGCCAGCTCGTCCACGGCCCGGGCCGTGGAGCGCAGGCGGGGAACCGACAGGTCGAAACGGGTCTTCCGGATGTCGGGAAGCCCCTTCACCGAGGCGTCGGCCACGAGCGTCGTCCCCTCGCTGATCTGCATGCTCCTGATCCGGCCCGTGAAATCGGACACCACGCCGGCGACCTCGACGTTTACGTCGGTGAAATCCACATGCCAGTCGCGCAGCTTCGGGGCGAAAAAGGCGATGTCGTCGGTCGAAACGGTCGTATTGCGCATCGAGGCGTCGATGCGCACCTCGCCGATGAAATCCTTGTACTGCGCCCACGAGTCGCCCGCCAGCGAGACGAACGGAAAGTTGACGTTCGAACGCGGCGTGATGATCGAGGCGTTCTCGAAGCCCAGACAGCCCTGCGTCATGTAGAACCGCCCGGCCAGGTGGTTCAGCACGAAGCCGCTGCGTTCGCGGGCCGAAAAGGCCACAATGGAGGTGTAAATGGCCTGCCCGTCGATCGTGAAATCGTCCACGCGGGCCGTGATGCCGTAGAGGTGCATGTGCGAGAAGTCGATGCCGTGCTCCGGATCGCGATGGTCGAGCCGTTCGAGGCAGAGGTCCATGTTCTCGATCGAGGCCTTCTTCAGCGAGAGGCGGAAATTGCCCTTCTTGGGTTTGTCGGGGTCGGAAATGCGGTCGACGATCTGTTTGATATTCATCTCCCCGCCGGGCGTCTGCCGCAGGTAAAGCCTCGCGTCGGCGATCTCGCCGCGGCTCAGCTCCAGCCCGCCGCCGAAGATGCCGAAACTCGTGATAAAGGCGTCGAGCTTCCCGACGTAAAGCAGCGTGTCGCGCTGGTAGTCCTCGACATAGAAGCCCTTGACCCTGACCTTCGAGAAGATGCCGATGTCCACGCGGTCGATCGACACGGTGGTCTCCAGCTTGCGCGAGACGAAGCGCGCGGCCCTGTGCACCGCGTAGTTCTGCACGGCGGGAATGTCGAGCAGCAGCGAGAGCGCCACGGGAACAATTATCAGCAACAAAACCGCCGCCGAGAACACCTTTCCCAATATTTTTATACCTTTGCGCATCAGGACTCCTATATAACCTGCAAATTTAGCGAAAATAGTTAAAAAACAATTATAATTCCGGATGGATATTACAATTCTCGGCATCGAATCCTCGTGTGACGACACCTCTGCCGCCGTGCTCCGCAACAACGTCCTGCTGTCGAACGTCATCGCCTCGCAGGCGGTTCACGTCAAATACGGCGGCGTGATCCCCGAACTGGCCTCGCGGGCCCACCAGCAGAACATCATCCCCGTCGTGGACACGGCGCTCAAGGAGGCGGGCGTCGCCGCCGACCGGATCGACGCCATCGCCTTCACCCGCGGCCCGGGGCTGGTCGGATCGCTGCTCGTGGGCGTGTCGTTCACCAAGGGGCTTTCGATCGCCCGCAACATCCCGATGGTCGAGGTCAACCACCTTCAGGGGCACATTCTCTCACACTTCATCGACCTTCGGGACCGCACGCTGCCCCATCCGGACTTTCCGTTCCTGTGTCTTCTGGTGAGCGGCGGCCACACGCAGATCGTGCGCGTGGACTCCCCGCTCGAAATGGAGATCATCGGCACGACGATCGACGACGCCGCAGGCGAGGCCTTCGACAAGTGCGCCAAGGTGATGGGGCTGCCCTACCCGGGCGGTCCGGTGATCGACCGTCTGGCCAAGGAGGGCGATCCGAAGGCATTCCGCTTCGCGCATCCCCGCGTCGAGGGCTACGACTATTCGTTCTCGGGCCTGAAAACCTCGTTCCTCTACACGCTGCGCGACGCCGTGGCCGCAGACCCCGACTTCATCGAGACGCACAAGGCCGACCTCTGCGCCTCGCTGCAAGGGACCATCGTCGAGATTCTGCTCGACAAACTCATCCGCGCCTCGAAGGAGACGGGCATCCGCGACATCGCCATCGCGGGCGGCGTCTCGGCCAACTCGGGCCTGCGCGACGGCATCGCCGAAGCGGGCCGCCGGCGCGGCTGGCGAACGTTCCTTCCGGAGTTCAAGTTCACGACCGACAACGCGGCGATGATCGCCATGGCGGGCTACTACCGCTACCTGCGGGGCGACTTCTCGTCGCTCGACGTCTCGCCCGTGGCGCGGCTCGAGGAGTTGTAAGCTACTCACTCACAAAAAAAATAATTTATGCAAACATCCAGATTCATGCGGGTCCTTTCGGGGCTGCTGCTGTCAGTTTTCGCCGTCACCGGCCCAACCGCCTGCAACGACGACAACGACAAGAACACCGCGACGCTGACCGTCAGCACAGACGCCCTCGTACTGGGCGGCGAGGCCGGGGAGTCCGAAACCTTCACCATCACTACGACCGCCGCGTGGAAGGCCGTCCCCTCGGGCGAAGGCTTCACGCTCGACAAGACCGAGGGCACGGGTGACGCTACCGTCCGCGTAACCGCCGCCGCGGGCAACTGGGACGGCTATGTGAAGCAGCTGGGCAGCATCGAGATCGCGGCCACGAACGTCGACGGAGTGAAAACCGTCAGCGTCAGCCAGGACGAAATCACCCCGGTGCTGCCGTCCGAGGTAACCCTGGTGGCCGATTTTACGCTGGGAGCTTCGGTCGCCACCCCCGAGCTGCCGCCCTATTCGACGGATAACTTCACGACCGGGCGCCATGAGTACACGATCGGCGGCTACACATTTGCCATTTTCGTCGATCCGGACGAGGGCGGCAAATTCTACTGGCTCGACAACAAACAGTTCAGCCCCTCCATTCCGGATCCGGCCCAAGGACTGTTTTTCAGCAAATTAGGCGCATACGTCGAATTCCCGGCCATCGCCGGCAAAGTTCTTTCGGAGGTTCACTACCTGCCCACGAGCCAGCAGAACGACGTCAGCCTCGACCTGTTCGGCGCCGACAATTCGGAACCGCAGTATACGCTCGATTACGGCGACGACGGCACATGGTCCTACACACTGATCGACGCCCGAGAGAACCTGCGTTACCGCATCGAGATCACCAACAAGAAAAACGCGCAGCTCGCCAAACTCAAACTCGTCTACGCCGCGGCGAAATGACGCACGACATCCGGCAAAGACAAACCCCTCCCGGCCAAATGGCCGGGAGGGGTTTGTCTTTATTGGGAGGCGGCGGATCACTTCGCGCCGAAGAGTTTTTCCCGGAGCGAGAAGCCTTCGCATTTCGCGGCGAAGCTGTCGTACTCGGTGCGGAGCGATGTCATCAGCTCCCGGACCGACTGAATCTTCTCGGCACGCCAGGCGTTCGAGCCGCAGAAGGCGTAGCCGTTGCGGAGCTTGCCCTTGAAAGCGTTATAGAGGGCCAGCATGATGCAGTAGGGGCTGTGCGTCACGTCGCACGTCTTGATGCAGTCGAACGGGCACGCCTTGGGGACCTTCAGGCCCTCCTTCACGCGGTCGAGAAACGAGTTGCGAATGGCCCGACCCGGCATGCCGACGGGGCTTTGGATGATCTCGATGTCCTCCTCGTGCGCCTCGATGTAGCTCTGCTTGAAAGCCGGATCGGCGTCGCACTCGTCGGTGGTGACGAAGCGCGTCCCCATCTGCACGCCGTCGGCGCCCAACGCCATGATGCGGTAGATGTCCTCGCCCGTGTAGATGCCGCCGCCGGCGATCACCGGAATGCGGCAGTTGTGCTCGGCCTCGAAGGCACGGACCTCGGCCACGATCTGCGGAACGATGGCTTCGAGCGAATAGTGCTCGTCGGAGATCTGGTCGGCCTTGTAACCCAGGTGGCCGCCCGCCTTGGGACCCTCGACCACGATGGCGTCGGGGATGTACTTATATTCCGAGAACCATTTCTGGCACAGGACCTTCGCGGCGCGCGCCGACGAAACGATCGGAGCCAGTTTGGTCTTGGCGTCTTCCGTGAGGAACGACGGCAGGTTCAACGGAAGCCCCGCACCCGAGAAGATGATGTCGGCCTTCTCGGCGATGGCGGTCTTCACCATGTCGGCGAAGTTGGACATGGCGACCATGACGTTGACGCCG
>OJRV01004460.1_pt1 | contig 10353 bp, 10 predicted proteins | sample 1599241 | NCBI WGS metagenome assembly OJRV01 (sample SAMN04168656, study PRJEB22393) | human gut metagenome | biome: human gut microbiome; feature: stool | host: Homo sapiens | collected 2014-03-17 | reverse complement strand
GGACAGCACCTCGTTGGCCTCGTTGACCTCCTTGAACTTCTCCTCGGCCTCCTTGTCGCCGGGGTTCATGTCCGGGTGGTACTTTCGGGCCAGCTTTTTATATGCTTTTTTGATCTCGTCCTCCGATGCGCCCTTGCTGACGCCGAGGACCTCATAATAATCTCGTTTTTCCTGTGCCATGGGATAAATCTCCTATTGCCAGTCTTGTTGCCTGCGGAGCCGACTCCATCGGCAAAGCGATGGATCTTGCGTCCTGCCGATGGCAGACCGACGACGGCGTACCGCGTGTACGTCGAGGAGGTCTGACGATGGCAGGGCGCAAAAGGCGCGCTTTTCCTAAACGCCACAACAAGGGACAGGTATTTCCTGCCCCTTATTGCGGGATATATTTGCCTTACTTGTTGTTCTGGTCATCATCGTCGACTACCTTGTAGTCGGCGTCGTAGTACTGCTGACCGCCGTTGGGGTCGCCGCCGGGCTGCTGACCGCCCATGTTGGGGTCACCCTGAGGCGCCTGCTGCTGGTACAGCTTCTCACTCATCTTGTAGAACAGCTGGGTCAGCTCCTCAGTGGCCGCCTTGATGGCGTCGGTGTCCTCGCCCTTCAGCGTCTCCTTCAGCTTCTCGACACCGGCGCGGATGGGCTCCTTCTCGCTCTCGGGCACCTTGTCGCCCACCTCGTTCAGGGTCTTCTCGGCCTGATAGACCATCTGGTCGGCCTGGTTGCGGACCTCCACCTTCTCCTTGATCTTGGCGTCCTCGGCGGCGTACTGCTCGGCCTCCTTGACGGCCTTCTCAATATCCTCCTTGCTCATGTTGGAGGAGGAGGTGATGGTGATGTGCTGGGCGTTGCCGGTTCCCAGGTCCTTGGCGCTGACGTTCACGATTCCGTTGGCATCGATGTCGAACGTGACCTCGATCTGGGGCACGCCGCGGCGGGCCGGGGCAATGCCGTCCAGGTGGAAGCGACCCAGGGACTTGTTGGCCGCGGCCATCTCCCGCTCACCCTGGAGGACATTGACCTCCACGCTGGTCTGGTTGTCAGCGGCGGTGGAGAAGATCTGGCTCTTCTTCACGGGGATGGTGGTGTTCCGGTCGATCAGCTTGGTGAACACGCCGCCCATGGTCTCAATGCCCAGGGACAGGGGGGTGACATCCAGCAGCAGCAGCCCCTTCACGTCGCCGGTGAGGACGCCCGCCTGCAGGGCGGCGCCCATGGCCACGCACTCGTCGGGGTTGATGCCCTTGAAGGGCTCGTTGCCGGTGAAGTTCTTCACGGCCTCCTGCACGGCGGGGATCCGGCTGGAGCCGCCCACCAGCAGGACCTTGCTCAGGTCACTGGGCTTCAGGCCCGCGTCGGACATGGCCTGGCGCACGGGGCCCATGGTGGCGTCCACCAGATGGGCGGTCAGCTCGTTGAACTTGGCCCGGGACAGGGTCACGTCCAGGTGCTTGGGGCCGTTGGCGTCGGCGGTGATATAGGGCAGGTTGATGTTGCTGGTGGTGACGCCGGAGAGCTCGATCTTGGCCTTCTCGGCGGCCTCCTTCAGCCGCTGCATAGCCACTCGGTCGGTGGACAGGTCCACGCCGTCGGTGCGCTTGAACTCGCTGACCAGCCACTTCATGATGCACTCGTCGAAGTCATCGCCGCCCAGGCGGTTGTTACCGGCGGTGGCCAGGACCTCGATCACGCCGTCGTCGATGTCCAGGATGGACACATCGAACGTGCCGCCGCCCAGGTCGTACACCATGATCTTCTGGCTCTGTTCCTTATCCACGCCGTAGGCCAGGGCCGCGGCGGTAGGTTCGTTGATGATGCGTTTCACGTCCAGGCCGGCGATCCTGCCGGCGTCCTTGGTGGCCTGGCGCTGGGAGTCGGTGAAGTAGGCGGGAACCGTGATGACCGCCTCGGTGACTGTGCTGCCCAGATAGGCCTCAGCGTCCGCCTTCAGCTTCTGGAGGATCATGGCGCTGATCTCCTGGGGGGTGTAGCTCTTGCTGTCAATGGTCACTTTATAATCGCTGCCCATCTCCCGCTTGATGGAAGAGATGGTGCGGTCCGGATTGGTAATGGCCTGGCGTTTAGCCACTTGACCCACCATGCGCTCGCCGGTCTTGGAGAAAGCCACCACGGACGGGGTGGTCCGGTTGCCCTCCGCATTGGGGATGACCACAGCCTCGCCGCCCTCCATGACGGCCACACAGCTATTTGTCGTACCTAAGTCGATACCGATAACCTTAGACATAATGATTGCCTCCAATTTATGATCAAATAATTCTATCTCAACAAATAAAAATTTGCGATTGTTGTTTTCATTCCCCCAGGCGAATCCATTGCAATGATTTGTCAGGATATATGCCTGACAAAAACACGTTGGCTCGTGCGCCTTGGGCGCACACGCCAGTGGCCGATGTCACTGGTGCGGGGGAAGGTCGAGGGGGGACACAGTCCCCCTCTCGAATTCGCTCAGTTTGCCACCTGCACAATAGCGTGTCGGATCACCTTGTCACCCAGCAGGAACCCCGCCTGGAACACCTGGGATACCACGTTCTCCCCAAGGTTCTCATCATCGATGTGCATAACGGCGTTGTGCTTTTCCGGGTCAAATGGCTGGCCCTGGGCCTCGATCTCCGTGACTCCCAGCTTCTTCAGGATCTCCTGGTACTGGTGGAAGATCATCTCCAGCCCCTTCTTGTGGGGAGAGTCCTCATCGCCCTCAGTGGCCACAGCCCGCTCCAGGTTGTCGTACACCGCCAGGAACTCCTTGATGGTGTCCGCCTTGGCGTCCTGGTAGAGATTGTCTTTCTCCTTAGCGGTGCGCTTGCGGTAGTTGTCGTACTCTGCCGTCAGCCGGACGAACTGATCCTTCACGGACTCCAGCTGCCGGGCGGCCAGCTCCGCCGCCTCCATCTGCTCCCGGGTCAGGGTGTAGGTCTTTTCCTTTTTCTTCTTGCCCCTGGCGGCCTTCTCCGCCTTCTCATCGGGCACCTTCTCCTCCGCGGGGGGAGCCTCTTCCTGAGGAGCCTCCTGCGGCTCTTCCGGCGTCTCCTCCGCCGGCTGCTTCGTCTCTTCGCTCATTCTTTTGCATCCTCCTTCGGGGGTAATTCCTGTTTGCCGAACAGCCGCGTCAATCCCTCCGCAAAGCCGGAGAGCCGGGCGGCCACGGTTCCGTAATCCATTCGTGTGGGTCCCACCACGCCGATCAGGCCCCGCATGTCGTTGCCGATGTCATAGCTGGCCACCACCACACTGGTGTCCTGCAGGGCCTCGCTGACATTCTCCGGACCGATCAGGATCTTCATGGGCCCCTCGTCCGGCACAGGGAGATTCTCCTTGCTGTCGGACAAAAAGCTCATCAGCTGGTGGGCCTTGTCTGCGTCCCGGAACTCCGGCAGCTTCAGCAGTTGGCTGGTGCCCACGGTAAACACCTCTTTCTGCCCCGCCTCCTGCAGCACATCCGCCGCGTAGGCGATGGTCTGGCTCAACAGCAGGAACATCTGGGGCGTCACCTGTTCGGACACATCCATCAGCCGCCGGTTCATCTCGTCTGCGGAGATCCCGGTGAAGTTGCTGTTCAGCAGGTTCACCAGGGTGGGCATCTGCTCGGTGTCCACCTTCAGCTGCATCCGCAGCAGCTGGCTCTTCACCCGGTTGTCGCCCATCATCATGACCACGATGCAGCTGTGCTCATCCACGGGCAGCAGCTCAAACCGCCGGGCGGTCATCTGCTTCTTGCCGGTGGCGGCCACATAGGCGGGGTAGTTCATCAGAGAACTCACCGCCCGGCCCGCCTGGGAGATCACCCGGTCCAGCTCCTCCATCCGCATCTGGAGGGACTGGTTGATCCGCTCCGTCTCTGCGATGGAGAGCCGCTGGCGCTCCATCAGCTCGTTGACATACAGCCGGTAACCCTTGGGAGAGGGCACCCGCCCGGCGGAGGTGTGGGGCTGTTCCAGATAGCCCAGCTCCGTCAGATCCGACAGCTCGTTGCGAATGGTGGCGGAGCTGACGCCGCCCATCTCCGCGGCAATGGCCTTGGAACCCACCGGCTCTGCAGTACGGACATAGTCCTCCACCACCACTTTCAGTATTTGCTTTTTCCGGTCCGTGAGTTCCACAAAAAGCACCTCTGGTCCAAGCTGTCTCACGCTGGTTTTAGCACTCCTTTCTCCGGAGTGCTAAAACGAGTTTACCACCACGCGCCTTCATTGTCAACGGATGGATATAAACAAATTGTAAACAAATGCCATCGGATTTTTGAACATTTTCCGCGGCTCCGCAAATCAAAAACCGGCCGCCTGCCGCGGCCGGTTTTTCGTCTCACATGGTCCCCCTGTCCGCTCAGTCCGGCCTGGCCCCCGCCCCCTGCCGGGGCAGCATCCCCGTCCGCTGAAGGGCTGGCTGCAGCGCCCGCAGTAGAAGCACCAGCAGCACCGTCTGCACCGGCAGCATGATGAGGTTTTTCACCGCGCTGAGAGACGCGCTGGCATACCAGGCCTCCAGGCTGAAGCGGCCGTTGCTGTTGAGAATGGCGATCCACAGCGCCCCCAGCACCACGTTCTGCACATTGGTGACCAGCTTGGCGCAGAAGATCCGCCAGACCCGCAGGGGCGCCCGGTACAGGAACAGAGCGTAGGTCAGCACACCCAGCATAGTGGTCAGAGTATAGCCGGGGAAAAAGGGATAGCCGCCTCCTCCAGTGAGGAAGAAGCTGAGGATGTCCTCCGCAAAGGCGAACAGCAGGCCCAGCACCGGGCCGCAGACCCAAGCACAGACGGACCGGGCCAGGAAGCCCCAGGTGACCTTGGCCCCGCCGAACAGCGGCACCGAGGGCACTTGGGCCAGCACAATGCACAGGGCGATCATCAGGGCGGAGAACAGCAGCTTCCGAAGGTCCCGGACCTCCCGGGACGCGTCCCGCCAGTAGTCGGCGGAAAAGGGATGTGCGTACATAAAAAACCTCCTTCTGTTTTGGCAGTCCGAAATTCGGAGATGCCGCACAGAGGAAGGCCGAAAGGGTCCCTGTATGCGGCAGCGGGATGCGGGACACACACTGCGGACTCGCGGTCCTTTCGTCCGAAGAGCAACTCCCCGTCTCTCCAGCACTGGATGTACACGTATGTCCCTACTCTGCCTGTTAGATATTGTCCATTATAGGACTTTCGCGGAAAAAAGCAAGGGTTTCCGCCGTTTTTCCAGCACACCTTGCGGCAATCCGGTCCATGTGTTAAGATGACCGCAACCCGAATGGGAGAGGAGGCGATCCGCAGATGGTTCTTTTGATTACCGGCGCCTCGCACACAGGCAAAACCCTGCTGGCCCAGAGACTTCTCCAGACATACCGCTGTCCCTGTCTCTCCATGGATCTTCTGAAAATGGGACTTATCCGAAGCGGCAACACCCGCCTCACGCCGGAGGATGACCAGGAGCTGGAGTCCTATCTGTGGCCGATTGTGCGGGAGATCATCAAAACCGCCATTGAAAACCGCCAGGATCTGATCGTGGAGGGCTGTTATGTCCCCCCACGCTGGAGTCAGGACTTTACGCCGTCCTATCTCCGGGAAATCCGCTTTTGCTGCCTTGTGATGACCAAGGCATATATCGAGACCCATTTTGCAGACATACAAAAATATGCCTGTGCGGCAGAGCGGCGCATTGACGATTCCACCTGTACGAAAGAGACTCTCCTCCTGGATAACGCGCACTATCAGCAGATGTGCGAGACCTGGGGGTATCCCTGTATTCTGATCGATCAGGCGTACGAGGTGGATATCCCCCTGTGAAAAAACGATCCCGGCCCTTTCGGCCGGGATCGTTTTTTCACTTACTCTACGTTACTGGGCAGCGCCAGCGGTCTCCGCAGCCTTCGCGGCAGCGGCCTTCTCCGCCTGGGCCTTCTTGATGGCCTTGTACTTCTCCTTCTCCTCCGCGGTGGCGATGGGAAGGATGGCGTCCCGCGGGCAGACCTTGGTGCAGAGCTTGCAGCCCACGCACTTGTCGTAGTCGATGACAGCCACGCCGTTCACCACATGAATGGCGTCCTTCTTGCACTCCTTCTGGCACAGGCCGCAGCCGATGCAGGAGTGGGTGCAGACGCTCATGGCAGCCTTGCCCTTGTCCTGGTTGGCGCAGGCCACGTGGACCTTCTTGGACACAGGGACCTCCGTGATCAGATGGCGGGGGCAGGCCTTGGCGCAGGCCATGCAGTCGGTGCACTTGTCCGGGTCCACCACGGCGGCGCCGTTGGGACCGATGGACATGGCGCCGAACTGGCAGGCGGACACGCAGGAGCCGAAGCCCAGACAGCCGAACTGGCACTCCAGGGGACCACCGGCCACCTTGGTGGCGGACAGGCAGTCCTTCACACCGACGTACTCATAACGCTTGGCGGCGTTGGTGCCGCCGTTGCAGCGGACAAAAGCCACCTTCCGCTCACCGGAGGGAGCCTCCTGGCCCATGATCTTTGCGATGGCGGCAGCATTCTCCGCGCCGGCAGGGGCGCACGCATTCACCGGAGCCGTGCCCGCCAGGATGGCGGCGGCACAGCCGGCGCAGCCGGGGAAGCCGCAGCCGCCGCAGTTGGCGCCGGCCAGATGGCTGAGGATTTCCTCTTCCCGGGGGTCCTTCTTTACCTCAAAGACCTTGGAGGCTACTGCCAAGATGAAGCCGAACACGGCGCCGAGGACAGCCAGCACCACAACGGCAGCAATGACATTTCCGATATCCATTTTCCTCTTGCCTCCTCTTACCAGACCTTCAAACCGGAGAAGCCCATAAACGCCAGGGCCATCAGACCAGCGGTGACCAGGGCGATGGGAAAGCCCTCAAACGCCTTGGGATAGTCCGCAAACACCAGCCGCTCCCGAATGCTGGCGAACAGCACGATGGCCAGCAGGAAGCCCAGGCCGCCGGTGATGCCGTAAACTACGGAGGAGATGAAGTTATAGTTGTTCTGCACGTTCAGCAGCACCACGCCCAGTACGGCGCAGTTGGTGGTAATCAGGGGCAGATACACACCCAGAGCCGTGTACAGAGACGGCATGGATTTCTGTAAAAACATCTCCACGAACTGGACCAGGGATGCGATGACCAGAATGAAGGTCACGGTCTGCATATACTCCAGTCCAAAGCGAACCAGGACGAACTCGTTGACCGCATAGCACACGGCGGAAGCCAGTCCCATGACGAACGTCACAGCGATGCCCATGCCCACAGCGGTGTCCACCTTCTTGGAAACACCCAGGAAGGGGCAGATGCCTAAGAACTGGGAGAAGATGAAGTTGTTTGCCAGAATGGCACCCAGCGTAATTGCCAGGAGTTCATAGATTTGATCCATTATTTGCTCTCCTCCTTATTTTTCTTAGGTCTGGACAGCGCCCACTGCATCAGGGCAATGAGGCAGCCCAGCACCAGGAAGCCGCCGACGGGCAGGGTCAGCATGCCGATGGGGAACTGCTCCGGCAGGATCTGAATACCGTCGCCGCCGTTGAGGATACCGCCGCCGAAGGTGCCGGCGCCCAGAAACTCACGGATGATGCACATAACCATCAGCACCACAGTGTAGCCAAAGCCCTGGAAGATACCGTCCCAGAAGGAAGCGGCCACACCGTTCTTGTAGGAGAAGGACTCCGCCCGGCCCAGGATGATGCAGTTCACCACGATCAGGGGGATGAACACGCCCAGCGACTCGGACAGGGCCGGAACGAATGCCTGGATCAGCAGATCCACGCAGGTCACGAAGCCAGCGATCACCACAATGAACATGGCGATACGGATCTTGTCCGGCACGATCTTGCGGATAGCCGCGATGATGACATTGGAAAGGGTCAGGATGACGGTGACCGCCACGCCCATGCCCAGGCCGTTGAAGAACGAGGTGGTGATGGCCATGGTGGAACACATGCCCAGCACCTGCACCAGCACAGGGTTGTTGGTGATCAGTCCCTCTTTGAACTGTTTGCCTAAATTCATGAATTGCTCCTCCCTTCTCAGCCCATGGCAGCCACGGCAGCCAGCGCCGCATTCACGCCGGCAGTCACACCCTTGGTGGAGACGGTGGCGCCGGTGATGGCGTCCACGTTAGTGCCCACCGTCAGAGTGCCGTCCGCCGCGCTCTTGCCGATAAACTGGTCCAGCACACCCACGCCGGAGGCGGTGGGTTCGTTGCCCACGACCTTCGTGCCGATGCCGGAGGTCTCAGAGTGGTTGACGACAGAAACGCCAGTGACGGCGCCTTCCGCGTCCACGCCCACCATCATTTCAATGCTGCCCTGGGAGCCGGAGGCGGTGACCTTTACGGCATAGCCGGCGGCCTCGCCGTTCACCTGGACCTCGTACATCTCGTTCAGGGTGCCGCCGGCAGCTGTGGCCGCAGCGGTCATGTCGCCAGACAGTTCCAGCGCGTCGGAGAAGGTGGTGTTGTCCGGATCGGACACCACGGCCAGCATGGCCGCTTCAGTCTTCTGCTGGTTGATCTCAGCGATGGGGCCGGCCGTCACACCGTTGACCAGACCCAGCAGCAGTGCCACGATCAGGCAGGTCCCCAGCAGGGTCACAGTCAGCTTTACGATGTACTTGGGGTCCATATCAATCTTTTCTTTGGTCTTGACTTCGTTGCTCATTTCGCAGCCGCCTCCTTGTTAGCGGATTTCACAACGCCGAAGCGAGAGGGCTTCACAGCCTTGTCGATCAGCGCCACTACCAGGTTCATAATCATGATGGAGTAGCACACGCCCTCGGGATAGGAGCCGAAGTAGCGGATGAACACCGTCAGCAGGCCGCAGCCCAGGCCGAAGATCAGCTGGCCGGTCTTGGTGACGGGGGAGGTGGTGTAGTCAGTGGCCATGAAGAAGGCACCCAGCATCAGGCCGCCGCCGAAGATGCTGTACAGCATGAACTGCAGATTGTCGGCGCCGCCCTTGGGGAACAGGAAGGTCAGCACGGCCACGGTGGCGATGTAGGCCGCGGGGGTCTGCCAGCTGATGACCTTGCGCCAGATCAGATACGCTCCGCCCACGATCAGCAGCAGGGCGGAGATCTCGCCCAGGGAGCCGCCGATATTGCCCAGGAACATATCCGTCACGCTGTACTGGCTGGTGAGGCCGGCCATGTCGCCGGTCTTCATATAGGCCAGAGGCGTGGCAGCGGTAACCACGTCGGCAGTGCCGGCCAGGGGCACCCAGCCGGCCTGGGGATCCGCCCAGGCGCCGCTCATGGTGCCGGCATAGCTGGCCACCAGGGCGGCACGGCCCGCCAGCGCGGGGTTGACGAAGTTCTTGCCGATGCCGCCGAACAGCTGCTTGACCACCACGATGGCGAAGAAGTCGCCCACCAGGATCATCCAGTAGGGCATGTTCACCGGGCACACGAACGCCAGCAGGATGCCGGTAACCGCGGCGGAGAGATCGTTCACGGACTGGGGCTTCTTCATGAGCTTGCGATAGCCCCACTCAAAGAACATGCAGCCCACCACGGACACGGCAGTCAGAGTCAGGGCCCGGAAGCCGAACTTCACAATGGCCCAGATCAGGGCGGGCATCATGGCGATGATAACATCCAGCATGATGGAGCGGGTGTTCTCCGCCGCCCGGATGTGGGGAGAGGAAGTGGCAATCAGTTTGAGATTCTTGTAGTCAGTCATTTCGCAGCGGCCTCCTTTGCTTCTTCGGCCTTTTTCTTTGCCTCGGCGGCAGCCCGGTCAGCGGCCGCCTTGTCCTTCACCAGCTGCTTGCCGGTTTTGAACATATGGGTCAGGTGCATCCGGGCCGGGCAGATGTAGGAGCAGGCGCCGCACTCCATGCAGTCCATGATGTGGGCGTCATTCAGCTCCTCCACCATGCCCTTGGAGGCATACTGGTACATGAACAGGGGCTCCAGGTGCATCGGGCAGACGGACACGCACTTGCCGCAGCGGATGCACTGGGGATTCTCCACGGTCTTCTCCTCGTTCTCGCAGAAGGCCAGGATGGCGCCGGTGCCCTTGGCCACGGAGATGTCCGCGGTGTACTGGGCCATGCCCATCATGGGGCCGCCGGCGATCAGTTTGTATGTACCGTCCTTCAGGCCGCCGCAGGCGTCCAACAGGCTGGAGACGGGGGTGCCGATGGGGCACTCCAAGTTCTTGGGCTCCACCACGCCGGAGCCGGAGACGGTGACGATCTTGCGCACCACGGGCATACCGGTGGTCAGGGCCCGGTAGATGGCGCATGTGGTGTTGATGTTGAATACGGCGCAGCCGATATCGGCGGGCAGTCCGCCGGGGGGCACCTGGCGGCCGGTGATGGCCTGGCAGAGCTGTTTCTCACCGCCCTGGGGGTAGCGGCAGCGCAGGGGCTCCACCACCACGGGGGCCTT
>OJRV01004451.1_pt1 | contig 10375 bp, 7 predicted proteins | sample 1599241 | NCBI WGS metagenome assembly OJRV01 (sample SAMN04168656, study PRJEB22393) | human gut metagenome | biome: human gut microbiome; feature: stool | host: Homo sapiens | collected 2014-03-17 | reverse complement strand
AGGCTTGCTTCCATAACGGCTACTACCAGGACCGGCAGCAATCGTACCACCTGTTTCAGGATCCAGACCAGACCAGCCGGTAATTGTGAATAAGTCCGTACCACTCAGATAAAGACGCAAATTCTGAATATTGGCTTTCTTTACCCACGGCTGATCGAAAGTATAGGAAAGACTCAAATCTTTCAGTTTCAGATACTGACGTTGTGACCAAAAATAATAGGAATAAGTATTTACATAGCCCAAGCGTGGATGCTCGTTTGTTGGATTATTTTCGCTCCATGGAGCAACTTTCAACTGAGCACCTGATGTCGTTGCCGTATTATGGTAATTACCAAACGGATCACTACCGATAAAATGAGAACTGTTACCTGCATCCCAACGGAAGTTAAAATACAAAGAGAAGTTCTTCCAACTTAACGTATTGCTAAAATTGATCGTGAACAATGGGTCCATATCTCCAATACAGTGACGGTCATCCGTACTGATCTTACCATCACCGTTATAATCCAGGAACTTGATGTCACCAGGTACAGCATCCGGCTGAATCTTATTACCATTCGCGTCTACATAGCTATCAATCTCAGCCTGAGATTGGAAGATACCTAACATTTTCAAATCCCATGCAGCATTGATCGACTCGCCTATAACCAACGCACGAGCAGTTTCGTAACCATTTGTTGTCGCATTACCCGTATCGTTCGCTTCCTTGCCATTAGCATCCTTGCCAAAAAGGTGAACAATCTTGTTCTTGTTACGATAAAAAGTCAATCCGCTTTCCCAACGGAAATTATCTTTACCGTCTCCATTTATATTAACCGTATTCAAAGATAGTTCGACACCGCGGTTCATCACCTCACCCGCATTAAACTTTGCTTCCGAGAAACCAGTCATATAAGGCAATGAACGGTTCAACAACATATCATTTGTCTTTGATTTATAAACATCGATAGAACCAGAAATGCGTCCGTCCAAGAATCCGAAATCAAGACCGAAGTTTCCTGTTTTAGTTGTCGCCCAAGTCAATTCCTCATTTGCCAACGAATTCTGATAGATATACAAAGAAGATGCATCATACCAAGTATAACCGGAAGCGACTGTAGCCAATGTAGCATAGGCTTCGATACTCTGATTACCGGTCAAACCATAGGATCCTCTCAGCTTTAAGAAACTCAATCCCGGAATTACATTCTGCATAAAATCTTCCTGGGACAATGTCCAAGCTGCAGACACACCTGGGAAGTTAGCCCATTTACTACCTTTTGCAAATCCAGAGAAACCATCACGACGGAAGTTCGCCGTCAGATAATACTTGTTTGCATAGTTATAATTGACACGGGCCATATAACCGACATTCTGCCATTCCTTCAATGTCTTGTTAATCTGCTGAGTCGTTGCCAAATTTTGTCCGTACGAGCCTAATACAGTCGGCAGTTTGAAACCACTATAAGCAGTCTTCAACTGATTCTGATGAGTGGCGTCACGCGTATAACCGAGCATTGCATCCAAATGATTCTTTCCGAAATCTTTCGTATAAGTGAACACATTGTCCATTGTCCACGCATAAGTCTGGTTAATCTCCGATTTACCATTTGCCTCCGCCGTATACTTATACGGATCAGCCAATTCCTCAACTTTTCTCGTATCCAAGAAATACTGGGGATTTACAAACATATCAACATTGTTCGTATTTTTTACAGCATTCATGGTAAACTTATAGCTCAGACCTTTTACAAATGGGAAATCGATCTGTACAAATCCTGTTCCATTTAGGTTATCATATTTCTTCTCACGATCTGTCCACAAATAGGAAGTAGTTTCGGAAGAACTCCAAAACGGGCTGGCGACATTTCCATTTGCATATCTTTCATACCAATCAGTATAGCCATCATAACGTACATACTTATGGCTATAGGGCGACAGCCATGTTGCAGACTGAATATTTGCGATCTGACCAGGATTAGAGGCATTATAATAAGATGCGCGCATACCGACCGTCAACCAGTCTGTAACTTTTGCGTCCATTTTAGCCATGAAAGTCAGCTTTTTATAGTCATCGCCAACAATCAGACCATCCTGTTTCATATAACCGGCCGACAAATAATAATTCACTTTATCGGAAGCATTTCCTGAAATACTCAGATTATAATTCTGAATCTGCGCATTTTGAGAGACCTCATCAATCCAATCAACCCAACCACCAGCATTGTAAACTTCCAGTTCCTCAGCATTCAATAGCTGTGCGGGGTCCAAACCTACGCTCGGATCAATCGAACCGGCAGCAATCATCGCTTCACGACGACGATTCAAAAATTCATTTTGATCCGTTACCATCTGCGGCTTTCTTGTCCAACTCTGAATTCCGTAATAAGCATCCAAATTAACCGTAGGTTTGGAAGAACGACCACGCTTTGTTGTAATAATAATTACACCATTTGCAGAACGTGAACCGTAGATGGCAGCAGAACTGGCATCTTTCAGAACATCAATGGATTCAACATCCGTCATGGCAATTTCGTTGATACTACCATTAAAGATAGAACCATCGACAACCAACAACGGCTTGTTCAAGCTTGCCTCCGAAGGACCTGTAATAATAGAATTCATACCACGAATCGTCATTGAAGCCGTATTATCACCACCGGCATCTGTTGTCGGGGAATAATTAAAACCCGGAATCTTGCTTGACAACGCAACTAAAGCATTCACGTTTGCCAACTGCGTCAACGGAGAATCATCCAATTTAACACTAGAAATAGAGCCTGCCAAATCTTTTTTACGGGATGTACCATAACCAACCACCACAACCTCATCCAATGCCATATTATCTTCCTGCAATTTCACAGTTAAATTTTTGGTATTTCCTACTTTTATTTCTTGTGTCTGGAAACCGACATAAGAAAATACCAATACGGCATTACTGCTACCCGGAACATCTGGAATCGTAAACCTTCCATCACCATCGGTTAATGTACCGATAGTTGTTCCCTTTACCATCACATTTACGCCTGGAAGTTCAAGCCCTCCTGCATCAACCACTTTTCCTGAAATAGAAATCTGGGCAAATGCTTGCAATCCTATACATAGGAAACATAGCAAAAATAGAATTCGATTTCTCATAATCTCCAAACTTATTAGGTTAAACGATATTTATTTTCACAAATGTCTGCCTTTATTATCTTTATAATCATGAAAAAATGATATTTTTCCCTTGCTTTTTGACAGATGTAATAAATTTAATATCTTTGTAAACAGAGATAAATGTAATCTCTCAAGCGAGAAACATTTTATTCTGAAATACTCAAAATAATCACCAAATGGATTTTGATCGCAGTAAACATAATGTCATAAAGTACTTACCGACAAACAATGATGAGAACATCTGGGGAATGTCTATTAACGGCATAGGATTTCAGTCTATTGATCCAAAAGGCAGTTATCCCCTTAAAGGTCACCCAATCGGATATACATTTAATCCCGACCGGGGCAGAATTATTGACGAGTTCGCCCTGGTATATATTGTAAAAGGAGAAGGAACTTTTGCTTCCATCAACTGCTTTGAAAAGAAAATATCAAAAGGAGACGCATTCTTTATTTTCCCCGGACAATGGCATAGCTACCAACCTATCGCCAATATAGGTTGGGATGAATATTACGTAACCTTTCAAGGTGATTATTTTGAAAAATTATTAAACGGAATTATTAATCGCGCAAATCCCATATTTCATATCGGCATGAATGACCAAATCGTCAAGCATTTCGGGGAAATGCTTGACTGTGCCCTGGCACAGTCAAGCATTTCCCCGAAATGCTTGACTGTGCCAGGGCACAGAAATCCGGGTTCCAAGCTGTTTTGGCGGGAATTACGATGCATACGATCGGCTTGATCTATTCGATCAACAAAAATCAGGACTGTGGACCGGTTTCTATGCAGAAGATACAGGAAGCATGCGTATTGATGCGGGAAAACATTTACGACAAGTTTACACCGGAAGATATCGCCGAATCCATCAACATGAGCTATTCCAATTTCAGGAAATCATTCAAGCAATACACTGGGATCGCTCCCCATCAATACATGCTGCAACTGAAGCTCAGCAAGATCAAAGATTTACTGAGCAGTACGGAAATGTCGATCCAAGACATCGCAATGAAGCTCAATTTTGAATCGGCCGACTATTTCTCTTACTTTTTCAGGAGCAAAACAGGCATAAACCCACTCTCCTACCGAAAAGAAATCGAAAAGCAGCGGGAAAAAGCCAAGAAAAACTCACACTAAAAGAAGCCCTCAATCAGAAACCCCGTCCAAACTTATGCCATAGCTGTCCTTCCATTTCCTCCCAACAACGCAAAGTCGAATAGATAAAATCAAAGGAATAACGGGTAAGATAAGCTTGGGCTTCATCTTTCTTGCCTTCCCGAATAAGGACCGATACCTTGTTTTCTATCAGAGGCATTTCGTCGGCAGCCTTCTGCTCGAAAGAGAGGACGGCTGGCTCGATTAATTTACGACCATGCCCCCAACTCACTTGCGCCAAACGGTTTGTACGTCGATAGGTCCAAAGGGCGGCATCAGGACGATATCGTTTATGCCCGCATACCTTAAAGCTTTCAGGGACATCCGTCATTCCGGCAAATAACGGGACACGGGGACTTTCACCCGGATTATCTTCCGACCACCAACAAACGCCTCCAACCTCGTCCGGTAACCAATCTCGGCACTGGATCACAAACGAATAAGCACACCAGACAACCGATATCGTCCGCTGTTTCTCTATCTTCTTTTCACCTCGCTGTGCATTCAGGAATTCAAACATATCATTCGTCATCCAGTTTTGTGCCAACGGGCTTTTATATATCGTATCACGCTCGGTTCCATCTTTATCCTTGATTTTCTTCGTAACCATCATGTCTTTTGTCATATCCCATTCTGTTCCCTCATATGTTTCACGCAGCAAACGGTTCATATCCGCCAAAGAAACATTCTGTTCGGGCTTGACAGACAAAGGTAACTCCTCCATGTCCATCGTCAGGTTCAAAGAAGGAGCCAGCGTTTTCAAAACAAAAAAATCCCGGATGGTAAAAGGCTTCTTCCCCGTTTCATGGATTACTTTCCAGAACTTGAAAGGCTCTTTCCCGTCCCAATACCCTAACTTCCGTGCTTTCTCCTTCAGTCCTTCACTATACATATAATTATCCTTATCCCCGAAATCGACATCGGAAATACGAGGTGTATTGGCCGAAACCGTCACATGGTCGTCCGGTATGCGCCGGGCAACCCATAAAGCCCCCATATCTTCCGAACCTGCACCCGTAATCTCGAAAAACCAGAGTTCCCTCTTATCGGCAACCGTCAGGCATTCCCCTCCATCACGATAGCCATATTGTTCTGCCAAACGTCCCATCAGCAAGACCGCCTCGCGTGCCGTACTGCAACGTTGCAAAGCAATCCCCTGCAAATCCTCAATATGGAACAAGCCTTTGGGATTACGCAGCTCCTTACGTCCCACGATAGTCGTTTCTCCCATCGCCAGCTGTTTCTCGTTCATACAAGGATAACCAGTATTCAGATAAGCAAATGTATAAGGAACCTGTGGGATAGAACCTTTCAGTTTCACACCCAAACGGTCGTTTTTGCTTTCCGTATGACGGAGATCCCAATAAAGATCGAGTTTTGCGGTATCTGACCAGTTTTGGGCAGGCACAACCTCCATCCAAGTACGAGAAGTCCCATCACACGTCTGCGATGTCATGACCGAACCATCAGTCGTCGCCAATTTGCCGGCAGCGATACTCGTACAGCTTTCGTTCGGATTCGTTAATTCCACTACGCGCTCCTGAGCAAAGAGAGACACCACAGCACAACAAAGGCATATGAACGCTGTATATACTTTTTTCTTCATTTTCCTTTAAAGTTTTTTACTTAATAGGACAAAAATAATCAGTATACGCAAATGCCTCCCCTTATTTTTTGATATTATTCATTATTAATTTGACAATCGACAACCGTACCACGTTTGAATACGATTTACAAACTGCCCTCCCGATATAAATAGGATTAGTAGTGCATGTATTTGGAATTAAAACAAAAAAAGCCGATAACGCAAGTCCAAGTATGATTTGCATTATCGGCGCGATTATGTTGTGATAGCTTTTATCTTCCCTGGCGCTTACGTTCAAGTTCGTCAAGGATGATTTTACGCATACGCATGCTGTTCGGGGTGATTTCTACATATTCATCGCCTTTGATATATTCCAAAGCATCTTCCAGGCTGAACACCGTAGGAGGAGCCAAAGACACTTTATCATCCGAACCGGAAGCACGCATATTCGTCAGCTTCTTCGACTTCGTCACGTTAACCACCAAGTCATTGTCTTTCGTATGCTCGCCAACAACCTGTCCGGCATACACCTCATCGCCTGGAGCAATAAAGAAACGTCCACGGGATTGCAAGTTATTCAAAGCATAAGCATAGGCAGTACCTGTTTCCATCGCGATGATAGAACCATTCGTACGGCGTTCGATCTCACCTTTCCACGGTTGGTATTCGAGGAAACGGTGCGCCATGATCGCTTCACCAGCTGATGCAGTCAAAACAGCATTATTCAAACCGATAATACCACGGGAAGGAATCGTGAATTCCAGATGCATACGGTCGTTCTTGCTTTCCATCATCGTCATTTCACCCTTACGTTTGGTTACCATATCGATGATACGGCTGGAACATTCTTCCGGCAGATTGACTGTCAACTGTTCAACCGGTTCACACTTCTGGCCATCGATTTCCTTGATAATGACCTGCGGCTGACCAACCTGCAACTCGTAACCTTCACGACGCATGGTTTCGATCAGGACAGACAAGTGGAGAACGCCGCGTCCATACACCAACCAAGAATCGGCAGAATCTGTCGGAACCACTCGCAAGGCAAGGTTCTTGTCCAACTCTTTCATCAAACGTTCATAGATATGGCGAGATGTCACAAACTTGCCATCTTTCCCGAAGAACGGAGAGTTATTGATCGTAAACAACATAGACATCGTCGGTTCGTCGATAGCGATCGTCGGCAGCGGTTCCGGATCATTGGCATCGGCAATCGTTTCACCAATTTCAAAACCTTCCACACCGATAATCGCACAGATATCGCCGGACTGGACAGCATCTACTTTCGTACGCCCCAGTCCTTCGAACACATCGATTTCCTTGATCTTCGATTTCACCATCGAGCCATCACGCTTGCAAAGCATGATCTCCTGTCCTTCGCGCAGTTCGCCACGATGCACGCGCCCCACAGCGATACGGCCTACATACTTGGAATAGTCCAACGAAGTGATCAACATCTGGGAAGAGCCTTCCAATACCTGGGGTTCCGGAATATACTGGATGATAGCATCCAGCAAAGCGGTAATATCTTCCTTCGGCTCTTTCCAATCTTCCGACATCCAACCCTGCTTGGCAGAACCGTAGATCGTCGGGAAGTCGAGCTGTTCCTCCGTTGCATCAAGACTGAACATCAGGTCGAACACCATTTCCTGCACCTCTTCCGGACGACAATTCGGCTTGTCTACCTTATTAATGACCACAATCGGTTTCAAGCCTAACTGGATAGCCTTCTGAAGCACGAAACGAGTCTGCGGCATCGGGCCTTCGAAAGCATCGACCAGCAACAAGCAACCGTCAGCCATATTCAATACGCGTTCCACTTCACCTCCGAAGTCGGCGTGTCCCGGAGTATCGATAATGTTGATTTTATAACCTTTATAATTAATAGATACATTTTTGGCAAGGATCGTAATCCCTCGTTCGCGTTCCAGGTCATTATTGTCCAGGAACTGATCCGGCTCTGCCTGTCCTTCACGGAAAAGCTTACCGGCTAATAACATCTTATCCACGAGCGTTGTCTTACCGTGGTCTACGTGCGCGATAATCGCGATGTTTCTAATCTTTTGCATTGAAAACTAATTTATTGGCCGCAAAATTACAATAAATTTGCGAGAAGTATATGACATTGACACTTCAAAATAAAAAAAGATACATAAAAAGATTTGTCAATCAAAAATGAATCCCTACCTTTGTCCCCGCTTAGATAACATAGTATTAATTTATTAAAGTACACAAGAATCATGTTTTTAGATTCAGCAAAGAAAAAAGAGATTTTCGAAAAGTATGGCAAGTCTGCAACCAACACAGGTTCTGCAGAAAGCCAGATCGCACTGTTCACAGTTCGTATCGCACATTTGACTGAACACTTGAAGGCTAATCACAAAGACCATAGCTCCGAAAGAGCTCTGAAAATGTTGGTAGGTAAGCGTCGTCGTTTACTGGATTACCTGATCAAGGTTGATATCGAAAGATATCGTGCTATCATCAAAGAGCTTGGTATCAGAAAGTAAGAAACAATTTCTTCGCAAGAAGTTCAAAAGGATGGTCTCCACGGGGGTCATCCTTTTTTCTTTTACCTAATACCTTTGTTTAATGAAAATTTAATGTAATTTTGCGCCGTTCTGTTACAAATTAAAAGATTCAATAAACAATAAACATATAATGCTCATGGGAAACAACAAAATCATAGGAGCTAAAATCAAAAGTATCCGTGAATCCAAACAACTTTCCACCCAGGAAGTATCCGAACGCTCAGGTCTGAGTATCGAACAAATAGAACGTATCGAGGGCAATATAGACTTTCCGTCTCTCGCCCCGCTAATCAAGATAGCCCGCGTATTAGGCGTACGCCTGGGCACATTCCTGGACGATCAGTCCGAACTGGGCCCCGTCATTTGCCGCAAGAAAGAGAGCAACGACACAAACAGCATCGGTTTCAGCAACAACGACAGCAAGGCACGCAAACACATGGAATACCATTCGCTGTCACAAGACAAGTCGGGCCGCCATATGGAACCGTTCCTGATCGATGTCGCTCCAAGCGAAGAAGGAGTGGATTTCGTCCTCTCCACACACGAAGGGGAAGAATTCATCTATGTACTGGAAGGTATCCTCGAAATCAACTATGGCAAGAATACCTATATCCTGGAAGAAGGCGACAGCATCTACTACGATTCTATCGTCGCCCACCATGTACATGCCGCTGCCGACAATACGGCGAAAATCCTCGGAGTCATCTACACCCCCTATTAATCTGCAGCTTCTATGGACATTCAATTACAAGATAAGACGCTCGGCCAGTGGATGGAACATTGGGCCGAGACGACACCCGACAAGGAATATCTGGTATATTCCGACCGCGACCTCCGTTTCACCTGGAAGGAATTCAACGAACGTGTAGACCGGATGGCGAAAGGCATGCTTTCGATCGGGATCAAACATGGCACGCATGTCGGCATCTGGGCGACCAATGTCCCCGACTGGCTTACATTCCTGTATGCTGCCGCCAAGATCGGAGCAGTGGCCGTTACCGTCAATACCAACTACAAGCAGAGCGAACTGGAATTCCTGGTCGAAAACGCGGATATCCATACATTATGCATTACCGACGGCGTGTTCGACGGAAGTTATGTCGACATGGTATATACCATGTTGCCCGAACTGAAGGAATCACAACGTGGCTACCTGAAAAGCAAACGTTTCCCGGTTCTGAAGAATGTAGTTTACATCGGGCAGGAGAAATACAGAGGAATGTACAACACTCCCGAACTGCTGCTTTTAGGCGAAAACGTCAGTGACGAGACATTGGTGGAAGCCAAAAAGCTGGTGACCCCGCACGACGTCGTAAACATGCAATATACATCCGGCACGACCGGCTTTCCAAAAGGGGTCATGCTGACGCACTATAACATTGCCAACAACGGATTGTTGACAGGAGAACACATGAAATTCACGGCAGACGACAAACTATGCTGCTGCGTGCCTCTGTTCCACTGCTTCGGTGTCGTGCTCGCCTCCATGAACGTCTTGACGCATGGATGCACACAAGTCATGGTCGAAAAATTCGATCCGCTGGTCGTACTCGCCTCCATCCACAAGGAACGGTGCACGGCCCTTTACGGCGTTCCGACCATGTTCATCGCCGAGCTCAATCACCCGATGTTCAGCATGTTCGACCTGACCTCCCTCCGCACCGGCATCATGGCAGGCTCCCTTTGCCCTGTGGAACTGATGAAGCAGGTGGAAGAAAAAATGTTCATGCGCGTGACCAGCGTATACGGGTTGACGGAAGCATCGCCCGGCATGACACATTCGCGCATCGACGATCCGGCGGAAGTCCGCTACAATACGGTAGGCCGTGATTACGAATTCACCGAAGTCCGCGTGATCGATCCGGAAACGGGCGAAGAATGTCCGGTAGGCGTACAAGGTGAAATGTGCAACCGCGGTTACAACACCATGAAAGGCTATTACAACAACCCGGCAGCCACGGCCGA
>OJRV01004443.1_pt1 | contig 10390 bp, 6 predicted proteins | sample 1599241 | NCBI WGS metagenome assembly OJRV01 (sample SAMN04168656, study PRJEB22393) | human gut metagenome | biome: human gut microbiome; feature: stool | host: Homo sapiens | collected 2014-03-17 | reverse complement strand
GGCGGAACCGGTTTTTCCGGCCAACGTATAGGATGCCCCCCGCATCGCGGAACCCGTACCAATCTCGACCACCTGGCTCATGAGATGCGTCAGAAACTGTGCGTCATTCGCAGACATCAGAGTTCCATAGGCGGACGGAAGGAACTTCTTGACCGTCTGACCCCCCACATTTTCAACATGATCGATCATATATGGCTTCATCAGCGTGCCGCCGTTGGCGATCGCCGATACGATCATCAGGTTATGCAGCGGCGTAATCTGGGTTTTTCCCTGTCCGATCGCGGTCTGAAGCTTTTCCCAGTCATCCGAACTGCCGTCGAGCGAAAACGTGCTCTGGTTGTACGGAAGTGTGTACGGAAGCTCCGAATTAAAGAGCATCTGATTTGCCAGCGCCCGGAATTTTTCTGAATTAATCTGCATTCCAATCTCCGCAAACGCGCCGTTGCAGGAATTGGCAAATGCCTGAATCAGGTTCTGCGCCCCGTGTGCCGTCCCGTGGTAACATTTAATCGTATAATCGCCATTCTGGTAAGAGCCATTACAATTATACACATAGTCCTGCCAGGTATTCGGGTTCTCTTTCATATATTCCAGCACCGTCAGCATCTTGAACGTCGATCCCGGCGGATATAAGCCCTGCGTCGCGCGGTTGACTAACTGCGCCTTCGTATTGTCCGGCGATACCAACTCTGCCCAGCGCTCATCGACGAGATTCGCATTGAAATTCGGCTGGGAAACCATCGTTAAAATCTTTCCCGTATCCGGTTCCATGACAATCACCGCGCCCCGGTGTTTTCCGATCGCGTCGGATGCTGTCTGCTGCAGATCCACATCGAGCGTCGTAATCACATTGTCGCCCAGATTTTTCTTCCCCTGAAATTCATTGATCGTTTTCTCAATCAGATTCACATGGGAGGAAAGCAGGTAGAAATTCGCCAGCGACTCCAGACCTGTTTTTCCATTTTTGCCGGAATATCCGACCGAATGGACAAACAGATAATCATACGGATAATAGCGTTTCTCGCTTCCGTCACTTGCAACGTTCGTCTGCGCCAGCACCGTTTTATCATTGCTCATAATCGAACCGCGGGTCACCCGGTCTGAGAGGAGATCGAGTCTCGCATTATAAGAGCTGCCGATCACATTTTCACTCTTAAACTGGATAAACCAGCCAAAATAAACGGCCATCGCGATAAAGAGCGCCGCAATCCCATAGGTCAGCCACAGAATATGACGGTTTGAACGCGCTCTCGCATTTTCAGTTCTTTCCATTTCATCCTTCTGCCTCATCAAACTGCTGCTCCTCCTCTTCTTCCTCATTCCGTTTCAGGACATATAGTCCCTGTATCACGCCAAACAGGATAAATGTGCTGAGAATCGAACTGCCTCCATAACTGACAAGCGGCAGCGTCACGCCGGTGGACGGAATAAACTTGGTCACGCCGCCAATCGTCAGGAACACCTGCACCACATACTCAATTCCCAGACCAAACGCGATCAGCTTGTAAAATAATGCCTGCATCCGGGTCGCAATCAGCATGAACTGCATGAAGCAGCCCAGACAGATCAGGAGAATACAAAGCGCATAGATGCCGCCCAGCTCCTCCGAGATCGCCGCGAAAATGAAGTCCTTCTCGACAACCGGGATCTTCTTCGGCATCCCCTGGTAAAGTCCCATGCCAAACCAGCCGCCTGTGCCGATCGCAAAGAGCGCCTGCGTAACCTGATATCCTTTTCCTGCGATGTCACTCCACGGATCCTGCCATGCTTCCACGCGGACACGCACATGCGAAAACAGCTTATACGCCAGCATCGCAGCCGCACAGCCGCTTCCAAGACCGCCTGCCAGATACAGCCAGTTGGAGGTTGCAATAAACAGCATCAGGACATAGGCGAGGAAAAAAATCAGCGCACTTCCCAGATCCTTGGATAACACCAGAATCAACACGTGCGCCGCCGCCACGCCGGTCGTGATCGCCACATTTTTAAACTCCGTTGAGCGGTAAAACATCGTCGCCACGAAGAATACAAAGCTGATCTTAACAAACTCGGACGGCTGGAACGAAAATCCGCCGATACTGATCGAAAGCTGCGCGCCGAAGCTGGTATTGCCGATCACACAAACAACCAGCAGCAGCGCCAGACCTATCAGGCCGTACACCCACGGTATCTTAGCGAGCTGCCAGGTTCTATCTATCACATATGGTATAATCATTGTGATAACCGCCGCAACTGCCATGATGATAAACTGGCGAACCGCCTTGTCCATCGAGATGCGCGTCAGCATGATAAAACTGGTGCACAGAAGCATACACGTGTTGTTCAGCAACAGTCTCGACGCATTCCGGTAAAACAGCCGGTATAAGAGCTGGTACAGGACAAAAAAGACAAGCTGCGCGCCGAAAAACAGCACAACTGCCTCATCCTCGGTTTGTAGATAAATGATCGTACCCGACAGAAGAAATATCAAAAACAGCGGTACATTCTGCAGACGACAGAGCCGGAGTTTCGACTCGTCATCCGGCAGTGAAAAAAAGCGGAAATTGTAATATGTATAAATCAGTATCAGCAATATCATCAGATACCTGGACATCGTTGTCACAAGATTTATCATGGTGATCCTCCTTTTCATGTATACCCGGAAGATTCCCGGTACACACGCTACTCTACGCCCCTCTTAAAATGACCTCTTGTAAATTCGCCCTCCAGCTCCACCGGTTCCTGATGGAGGAAGGTCTTCACGTAGGCATCCAGCACTTCCCCGGTCTGTGCCGCACTCTCCGACGTAAATGCCAGACGCAACACCTCCGGCTGCAGGCGGTCTATCTGCTTTTTATCCTTCAAAAGCGACAGGGGGCTGGAATTGTAGATCGTATTGCAGCAGAAACGGCACTGGTTCCTTACCGGAAATACCTTCTTTTTGCGATCCCGCAGATACAGATATTCCGGACATTTACTGCATCCTTCCACGGTTTTCCGGATGCACTGGGCGGTTACCATGACCGGGATCGAACCATATACGAGAAGTTCCCGTTCCCGGCTGTCGCGCGCCTCCAACTCCCGGCTGTTAAGCTCGACCGGAAGGGTAAAACGCATCGAAAGCTCCGGCGCCATCTCCCGCACAAAATCCTCCGCCCGGTGATTCATCGTATAAATACCATAATCCATCACAAGCGGGATGGAAATCTTCCACTCGCGCACCAGTTCCAGCTCTTCCCATGCCCGGATGACAAGACCGTCAAATCCCGCCGATTCCAGCCTGGAACGATGTGTTTCAAAATATTCCTTTGCCCGATCGCGGAAAATATGCGGCATTACCAAAAGACACTGCTTGTCTGCCTCATGGCAGCGCGATACCCATTCGTTCCACTGTTCGGCGCCAAATTCAGCGCTATCCAGATAGATGGCGCCGACTTCCGGTACGGATAACGCCACTTTTAACTGTGCCGGGTGTTCGACCGAAACGTGGATGTGGTACAGAGCTGTTTTATTCCCTTTTTTATTCTCAAACAGCGTTTTCTGGCTCTGTACAGGTAAACCCGCTGTGAGTTCAACGTCCTGAGCCGGGCTGGTTTTTTCTGATTCCGAACCTGTCTGGTTATTTTCTTCCAGATTCTTTTCTTCCGGATTTTGCCATCCTTGTCCTGTCCCGCACGCCCTATTTTCCGGTATCTCCCGGCGGTATGGACGCAGTATCTCCTCGGTCAGCTGCTCAAACGCAGAGCGGCGGAGTTCATTTAACTCCTGCACCGGCACAAAGGGGCTGCCGCCTGTCTCCACTTCCAGATTTTCAAAATAATACGGCGTATTTCCCGTTTTTCCGAGCTGTTTCTCAATCCGTTCCTTGCTCATCGGCTGTTTCACTGCCGTCTGGACAACTGCTCCGATTCCGCCTGCCATCCGGCTTTCTCCCGTCAGCGGATCTTCGTATTGAAGCGTCAGCTGCAGCGGTTCGCCTTCACAGACACGCGCAAACCCCTGAACCGGTTCTTTCACCTCTGCTTCCACATACGTTTTGTCCAGATACTGGTAAAGTTCCCGGTTTTCCTGGCGGAATGCCGGTTTCTCATGGCAGACCACCATATCGCGTCCATTGTGCTCGGTATAATAGCCTAACGTCTGACCGCCGCGGTCAAACAGATCCAGCAGCTCCTTCCGGTCTTTCGGGTCAACCCGGTAACCTTTTCTGCCATTCTTTAAATATAAATCTACATATTTCCGGTACAGGCGCACCACGCCTGCCGTATAGCGCGGACTCTTCATGCGCCCCTCGATTTTCAAGGAATAAACGCCTGCTTCCAGAATATCCGGCAAAATATCCAGCGTACAAAGATCCTTGAGACTGAGCACATACTTGGAATCGCCCGGATTTAACACGCCATTTTCTTTCTTTTGTTTTTTGTTTTCATTCGGGTTGTTCTCATCCAGCCGCCGAAGGACATCAAACGGAAGCCGACAGGTCTGAGCGCATCGTCCCCGGTTGCCGCTTCTGCCGCCGATCAGGCTGCTGAACAGGCATTGTCCCGAATAACAGTAACAGAGAGCCCCGTGAACAAAGCTCTCTATCTCCACGCCCGTCTCCTGATAAATGCGGCGTATCTCTTCCAATGAAAGTTCACGCGCTGTAACGATGCGGACCGCGCCCATTCTCGTCATAAGCGCCGCGCCCTCCGGTCCGGTAATCGTCATCTGTGTGCTCGCATGAACCGGCAAATCCGGAAAATGCTCCCGGATATAAGAAAATACGCCCATGTCCTGCACGATCACGGCATCCAGTCCCGCCTGGTAATACGGAAGCAGATAGTCGTATAAGTCATCCATCTCGTCTTCCTTTACCAGCGTATTGACCGTCATATAAAGCTGGCGCCCATGCAGATGCACGTAGTTGATCGCTTCCAGCATCCCCATTTCATCCGGATTTTCCGCATATGCCCTGGCTCCGAAACGGCTGCCGCCCATATAAACTGCGTCCGCCCCCGCAGCAACCGCCGCTTTCATGCTATCGAAGGAACCCGCCGGTGCCAGAATTTCCACCTTTTTTTTCATATCATTTCACCCATTATAACCGCAGAATTGCATCTTTCAGTTCCACCGTTCCCTGTCTCTTGGGAAATGGCTTCCGCTTCATATATGCCTCCACCTGTGCCTGACGGACAGCTGCCAGTTCCTCACGTGCTGCCCCTGCCTCCTGGAGGCTCTCTTCCAGATCTTTCTTTATCGTCTGTTTTTCCTGCTCCAGCTGGCTCAGCTGCTCTTTTACACTTTGTTTTTCCTGTTCCGTCTGCATCAGACGTGCTTCCAGCTGCGATTTTTCCGTCTGCACAGCTGTCGCCGCCTGTCTTGCTTCTTCAAGCTGTTGTTTGAGAATCTCCAGCTTGTCCTGCAAAGAAGCGATTTCACTCTGGGATGACTCGACCGCCAGACGCTGATCTTCTGCATCCTGTTTCCAAACCTCTGCTTCTCCACGGAAATCGTTTGCTTCCTTCTTTGCATCCGCAATCTGTTCCAATGCCTCTTTTTTTGCAGCTTCTGCCTGCTCCCGGGCTGTCTGCTCCGCCCTGGCAGCGCGATCCTGGGCTGCTTTTTCCGCGGATTCCACGCGCTCCTGTACCTCTCTCTTCGCACGTTCAATCTGCTCCTGCGCTTCTTTTCTTGCAGACTCAACCTGTTCCTGTGCTGTTTTCTTCACAGCCTCGATCTGCTCCTGCGCTTCTTTTTTCACACGATCGATCTGTGCCTGTACCTCATTTTTAGCAGCTTCCGCCTGCTCAGCTGCCTCTTTTGCCGCTTTCTTTGCCGTCTCCAGTTCTTCCTCGCTGACGGTGCGCTCATTGCGGAGACTCTCGAGTTTCATCTGGGTGCTGACCATCTCATGTTTCAGACGGTATGTCTCTTTTTCCATGCTCTCTTTGTCGGATGCAAGTGCCTTCGCACTCTCTTTTTCTTTAAAATAATCATCCGCCAGATTCAGATAAGTCATAATACTCTGGTAGTCTTCCGGCATTTTCAAAAATCCCGGCTGCGCCTTGAGCTGGAAAATCTTCCCATTCAGATACGTGGCAATCTGCTGTACATATCCTTCCGTCTCACTGCCGCCCAGGCTATACACTTTTCCATCAATTAATACATCTATATACTGTTTTGCCATCGCATTCTCTTCTTTCTATCTATTAATAAATATGGTTCGACGTTGTCACGTCACCCACACAGAAATACCACCTTCAAATCAATCAAATATCAAATCTCAGAAATACCGTTTTTTGCTTGATTCCAGGCATACCCGAGATGCCGATACGCTGCTTCAGTCGCCATCCGCCCACGCGGAGTCCGGTTGAGCAGACCGTTCATCAGAAGATACGGTTCATACACATCTTCCAGTGTCCCAGCATCCTCGCCCAGCGCTGCCGCCAGCGTCTCCAGTCCGACCGGACCGCCGGAAAACTTGTCGATAATCATATGTAAGATCGCACGGTCGTTGTTGTCAAGTCCCAGCTTGTCCACATCAAGGATATCCAGTGCAAAATCCGCGACTTCTTTCGTAATCACGCCGTTGTACTTGACCTGTGCAAAGTCTCTCACACGTTTTAACAGGCGGTTTGCCAGACGCGGCGTTCCTCTCGAACGTCTCGCAATCTCATAGGCCCCCGTCTTATCAATCTCCACATTCAGAACTCCCGCCGTCCGCAGTACAATCGTCTGCAGCTCTTCAGGCGTATAAAAATCCATCTTCTGCACGATGCCGAAGCGGTCGCGCAGCGGCGCCGTCAGAAGCCCCGCGCGTGTCGTCGCGCCTACCAGCGTAAATTTCGGCAGATCCAGACGAATCGAGCGCGCCGTCGAATCTTTTCCCAACATGATATCGATCGCATAGTCTTCCATCGCCGGATAAAGCACCTCTTCCACCTGGCGGTTTAAGCGGTGAATCTCATCCACAAAGAGGACGTCTCCCTCCTGGAGCCCGTTGAGAATCGCCGCAATCTCCCCTGGTTTCTCGATCGCCGGACCGGAAGTAACCTTCATACGGGTTCCCATCTCATTGGCGATAATGCCGCTGAGTGTCGTCTTTCCCAGTCCAGGCGGTCCATAGAAAAGAACATGGTCAAGCGCCTCGCCGCGGGATTTCGCCGCATGGATAAATACCTTTAACGTCGATTTGATCCGCTCCTGACCGATATATTCGTCTAAGGTCTGCGGACGGAGACTTCCCTCAATCCGCTTATCCTCCTCCGTCACCTCGGTTGTAATCGTCCTTCTGCTCATACTTGTTTCCTGTCTTTCCTGTTTTTCTCTCTCATTCAATTAAGCCATGACAGTTCCATTTTCTCATATCTGCCACACATTCCAAATTTTCATCTGACGCACAAGCGCCACTATTTTTTATGATCCAGCAATTTCGAATGTCCGACACATAAGTTGTTTTACAAAAACGCCAGATATTTCAGCGATGCCTTCAATACCGCCTCGGAATCCATCTCTTCCGTCACATTGGCACTCTTGACCGCCTTCACCGCCTCGGCATTCGTATATCCCAGCGCCACCAGCGCCTCCACGGCTTCCTTCGCCGCATTGCCTGAAAGCCCGTTTCCTGCAGCCGGCGAAACCGCCGCACTGCCATCTAACAGCGGTGTCAGCAGATCCTCCGCCTGTACTTTATCCTTCAAATCGAGAATGATCCGCTGTGCCGTCTTTGCCCCAACGCCCGGTGCACGGGAGATCGCCTTCGCATCCCCAGTCATAACCGCAAGACGCAGATCCTCCGGACGCAGCACCGACAAGATGCCAAGTGCCCCTTTCGGACCAATGCCGTTGACCCCCAGAAGCTGGCGGAACATCTCCAGATCTGAACGGCTTAAAAAGCCGTACAGGCTCATATCATCCTCCCGCACCTGCAGGTGCGTATATATCTTTACCTCTTCCCCGAGCGGCGGTAAAACTTCCAGCACCGACATCGGGACAAAAATCCCGATCCCCATCATGCCAGACTCGACCACGATACGGTCCTTTGCTTTCTCCGCCAGGATGCCTTTTACATACGAAATCACGGTAAATTCCTTTCTTTTCTCACTGGTTCAAGATCTGGTTCAAACTAAAAAAGAACGCTTCAAAATGCCTCCAAATCTTCTTTTCAGTATACCATAGCACAGTTTTCATTGCAAGGAAAGTGCGGAATTTCGAACATATATTCTGCCCGGTTGATTGAATTTCATTTTTACACATTATCGGGAACCTATAAATGAAAAAGCTTTTCAATTGTAATATCAATGATTACAGTCAAAAAGCCTTTCCATATCTTTTATTTACTTGTTATGCTTAGATAAACTATGTAATATTTCCTGATTACACCTATATAATTCATCAAATAGCTTTCTAAATGGCTTGTATAACTCATGCCTCTCTAAATCCGGCTTATAAATACATTTCTTTTGGATTACTTGGCGCAAATCTGAAAAACCTTGGTAGAATCCGACTCCAATCGCTGCCATCAGTGCATCTCCATAAGCTGCCCCTATGTCTTCCTTTGGTGTTTCTAACGATACCCCTGCTATATCCGCCACCATCTGCATCCAAACTGCGTTTTTCGTTCCTCCCCCCGCCGCTGCAATCTGTTTTACAGGCAAACCATTTTCACGGAATATGTCAATATGCTGTGCAACTGAATACCCAATTCCTTCCAGTGCCGAGCGATACAAATGTCTTTTTGTATGGCTCAATGAAAGTCCCACAATCATTCCTCTTGCATCTGGATCATTCAGCGGTGTCCTTTCTCCCGCAAAGTAGGGTAAAGTTATCAAACCATCCGATCCGGGTGAAATCTCAGAAATTCCTTTCATCATTTCTTCATATGCATTCAATCCTGCTGTTTTTTCCTTCTCCAAGCATTCAGAAAATAACTGTTCCAAATACCATTTTTGAAGTGTGCCTCCATTATTAGTTCCTGCTGCTACACTATAAGTTTCTGGAATTAAAAATGGATTTCCGCGCACCCGCTCATCCTGAATCAGCCGATCTGCACAACAATAGAAAAATAAGGACGATCCAAACTGTACCATCAGATCGCCTGGTGCAAGTACTCCTACACTGATTGCCTCAGCTGCTGAATCTCCAGTTCCAGTAATAACTGGCGTTCCTTCTTTGAGTCCTGTCTCCTTAGCTGCCTGCTTTGTTACCGTTCCACAAATATGGGTAACCGGCATTCCTTCTGCCAACTGCTCCGGCATACAAATCGGTTTACACATTTCTTTATGGATGCTCCCATCCGGATAATACAGCGGACGAAATGAAGCCATCCCCAAAAATGTATCTATTACATATTTTCCAGTTAGTTTAAATGTTAGATAAGAAGAACCTGTCAAAAACTTGTGTGTGCGTCTATATACCTCTGGTTCATGATTTTTTATCCATAAAATTTTAGCAGATACATCTCCACTGCAAATTGGACGTCCAAATAGTTTTTTTACTTTTTCTGTGCCATAATACCGTGAGAGATACTCCATTTCTTCCACGCAACGTGCATCAATACCATATAAAATTGCTTTTCGTAAAGGATGCCCATCCTTATCAACTGGAAGGCAATCTGCTCCCAATGTGCTTCCCCCTACACAAGCAATTTTTTCTGGTTCTACACCACTCTGCTGTAAGAGCATTTTTGACAAAATGCAAAAATCATTCCACCATACCTTATCCGCGTCCTGCTCATAATAACCAGGTTCTGGATTTTCCATTCCGTGATGAGTAACTGCCCGACTTACCACCTTTCCAGACTCATCTGTTAGAACTCCTTTACTTGAATATGTACCAACGTCAATTCCTAAAAAATAGTGCAACGTCTATACGCCTTCTTTCATTGTACAGCGATACGCCTTAACTACATCCATAAACTCCATGACTCTCTGTTTTTCAACAAAGTTCTCAAATTTACCATCTTTCTTAAAAGCAGTCCCTACACAAGCGCCATCACATTCACTAAGTTTTTCAACCACATTTTCCTTCGTACACCCTGTATTACAGAAAACAGGAACAAATCCAGAAACTGCCTTGACCCTGCGTACCAAACTTGAATCCGTTTCCTGACCAGCACTACTTCCAGAAACACACAGACCATCTGGAAAGCAATGAAAAATCATGGATTTTGTTATTTTTTCCAGACTTCTCTCTGCTAGATATACATCCGACTCTGGATTTACCTTATATAGCAATTTCATTTTATCTAATCCAAGTGCTTTTTTTCTACGCAAGACTTCTGGAATATTCGTATCTGTAATTCCATTTTCACCTATATAGGCACCCGTAAATGTACTTCTTACAAAATCTGCCTCGACTGCTGCTGCCAAATCGATCGTCGCCAATGGATTAGAAACAATATTGACACCAAATGGAACTTTTATCTCTT
>OJRV01004435.1_pt1 | contig 10414 bp, 7 predicted proteins | sample 1599241 | NCBI WGS metagenome assembly OJRV01 (sample SAMN04168656, study PRJEB22393) | human gut metagenome | biome: human gut microbiome; feature: stool | host: Homo sapiens | collected 2014-03-17 | reverse complement strand
TTCCAGGACGGGCCGGGAAGTGCTTGATTTTTTAAAGAAACTCAATGAAGAAGGAAACACGATCGTCATGATCACCCACGACAGCTCCATCGCCCTGGAGGCGAAGCGGGTGGTGCGGATCCATGACGGAAAGATCAATTTCGACGGGGATGTGAAAAAGTATGCTGCAATCATTTAAAATGGCGTTAAAAAGTATCTGGGGCAACAAATTGAGGTCCTTTCTGACGATGCTCGGCATCATCATTGGAGTCGCGTCGGTGATCATCCTGGTCAGTATCGTCAACGGCTATATGTCCTACATGGTGGAGAGCTTTTCTTCCATGGGCGTCAACCAGATCACGGTCCAGTACAAGGCGGTGGCATCCAGAAGTATTGATGTGGACGAATTTTATGAGTTCTACGAGGAACGTTCAGACCTCTACGAGAACATGTCCCCGAACGTGTCCGTCAGCGTCACGGTAAAACATGACTCCGACGCCATGGATTCCACCAGTGTCGGCGGCTACAGTGAGGATTATCTCGCAATCAAGGACTACGAGATCGAGTATGGCAGAAATCTCCAGTACTCTGACATGGAGGAGAGACGAAAAGTCGCGGTCATCGGCGCTTATGTGGCGGAGGAACTCTACGGCGGCTCCCAGAACGCCGTGGGCGAGACGGTCAAGTTAAACGGTGACAGCTACACCATCGTAGGCGTTGTGGAACGGCAGACGGAGAGCAGCTCTGAGTTTGATGACGGATGTATGGATGACTTTGTGTGGATCCCGTATTCCAGAGCTGTGAAGATGGCGAGAAATGCTGTGATCAACAACTATATCTTCACATCGCGGGACATCAACGACACGGAAACATGCACGACAGAACTTAAAAATTTTCTCTATGAAAAGATGAAGAGCGAAAACCTCTACACGGTGACAGCAATGAGCTCCCTTCTCGATTCCTTAAATGAGCAGATTGCCATGATGAGCATGATGCTGGGCGGTATCGCAGGTATCTCCTTGTTAGTTGCAGGCGTCGGTGTCATGAACATCATGCTGGTGTCCGTGACAGAGAGAACCAGGGAGATCGGCATCAGGAAGGCCCTCGGCGCAAAGAAGAGCGTGATCATGTTGCAGTTCGTCATCGAGGCGCTGGTCACAAGCTCCATCGGCGGAATCATCGGAATCATGATCGGAGCCTTAGCAAGTACGGGAATCGGTGCCCTCATGGGAATCGACGCGCCGCCGACCATGACGGCAGTTGTGATCTCATTTACTGTCTCGGTTGCCATCGGACTCATCTTCGGATACATGCCGGCGAGCCGTGCGGCGAAGCTGAACCCGATTGATGCTCTGAGAACGGATTAAAGTCTTGATTTGCCACGGATTTGCCGATAAAAGACAGAATATCGTAAATTGACGGGAGATATTGTCCAACCTTATAATATAGTTAAAGAAAGATACTTGAGGGGAGGCAATTCTATGGCAGAAAGAAAATGGAAAAAAATAAGTACATGGATGGCCGCATGGGTCATGGCGGTCGTGTTTGCGGTATCCGGGGCGCAGACAGCGTTTGCGGCGACCAGTTATGTGAACAGTGTCAGCATCACGCTGGATGTGACACCGACGGTGGGGGAATCCCTGCCGGATCTCGATGTGGGATACAATTCTGATAACTGCGAGGTATCGATCCCGAACAACGATAAATATGATATCGTATCCGCAAAGTGGTCTTCCACAAAGAACGACGTGAAGATCGGCGGAACCTACACCATGAAAGTTACTTTAAAGACTTTAAATGACTATAGGTTCAGCAGCAGCTCCTACACTTCCTCAAAGGTAAAGGTAAAGAACGGAACTTTTGTCAGCGCTTCGAGAACATCTTCCGACCGTCTGGTGGTTACCGTAAAGACAAAACCGGCAAAGGGCGATCTTGACGCGCCGGGCGAGGCATACTGGCAGACCACAAAGTCCGGAAGCTCCGATCTCGGACTCGCGAAGTGGGAGTCCGTTGAGGACGCGTCCTACGAGGTGTACCTCTACCGCGGCAGCAAGAACGTCTACAAGAGCGGCGAGATCCACACCAGCAGCTGTGATCTCTTTCCGTATATGAGCTCCAAGGGAACCTACACCTTTAAGGTGCGCGCGCTCCCGTCAAACGATGAGGTATCCAAGTACGCGTCAAAGAGCGACTGGACCATATCCGATGAGGTCTATATCGATGAGGATGACGCGGCGAGAGCGGCAAAGAAAAAGCCGTCAAGCGGCAACAGCAGCACAAATAATTCCGGAAATTCCCAGCAGGCCCCGTCAAATGTGAATGAGGTCGGCTGGATCCTCGACGGAAACCGCTGGTATTATCGTTACCCGGACGGAACTTATTTAAAGAACGGCTGGGGATTTATCGGAAATATCTGGTACTTATTTGACGCAAACGGAATGATGCTCACCGGCTGGCAGATGAAGAACGGCGTTTATTACTACATGAACGGTGACGGAAAGATGCAGACGGGTTGGCTTCTCTACAACAATACCTGGTATTATCTCTCCGAGAGCGGAGCTATGGTGACCGGCTGGATCACGCTGGGTGATAAGGCTTATTACCTCGGCGGCGACGGCGGAATGCTCACAGGATGGCAGAACATCGACGGACAGATCTACTACCTGTATCCGGATGGACATAAGGCGGTCAATGAAGTGATCGATACCTTCTATTTAGATCAGGACGGTATCTGGAGAAAACCGCAGTAAAGATCTGAACCTGCGGGGCATGCGGTTATGCAGTGAAAATCGTCGGAATATTTTCCAGCAGACTGAAAATACAGGAAAGGAGCACCTTATGAGACAGAAAACTTTTGGAAAATGGCTTGCGGCAGCAGGAATTCTGATCGTGATGACGATATGGATGGTTCTTCCTGCACTGGCTGCGCCGACGGTGAATTCTATAAGGATCACCTTTAAAGACAAGTATGAAGATCCCGGCGTGATCGAGGAGCCGGAGATCAGCTGCAGCAGCTACGGGATCGAGATCACATCCGTGGAGTGGAGCAAGGATGTAGAAAAATGGAATCCTGGAACGAAAGTGACGGCAACGCTGATTCTTTCCTCCAGCGGAAGAGAGTTCTCCTCCAGCTACGGTTCAAAGTCCTGCCAGATCTCCGGTGCGACGTTGAGTAAGGCAGTGAAAGTGGATGATGACCTGAAGGTCACAGTCACTTACTACCCGGTGGTATGGCTGGAGTCCCCGGATGAAGCCGGCTGGAGCGCTTCGAACCATATGAAAGCGGTCTGGAAGAAAGTCGATTATGCGACGGGATATCAGATCCGCCTGTACCGGGATGACTATTATCTCCGGACCATCGATGCGACGGGAACCAGCAAGGACCTCTCCGAGTATATGGGAAGAGAGGGAAACTACTATTACGAGATCCGCGCGGTGGGAAAGACAACGAATGACGCGAAGTATCGCAAGAGCAGTGATTATATTACCTCTTCTGACCGGTATCTGGATGACCTTGGCGACACAGAAGGCAGATGGAAGAATTACGCGGACGGAAAGAAGTATGTGGACGAGAATGGCCAGATCGTGATCTCCCAGTGGTACCGGATCCTCGGAACCTGGTATTATTTCGATGAAAACGGATATATGGTGACAGGCTGGAGAATGGTAAATAATAAATGGTATTACCTTGGAAATGACGGAAAGATGGTAACCGGCTGGAAGCAGATCGGCGGTGTCTGGTACTACATGGATGCCGACGGAGCGATGGCAACAGGCTGGCGTCAGACAGCACCGGGACAGTGGTATTACCTGAACGCGAACGGAGCGATGGCAGCGTCCACTGTGATCGACGGATATACGTTGGATGCATCGGGGCTCTGGGTAAGATAGAAAGGAATGATGGGCGGCATGTCATGGGAGAAATCCTGTGTCATGCCGTTTTCACATATCTGAAAAGGTAAGCTCCTGGAACCATGCGAAAACACTTGACTTACTATGAGATATCAACTAAAATTTAGAAACGTGTAAACATTTGTCGCGGCAGCCTGAAGGTGTATGCGGCGCCGCAGTCACTTGAAGTTTATGAAAAACGAGAAAGGATTTCTATGGGAATCATTAAAGCAGTGAACCTGATCTTTGACTATATCAGGCACGACGAAGAGGAAGACAAGGATGAGGTCAGCCATGCGTTAAAAGGCGTCTCTCTGGACATCAAGGAAGGCGATTTCGTAGCGATTTTAGGACACAACGGATCCGGAAAATCCACATTCGCGAAGCTGATGAACGGAATCCTGCTTCCAACGGATGGAACAGTCTATATTTCTAAAATGAGGACGGACGACGAGGAGCATCTCTGGGATGTACGAAAGACGGCGGGAATGGTATTCCAGAACCCGGATAACCAGATCATCGGAAACGTGGTGGAAGAGGACGTTGGATTCGGCCCGGAGAATATGGGAGTTCCGACGGAGGAAATCTGGGCGCGGGTCGACAAGAGCCTTGAGGCGGTGGGTATGACAGCGTACAGACTTCAGTCTCCGAATAAGCTTTCCGGCGGACAGAAACAGCGCGTGGCCATCGCAGGCGTTATGGCGATGAAGCCCCGGTGTATCGTTCTGGACGAGCCGACAGCAATGTTAGACCCGAACGGACGCCGTGAGGTCATTAAAACGGTTCATGAACTGAACCGTCAGGAAGGGATCACGGTAGTTCTGATCACCCACTATATGGAAGAGGTCATCGACGCGGACCGCGTAGTCGTTATCGACGGTGGACATGTCGTGATGGACGGAACCCCGAAAGAGGTTTTTTCCAGAGTCAAGGAACTGAAAAAATACAGCCTCGATGTGCCGCAGGTAACGGAACTGGCAGATGAATTAAAGGAAGCCGGAATGGATCTTCCTTATGGAATTCTTTCCATCGACGAGCTTGTGGACGAACTTGTTCCGCTCTTAAAATAGTGGAGAAATGGTGGAAATATGGCAATCGAAATTAAACACTTGAATCATATATACGGGCAGGGAACGATCTTTGAGCAGTATGCCTTAAAGGATGTAAATCTTACGATCCATGATGGCGAGTTTATCGGTCTCATCGGTCATACCGGATCCGGAAAATCAACCCTGACCCAGCACTTAAACGGACTTTTAAAGGCAACGAGCGGAGATATCCTTTATAACGGAGAGAGTATTTATAAAGAGGGATATTCCATGAAAGAGCTCCGCAGCCATGTGGGGCTTGTTTTCCAGTATCCGGAGCATCAGCTGTTTGAGGTGGATGTATTCTCGGATGTCTGCTTTGGACCGAAAAATCTGGGGCTCCCGAAGGAGGAGATCGAGAAGCGCGCGAAAGAGGCGCTTGACATGGTGGGACTCGATGAGAGCTTTTATAAGCAGTCCCCCTTCGACCTCTCCGGCGGACAGAAGCGTCGAGTGGCTATCGCGGGTGTTCTCGCAATGAAGCCGGAGGTCCTGATCTTAGATGAGCCGACAGCCGGTCTCGACCCGAAAGGACGCGACGACATTTTAGGACTCGTACAAAAGCTCCATAACGAGCAGGGGCTGACGATCATTCTCGTCTCCCACAGTATGGAGGATGTGGCGCGGTATGTGTCACGTCTTGTAGTTATGAACCACGGCGAGAAGGTCTTCGACGGAACCCCGAAGGAAGTATTCCGCCACTATAAAGAGCTGGAAGCCATCGGCCTCGCGGCGCCGCAGATCACCTATGTGGTGCACAAGCTGATTGACAAGGGAATCCCGCTGGATCCGGATATCACAACGGTGGAAGAGGCGAGAGATGCGATCCTCAAGATCTGGCGTGAAAAGAATGGAAAAAGTTCCGGAAATGCAGCTCAGGTAAGCGCAGCTGGAGCAGATTTCGAGAACGCAGGTCATGGGAACGCCGCCGGAACAGCTTCTGGGAATGCGGACATCACAGAAAAGACAGCCGGGGAGGAAAAGACATGTTAAGAGATATCACACTTGGACAGTACTACCCGGTTGATTCCCTGCTTCACAGGCTGGATCCGAGAACAAAATTATTTGGAACTCTTGTATACATCGTAACCTTATTTATCGCGGACAACCTTTGGGCATACCTTGCGGCGACGATCTTTCTGATCACTGCCATCAAGCTCTCCAATGTTCCGGTAAAATTCATGGTGCGCGGCTTAAAATCCATCATGTTCCTGCTTCTCCTCAGCGTCAGCTTTAACCTGTTCCTGACGCCGGGTACCCCGATCTTTAAGATCGGTTTCCTGCAGATGACCTGGGAAGGTCTCCGGTTTGCGGCATTTATGGCGATCCGTCTTGTTTATCTCGTTATGGGATCCACGATCCTTACACTCACAACGACACCGAACCAGCTGACAGACGGTCTGGAAAAGAGCCTTGGATTTTTAAAGAAGGTCGGTGTTCCGGTCCATGAGGTGTCCATGATGATGTCCATCGCGCTCCGGTTTATCCCGATCTTAATTGAGGAAACGGATAAGATTATGAAAGCGCAGATGGCGAGAGGTGCTGACTTCGAGAGCGGGAATCTGATCCAGAAGGCGAAATCCATGGTACCGCTTCTTGTACCGCTTTTCGTATCCGCATTCCGCCGTGCCACGGACCTCGCGATGGCCATGGAGGCGAGATGCTACCGCGGCGGCGAGGGAAGAACGAAGATGAAACCGCTTAAGTACGCGAAGAGGGACCACATGGTTTATGGGGCGTATCTGGTGTATTTTGTGGTGGCAATTTTGCTTAAGGTCGTTTTGTAAAGAAATGGTAACTGTTCAGTAGGTCTGCGCACTTGCTGCGCTGACCGTAAGGAAACATAGGCTGGAAGGCAAAAATCCCATCAGCGAAGCTGATCTGGAATGGATTTTTGCACGTAACTATGAAGGTACTGAATAGTTACAAGAAATGAACGATTTCAGCCGGGAAAAAGTAATTTGATATCTGATTCTATCCGGAAAACCGGGCAGAATTGGATTCGGCTGCAAATTAGCTGCTGGATCTGTATAAAAGTAAATTTGCCCGGGAATCCCCGGGCAGCAGAGGGAAAACAATAAAGCTATGAGACGAATCAAACTGACGGTGGCCTACGACGGCACCGCATACAAGGGCTGGCAGCTCCAGCCCAATGGCGTTACCATAGAGGAGATGTTAAATAAGGCTCTTTCGGATCTTCTGAAAGAGCCTGTCTGCGTCATTGGGGCAAGCCGGACTGACTCCGGTGTCCATGCAAGAGGAAACGTGGCGGTCTTCGACACGGAGAGCCGGATCCCGGGAGATAAATTCTGTTACGCGGTAAACCGCGGACTTCCGGAGGATATCCGTGTGGTGGAATCCGAGGAAGTTCCCCTGGACTGGCATCCGAGAAAGCAGAACTGCGTAAAGACTTACGAATACCAGATCTTAAACTGTAAGATCGAGATCCCGACGCGACGCCTCTACGCCCATTTCTGCTATTACCCGTTAAACGTGGAAAAGATGAATGAGGCGGCAAAATATCTCATCGGGGAACATGATTTCATCAGCTTCTGCGCCGCAAACCACCAGGCGGAGGAGACGGTCCGGACGATCTACGGGGCAGAGGTGAAAAAGAATGATGAGGACATCGTAACGATCCGCCTTTGCGGCAGCGGATTCCTCTACAACATGGTGCGGATCATCGCGGGAACTCTGTTAAAAGTCGGAACCGGCGAGTGGGAGCCGGAACATGTGAAAGAGGTACTGGAGGCAAGAAGCCGCAAAGAGGCGGGACAGACTGCTCCGGCGAAGGGGCTGACACTTGTGGGAATCGAGTATGAGAGGGAGATCCCAAAGGAGATCGTTGGGAGAAATGAACATTGGGACGCTGTTCTGGACCAGAGTAAACTGGAATCCGACGGAATCTCCTGCGTCCGGATCAGGTTCTCCGAACCGGAAGAACTCCCCCGCCTGATCCGCCGAATGGTGCATCAGGCATACCGGAATGGGGCGAAGGAAGTGTTTGTGACGATTCCGGATGGATATGAGGTGTCGGAGACGGAAAGCTATGGATATTACCGACTCCGCAGGCTGGATGACGGCAGCTACGGAACGGAATATACGGGGAGAGCGCTATGAACCAGGTACTGATCCAGCTGATCTATTTTGTCATCTATTCCGTTGTGTTCCTGGTCATCGGAAAGCTCTCCTTTTCGGAAAGCGATTCTCTCTCCAAGTTTTTCGTCGGTGAGAGAAAAAATGACGAAAAACGCCTGTTTTTCACATTTGTCGGAACCTGGGTCTCCGCGGCGACGATTCTGGGATTTACGGGAAACGTATACCACAGCGGACTCTCTGTCATCGCGTCGTCGGTCATCCCGTGGTTTATCGGCGCGGGTCTCCTGTATCTGATGACGGACCGGCTATATGAGAATGATGTCCTGTCGATCCCACAGCTGATTGGAAAAAAGCATGATTCAAAATTTCTGCAGACAGCATCGGCCATTTTTATGATCTGCGGCTATATTTTCTATCTGATGATCCAGATCAAGGGATTTGGCATTGCGGTGTCCAGCCTGCTGAATATCAATTACAAGGTGGCTGTCTTTCTTGTCTATCTTTTTATCCTCTATTCGAGCTTCGGCGGCTTTAACTCCGTCACGAAGTCGGACTGCCTCAATCTGATTATGCTCTCTGTGAGCATCGGGGTTCTGTATCTGGTTATCGTAAAAAATGTTCCGGGACACTGGTTTTTGACGGATCAGACTGTGCATGAACTCATAAAGAGCAAGGGCGTTTTTGAAAATCAGACAGCGGAGATTGGAATCTTCGTATATATCTCCATGTTCTTCGGCTGGGGAATGGGACTGGCGTCGAATCCCCAGTATATGGTCAGGATCCTGGCGGCGAAGGATAAAAAAACCGCAAAACACATGATCCTGCATGCACTGATATTCCTGTGCGTGCTGTACTTTGCACTGACACAGATCGGTCTTGGACTGCGGATCCTCTTTCCGCAGCTGAAAAATTACTGCTCCGCGGATGACGTATTTATCTATGCAGTGGTCAATCTCATGAACACACCGTTCAGCGGTTTCTTCCTGATCAGCGTGATCGGCGCCTGTGTCTCAACGGCGAACTCCCAGCTTCACCTGATCGGCTGCATGCTGTCCTACGATGTGGCTGCCCAGATCACAAAAAAGAAGATGTCGGAGGAACAGATCCTCATCCTGGCGCGGGTATTTATCTTCATAGGTGGCACGGCTGCTCTGATCTTATCCGTAAATCCGCCGGAGGACATGCTGTCCTTCGGAGCGGACATCTGGGGATTATTCTCGGCGGCGCTTGCCCCTCTGATCTACGGTGGACTGTACTGGAAACGGAGAACGAAAGCCGGGGCGGTGGGAGCGTTCTTTACGGGACTTATCTGCTCTGTCCTGTTCTGGAAAATGGATCTCCAGATATACTGGGCATTTCCGGCAACACTGTGCGCAGCGGCGGTCTATGTTGTGATCCCGATGTTTGAGAAGAAGAGAGGGGCAGAAGAATGAGCGGAAAGAAAAAACAACTGTTTCGATCATGGTTCTGCAGGATCGAGCATGAGATCATGCTGCCGTTCGTCACGGTGGGAATTCTGGTGGTCTGTGCATTCTGTGCTATTTCGGTGTATAATGGATATACGGAAAAGCTTAAGGACAGAAAAGAGTACGCGAGGACCACGATCCGCGGCATGGAGGCGGATATTTACTATCTGCAGGGAAAACTGAGTGAGGATGAGATCCGGCAGAAGTATAATTTCTATTATGATCCGGCGGTGCGGATCATGGCTGCCGACGGTACGGTCATCACGGGTGACGAGGAGATCCCGGACGGGAACATGGAACTCCTGTACGCGGACAGTGGAAATTCCCTGGGGTGGCGTCTGGAATACTGGATGGATAAAAAGTCATTCGAGAACGCGATCCTGGAAGAACAGAATTACGTCATTGTGGGCGCTGTGGCCAGTCTCTTGGTCATCGTCCAGGTCAGCGTGTTCCTCGCCTGGAGTCTTACAAAACCGATCCGCAGCATGGGCGCGGCGTGTAAAAAGCTCGATGAGAACAAGGACGGGTTCCGGGAGTACAGCTTTCCGGAGACAGCGAGAAAGGACGAGATCGGCCAGCTGGCGAGAACCTTTGAGAATCTTCTGAAAAACCTTGATAATTACACAAAAATGGAGTATACGAGCCGGATGTCATCGGCGCTGGCCCACGAGATCAAAAATCCGCTGGCCGGGATCCGTTCCGGGATCCAGGTCCTGGGCGGACGGGCGGTGAAGGAGAATGAAAAGCTTCTCTGCGACAGCATGCTCCATGAGATCGACCGGGTGACTGGGCTGATCAATGACCTGTTTACGCTGTCGGTAAAGAAGGAAAACAACAGACATGTCTTTCCGGCGGATGCGGTGCTGCGGGAGGTGGCATCCATCTACGCGA
>OJRV01004414.1_pt1 | contig 10457 bp, 7 predicted proteins | sample 1599241 | NCBI WGS metagenome assembly OJRV01 (sample SAMN04168656, study PRJEB22393) | human gut metagenome | biome: human gut microbiome; feature: stool | host: Homo sapiens | collected 2014-03-17 | reverse complement strand
GGGATTTTTGCCTGCTGGCCCATGTTTTCGTACGGTCAGCGCAGTAAATGCGCAGGCCTACTGAACAGTTACACATTTTCTAAATTAAAGTCTTACGCCTGCTTTTTCTTCGCCGCCTCAACCAGCTTCTCCATCTCCCGCATTACCTCTTCAAAATTCAACACAGAAGTATCCAGTAAAATGGCGTCCTCCGCCTGCTTGAGAGGCGACAATTCCCGGTGCATATCGCGGTAATCGCGCTCGATGATATCCTGCTCGATCGCCTCCAGGGAACAGCTTTCCCCGCGTTCGGTCAGCTCTTTATAACGGCGTCCAGCTCTCACACGGCTGCTCGCGGTCAGATATACTTTCAGGGTCGCATCCGGCAGAACCGCCGTTCCGATATCCCGGCCATCCATCACGACATCCCGGCGTCCGGCTAATTCACGCTGCAGCTCCACCAGTTTTTTGCGAACCGGCGCATAGACAGAGGTATTCGAAGCCATATTTCCAACCGCCTCCGTCCGAAGCTCGCTGCTGACATTCTCCCCATTTAAATAAACCTGCTGAACCCCATTTTCATATTCCAGTGAAATGGAAACCGTCTCACAGGCGCGTCCGATCGCCGCCTCATCATGGCTGTCGATGCCCTGGCGCAGAAAATACAATGCCATCGCCCGGTACATCGCCCCCGTATCTACATAAATATATCCATAATCTTCCGCCAGCTTCTTTGCCACTGTGCTCTTCCCAGCCCCGGCTGGTCCATCAATCGCTATATTAATCGGCATTTCGTTTCCCCTTTTTCATATCGTTATAATTCATGATTTTCCGCTGCGCTCCGTCCTGCCAGCACACCGGTCGACCACGCAATTTGTAAGTTGTAGCCGCCCGTGACTGCATCGAGATCCAGCACTTCCCCGGCAAAATAAAGCCCTAGAAGCTTCTTCGACTCCATCGTGGATGGATTAACTTCTTTTACCGTCACACCGCCCTGGGTAATGATCGCCTCATTGAAACCTCGCAGCCCGGTCAGCGTCAGTGTAAAATGCTTTGTCACCTCCGCCAGCCGTCTCCGCTCTTCCTTCGTCACGGCGTTGACCTGCTTGTCCGACTTAATGCCGCTGCGGCGAATTATGACCGGTATCAGTTTTGATGGGTACAGATGGTTCAGCGCATTTTTAAACTGTTTATTCTTCTCCGCCTCAAAATCGCGCAGAATCCGCGCATCGAGCTGTTCCATGGAAAGCGCCGGTTTCAGATCGATCATCAGAGTCAGCGGACCCTTTTTCAGTTTTTTCGCCGCATAACTGCTGGCACTCAAGAGTACCGGACCCGAAACGCCGTAATGGGTAAACAGCATCTCACCAAATTCACGGTAAACCTCTTTCTTTCCATTTAAAACAGCAGCTTCCACGTTCCGCAGGGAGAGTCCCTGCAGCTCCTTCACATCTTCCTTCGTCTCAAACGGAACAAGCGCCGGCGAAAGTTCCGTCACCTTGTGCCCTGCAGCCTCCGCAAACCGGTAACCATCGCCGGTTGAGCCGGTCGTCGGGTAGGACAAACCGCCCGTCGCCACGATCACTGCATCCGCAGCTATGTAGGAGTCCTTTTTCCCACGCTCATTACCGCCCTGCGCCAGAATCACACCTTTTAATACACCATCCTCCAGCCACAGTTCCCGGACTCCCTGATTCAATTCTACTTTCACGCGCAGTTCCCGCAGCCGTCTTGCAAACGCCGATGTCACATCCGATGCCCGGTCAGACACCGGAAAGACACGGTTGCCGCGCTCCACCTTAACATGACAGCCGTTCGCCTCCAGAAAATCCTTCATATCCTGGTTACTAAAACCGTAAAATGCACTGTATAAAAAGCGGCTGTTTGTCACAACACTGTCAAACAGACCTTCCATATCACAGTCATTCGTCACATTGCAGCGCCCTTTTCCTGTAATATAGATCTTTTTTCCCAGTTTCTCATTCTTTTCATAGATCGTTGCCGCGCAGCCATTTTCCGCCGCCGCAATCGCAGCCGCCATGCCGGCTGCCCCGCCGCCGATCACGATTATTTTTTTCATATTGCTATCCTTTTCGTTTTTATATCGCCTGGTGCTATCAATCCTGTACCAGGTGGATCGCAAATCCGCCGACTTCTTCTTTAAAATAGGCGAAAATACAGCGACCCTGCTCATCAAAGCGCTTCGTCTCTTCCCGAAGCGTCATACCGCGGTTCACAAAGTATCGGATCGCCGCCTCGCAATCATTTACACCAAAGCCAATATGGCCGTAGGTTCCGTGGCTCTCCACCTTCATATTTTCCGTCAGGTCACCGCTGAACACCGCTTTCTCCGTCTCGCGCGGCATCAGCCCCATCAGGCGCGCCAATGTCTCAGCAACCTCCCAGGCCTCTTCTTCCGATTTTGTATTGATTCCCACGTGTTTTACGTGCATATGAAATAATTCCATCGGGGTTGGATCCCCCGCATGCTCTGCCATAAATGCTAGTGTGCGCTCTTTTGCTGTCTGCTCCATTTTGTCCGCTTCCTTTCTATCGCTACATTTAACGCAAAGTTTACACAAATGTTTGTGTTTTTCAAAATTGCCGTCTTTTTCTTTAAATATTGATTTTACTGTATCTTATGAAGAATTGCAACCGCGCTTCTTCATATTTCCACACATGATTCTCAAATCGGCCGTCCGCTTCTTTCTATCACTTACGCAGCTTTTTTACCTCACGGATCTTCTCCTCCATCGCCTCCACAACCGTTTCCAGCACCTTGACGCGCGCGAAATATTTGGAATTTCCTTCTATGATCGTCCACGGGGCATAGGTAGTAGAGGTCCGCACCAGCATCTCATTGACTGCCTGCTCGTATGCGTCCCATTTTTCACGGTTGCGCCAGTCTTCGTCCGTGATTTTCCACTGTTTTGCCGGAGCCTCCATGCGCTCCTTAAAGCGGCGTTCCTGCTCATCTTTATCAATATGAATCCAGAATTTCACGATCACCGCGCCAAAATTCGCCATGTGCTCTTCCATCTCGTTGATTTCCTGATATGCCCGTTTCCAGTCCGCCTCACTGCAGAAGCCCTCGATCCGCTCCACCATCACGCGTCCGTACCAGGTGCGGTCGAAGATCGCAATATGCCCCGCTTTCGGCATCTCCCGCCAGAAACGCCACAGATAATGGTGTACCTTCTCCACATCATTCGGTGCCGCCGTCGGATTGACCTTGTAGCCGCGTGGATCCAGGTGGCTTGTCAGGCGCCGGATCGCACCGCCTTTTCCCGCCGCATCCCAGCCTTCAAAGCCGATCACCACCGGAATCCGCAGCCGGTACAGCTCGCCGTGCAGCACCTCCAGCTTTTTCTGCAGCTTATCCAGACGTTCCTTATATTCCTCGCGTGTCAGCGTTTTCGTCAGATCCACGCCGGAAAGCACGCCATTTTTAAACCGCTCATCTGGAAGTTTGACCGGCGGATGCACCGCCCCTTCCTCGCGTTCCATTCGGCGGCGGTTCAGCTCATACTCCAGCCGGTCTGTGACGGTGGATAAAATCTTGACTGCCGCATAATTTTTATCAGTCGCTTCCACGATCGTCCACGGCGCGTACCCGGTATCCGTCCGCTGCAGCATTTCCTCATTCATCTCCAGAAATGTATCGTAATCCTTGTTGCGCTTCCAGTCCGCCTCCGTCACACGCCACGCAGTCTCTTTGCTTTCTTCCAGCCGTTTAAAGCGCTTTTTCTGCTCGTCCCTGGAAATATACAGAAACAATTTGATCAGAATCATGCCGGAATCTGCCAGCTGCTTTTCAAATGAAAGGATATCCCGGAACGCCCCGTTTAGCTCCTGCCGCTTCGTCTCTTTGTCAAACCGGTCAACGGTAACCTTATCGTACCAACTCTTGTCAAAGATCATCATTCGTCCATCTTCCGGTGTCTTCGTCCAATACCGCCAGAGAAATGGACGCATCCGTTCCTCTTCTCCCGTCTCCCGGCTCGCATAAACATCAAAGCCGCGCGGATCCAGCGGCTGGATCAGGCGGTTGATCTGCGTTCCCTTACCGCCTGCCCCGAAGCCGTCAAATACGATGACAACCGGGATCTTTTCCGCCTTACAGGCGCGCTGCAATTCTCCCAGCTTCACATCCATCTCTTCCCGAAGCTTCTTGTAGTTTTCCTTATCCACTGATTTATTCAAATCTACTTTTTCCAGCATCTTTCCACCTCCACATCAAGCAGTAAAATGACCTTTCACCAATCTCCTGGCATCACAATGCTTCGTCTTTACCTTTCCCCGTCATCATCTCATGCTCTTTTTTGATCTCTTCGTATAATTGTACCGAATCCCACTTCATATTATACGGTGTCAGGACTGCTTTATAATCAATCCGTCCGACTCCCTTTTTTCGGAGTGCATGGATAAATGCATCGATCTGGGCGGAAGAAAAGCCTGCCATGATCGCCATCTCATCTGAGAAATCCATTTTCCTGGAAGAATCGTTCTCCGGCACTTCTCGCTGCAGCCTCCCGTCTGCCTGTTTCTGAGCGGACTCTTCTTTTTGCGTTTCCTCCCCAGCCTCTATTGCTTGTCCGGCTTCCTTGAGGACATCCTCATTCAGTCCTTTCACACCAGCCAGCACGCCCACCGGCAGCCCGTACTCCTCCTTTTTCACTGCCCTTAAACGGAATCCCAGCGGCATAAGCGCCTGCTGCACCTTCATTTTTCTTTTGGAATCAGTAAAATTATACAATAATACAGTTGGTTTCATCGTAATTTATCGATTCTCCTCTCTGTTTCTTATTCCCGCCTCATCAATTCTCCGGCTTCTCAATATGATTCTCTATTATATCCTTTTTCCCCCCTTCTGTGCAAGAAAAACAAAAAAGCAGCGGCATCAGCCACTTGCTTTCGCTCGTCCGCTGTCTGCCGCTGTCTGATTTTTATTTCATTTATGTATGTTTCCGCATTTCAGATTCTCTTCCGGTCTGCAGTCGGATATCTCCTTAGTGAAGAACACCATTTGCATCCGCTATCATACCGTTCGGAGCTACCATGTTAGTCCAGAGTGCTCCGCTATTCAGGTCAAACAGATACCATGCGCCATCGATGAACTGATAGCCTGTCTTTCTTGCACCGCGAGTGCCGTCGGATACCGGATTCAGATAATACTTGTACGGTCCAATCTGCTGCCAGCCGGTCAGCATCTTGCCTCTCGTACCATCGGATACCGGGTTTAAATAGAACCAGTTATTATCAGTATAGATCCAGTCTGTATCCATGAATCCGTTTGCATTCAGATGATACCACTCATTATCAACATATACCCAGTTGTTCTTAACCGGTACACCATTGATGTAGTAAGACCAGCCGTAAATGCTGTTTACCCACTGACCATTCGCATTTGCCGGAGTGGAACCACCAGAAGAATTATCGGTCGGAGGTGTACCTGTATACACATCTGAAGAATTCATATAATATTCATCGGACTCGTCACTCCACTCACCCTTATCGCTTCCGTCAACCGCGCGCACCTTAAAGGTATAATCGCCGGATTTCGTCATGTATGGGTAGAAATTGTAGCTTGTGCCTGTAGTTGTAACAGTCGTTACGGTAGAACTGTTGCGGTACAGTTTAACTTCATACTTGCTTGCATACGATACGCTGTCCCAGGTTGCGGTACGATTGCTCCAGCTAAGATCTTCGACCGTATCCAAATCGCCGTCAACAGCTGACATCGTAATCTTAACTTTCCACTCGCTCTTATCGCCAGATCGCTTCGTAACTTTGTAAGCCGACTTGGTTGCAGAAAGCTTTGTGCCGGATAACTGATAACCGTCCTTTGCCTCGATCGTCAGGTAGATGACCGGCTTATCACCTCTCTCCCACTCGCTGTCGTCATTGTCAAACTCCTGCTCGGTAATCTCAACATTACCCTTCGTAACTTGTACATCCGGATCCCCGATGCTGTCGCCCGCTTCCGGTTTCGCATTGACACGGAACTTAACTTCCGAGATCTTTTTGTCAGCCGCGTATGCCGGAATACTCATCGCCAGCGCCGCCATGATAGCAAGAACGGAAACCGCCGCTGCCTTCAGGTTATGTCTCATATCCCATCCTCCTTTTTTAATGTACTCTCGCGTACAAAATCTTGTTTCCATTATAACAAACATATCCGCCTGCGTCAAAATAAACTGTCGGTATTTTCAAAATTTTCCCCTTGTTTTTTTGAAGTAGATGTCTGCTTTCTGTTATTGACAGGATAGCACACTTTTATTACCTGAGAATAACTTTTTGTTTAAGGTTTTCTGACATTTTCGTCAATGGTAGAATTTATATCATAATTGATATTTCCTGTGACATAAAAAAGAATGTACCTTTTTGTGTGATGGGGAATTCCAAGGAATTTTCTATCACACAAAAAATAGACCGGGGCAGATTTCTGCGGTCCGGTCTATTTCTACCTTACTTAAAAGCAGGTGTTCATTTTATTTGAAATACTCCACACCTGAAGCAAACAGCTGCATATCCTGATTTCCATAGATATTCATGCCTGTATCGCTCCAGCAGCGCTCGTTGTGACCCATCTTACCAAGAATACGTCCATCCGGGCTTGTGATACCCTCGATGCACTGGTAGGAACCGTTCGGGTTCCACTCCTCGCTGACGGATAAGTTTCCGTTCGGATCGCTGTACTGGATCGCGATCTGACCATTTGCGCGAAGTTTTGCAAGCCACTCCTCGTTGGCTACGAAACGTCCTTCACCATGGGACATCGGGTTGCAGTATACGCCTCCCAGCTCTGCTTTTCTGAGCCACGGGGACAGATTAGATACAACCTTTAAGTATGCCATGCGGGAAATGTGGCGTCCAATGTTGTTGGTTGTCAGAGTCGGGGAATCTGCTTTCTGAGGCTCAATCTTGCCTCCGGTTAAAAGTCCCAGTTTGATTAATGTCTGGAAGCCATTGCAGATACCCAGTACCAGGCCATCCCGGTCATGAAGCAGTTTGTCGATCTCCTCCATCATCGCCTCGTTGCGGAATACCGTAGCGAAGAATTTAGCCGAACCATCCGGCTCATCACCTGCGGAGAATCCACCCGGGAACATAATGATCTGGGATTTCTTGATATCCTCTTTGTACTGCTCGATGGAAGAACGGATATCGGATGCATTCTGGTTGCGGAATACACGCACAATCGTCTCCGCTCCGGCTGCCTCAAACGCTTTCGCGCTGTCCAGCTCGCAGTTGGTACCCGGCATTGCCGGAATAAATACGGTTGGTTTTGCCACTTTATGTTTGCATACATATACCTTATCGGTATTGTAAAGTGTCTCTTCTGCTGCCTTCATCGGTGCGCCGGAAGCGGTCGGGAACACTTTCTCCAGGGTTCCGGTCCATGCTTTCAGAGCCTCTTCCATGGAGATCACGGTACTGCCATACTCGAAGGTTCCCTTGTCGGTTACCTCACCGATCACGGTGTACGGAATGGACAGCTCGCCTACCTTGCCGTCCGGAACCTCGCAGACAATATTGCCCCAGCCAGCGGCGAAGAAGTCTCTCGGATCTACATTGTGCTCAATCTTTACGCCCAGGCGGTTACCAAATGCCATCTTGCTGACAGCCTCTGCCACACCAGCACCCTCAACCGCATATGCGGAAATAATCTTTCCAGACTCCATATCGCGGTAGATTTTCTCGTAACCATCCATGATCTGGCTGTAAACCGGCAGGTCATGTGCATCTTTCTCGATGGTAAAGAGAACAATCTTGCTGCCCGCTTTCTTAAATTCCGGAGATACCACGTGTTTGGTATCGGAAATATCAACTGCAAAGGAAACCAGTGTCGGCGGTACGTCGATTTCGCCGTGCTCTTCATCATAGAAGCTGCCGGACATACTGTCCTTGCCGCCGATGGACGGAAGTCCAAATCCGAGCTGCGCACTGTAAGCACCGAGCAGAGCGGAGAACGGTGTGCCCCATCTCTTCGGATCTTCCGTCATACGTTTGAAGTACTCCTGGAAGGTAAAGCGGATCTTGTGGAAATCACCGCCGTTTGCCACGATCTTAGCAACAGAATCCAGCACTGCGTAAGTAGCGCCGTGGTACGGGCTCCAGCTGGACAGGTACGGATCATAGCCGTAGCTCATCATGGTAACGGTATCGCATTTGCCCTTGCTCATCGGCAGTTTTGCCACCATCGCCTGTGTCTCGGTCATCTGGTGGACACCGCCGTATGGCAGGAATACACTGCTTGCGCCCACGGTGCTGTCGAACATCTCAACCAGACCCTTCTGGGAGCATACATTTAAGGAAGAAAGCATGGACAGCCATTTTTCTTTGACATCCTTTACTTCCTGTTTATCAAATACATTGCCTTCCCTGGTCGGAACCTCAACGGTAACGGTTGTCTCCTGATGAGCACCGTTGGTATCCAGGAATGCACGGCTTAAATCTACGATCGTCTTGCCTCTCCAGTTCAGAACCAGGCGCGGGGACTCAGTAACAACGGCAACCGGAACTGCCTCCAGGTTCTCTTCTGCTGCATAAGCAAGCATCTTATCAACATCTTTCGGGTCTACCACCAGAGCCATACGCTCCTGTGACTCGGAAATCGCAATCTCCGTTCCGTCCAGACCTGCATATTTCTTCGGAACCTTGTCAAGGTCAATCTGAAGTCCGTCAGCTAACTCACCGATCGCTACCGACACGCCGCCGGCGCCAAAGTCGTTACATTTCTTGATCAGACGGCTGACCTCTGGGCGGCGGAACAGTCTCTGTAATTTACGCTCGGTCGGTGCATTGCCCTTCTGAACCTCTGCGCCGCAGACCTCGATGGACTCCTCGGTATGTACCTTGGAAGAACCGGTTGCGCCGCCGATACCATCACGGCCGGTACGTCCACCCATCAGGATGATTACATCGCCCGGATCGGAAGTCTCACGGATGACATTTTTGCGCGGAGCTGCTGCCATAACAGCACCGATCTCCATACGTTTTGCCACATAATTTGGATGATAAATCTCTTTTACATAGCCGGTAGCAAGACCGATCTGGTTACCGTAGGAGCTGTAGCCATGTGCTGCATCCTTTACGATGCGCTTCTGCGGAAGTTTGCCGTGCAGTGTCTCCGACATCGGACGGGTCGGATCAGCCGCACCGGTCACACGCATAGCCTGATATACATAGGTACGTCCGGAAAGCGGGTCACGGATAGCACCGCCTAAGCAGGTGGCAGCGCCGCCAAACGGCTCAATCTCGGTCGGATGGTTGTGGGTCTCATTCTTAAAGTTTACCAGCCACTCTTCTTCCTTGCCGTCGATGGTAACCGGAACTACGATACTGCACGCATTAATCTCCTCAGACTCCTCCAGATCCTCCAGCTTGCCCTCACGGCGAAGCTTCTTCATAGCGAGAACAGCCAGATCCATCAGGCAGACAAACTTGTCATCGCGATCTTTGTAGAGAACCTCGCGATCTGCCAGATACTGTTTGTAGGAAGCTTCCATCGGCTCATTGTAATCGCCCTTTGTAAAGGTAACGTCCTTTAACTCAGTCTGGAAGGTCGTATGACGGCAGTGATCGGACCAATAGGTATCCAGCACGCGGATCTCGGTCACAGACGGATCTCTCTTCTCTTCGTTCTTAAAGTAGTTGTGGATATGCTCGAAATCCTTGAACGTCATCGCAAGGTTCAGGGAATCGTAGAGTTCTTTTAACTCTGCCTCGCCATAACCGCAGAAACCATCGAAAATCTTGACATCCTCCGGCTGCTCAAATACCGTTACCAGCGTTTCCGGCTTTGCGTTGTTATTCTCACGGGAATCCACCGGGTTAATGCGCAGGGACTTGATGCCCTCGATCTGCTCCGCGGTCAGTGTTCCGGAAATAACATAAGTTGTCGCGGAACGGATCACCGGATTTTCCTCTTCATTCAGAAGTTTCACACACTGTTCTGCGGAATCGGCTCTCTGATCGAACTGTCCCGGCAGGAACTCAACGGAAAAGATCGTATCGCCTTCCTTGGACGGGAATGCCTCCTCATAGACAAAATCAACCGGCGGCTCAGAGAAGATAGTAATCAGCGCTTTCTGATATGCATCCTCCGATACATCCTCAATATCATAGCGGATCAGTACGCGGACATCGGTGATCGTGTCGATCCCCAGATAGCTTGCGATCTCCTCTTTCAGATCGTGAGCCAATACGGCAAATTCCGGTTTTTTCTCAACGAAAATACGTCTTACGCTCATGTTTTCCTCCTGTTTTTTCGTATTTTAATGTTTCATGTTCTGTAAAATACATTCATTTTTTAGCATAAAAGGCAAATGCCTTCTTCTAGCATCTGCCTTTATCATACACAATTTTTATAGATTAGTAAAATTAATATATTTAATATTTTTTATTAACGCATCTTATTGGTTACTGTTCACGCATACGTGCCCAGTAACGGAATTTGCCGTGGCTTCGCATTT
>OJRV01004384.1_pt1 | contig 10518 bp, 9 predicted proteins | sample 1599241 | NCBI WGS metagenome assembly OJRV01 (sample SAMN04168656, study PRJEB22393) | human gut metagenome | biome: human gut microbiome; feature: stool | host: Homo sapiens | collected 2014-03-17 | reverse complement strand
GTTGAACTGGATGCGGTAGCCGCGGTTCACCTGAACCTTGCCCTGATCATCGACCCAAGGCACACGGAAGGAGATGATGCGCTCCGGCTCGACCAGACGCTCGATGAGGGCGGCCTTCTCGTACTCGGGATGCTTCTCCACGACGGGCTGGATGCTCTCCAGCACCTCGCGGACAGCCTGCAGGAATTCGGGCTCGTTGGCATTGCGCTTTTCCAGGCCCTCGTAGACACGCTTCAGATATTCATTCGTCAGCATAATGATATACTCCTTTTCCCTTAACTCTATTGTGTGGAGGCTCCGTCTTTCCCGTTTCCCACGGCGGGGCTGATAAGCCTCTGACCACTTTGCTATTATAAAGCTTTATCTGCCGATTTACAAGATGGCCCGCCCCGCAAAAACCGGAAAATCTTTCAAAAAACAATGGAAAAGATGAATGCACTTCACGAAAAAGACATGACACATCAAAAAACTGCGATAAAACCTGCTTTTGTAAAGAAACAAAAAATCCCTGCACCGGCCCGGAACAGGCAGTGCAGGGAGGAAAAGTCTTACTTCAGCAGCTTCTCGCAGGCGTCGGCGGCACCCTCGAGGAACTGTCCGCCGTAGGTCTCGATCATGCCGGCGTCGGACAGCGCAGCCAGCTGCGGGTCGATGGGGCATTTGGCCAGAACGGGCAGGTGATGCTTTGCGGCCACCTCGTCCACATGGCTGTCACCGAACACATTGATGTGCTTGCCGCAGTCGGGGCAGACGATATAGCTCATGTTCTCGACGATGCCCAGCATCGGCACCTTCATCATCTCGGCCATGTTCACGGCCTTGGCCACGATCATGCTCACCAGCTCCTGCGGGCTTGCCACGACGACGATGCCGTCCACGGGCAGGCTCTGGAAGACGGTCAGGGGGACGTCACCGGTTCCCGGAGGCATATCCACAAACAGGAAATCGACGTCTTTCCAGACCACATCGGTCCAGAACTGCTTGACCGCACCGGCGATGACGGGGCCGCGCCAGACGACGGGGTCTTCCTCGTTCTCCACCAGCAGGTTGATGCTCATGACGTCGATGCCCATCCGGCTCTGGATGGGCCAGCAGCCCTTGTCGTCGGCCATGGCGCGGCCATGGATGCCGAACAGCTTGGGGATGGACGGGCCGGTGATGTCGGCGTCGAGGATGCCGCAGTGGTAGCCGCGGCGTGCCATTGCACAGGCCAGCAGGGCGCTGGTCATGCTCTTGCCGACGCCGCCCTTGCCGGATACGACGCCGATGACCTTCTTGACGCTGCTATTGGGGTTGGGCGCGTCATGCTGGGGCGCAGCATTGCGGGAAGAACACGCTGCCCCGCAGTTGGAGCAGTCATGGGTACATTCTTCGCTCATTGTCTCGTTGCGCACGGCCGTGGTACCGGGGTGCGCTTCCTCCTTGCATTCTTAGATCCTGTCTGGCAGAACATTCCCGCCAGATACAATATATATCATATCATAAAACTGGGAAAGAAACAACCCACGGCCCCGCTCATATTTCCCAGAGCAGCTTACATATCTATAAAAAGATACATTGGGGAAAGGGAGGGGTGCGCTGTGCGGCAGAGCTATCTGAAAAACGCAGCCCTGATGACCGGGGCGGACATCCTGCTCCGTCTGGCGGGCATGGGGCTCCGCATCTGGCTGGCGAACGCTCTGGGCGGCGAGGGAATGGGACTGTACCAGCTGGTGCTGGCGGTCTATTCGCTCTTCGTCACGCTGGCGACGGCGGGCGTCTCGGTGGCGGCCACCCGCCTGATGGCCGAAGAGCTGGCCCGCAGCCCGGCGGAGGCCCGGGGGATGCTTCACCGTCTCCTGCTGGCGGGGGTCGGGCTGGGCATGCTGGCGCTGGCGGCGCAGTTCGGGCTGGCGGGCCTCGCCGCAAAATGGTGGCTGGGTGATGTCCGGGCAGCGGGGGCGCTGCGTGTCTCGTCGCTGGGCCTGCCGTGGATGGCGGTGTCGTCGGTACTGCGGGGCTTTTTCATCGCCCGGCGGCAGGTGGAGCCAAACGTCCTGAGCCAGCTGGCCGAGCAGACCGTCCGCATCGGCATCGTATGGGCTGCGCTGGAGCGGGCCGACGTCCTCGGCTGGGACGTGGGCGGGCGCTGCACGGCAGTGCTGGGCGCAACGGCGGTCAGTGAGGCCGTCAGCACCGGGCTGATGGCACTTTTTTACCGCAAAGAGGCCCGCCGCTGCTTCGGTGCGCGGCCTGCCTGCCGCCCGCAGGAGCCGGGAAAGCGCCTCTGGGACATCCTCTGGCCGGTGGAGGGAGGACGCTGTCTCGCCAGCGCTCTCCACACCGCGGAGAATATGCTGGTGCCGGCCTGCCTGGCAGTCTATCTGCAGTTTTCCGGCGGGCGTGCCGAAGCCGTGGCCCAGTACGGCAGCCTCAAGGGGATGGCCCTGCCTCTGCTGACCTTTCCCTTCGGACTGCTGGGAAGCCTTTCCGTCCTGCTGATGCCCGAGATCACCCAGGCCCACCTCCGGGGCCAGAGCGGGCGGCTGGCGGCTCTCATCGACAGGATGCTCCGGCTCACCGGCTATTTCTCGGCGCTGGCAGGAGCGGCGTTCTGGGTGTGGGGTCAGCCGCTGGCCGAAGCCCTCTACGGCAGCGCCGAGGCGGGCAGCTACCTTGTCATCCTCGGCCCGGCCATGCCGCTGATGTATCTCGAGAGCATGGTGGACGGTGCCATGAAGGGGGTAGGAGAACAGAAAGCCGTGTTCCGCTACAGCATGTGGGACTCCTGCCTCCGCATTGCGGGCGTGCTGCTCCTGCTGCCCCGCTTCGGGATGAAGGGCTTTCTTTTTGTGATCTTGCTGTCCAGCTTCTACACCTGCACCGCCAACACGGGGCGGCTGCTGTCCAGCTGCGGCCTTCCGCTGCGTCTGTGGAGGTGGCTGGGCGCACCGGGACTTGCGGGGGCCGTCAGCGCCGGGGCCGGGCTGGCCCTGCGGCATCTTTTAGCGGACTGGCTTACCGGCGGAGCCCCCTTACAGCTGGCGGCGGTAGCGCTGGGCGGCGTGGGGATGGCTGCGGTCTGCTTTGCGGCGGCGTGGCCGCTGGGCCTCGGCGAAGAGCTGCGGGCCGTGGCGGCAGGGGAGAGGCGGCATAAGAAAAATGTCCAAAAAGTGAAATAACTGGACACGGGGAAGAGAATCGAGTATAATACTAAAGATATTATGGGGTGATAGGCCCTTGAAATGAAAAACGGCAGCTGACATCTTCGGATGCCGGCCCCCGATGCAAAAGAGGATATGCTGTGAAGGAAAAGAAAACAAATCTGCTGCAGGTACTGGCCCGCCGGGCTCTGCTGGTGGCGCTGGACGGAGCCATCGTAGCCTTCAGCTTTTATTTCGCCCTGCTGCTGCGCGCAGACGGCGCTGTCGAGGCCTCCTGGTGGCCCCACAACCGCGCCCTGCTCTACGCGAATCTGCCCTGGATCGTGGCGGTCTACCTGCTCAGCTTTCTGGCCGGGCGGCTCTACACCATCCTTTGGAAGTACGCCGGGGAGCGTGACCTCATCCGTCTGGCCGGGATGATCGCCGTCCCGACGGGCATCGTCTATCTGGTCAACCGCTGCTTCATCCACGGTGTGCTCTTCAACTCGGCCAACGCCATGGCGGCGGTGCTCATTTTCCTGCTCATCGGCGGGAGCCGTCTGGCCTGGCGGCTCTTCCTGAATCACCCGCTGGGCGAGCGGCTGCGCGGCAACGCCAGCAAGGACCCCAACCGCCCTGTCATGATCGTGGGTGCGGGCGAGGCCGGTGCGTGGGCCATCAATGTCTGCAAGACCAACACCAGCTACGGCCATGTCATCGTAGCCGTGGATGATGACCCCAACAAGCTGGGCCAGACCATCCATGGTGTCCCGGTGCGCGGCACACTGGAAGAAATTCCCGACCTGTGTACCCGCTACAACATCCATACCATCATCGTGGCGATCCCGACCCTGAAGGGAAACCGCCTGAACCACGTCATCGACCTCTGCGTCTCCACCCACTGCGCCGTGCAGATGCTCAGCGACCCCCAGCTGGTGGGTGCAGGCACCCCTCAGCAGGGTGCGTTCCGTGAGCTGAACACCGCCGATTTCCTCTCCCGTGAGGAAGTCACACTGGACACGGAGAAAATCTCCGGCTACCTCACCGGCAAGACCGTTCTGGTGACGGGCGGCGGCGGCAGCATCGGCAGTGAGCTCTGCCGTCAGGTCATGCGCTTCAAGCCTGCAAAACTGCTTATCTTCGATATTTATGAGAACTGTGCCTATGAACTGCTGATGGAACTGCAGCAGAAGTATGGCCGTGATGTGCCGGTCACGGTGCTGGTCGGCTCCATCCGGGACAAGGCCCGTCTGGACGAAGTATTTGAAACGTACCACCCGACGGTGGTGTTCCATGCCGCCGCCCACAAGCATGTCCCGCTGATGGAGATCAGCCCCGCCGAGGCCGTCAAGAACAACGTCTTTGGCACCAAGAATCTGCTCACCAGTGCCAGCGAACACGGCGTGGAGCGGCTGGTGCAGCTCTCCACTGATAAGGCCGTCAACCCCACCAGCGTCATGGGCTGCACCAAGCGCCTGTGTGAGATGCTCATTCAGACCTTCGCGGGCAACACCGACATGAAGTGCGTCGCCGTCCGCTTCGGCAATGTGCTGGGCAGCCACGGCAGCGTCATCCCGCTGTTTGAGGCGCAGATCAAAAAGGGCGGCCCCGTCACCCTCACCGATGCCAACATCGAGCGCTACTTTATGACCATCCCGGAGGCGGCACAGCTGGTGCTGCAGGCCGGTGCGCTGGCCGAGAGCGGCAGCATCTATGTGCTGGACATGGGCGAGCCGGTCAAGATCATGGACCTTGCAAAACAGCTCATCCGCTTCTACGGCTATGAGCCGGGCGTGAACATGGATATTAAGATCGTGGGTCTGCGCCCCGGCGAAAAACTCTACGAAGAACTGATGATGGACGAGGAGCAGGACAAGATGCGCCGCACCGTCCACAATAAGATCTTCGTGGCCCCGCCCCGGAACATCGACCTGGGCGAGTTCTACCAGCAGCTCCAGGAGCTGGCCGTCGCCGCTGAGCACAACGACGATAGCGTGGTGGAGCAGCTGGCCAAAATGGTGCCTACCTTTACCCCCACCCGCGAGAACCTCAAGCTGTAAAACCGCTGGCTGCACGGCACCTTTGCTGTGTAAAAATATATGAGAGGGATGTACAATCATGGAAAAGAAACCGTTTTTGACTGAGTCGATGGCTCAGGACATCATTCAGGACGTACCCACCCCCTTCCACGTCTATGACGAGAAGGGCATCCGCGAGAACGCCCGACGCATCAACAAGGCATTCAGCTGGAACAAGGGCTTCCGCGAGTATTTCGCGGTCAAGGCTCTGCCGAACCCCGTCATCCTCCAGATCCTGAAGGAAGAGGGCTGCGGCGTGGACTGCTCCTCTCTGACCGAGCTGATGCTCAGCGAAGTGTGCGGCTTCAGCGGCAGCGACATCATGTTCTCCTCCAACCAGACCCCTGTGGAGGACATGAAGAAGGCTTACGAGCTGGGCGCTTATATCAACCTTGACGACGCCACGATGGTGGACTTCCTCGACCGGGTGGCCGGTGTGCCGGAGAACATCTTCTGCCGCTACAATCCGGGCGGCACCTTCCAGCTGGGCGAGAGCAAAGAGGGCTTCCAGGTCATGGACAAGCCCGGCGACGCCAAGTACGGCATGACCGAGGAGCAGATGATCGACAGCTACAAGAAGCTAGCCGCAAAGGGTGCCAAGAACTTTGGCATCCACGCCTTCCTCGCCTCCAACACCATCTCTGATGCCTATTATCCTGAGCTGGCAGGCATCCTCTTCCAGCTGGCTGTCCGCGTCCAGAAGGCCACCGGCGTGCATATCGCCTACATCAATCTGTCCGGCGGTGTCGGCATCCCGTACCGCCCCGAGCAGACTGAAAACGACATCATGGCCATCGGCGAGGGTGTCCGCAAGAAGTTTGAAGAAATTCTGGTCCCCGCCGGCATGGGCGATGTCTCCATCTTCACCGAGATGGGCCGCTTCACCACCGGCCCCTACGGCGCTCTGGTGGCTACTGCCATCCACGAGAAGCACATCTATAAGGAATACATCGGTCTGGATGCCTGCGCGGCCAACCTGATGCGCCCCGCCATGTACGGCGCTTACCACCACATCACCGTGCTGGGCAAGGAAGACGCACCCCACGACCACAAGTACGATGTGGTCGGCGGTCTGTGCGAGAACAACGACAAGTTTGCCATCGACCGTATGCTGCCCAAAATCGACATCGGCGACATCGTGTATATCCACGACACCGGTGCGCACGGCTCTGCCATGGGCTACAACTACAACGGCAAGCTGCGCAGCGCCGAGGTCCTGCTCTGCGAGGACGGCTCTCACCGCCTCATCCGCCGTGCCGAGACTCCCCGGGACTACTTTGCAACGCTGGACTTCCTGCCCTTCATGAAGCCGCTGCTGGGCGAGTACAACGACGACTGAGCACGCTTCTGACTCCATCACACCAGAATAAAGCGAGGAACGACGCAGATGTTTTTTGGATTCCAACTCACCTGTGGCCTGATGCTGGTCTTTTACGGCTATTCGGTCATGAAAAATCCCCGGGTCTGGGGCGACCAGGGCCGTCAGGCCGTCAAGGCCGAAAATTTCCCCGAGTACTGCCGCCAGAACGGCCTGTTTTTCCTGAAAGCTGGCTTCATCATGGCGCTCATTGGTGCGCTGGACGCGCTGGTAACGCTTTCGGGTCTGCTTTACGTCCTGCTGTACCTGTTCGGGCTGGCGTTTGCGTTCTACCCGCTGACCCGCTGGTGCAAGGAGAACGAGGGCTTCTCGTGGCCCTGGCCCCGCGTCGAGAGCGAGAAAAAGCGCATCAAGAAACTGCGCCGACAGCAGGAGGCCGAAAAGGCGGAACGAGAAGAAAAGTAAATAGCAAAAAATAAGAGGCCGCTGTAAAAGCAACCTCTCAGTCTCACTTCGTTCAACAGCTCCTCTACCGAGGGGAGCCTCTGGCGAAGTGATTGGGCTTTCTGCCATGCCAAAGCCTCCCCTCGATAGGGGAAGCGGCACGGCGAAGCCGTGACGGAGAGGTTGAACACAGCGGCCTCTTTTTGTTTTCTTAAATCAAGCCATTTTCTTTGCAGTAGTGATAAATACCATCCTCTGCACAGGGACGACAGACCTCGCTGGCGATGGCTTTTAAATCGGCAGAGGCGTTGCCCATGGCAACGCTGTGGCCGACAGCCTGAAACATTTCTATATCGTTGTTGCCGTCACCGAAAGCCATTGCATCCTCGGGCGTCAGGCCGTAATAGGCCAGAACTTTCCGTATACCGGCGCCTTTTCCGCCGGAGATGGGGATGATGTCCACCGCCCTGTCCCACCAGGCGGCGATTTTTGCACCGCTCGTGCCTTTGAGGATGGCGGGCCAGTCGCTTTCGCGGCAGCCCATCAGCAGCTGGAAAACTTCACCTCGGGAGACTTCATCGAACTTATCGGAAATGACCGGCGCTCGTCCGCCGATGGCGTAATATGCCGTCAAATCGTCATCCGTCCCGTTGGAGAGCAGCTGCGTCCGTCCTGCAACCGACACCGGACGACCAAGCGCTGCGGCGTTTTGGATCAGCGTCTGCACATCCTGCGGCGGGATGGGACTGACAAAAATATCTCCGCGACGGTCGTAGCAGTAGGAGCCGTTGTAGGTGAGAAAGACATCGAACTCCACGCCGTCGAATTTCGGCACAATGAGCGGAGAACGCCCGGTGGCGATGGCCAGCAGGATGCCGTTTTGCTGTAAGCGGCGCAGAGCGTCCAGTGTCCGCTCAGTAATACGCTTTTTCTCCATGTCGATGAGGGTGCCGTCGATGTCAAAAAAGATGATGCGGGGTTTGTGCATAGTGCTGTACCTCCAATGCAAAAAAGAGGGGAGAGACTTACCTGCGGGTTTTGCGGTCAGGATACATCAGAATGCCTCCTTATAGTGCGTCGATGTCGGCCTGTAGTTTCTCGTAGAATTTCCCCAGATGGAGACCGTCGATGAAGCGGTGATTGACCTCCACCGACATCCCCAATTTCTTGCGGCCATTTTCCTCGCCATATCTGCCCCATGTGATGCGGGGGATGTTGTCGTCCCGGTCAAAATCCCGCTCGTTGGTGCAGCCGGTCAAATCAAACCACGGTGTGCAGGAGATATAGATGAGGTTGTCGTTCTCTTCGTCCTGGTCAAGAAGGGTCTTCTGGGCAGCGCTTCTCGCCTGTGCGGAGGCACAGAACTCCGCAATGCCACCGACTTTTGGCAGGGTGACGATGTGAAACTGCTCACTGCCGGGTTTCAGGTCGGTCAGACTGGGAATGCGCTCATCCAGCAGCCACACCTCGCCGTCCCGGATGGCGTAGCGGAAATTCTTCACGCTGTTCACGGCGTCCGTCACGAGATACCCCATCGCGTAATAAAACGACAAATGCCGCTCCTTGACATAGCGGTAAAGGTTTGTTACATCCACCCGGAAGGTGACGCTGTAAAAAGGGTGGGAAACAGCGGAGAAAAACTCGAACAATTCAGCCCGCTCCCAGTGAGTCCTATCGACTTTTTCCATCTTACTTCTCCTCGGCGGGGACCTGCTTATTTTTATCTAGCGTGTCGAACTGTTTTACGATCTGCGGGTCTTTCAGTTTGATGACCTTGCCGGAGAGGTAGTGGAGGGTATTTTCCTCGGGAATGTCGAGAAAGCTGATGCGGACGGCGCAGAGGGCCTGCGTCTTGGTGCCGGTGCGCTCATTCATCTTGCGGTTGCCGTACTTGATGTCGCCCAGCACCGGCTTGCCCAGATAGGCCAGATGGGCACGGATCTGATGGCTGCGCCCAGTGATCAGAGTGACCCGCAAAAGTGTTGCTGTATCACTGCTCTTTACAGGCACGTATTCCGTCATAATAGGAACACTGCCTTCCACTTCTAACGGATAGATCTGCACCGTATTTTGGGCTTCATCTTTCTTTAAGAAACCGGCGATCATCTGGGGCTTATCGATCTTGCCTTTGACGATACACTGATAATATTTATGGATGCTCCTGTCTTTTAAGACCCCGTTCATGATCTGAAGTCCGGCTAAAGAAGTTCCGGCAACTACCAGACCACTGGTATTGCGATCCAGACGGTTGCAGATCGAAGGCCGGAACGTGCGCAGCTGGCTTACCGGAAGATGCCCGGAGTCAATGAGATAATTTAAAATGTGCTCATTTAGGGAAACATCCCCTTCTTTTGCTTTCTGTGAAAGCATTCCGGAAGGTTTATTTACGATCAAAACATTTTTATCTTCGTATACGATAGATATCTCCTGTTTTTTCTTCCTGTTTCCATTTTCCCCGTTTTTCCCGGCTTTTCCCGAATTTCTGTCTTTTTCTTTTCCTAATGCTGCCAGTTCTGGAAGAGGCGCCGAAAACTTTTCAATGGTCTCATCTGCCAGAAACAGACTGATCTCATCCCCTTCTTCCACCCGTTCAGAACCATCACACTTCTTTCCATTTAAGGTAATGTTTTTCTTTCGCATCATCTTATAAAGAAAGCCTTTTCCTGCCTGGCTTAAATATTTGGACAGCAGCTTATCCAGCCTCTGTCCTGCCTCATTGGAGGCCACTTTCAGTTTCTGCATTTTACCAACGATCCTTTCCCGGTAAGTACTCTATCTTTTCCATCATATCTAAGATCAGGCTGTGTGGAAACACTTTTGCAAGGATCCAGAATGCATTCATAAAAAGCCCATAGACAGAAATTTCTCTTCCTGCAATGCTGTCCCGGATTGCTTTTGCCACAACCTTTCCCGGTGCTGCCATAACCAGTTTTTTGTATAATGGAATTTCACCTGTTGTCTGTGCAATATCAAAAAATTCTGTGCGCACCGGTCCCGGGCAAATGGCAGTTACAAATATCTTTCTGCCCTTTAATTCCCTGTTTAATGCCCGGCTGTAGCTTAACACATAGGCCTTTGAAGCTGCATATACTGCAAAGCCCGGCTGGGGCAGAAAGGCTGCACTGGAAGCAAACTGCAGGATGCGGCTGTTCTGAGACATAAAAGGAAGGACCATGGTGGTAACAGCTGTCAGAGCAGTACAGTTTACCTGCACCATTCCTGACTGGTCTTTTTCAGACAGATCACATACATTTCCGATCTTTCCAAAACCAGCTGCATTTACCAGAAATTTCACCTGGGGTTTCAAGCGTTCTAACTCAGCTTTTAAGATCTCCCGTTCTTTTTCCTGACTCAGATCCAGAACAAATTTGCGCACCGGAATATTTACTTTTTCTTCCAGTTTTACCAGGCGCTCTTTTCGTCTTCCCACTGCCCAGATCTCATCCAGTCCTGGAAACTGCTCCCATAAGCGGATGGCGCATTCCCAGCCCATTCCAGAAGATGCTCCTGTTATAACAGCAATTTTCATTGTCAGTTTCCTTTCTTTTTATGAACG
>OJRV01004367.1_pt1 | contig 10560 bp, 7 predicted proteins | sample 1599241 | NCBI WGS metagenome assembly OJRV01 (sample SAMN04168656, study PRJEB22393) | human gut metagenome | biome: human gut microbiome; feature: stool | host: Homo sapiens | collected 2014-03-17 | reverse complement strand
GGCGTAAAGGTTGCCCTCCCGGACCGCAGTCAGGGAGTCAAAGAAGCCGGGATTGGTCTGGTATTCGTCCCGAACAAGGCTCATGTTGCCGGGGTCCAGGAAAATCAGCTCCGGGTCCCAAGCCACCACCTGCTCCGGGTCAGCGTCAAAGTAGCCGGTCTCGCCCATCTCGTCCGCCACGTTGTTAGCGTGGATGGCCATAAGGGGGCCGAAGTTGGAGTAAGTCCCGGTAAAGCCGTGAGCGCCGGAGAAGGTCACGGCGCCGGCGTAAACGGCAGGCTTGCCTTCGTCAGGGATGTCCGCCGTCCGGGCGTCCAGGTCAGCCTTGCAGCCGTCGATGTACTGCAGGACTTCCTCGCACCGCTCCTGAACCCCCAGCACCTCGGCGGCCACCCGCATGGCGGTGTAAAAGCTGTCGTCGATGAAGTTGATGCTCTTGGCCCGGATGGACACGCAGGGAATCCCGGTGGACTGCGCCAGATCTTCCAGCGCCTCCTGGGTATAGCCGGACAGAATGACGTCCGGCTGCAGGCGGATCAACTCCTCCACGTAGGCGGTGTTGGCGGTGCCGCCGCCCTTGCCGATGGAGGGCAAGGCGTCAAAGGTATCGTGATAAACGTAGGCATAATCCCGGAGGGTGGAATCCGCATATTCCTTGTCACAGTCTTCTACGCCCACCAGCCGGTCAGTGCATTGCAGATAGGTCACCATACGCAGGGCACCGGAGCCGGTGCACACGATTGCTTTAACTTCAGCGGGAATGGTAACCTCACGGCCGAAACTGTCAGTGACAGTGCGGGCAGCAGAAGACTCTGGCTCGGTTTCTTGGGCGGTGGGGGATTTTTGGCTGCAGGCGGCCAGAGACAGCAGCAGGGCGCAGAATAATAGGGCGGAAACTATTTTTTTCATAAAAGTGATTCTCCTTTATCGGTCGTAGGGATGGAAACAGTGCAGGCAGACCACCTTGCCGTCCTGCAGACGGGCCATGTGCTCTGCTACGCCCTCACCACAGCAGGCACAAGTGAGTGTGGTGAAGATGCGGGCTTTTTCAGGCAGAGGCTCTTTGGGCACAGTCACGCTGAATAGCTCTTCTAATGGTGCAGTATAAATCTGCTGCTTACGTTCCTCACGGCTAAGGGGTGTCTGATTCCGCTTGGCAATTACCCGGAAACCTTCACCAGTGGCACGGTCAAAGAAGGTATAGGCGGTTTTTCCAGTGCAGTGGTAGATAAAATTCCCCTTGCCCAGAGTACAGCCCAGCAGAGCCTGAATTGCATCGCCGGGGCAGGCGTCAGTCTCAGCGATGCAGACCAACTCCTCATCGTGGGCGGACGTCCGGCCCAGACGTAGCCGTACAAACTCGCACAGGCGGACGCCCAAAGCCAGACCAGGACATTCATGGCCATGGAATGCCACCGCCTTTTCCCACATAGCCTTATCCATTCTGCGATACCTCCCCGCGGATGGCGGACAGCACGTCCTCCCAGACCTTCTGGAAGGGCAGCCCGGCAGTTCTGGCGGCAGAGGCCACATCCTCGTATTCCGGCTTTTTCCGGTGGATGCCCTCGCCGTCGGCGCACTTGACGCGGATGGGGCCGTAGGCGGTCTCCACGGTTTTGACAGAGGGCGTCAGAATGTACTTTCCGCAACGGCGGGTGCGGACGCCGTTGGTGGTGGTCTCCCGCAGGATGGCGTGGGCGATGCGCCCTTCGTCCCTGGGCTTGCAGAGCACGGTGAAGCTGACGCCGGCCCGACCCTTTTTCATGGTCAGGGGCGCGCAGGAGATGTCCAGAGCGCCCTGGGCCAGCAGTTGCTCTCCGGCAAAGGCCAGGGCCTCCGCCGTCATGTCGTCGATATGGCAGCACAGCTCCACGATCTCCGCCTGCTGGGGGGCGCCGCTTTCACCCCAAAAGGCCCGGACACAGTTGGCGGCGGGGAATTCCTTTTTGCCCACGCCGTAGCCGGTCTTCTCCAGAGACATGACAGGCATGGGGCCGAAGCTCTCAGCAAAGTGGGTCAGCAGGGCGGCGCCGGTGGGGGTACACAGCTCTCCCCGGATGTCCCCGGTGTAGCAGAGGACGCCCTCCAGCAGGTGGGCGGTGGCGGGAGCGGGCACCGGAACGATGCCGTGGGCGCAGCGGACTTGGCCGCTGCCCAGATGGACGGGGGATGCCGTGATGTGGTCGGGGCGCAGCATATGGACCGCCAGGCAGGCGCCGGTGACGTCCGCCACCGCGTCCAGAGCGCCCACCTCATGGAAGTGGATCTTCTCCACCGGCATCCCGTGGGCCTTGGCCTCGGCGTCCGCAATGCGGGCATAGATGGACTTGGCGGCATCCTTTACCTCCGCCGGGGCATCCAGGGCATCCAGCAGGGCGGCGATGTCCGCCGGAGCGGTGTGATGGTGGGTATGGCCATGGTCATGGTCATGGTCGTGATGATGGTCATGCGCATGGCTGTGGTCGTGCTCATGATGGTGTTCATGGATATGGTCGTGGTCATGGCCGCAGCCCAGAGCCACATCGTGGCTGTGCTCCTCCTCGCCGCGGACGGTGACGTCCATGTGGGTGCCGGTGATGCCGCAGGTAACAGCCTGCCGGGGCTGAATCTCCACGCCGGGGAACAGGCGGTTCATGGTCTCCAGAAAATCCTGCTTTTCGGATTCGCTCATCAGCTCATACAGCGCCGCCATCAGCATATCGCCGGCGGCGCCCATGTTGCATTCCAGATATAATGTCTTCATTCTTTCGCACTCTCCATCTGATTGATCCGGCCGGCCAAGAAGCCCGCGCCGAAGCCGTTGTCGATATTCACCACGCTGGTCCCGCTGGCGCAGGAGTTCAGCATGGACAGCAGGGCGGAGATGCCGCCCAGGGACGCGCCGTAGCCCACACTGGTGGGGACCGCGATGACGGGGCAGTCTACAAGGCCGCCCACCACGCTGGCGAGGGCGCCTTCCATGCCCGCCACGGCGATGACCACCCGGGCGCTCATCAGCGGCTCCAAGTTGCCCAGCAGCCTGTGCAGGCCTGCCACGCCCACATCGTAAAGCCGGGTGACTCGGTTACCCAGTGTCTCGGCGGTAATGGCGGCCTCCTCAGCCACGCCCATGTCACTGGTACCGCCGGTGGCCACTACGATGGAACCATGTCCTTTCACCGGCTCTGGAAGGGCCACCGCCAATTTGGCGAGAGGCTCATACCGCAGCGGGAACTGCTCCGCCAGGTAGTCCGCCACCTCCTGCCCAATGCGGGTCACCAGAATATTGCGGCTTCCCCGTTTCTCCATGGCGGCCAGTATGCCGCCGATCTGCTCTTTGGTCTTGGACTGGCCGTAGATCACCTCCGGCACGCCCTGACGGACGGCGCGGTGGTAATCCACCTTGGCGTAACCCAGGTCCTCAAAGGGGGCCAGCTTCAGGTGCAGAAGGGCATCCTCCGGCGTCAGCGCACCGGACTGCACATCCTGTAGGACAGAGAGAATATCGTGCTTGCTTGCCACGTCTGTCACTCCTTTCAGTCGCTGTTTTTTCGGGCCGTTAGATCCAGAGAGAACAACGGGAAGATGGGGCCCAGCCCGGAGCGGATCTCATGGCGCATTGCCCAGGCATCATCCTGCTGGTCTTCCGTTACCTGAATAACTGCCGCGCCTCCGCGGAGCCTGATGCGGAAATCCCGGAAGCCCATGGAGGCAAGAAGGTCCTCTCCCTGCTCCACCTTCCGCAGAGCTTCCTCTGTGATGGGAGTCCCGGCGGGGATGCGGGTGGCAAGGCAGGCGTAGGAGGGCTTGTTCCAGACGAACAGGCCGGCCTCCCTGCACAGCGCACGGACATCGCCTTTGGTCAGGCCGCACTCCCGAAGGGGAGAGCGGACCTCTAACTCCCGCAGGGCCTTCATGCCGGGGCGGTCACCCGCGTCATCCGAGGCATTGGTGCCATCAATGACCAGGGAATACCCATCGGACGCGCCCTGCCGGAGGATGGCAGCAAATATCCTGTGCTTGCAGTAATAGCATCGGTTCGCAGGGTTAGCTATCACTTCCGGATGCTGAAAGATGTCTGCCTCAATCACAGTCAGTGGCATGCCGCATTGTGCAGCGACCTGCTTGGCGTCTTCCAGTTCAAATGCGGGCTGGAATGCGGAATGGACATAATAGGCACGCCAGTCCCGGCCATATTTCATGGCCGCCCAGACCAGAAGGGACGAATCCACTCCGCCGGAATAGGCCACTGCCCCGCGCGGATTTTGCTCAAAAAAATCTGATAACTGCATATTGCACCCCTAAAAAAGACAATAGGAAGGTATCTGCCCCCTTTGAGAGGGCAAATACCTTCCTGGCATTTAGTTTCGTCAGTTCTTTTATTTGATAATGGAACGGTAAGACTTATACAGCTTCTGCCGATTCATCCGGCTTCTGCCGGATTCTAAGTCTGTAAGGATGTAACTGAACAATGGATCGCACCACTAACACAGCGCTTTCCACCAATTTGGACATCGACTGTTCAGGAACGCCGGCAATATAGTTGTCGCAAAGATTCACGGGAACAAAAATGCGCTTTGCGGAACTTTGTCCAACAGCAAGCGCCATCGTTGGCGTAATCTCTCCGTACATGGAATCCGCGATGGCGATGCCAGAAGCGCCGACAATAATATCCGCCTTGCGGCAATTCACAACAACAGCATTTTCACCAGTGGCGGCATGTTCTGCACCGGCTTTGAGCATAGCACTCGTTGCTAATGCATTCGTGCCAACCGCAATAATCTCAGACTCTGGGAAAGCAGCTTTTAATGCAGACACCAGTTGACGCCCAAGTCCACCCCCCTGTCCATCAATGACAAGTATTTTCATGCAGTTGCACCACGCTTCCTGTTTCGTAGAATATCGTCAAAGTTTCTTGATATGTTAAGTATAGCATGGGATAAAACAAAAACAAAATGCTGATTTTGCATGGATTTTACAGTTTTTAATTCCGCATAGGAATGTCATTTATTCCAAGTCCTACCCAATTTTACTGCTCTCCTGCATTCTCAGATTCCTGTTTGTTTTCATATAAAGTACTACAGAAATAAGAAGGGCAAGCATATCTGTAATAGTCTGTGCCCAAATAACACCATACATTTTAAAAACTGCATTCATGAGAAGAATCATTGGAATATAAATGATACCCTGCCGACAGGCAGAAATAATCAGAGCTTCTTTTCCCATACCCATAGCCTGAAACACATAACATATCTGAAAATTGAAAATAACAAAAGGCATCGCAGTGCAAACGATCCTTAAAAAATCCGCCGCAAGTACTATGGTAGTGCGTTCATTAATGAATAGTCGAATAATCTGCGATGGTAACAATTCATAAACAGTGATTAATACACTGGCAAAAGCCATGCTGAAAATCATTGCACACCGAATTGTTTGTCTCATGCGCGAATAATTTCCTGACGCATAATTATAAGCCACAAGCGGCAACATTCCTTGACCTATTCCAATGGCCGCGCTGTATGGAAATTGATATACGCGCTTTATAATACCCGCTGCTGCCAACGGAATATCCCCATAGTCAGCTGCCATCCGGTTCACAATAGTATTCGATACACAGGTCAGCATCGTGCCCAATGCAGTTGGAATGCCTACTACCAAAACCGAGAGGATATGTTTCTTGCTTTGGAATATTCCTTTCAGCGAAAGGCAAAGAACTGTCCTGTTTTTCAGGTGGAAAAAGCAGATCATTAAAAAAAGCGTTGAAAACACATTTGACAGCATCGTGGCAACCGCCGCACCTGTCACTTCCATTCCGGGAGGCAAAAGTCCAAACATAAAAACAGGGTCCAGAATGATATTCAGAATTCCACCCAGACCGATCCCAAGACTTGCTTGCCTCGCATAGCCTACGCTCCGAAGAATATGGGCGGCAGTTATGCTGAGTACCGTAGGGACGCCACCTACAATAATTGCCCATACGGCGTATTGCTGTGCATATGGCAAAGTATCATTACTGGCCCCCATAATTCTCAGCAATGGCTCCATGAACATGAATACCCCCGCAGAATACACAAGTGACAGCAAGAGAGCCCCATACACACTAAACGCACAAATATGCCTGGCACTTTCTTTCTCGAACTTTCCAAGCAATCTGGATATCAGGCTCCCGCCGCCAATGCCAAATAGGTTTGCGATTGCCGTCAAGAATAAGTGGAGAACAAACGCCAGTGATAGTGCCGCTACTTTATATGGGTCGTTTGTTTTTCCGATGAAAAAGGCATCTGCCAGATTGTAGACCGTGGTGATTAGCTGGCTCAAAATCGTATGATTAGCTCCGAATAGGAACGCTGTAAATACAAGGGTTTTCGGTCCCAGGAAAACCGGGAAAGAAAAAAAGAACGCTATCACATTACGCAAAACGCCGTCCAAGGGCTACCCTGGGCGGCGTTTTTGCGTAGAAAGCGGGAAAGGAGGCAGAAAAAACATTCACAAAGTTGCAGGCAAAAGTTTGTGCAACACTACAAAGATGAAAAAGGAGGTAAAAAAGTGGCAGAGGAAAAACTGAACACCGGATCAGAGGGTGCGGTCCTGGGCAGTACAGAAGCAGAGACCACGATTCCGGTTCCGGAGACTGACGGTCCCCCGGCTCCTGGCGGAGATGTGGTGGTGGACGCAGATACCATTGAACGTCTTATGGCGGAGCGCCGCGCTGCTGCCCGTGAAGAAGTGGAACAGAACGAGTTAAACACGGACGCCCCCGGTCACGAGGAGCAGACGGAGGCCACAAATCCCCCGGTCCCTGGCGAGGGTGCTCCGGCGCTGTCAGATGGAGACGGCCCCACACTCAAGGCAGACGGTACATCCGCAAAGGTCATCGACTTCACCGCAGCCGGTGGGCCGGATAACCGGGAGTCGGAAAAAAAGGACCAGGATAAGCAGGATGCGGAGCAGGAGAAAAAGCCCCGCCGCAGCCGTACTTCCAAGGAAAAGGGCGGCCCAAAGGCAGACAAAACGGATAAGCCCCGCAAAGGCCGTCCGGCCAAGGCGGAGAAAGCCGCCCCGGAACAAGGCAAGGCAGAACGAGACAAAGTGTCCCAAAGTAAGGACGGCAAAGAGCCGGGTCCCCCTGCCGCCGATGGAGGTCCCGGTTCCGCTCCTACTGCGGAGACAGAGGCCAGTACAACACCCCGCCCCATTGAGGACGCAAAGGTCGTTTACCTGAAATTGAGCGAACTGCACCCGTTCCACACCTTCCGTCAACACCCGTTCAAGGTGGTGGATGACGCCGCTATGAAAGAATTGTCAGAGCTGATCCGGGAGCAGGGCGTTATCTCTCCTGCCACTGTCCGGCCTGAAAAGGACGGCAGCGGGTATGAGATCATTGCCGGACACCGCCGCCATCATAGCTGTGAGCTGCTGGGGCTGGAGGAGATCCCCTGTATCGTCCGTGAAATGACGGATCATGAAGCCGTCATGGAAATGAAAAACAGCAACAAGCAGCGCGGCGATCCCCTCCCCAGCGAGTTGGCCCGCCTGCTGGACCTGGAAGTGGAGGACATCAAGCACCAGGGGACGAGGCTCAAAGGCGTGGCCGAGGGGGATATTGGTAAGCGGTCAGTGGAGATCGTAGGGGAGGCCCATGGCCTGAACTATAAAAAGGTCATGCGGTATCTGCGGCTAAACTCCCTTGTACCGGAGCTTCAGGAGAAGGTGGACGGCGTTTTGGACGAAAACGGCAAGCGCGTCAAGGGCCTGGGCTTCATGCCCGCCGTGGAGCTTTCGTATGTGCGGCCCAAAAATCAGCGGCTCATTGCCGTATCTATTGACGGTGAACAGGCTTCCCCCTCCGTGGTCCAGGCCAAGCGGCTGCGGGAACTGGATCAAAAGAACCTGCTCAACGGCGACGTCATCGATCAGATTTTGAGTGAAGAAAAAAAGGAGGTAAATCAGGTGATCATCAGTGAAGCGGAGCTGAACAAGTATTTCGGGGAGGATAAAACGCCCCGTCAGATGAAAGAGCAGATCCTGGCGCTGCTGGACGAATGGAAAGAAAAGCAGCCCCCGGAAAAGAACGTGCCGGAACAGACGGCAGAGCGTTAATCCTTTGGGACACTTTGTCCCGAAGGATTTTTTATTGCCTTTATATTTTAATGTAATAGGAGGAGCAAACTTGAAAGCGAGATTTTATATTCAGCGGCGGGCGCTGCCCCTGCTGCTGGGCCTTGTGCTGTGCCTGGGTCTTGTCCCCACGGCTTTCGCCGCCCAGCAGAACAGCTACCATGACCCCGCCGCGCATTGGCAGGAGTCAAATAACCGGACAAATGAGCTGGACGTGAATAGCGTAGTGACCAACGAGACCTTTACCTGCGCGGAGTGCGGCACAACAGCCATCTTTGAGGTGTTCCGGGTCCCTGAGTACACCAGGGACGGCCAGACGGCCCTGAGCCGGAACGTGAAATATTCGGACGGTATGAGCGTGGACGGAGAGACCCAGGGGACCATTCTGGACGGCACCCCCGGCGTAGACGCCTATTATACCGGGTATCACTGGACCAAGGCGGTGTGTGAGAGCTGCGGCAGTTTCAACACCAATTTGGGTGCGACAAATTACGGCTGCTACAAAAATGTGTATTGGCTGTATGACTGTGCCAGCAATTTCTTTGAGGAACTGCCGGAAACGGTGCGTTATGAATATGCGGACAGCCGGTATCATACCGTTATCACCACAGGTGGGAGCTATTGCGGCTTCTGCTATGGGACCTGGCACACGGAGGAAAGCTGTCTGGAGCGGCACGAGTTGGAGACGGAGATAGAGCCCCAGCCTGCCAACGGGCGGTTTGCCGAGGTGGAGCATTGTACCCTGTGCGAGTATTCCCGGTATGACTACACGGCGGCCAAGGCGGTCATTGCGGACTACTACGGCGTTGTGGACGGCCAGCCCCATACCATCACCGTGACGGACCTCTCCGCCGACGCCAAGGGCGCGCCGGTGGCGCTGCTGTCCCGCAAGCAGGCGCAGGAGGACGCCATCACGGCACTTGAGGCGCTGCTGCGCCCCGGCTCCGTTGTCACCGGCCGAATTGTCGGCATGGAGCCCTTCGGTGCCTTTGTGGACATTGGCCGGGGCATCGTGGCGCTGCTGCCTACGGCGTACATCTCCGCCGCCCGCATCCGCCATCCCCGGGAGCGGTTCCAGATAGGGCAGAAAATCCTCGCCGTGGTCAAGAGCCTTGACCGCGTGTCCCACCGAATCACCCTGACCCACCGGGAGCTGCTGGGGACATGGCTGGAAAACGCCAGTCTGTTTGCGCCGGGGGACACCGTGCAGGGCATCGTCCGCGGCATACAGGACTACGGTGCCTTTATTGAGCTGACTCCCAACCTCTCCGGCCTGACGGACCGGCGGGACGATCTTCACGAGGGGGACGCGGTCTCGGTGAACATTCGCTCCCTCCGCCCGGAACGGATGAAGGTAAAGCTGCAGGTCATCGAGCGGCTGCCGCCCCTTCCGGCGCCGGAGCCGCTGCGGTACTGGATCACCGACGGCGTGCTGGAGCGCTGGGTCTATTCCCCGGCAAATTTTGAGGGGGAGGCCGCAGAGACCGTGTTTACCCCGGTCCCTTGATTTTGTCCCAGTATGCTTTGGCGGCCTGTTCGTTCTTGTTGTCGCCGTAGTCATAATAATGGGCGTTTTTGATGGCGTCGGGCAGGTATTGCTGCCGCACCCAATGGTGGCCATAGTTATGGGGGTACCTATACCCCTGCTCCCGCTCCAGACCGGCGGAGTCGGCGTGGACGTTCTGCAATTCCCGGGGCACATCGCCGCTGCGGCCAGCCCTGACGTCCGCCCACGCCGCCATAATACCGGCGGAAACGCTGTTGGACTTCGGCGCGGTGGCAATGAGCACCGCCGCCTGCGCCAAGGGGAGCTGCGCCTCCGGCAGTCCCAACTGCATGGCCGTATCCACACAGGACTTCACAATGGAAATGGCCTGCGGGTAGGCCAGTCCCACATCCTCGCTGGCGGCGCACAGCAGCCGCCGGCAGGGGGTGATGAGGTCCCCGGCCTCTAAAAAACGGGATAGATAGTGCAGCGCCGCGTCCGGGTCGCTGCCCCGGAGGGACTTGTGGAGGGCGGAGGCGGCGTCATACATGGCGTCGCCGCCCCGGTCATAGCGCATGGCGCTGCGCTGGGCCAGCGCCTCCGCGTCCGCCTCTGTCAGCAGCAGCCCTCCGTCCGCCGGCACCGCCGCCTCGCACAATAGCTCCACGGCATTGATGGATTTCCGCACATCGCCGCCGCAGCCCTGCGCGATGCGCTCCGGCACACCGTCCTCCCACCGCAGCGGCAGCGCCGTGCGGCCTCTCATGATCTCCAGCGCCCGGAGCACGGCGGGGCGAATCTCCTCCGCCGGGACAGGCTTGAACTCAAACACGCTGCTGCGGGAAAGCAGCGCGTTATATACGTAAAAAAATGGGTTTTCCGTGGTGGAGGCAATCAGGGTCAGCGACCCGTTCTCCATAAATTCCAGAAGACTTTGCTGCTGCTTTTTGTTGAAATACTGGATCTCATCCAGATAC
>OJRV01004362.1_pt1 | contig 10576 bp, 6 predicted proteins | sample 1599241 | NCBI WGS metagenome assembly OJRV01 (sample SAMN04168656, study PRJEB22393) | human gut metagenome | biome: human gut microbiome; feature: stool | host: Homo sapiens | collected 2014-03-17 | reverse complement strand
CGATTATGCTCACATCCTGTTCAATCGTTCTTTTTCAGTTGCCCCATCAATTCCTGAAAACTTTCCAGAGCACTCTGCAAATTTTCAATAATATCCGCGGCAAGTTCGTCCGGCGCAGGGAGATTGTCCAAATCGGCAAGCGACTTGTCCTTCAGCCAGAAAATATCCAGACTGGTTTTATCACGTTCCAGAATTTCATCTACCGTGAATCTGCGCCAGCGGCCTTCTGGATTTTCCGGTGACCATGTTTCTGTGCGTTCGTGGCGGTTTTCCGGATGATAGCATTGAATGAAATCCTGCAAGTCAGCGTCCGTCATGGGATGCTGACGAAGCGTAAAGTGAACATTTGTGCGAAAATCGTAGATCCAGACTTCCTTTGTCTGACGCTCTGGGCTGGCGGGACGCTTATCGAAGAAAATCACATTTGCCTTTACACCCGGCTTGTAAAAAATGCCAGTTGGCAGGCGGAGAATGGTGTGCAAGTCCGTGGTGTCCAATAGTTTTTTACGGATGATCTCGCCTGCACCACCCTCGAATAGAACGTTATCCGGTACAACAACGGCCGCCTTTCCGGTCGGCTTCAGAATTGTATTGATATGCTGGATAAAGTTGAGCTGTTTATTCGAGCTGGTCGTCCAGAAATCCTGCCGGTTGTAGACCAGATCCTCTTCTTCCTGCTCCTCTTCTTCATTGGTGAAGGTGATGGAGGATTTTTTACCGAACGGCGGGTTCGTCAGTACATAGTCCACACGATAACCCGGGTCAGACAGCAGCGCATCCCCGCGCATGACGGGGACTTTGCCGTACAGGTCACCGATGTTGTGCAGATACAGATTCATCAAGCAGAGTTTGAAGGTTGCAACCACAAGTTCAGTTCCATAGAACGTTTCGTTTTTCAGGAATTCTTTCTCTGTGCGGTCGAGTGCATAGTTCTTTGGGTCAGCCAAGAACGCCTGTGCAGCAAGGAAAAAGCCGCCGCTTCCACAGCAGGGGTCAGCAATCGTCTTTTTCGGTTCCGGGCGCAGACAGGCCACCATTGCTTTGATGAGCGGGCGGGGTGTAAAATACTGCCCTGCACCACTTTTTACGTCCTCGGCGTTCTTTTGCAGCAAACCTTCGTAGATCTCGCCCTTCACATCGGAGGACATGGACACCCAGTTTTCCTTGTCGATCATCTGCACCACGCGGTACAGGATGGAAACATTGCTGATTTTGTTGACGGCCCCTTTGAAGATCTGCCCTAAAATGCCGCCCTCATCGCCCAGCCGCTCCAGTATAGCGCGGTACTGATTTTCCAGCTCTGCGCCCTTGAGCGTGTTCATATCTGACCAAGTGTAACTTTTAGGGATGCCGGTTTCTCGCTTATACGGTGGGCGGGAGTATTCATCGGACATTTTCAGGAAGATCAGGTAGGTAAGCTGCTCAAGATAATCGCCGTAGGATACGCCGTCATCCCGCAGCGGATTGCAAAGTCCCCATACTTTGGAGACGATATTAGAAGATTGTTCGCTCATTCAGATTCCTCTAAGATGATTTGTTTAAGTATTTTAAAAAATTCTATAAAGTTACTAAAAGAAAATTCATTCGGATGCTGACTTACATATTCAGCAAATTTCATTTTAGGCAGTGCAAGATTTGTTGAACGTTCATTGTCATTGAAGCTAAAAACACGTTCTTTACTTGTGCCTTCAATAATTGCAATACTTTCAGGTCCGCATGAATTCTTTTTTTCACAGTATACACCTAGCGTCATATTATGGCCAGCGGTGTTAAATTCATTCCCAATGTATAAGCGCCGTTTTACTCCACCAAAATCCACTTCTGTTTTGATTTCAGTATCTGAATAATAATGTTCAATGCAAATTCCTGGAGTATTCTGCCTATTTTGAGGTATTGGAAGTATTAAGGAATATGTATTATTTCCCCAATATTTATACTCTTTTCCCTTGTTTCCGAGCTTGTCATTGGTTGTTTTTACATCGCAATCTGCGACAAAGATATATTTTCTGGTATGAGGGAGTTTTGCAGCGTTTTCACACAAAGAACAAAGAGCTACATCTCCCATTTCTAGTTTCAAACCATCCGTACCACTGTTTTTGGGTTCATACTCCAAAAACTCAAATTCCAAACCATTAAATATATCATCATACTGACTATCTTTCGATAAAGCTGAAAATGCAGTTTTCATGTGTTTCCAATCTGTGCTGCCTTCGGTGATGATAAGTGGTTTTCCTTCGGTGGGAATAGTACGAGCAAGTTCTTGAATATCACTATTGAATTTTTGTGTCTGCTTAATATAATTATACGCACGCAAAAATTCAGAAAAACACTCGACATTGATTTTTTGACCTTTCGGCATTTCGTAAACGTCAAAAGCATCTTCACCTAATGTTTCTCTCATTCCAAGTAAGAACAGCGGCGAATGCGAAGTTATAATAAACTGGATTTTAGGAAACATTGCAATCAATTTTGGAAGCACTTCTTTTTGCAGTTTACTGTGCAAATGAAGTTCGATTTCATCAATCACTACAATTCCGGTGATTTCGTCTAAGTGAATGCTTTTTGTGATATCGTTATTATCTGCATAATGAATAATTGTCGCAAATATATTGAAAAGGGCAATCTGTCCGGTTGATAAAGAATCTAAAGTTGGACATATTACATTGTCGTTTTCTTTTTGTACAATACGAAATCGTGCGCCATATAAACTTCGAAAATTCAGATGGAAGTAAACATCTTTTCCGATTATTATGCTAAGTATTTTTTCAAGATTTTCTCTCGCTTGCCGCATTAGCAGAAGGTTCTTCGTTGAAATATGAGCTAACGATAATGCCCCTGCTTCACCTATAATATCCCCGCGCGAATCAGCAACCACATCAAGCAACCATTGCAAATTCAAATTTGTCACATCGTGAACTGTAATAGGATTTTTAAGATAACCATTAAAGCTCCCCTCAACCTTTGGATGCAGATAATCCGAATAGGTGTAATAAGAATCACCCAGCCATACAGGGCACTCATATCTATCCGGTCCAAAATAGCAAATTACATTTTTGTCCCAGATAGAACTAACTTGTTCAGATGATGCCTTTACTACTTTTTCGTTTCCCTCTTTGCTTCCGGAAATCGAACTAATACTAGTGCTTGTTTGTTCTTTAATATTGTCAATCGTAACATTTCCAGATTTACATACATAAATAGGAGGTTCTTCATTCGGGGTTTCAACGCAAGTATACAATAAAACCGAATACATATATGACTCTCCCGAATGTATTTCATTCGGTAAAATTGTTTTAAAGAAATTATGACCCCCATTTTCTCTTGATGTTGTCGCATTCATAAAATGCTTCTGCGCCATCTCATAAAAAGAGTCAACGATGTTTGACAGGATAGTTGACTTTCCTGTACCGTTTTCACCAACAAGAATTACAGGTTTTGGTGTTCCATTGTTGTTGAATGGAAAATCGATTCTTACATCCTGTAAAGGACCGACGTTTTTATACGCTAGTTTTTCAATATACATACCTTTATTCCTCAAACGCCTGCTTTAAAATACTCTGTCGCATTGCATCCGCCTGTGTAAGGATAGCATCAACCGTCTTCTCTACATTATCACAACTTGATAGTTGCTCTTCAATTTGACATACTATGTTTGATTGTTCTTCGAGTGACGGAATCGGGATTTGAAATTCTTTGATATCGCCAACATTGATATGAGGAGAACCAGTTCCGCCTTTTGTTGCAATAACATGATTCGTTACCATTGGAGAATTCAAATAGTGCATCAGATAACGATTATTTAGTTTTTCCCCTGACCTCAAAAGCATCATTCGTTGACCCAAGCATGGATAAACATTTGATGGAATTGTACACGCTATCCCTAAAACTGAACCTTCACGACTATACAAAACATCTCCGGGCTGAGGAATTATGCGCCTATTCCGATCATGAAATGTCTCTTCACTTACATAATTGGGCGATTGCAAATCCAGATATCCACGCTTAAAATTTGTTGTCCTAAGACACAACTTTCCGTTCTTTTCCCATTTTGGCGTGGAATGCGGACAATCTACTATTTTAGCACATACATAGCCTATTTTCAGATGTGTGGAATTAGTCGCTACTCTAAATGCGTCAACCAAAACCGCCTGCCGATATACCTCTAACTGCTCTTTTGTGGTTTTGAGCGTATCAACAGCCTTGTCGAGCTTTGAAAAAAGTTCTTCAATGCGGGCAACGATTCGATTTTGAATTTCTAAATTCGGCAAAGAAAATTCTATCTTTTCAAGATTTTTTCGTGAAATACGTTTTCTGGTGGTTCCGCTTTCATATTGCTTAATTTGTGAACGAAATGTACTTGAATTTATCAAATACATAATATATTGTGGATTTATAGAAATATCTTTTATCCGCAGAATCGCAATATCAACTGCTGTGATGTAAGCTCCTTCTAGTGGAAAAATACAAGCCCGCCCAAGCGGTTCGGGAAGTCTTGCGATTAAAATATCACCCTTTTCCAAGAAAGTACAATGAAGTCTTTCCGCTGTTTCTAAAGTGATATATTTTGACGATTTATCTTTAAATTCTCCATCGCCAATATCTGCAAGCTGAATAAGACGAACTTTACCCCTTACATCTTGATCTTTCTTTTCAATCCAATCTCCATCACAAAGCAAGCCACCATTTGAAATAATATCTACTAATGTCATTTACGCTACCAATTCCTCGTTCATTTCATCCAAAATCTCCTGATACTTTTCTCCGAACACCCGATAGAACCCGCCCAAGCCGCCTTTGCTGTCAAACGGCGTATACTCCAAGTCCTCCGGCAGAATGCTCAGCGATGTGATGATATGCTCCTTGATCAGCCGCAGCCATTCCATCTGCTCAGCGGTAAAGTGAACCGCACCGGTGTTGCGGCGGAAAGTCCACTGTTTGAAGTTGTAGTTTACCCGGTCGGCAAAAGGCGAAAGGGTATCCGTATAGCCCATCTGAAAACGGATAATAGAAATCAGATCGGTCAGCTGAGCGAGAGTGCCTTTCTTTACCTTGTCAGACTGCTTGATGGCATAACAATCCCACAGACGCTCGACCGTGATGCCCTTTGCTTTGAGTTTTTGATACAGTTCCGTCAGTTTTTTCAGTACCATCGGACGTTTTTTATACGTTTCATTGTAGATGATGCGCAGGGCAATGATCTCATCTTTATTTTCCTCGATGAAATCCTTGAATGTAGAAATCACCCGGTCTGCCGTTTCCTCCTGATTGGTATCATAACCAGCAAAGAGTACCTTGTCCAAATTGACGCTGTCGATGATCTGATCATGGCTGCGGCGGACATTTTCAATAAAATCGCGAACTTCCGGCTTCTGGAAAGGTGCAACGGCCTGTTTGATGAGCTCTTTCTGAGCCTGTGCAAGCTGTTCCGGTGCGGGCGTAAGCACGCCGCTTTCTGCTTGTGCTTTGGCCTGAATGACATCTTCATCAAAGGCATTCAGCAGATTCTCCGCGACCTGCTCTGCGGTCTGCCCCACGGTTTCTTTGAACTGCTTGTGTTCGCTGCGTTCCATCCTGCGGCTGAGACGAATCACACGGTTTGCAAGAGAAGTCAAAGTGTCCTCATCTCGTGCACCGAGTGCAATGTTCATCATCAGTTCCTTCATGGAAACAGCTGGCTTGCGTTCCAGCGTGCGGGTCTCGGTCTTTTTGGATTTGGTTACACCCACTGCATCCACGATCACAAAGTGATCTTTGTTTTCCGTAGCAGAAGGTGTTACCTTTTGTAAATCATCCTTGCTCAGCGTGCGGGTGCCGCGGCCTTTCATCTGCTCGAAGTAATTGCTGCTGCGCACATCCCGCATGAACAGCAGGCACTCGATGGGCTTTACATCCGTACCGGTCGCGATCATATCCACGGTAACGGCTATACGTGGGTTGTAGTCATTCCGGAACGAGCTGAGAACAGCTTCCGGATTCTGCGCACTGTAAGTGATCTTTCTGCAAAAATCGTTTCCCTCGCCGAATTCTTCCCGGACGATCTGCACAATATCGTCTGCATGGCTGTCCGTCTTGGCAAAAATCAGCGTTTTGGGGACTTCTTTCCGGTAGGGGAACAACGTGGTATGGAGTGCTTCTTTGAAGGTGCGAATCACAGCGCGGATCTGGCTTGGATTTACGACATCCTTATCCAACTTGGACTGTGTGTAGAACACATCCTCGTCCATCTGCTCCCAGCGTTTTGCGCGCGTCAGGCGGTTACGCCGCTCGATCAACTGCTTCAGGATGGTTGCACCATTTTTCGTCACATCGGTTTCAATCAGATAAATGTCCTCTCCAACGTTAACGCCGTCCAGAACGGCCTGCTCTCGCGTATATTCGCTGACAAAATTTTCATTGAAGTAGCCGATGGTTCGCTTATCCGGCGTAGCGGTCAGGCCGATGATAAACGCATCAAAATAGGAAAGCACTTGACTCCATACATTGTAAATAGAACGATGGCATTCATCTACAATGATACAGTCAAAGAACTCCGGCGGAATTTTGGCATTGTAGACGACCTCTTTTGGTGCTTTGCTTTCGGCGGTGACATATTCCGCAAAGGGAATCTCTTCTGCCTGTTCGTCCAGTTCTTCCCCTTTTAGAATGGAATACATCCGCTGAATCGTACTGATGCAGACCTGTACATCCCCGGAAATATAAGAGTTTTTTAACCGGCGTACACCATACAATTCCGAAAAGCTGCGAGGATCGTCATTGGGTTTGTATGCCATGAACTCGCGCTCGGCCTGTTCACCAAGGCTGCGGGTATCTACCAGAAACAGGATGCGATTCATTCTGCCGTATTTCAACAGCCGATAGGCGGCAGTAATGGCTGTAAAGGTCTTGCCTGCGCCGGTTGCCATCTGCACAAGAGCGCGCGGCCGATTTTCTGAAAACGAAGTGTCCAGACCATGAATTGCACTGATTTGACATTTGCGGAAGCCCGATTCCTCCAGCTGCGGGATACGCTTCAGATTGTTGCGCACAGTATCCGGTTCAGCAAGCCAGCGTTTCAACGTCTCCGGGCGGTGGAACGAGAATACCTCGCGCGAACGGTATTTAAGATCTGCGTAATCGGTAAAACGCACCAATTCGCCAGTGGCTTCGTAGGCAAACCGAACCTTGTACTCCCGCTTTACCCATTTGAACTGGCTATTTGCATAGCGGCTGGACTGCGTTTCCACGTCTGTCAGCGCTTGACCTTCTTCGTCCTTCTTTGCCTCTACAACACCAACTGGCGCTCCCTCAATGAAAAGTGCATAATCCACCGGACCGGTATTGGTAGGGAACTCGCGCACTGCAACACCGGAAGCAACCGTCAGATTTAGTTGTTTCAGATCCTGAATTGTCCAGCCACTTTGCCGCAATCTGTTATCGATTTGTTCCCGCGCTCTTGCTTCCGGAGTCATAACGATGCACCTGCCTTTGCTATCTTAGAGCAAACTGTTGATACCTCTATTTTATAAGATGCAACACAATATTACAAGTGTTTCCTTTTTATAAATTTCAAGGCGATATACTTCATGAGAATTTTTCAAAGTACTTGAAAATACGTAAAATTCATGGTATAAATTATACGAAACAATTGCTGCTTAGTATCTGCTGCTCAACAATATCTAAATGGGAGGTGCCTGCCATGACCGCCGTAATCTATGCCCGCTATTCATCGGATAACCAGCGCGAAGAATCCATCGAAGGCCAGATTCGTGAATGCACGGCCTATGCCGAAAAGAATGACATCACTATCGTCAAGCACTACATTGACCGCGCCATCTCTGCCAAGACGGATAATCGCCCTCAATTCCAACAGATGATAAAGGACAGCGACAAGAAGCTGTTTGATATTGTTCTGGTCTGGAAACTTGACCGCTTTGCCCGGAATCGCTACGACAGTGCCCGGTATAAGACCCAGCTGAAGAAGAACGGTGTCAAGCTCATGTCGGCTACGGAGATCATCTCCGAGGGGCCAGAGGGTATCATTCTGGAATCGGTTCTGGAGGGCTATGCAGAATACTACTCTGCCGACCTTGCCGAAAAGGTTGTCCGTGGACAGACAGAGAACATCCTGAAAGGCCGCTGCAACGGTGGTCGTGGAACGTTTGGATATACGCTGGATTCCGAGCGGAAATTTCACATCGACCCGCTTGCCTCCCCTTTCGTGCTGGAATCGTTCACGAAGTATCGGGATGGCCTCACGATGAAAGAGATTCGGGACTGGCTGAATGAAAACGGCATCAAGAACCCGGTCGGAGGCGAATTTACTTACAACAGCGTGGAGCACATGCTCAAAAACCGGCGTTATATCGGAGAACTGAAATTCCGGGATGTGGTCGTGCCGGATGCGATTCCGCCCATCGTGCCGCTGGAACTGTTCGATGATGTGCAGGAAAAGATTGCCAAAAACAAGAAAGCCCCTGCCCGAAGAAAGGCAGAGGACGATTACCTGCTGACAACCAAGCTGCACTGTGGTTGCTGCGGTGCGCTGATGTTTGGCGAAAGCGGCACAAGCCGGACGGGAGAAGTCCACCGCTACTATAAATGTGCCACGGCCAAAAAGAAGAAGGGCTGCAAGAAGAAAACTGTCCGCAAACAGTGGCTGGAAGATCTGGTGGTGAACCAGACCATGCAGCTTGTCCGGGACGATGCCGCCATGGAATCCATTATCGCCAAGGTCATGGAGCTGCAAGACCGAGAGAACACCAACCTTCCTCTCTATGAGAAACAGCTCCGGGATGCAGAATCGGGTATCCAGAATATGCTCAACGCAATTCAAGCCGGAATCCTCACCAGTTCCACCAAGGAACGGTTGGAACAGCTCGAAGAAACCAAGCGTGAGCTTGAAGCCCGCATTGCGGAAGAAAAGCTGGCAAAGCCAAAAATCAAAGAGGAATTTATCCGTTTCTGGCTGATGCGCTTCCGTAAACTGGACATGAGCCTGAAAGACCAGAGGCAAGCGTTGGTGGATACGTTCATCAATTCGATTTATCTGTACGATGATAAGGTTTTGATAACCTTTAACTATAAAGAAGGTACACAGACCATCACGTTTGAGGAAGCGGCCCAAGCCGCATCAAAGGAAAATGGTTCGGATTTGGATTGCTTTACTGCACCAAGAAAAACCAGTACACAATGTGTACTGGTTTTTCTTTTTCGGTGCGGAAGAGGACTTGAACAGCAACGACGACGACCGCAGCCAGCGGCTGAAACAGGGAGGAGTTGTTGGGGCCGCGTTCTGATTTTTCAAAGCCCTGCCAAGGGGCTGCAGAAAAATCAGCAAACGCAACCCGTCAGGCCCTGCGCAGCAGGGCAAGCAATCAGCCCAGCGGGCTGTTGCTTAGCCTGCGGTTGCCAACCTGTAGGAATGTCTAACAAGAGGACTACTGTTCATCCGGGGAAAAATCGAACTGTCCTGAAACCCGTAAAACACATCTGTGTTCTGGTTTTTCTTTTTTCGGTGTGCCGGGAGGATTCGAGCTATCCTTTTTTGTTTTTCATCCAGATGCGGTACAGCCCGTCTGTGATGAGGGTCTCCCGGTATAGAATGGGGGTGCAGCATGCTTCCCGGATGGGAATGGGCAGATTGCCGGTGGCGTAGAATGCTGTCTGCGGGCCAAGCTCTGCGCAGAAACGTTCCGCCAGACCGTCCAGCAGGCTGGCGGTGCCCAGTACAAAGCCGTTCTGCAGGCAGGAAGAGGTGCTCTTGCCCAGAATGGATGCAGGAGCCTTTGCGGCAAGGTCGATCTGCGGCAGCTGAGCAGTGTTCTTTACCAGTGCGCTCAGCGAGAGCTGCGGCCCGGGCAGGATCACTCCGCCCACAAGCTCCTGCTTGGCATTGACTGCCATCATGGAGATAGCGGTGTCGGCAGAGATCACTACCAGCGGCCCGGAACACTCTGCCAGTGCAGCAACAGCACCGCATAAAAGCTCGGCGCCCAGCTGGGCGGGGTTGTCCAGCCGAAGCTTGATGCCGCTTTTCAGGCCGGGGCCGACCGTCAGGATGCGCGCATTGCAGAGGATACGCAAAGCGGAAAGAACCCGGCCGCTCAGCACGGGCACTACACTGCCCAGAATACCGCCTTCAATTTGTGCCGGCGATGCACCGTGCAGAGAGAGCAGATTCACCAGACGGATGGCGTATTCGTCCACCGTTGCGGCGGTATCAGAGTGCAGCCGTCCACAAAAACGCAGAGTATCCTGCTCGTAGCCGCCCACGGTGATGTGGGTGTTGCCAATGTTGACGGTGAGTATCATAAACAAAGCCCTCCTCTGCAGCGCAATATAATGTATATATAATATAATAGCGCGCCCGCCGCGGATACTGACACAGGACATGGCGCTTCTCCCTTATAGAATAAATATAGCTACCTTACACAGGATGCTGGGGGATGACTCCATAATACGTTCTGCCCGCCGCCTTGTCAAGAAAAAGGCACGTCCTGTAACGGGTGAAAAACAGGGAGATCCTTTATTCTGCAAAGAAATTGGAAAAAATCTGTCAAAAAGTGTTGACAAGGAGGCGGGGGTGTGGTATTATACT
>OJRV01004353.1_pt1 | contig 10599 bp, 6 predicted proteins | sample 1599241 | NCBI WGS metagenome assembly OJRV01 (sample SAMN04168656, study PRJEB22393) | human gut metagenome | biome: human gut microbiome; feature: stool | host: Homo sapiens | collected 2014-03-17 | reverse complement strand
GCATATAGGACTACAGAGAGAACATCTTGTTCTGGAGACCTTCCAAGGCGATCTAGGCGGCCAATACGTTGCTCTAGTGTATTGGCACTCCAGGGCATGTCTAAGTGAATAATTTGTTCGGCGTTTTGAAAGTTTCTTCCTTCGCCTCCAGTTTCATCACATATAATTACTTTACAAGTGCTATCATTTTGAAAAGCATAAACGCTATCTTCTAATTCTTCACGGTTCATATGCTTTCCAAAGGCCACTGCATAAATCCCAAGCGGACGGAACCGGGCATTGAACAATTCATAAAATTGCAGAAGAGTTGCATTGTATCCAGTGAACACCACAACCTTACAATCTGGATTGCTAAGAATATCTGTTTCCTGGTCCAAATAGTTCATAGCTACCATAAGGCGTCCTTTTATGATATCGGGATCTTCATCGAGAGCTTGGTTAACTAGTTGGTGCTCCTGCTCTGCCTGGTTCCTCCAAGTTTCAGCGCTATTAAGTAATCCTTCATCTTTGATCCCGAGGGTATGTATCATATCCTCAAAGGCCCATGGACTGCTGAAAAGAGCTCCTAAAAGTGGAATTGCGATTTGGAGAATGTATTCTTCAGTGCCATCTGAGTATTCGGTCAGATACGATAACGTATTTTGAATAGCGCCCATTTCATTATAGGTTTCATCTGCTGTACTAGGGGTATATGGAAGCTTAATCAACGTCCTTTTTGCCATTTTTCCCGCTATTAGTTGACGGCGATTCCGAATTACTTTCCGTTCGACTCGGTAGTTTTCGCAGATATAGGATAGGGCTTGTGTTACAAATTCTTTTCCTTTATCTCTGGAGGAAAGATCAATAGAATTCACTAATTTTGTTAATGCTTGGTCTTCCAGGGTATCTGCCATGGATTGGAGTTTATCAAGTATAATTTCGCAATAGTCATCGAACTTTTCTAGTCGACCAAGCTGTTGGTTTGCCGACTGCTGCACCTGCTTTTGCTTTTTTACTAGAAACGCAAAACGCTCAGGAGGCATATCGGCATACTGCTCGGGATTTAACAAAGCTAAGAGACGGCGGTATTCTTCGTTTCGGTCTTGTATCGGGGTTGCGGAAAGCAGCAGAATATGTGTGATACGTCGGCTCAGATTCTGCACTTTTTCATACCAACTGTTTGCCCCAAGCAAACGATGTGTTTCATCTACAATAATTAGATCCCAATGTGCGTTTATAAGTCGAGATGCCTTGATACTGTCGAGCTCTTCCATCGGAAGAATGCTGATGTTAGATCCCACAGTATATGAAGTAGCTGTCAATGCATACTTATAGTGCAATTCGTTCTTCCATTGACTGACAAGAGCCCCTGGAACAATAATGAGTGCTCGGAAGTTGGGCGTTTCGCTTGTTAGAATTTTAAGAATAGAACACGCTTCTACAGTTTTACCCAAACCGACTTCATCGGCAAGCATATAGCGAATAGGGAGTGTTTCAAAACACCGTGCTACTGTACTGATCTGGTGGGGAAGAAGATATGCACGGCATCCAGCCAAGACCTTAAAGCCATAAGCAGCATGGTCCACTAGCTGCAGGTTTCGACTGACTTTCAGGCGGTTAATAAACCAGCTGGGATGTTGAAATTCATATGTTTTAAGCTGCAGGGTCGGATCAAAGTCCATTTGTGAGTACTCAATTTGCAAGGCTGTTTCACAAACTTTGACCGTTCGTCCATTGGAGATTTTTATTATGTACCAATATGGCTCGTCATCAGAACTAGGTTCAATTTTGGATAAAATAGTGCCTTCTCCCCACTGTGATTGCACCTTTCCACCTTGAATTGCTGCACATCGCGTAATTGTGGGCGCATAGAAAGTGTCATGTGTTAAAATTTCGCTGTAATATTGGAAGCTTCCCAATAGGTCATGCATTTTGACTTTGACCATATCAGAGATTTCATCATAATCAATAACCTGGGCTAGGACAAAGAATCTAGGATGCTCTTCATCTCTTGGCTCTACAGGAATTGGACAGCGATAATAACAACCAATCAGCATAAGCAAATGCCTCTCTCTCTTCGGCGGTATGCAGTATTTATCAAATGGCGGAAAAAGAATTTCACTCTATTGTTAGGAAAGACTCCATACAAACGCCGCGGTGAACACAAAAATGACACCAATCTGCAGGTATGGCGGTCTTGTCCTTGCCATAAACTTGGTTAATATATTGCTTTGTTGTGTTGCACAATTCGTCTGCACGAGCCTTATCTGCAGGCCTTTTATCTGGCTTTGGTAAGCTGTACAGGGAATAAATCTTTTGGGGATATTCGCGCTTTGCTAAATTTTCAAAGCTTTCATAAGGATTCTTGGGCTCAGATTCAGTAATGTCAATGTAGAATTTTGCCTTGCCAAACATCCTCCGCATATCCATATGGGATTCCTGATACGGCCGAATCTTCTCGCCAGTACTTTCCCCTATAATCTCATGTAGCAGATAATTTTTAGCTCTACGTTCTAGATCAAGCGTCTCTGTTTGTTTCCAAAAAGAAAAATATGGCCTGATAATTGCGCTTTCTTGTGCAATCACACGTTCTAAATAACGAATAGCACTCTCTTTGGGCTGACCACCGATACGCTTCCAAACTGCGTCCACCAAGCAGTTTTCATAGAATTTTTGATAAAGAAACGAGCCCTGCTGAACAGGGGCGTCTTCCATGACATAGTCCAAAAAAAAGCGATATGGACAAAGAAACATGGACATCATTTCATTACGATTGTAGCGGACACTTTTTGTGGGCTCTTGTCCAACATTGATTGAGTACGGAATGGGTTTCTTGATACTGTCAACTACTCCGCTGCTAGGCTTAAGGCCGAGAACGGGCAACATTGCATACGGTTCGGTTGTTTCTTCACTATACTGTTTTACATAGCTAAGCCTTACATCGCAATAGTTATAGCAGAGCCCGTAAAATAAGGCGTATCGAAGGAAGCTTTCTCTTTCGCCCAGAGCCGTGTAATAGACTTGAAATTGAAGATCAATAGGAGCATAGGCCTTGCGAATAAAGGATTCCGTTAGGGGCCAGGGTAACAGGTCATCAACTTTGCAATTTAGGTCTCGATCAGATAAACATGCAAAGTGATAAACCTTTTCTTCTCCCCGACTTTTTTGACCTCTGCTCTGTAAGATGTCACCATCAATCTGCTCAAAATTCTTGACAATCCAGTCTACGCCTTCCTCACTATTCTTCTGCTTTAGGTAGAAATAGAGTCCCTCCTGCAAATCCCGGAAAGTTCCAGAAAAAGACTTTTCGGGTTTTACTTTGTCCAGCCGAAGTCTTAACGCGTCAATCAGTGTACGCTCTTCTTCATTGGCTAGTGATAGATCTCTCCGCTTCAAGAATGCTTCAAGATTTTCAAAATGTTTTCCGAAACTGATATAATCTTCATGAGTGTCATCTACAGCAAAAAGGTGCTTTGCAATTTCATTGATCTCTTCAATTGCATTTACCAGGGTTGTGATATCCTTTTTTGTTACCTTATATTTATTGTAAATGGAAAGCTGCCGCAGGTGATAAATGGGGCCTTTTGCTCTTGACCGTGTAACAGAATTATAGTGAGAAACATATTCTGTTGCAATTTTCTCTCTAAACTCCTCAAAAGTAGTAATTCCGTCAAAAATAATATCCAGATTGTAGAAGGTCCTCAAGAGACTTTCTCCAGAACCTGCAGTTAAAATGTGGGAAGATAAGCACTCCTTGATTGCTGGAATATCAATTTTAATCTCACCACGTTCATAATCCCAAAGGCGGTAGATTGCAGAGAAGAACTGCCCAATCGGATAGGAAAGGAAATGCCTTTCTTTAGCATACTCTGGATAATAGATTTTCAGCAGGGTATGAACATCTCGATTAGCCGTATAGACTTGCTCATCTAAGAAGCGCAATACCGCTGCATGGTTTAGCACGTCATTACCACGATCAATCACGCTTTGAGAGTCTCTATACTTCTTTTGGGCAACATCAAAGTGGTTTGAAACAAAGTGAGCATACTCTGTAATATTGGCAAATTCGATAAAGTTCACATTTTTATATAGGCCATGCCACTTTTGAAAATGCGAATCTCGGGACTGGTAATGCCCCTCATACATTTCGCCTAACGCACATCCTAATGCGTTACTGGCATTCTGCATCATTTGCATTTCATATCGTCCAATATTGGCATCATGATGAATAGGGGCATCAAAGCACTTGTAGATGTACTCCCAGGAAGAATACATTTTCGGAAATTGCTTTTGATAATTGAAGAGGAAAATAATCGTGATTCCCATCTTCTCCATATCTAAAAGAAGCCGTAACTGCGGAGGAGAAAATTGATGTACTCCATGGACTACGATGGCTTTTAATGGCTGGTCAGCCGTGTTTTTGATAGCTCGTTCGTACCAGAGGCGATCCTTTTGTGATCCTGTATTTTTTTCATCATACTCTCTTAACTCGTTCTGAGCTAACTCAGTAATAATTTCTTTTAAGGTACTTACCGTAGGCGTATGAGGAAATGAAAATAGAGGATCCTTGGAAACTTCTTTTAGTGCAAACGTGAATAGCCGTTGTTCTTTGTTACCCTTTTCTGCATCTAATGAGTCAGGTCCGATTCCCAATTCGATGAAAAGACGGATGGCCTCCAAAAAATATGTTTGATTTTGCTGGAGGGCCTGATAAAACTTTTCATCAATATTGTGATTTTCTAACTCTCGCTTAAAAATTGTAGTTAGTGCACTATATTGTTGAATCCGTAGGCTGATATTTTCCGTCCAGGACCTATAAACTTCATGCTTAGACTTGAAGTCTTCCGGTGGAAATGATACCAAGTTATCCAATGGGCAGATTAGTCCTTGAATACTGTCCTGCATCACATCTTATAATCCATTGACCATTGTTCTTGCCACGCAAAAGTGTGGTAAACACGATATTTCATCCCAAAAATCGGTTTGATCCAGCTTGTAGGGATCTTCATAGGTATAAATCTTATAAGGCATGAGATCACGCCTCCATTCCAATCAACGTTTGCCAGGAGAGGGTATTCTTTCCCTGAAGTTCGATCCAAGAGAAGGAGCGAATGGCTCGAGTCATTGCCACATATAAAATTCGAGTTTCCTCTCTGCTTTTTTCTGCTTTTTCCATGGTTATGTCGTAGTAATCATTCTGAATGGGGGCTTGGAATTCTCCCATATTCAGACTATACCCGATCTGCAGCTGACCATCTTTTTTGGTTGCACTAACATGTAACTGAGACTTTTTAATATGAGAAATCGATGCTGAACAATAGGGAAGAATAACATGTCCAAATTCCAACCCTTTTGACTTATGGACAGTAATGCATTGAATAGGTACATCGTTCTTGTCAGAAGGTGCCGTCCTGCTATCTACAGAAACTTTAGACACGATGCAGTTGTACAGGTGTTCCTGTAATGTGTTGATCGTGAGCCGATCTATGTTACATGCGTTAATTAATTGCTCAAAAAGAAGGTCTACATTCAATTGATAATAGTGCTGTTTTTCTGGTTCAGTACTATAGTTTTTCCAGGGTTCTAACGTGCTGTAAATTTCTCGAACCGCTTGTAAAATAGGCTTAGTCCTGAGACTGTGAATGATGTACTCCCACGTATTCTCTTTGCTGTTAGTATTGGCCAGAGACAGATTCATAAGATGAATGATATAGGTTGCCTGCTCTCTTTCATTTTCCTGAGTACACCACCCCTCTGAACGGAATTTCATTCGTATTTCATAAAGGTTCGATTTAGGGATGTCAATATTAAAAAAGTTGGATGTGACTAAATTATACAGATAATCCGCCTCATCAAAATGAACGAGAGCATTTACTAATGTCATCATATCTAGGGCCGGCTGGGACATATACAGGTCACCACCGGTGCTAGTCTGTACACTAATCCCCAGACGAGCACATTCAGATCGAACTAAATCTGCCTGCCAGTTTTCTCGAACCAAAATGGCAATGCTCTTTTCTTTCTCGGAAAGCTTCATTCCTTGTTGGATCTCATATTCAATCCGCCGTTGAATACGACGAATTTCATTAGCGAGGGCAGGAATGCGGAGCTCTTCACTCTGGATAGGTAAGCGTTTGTAAAATTTATCTTCTTTACCCACTAGATAACTGTTATAGTGTCGGGTTCCTAGAAGCCGATCAGTACTCTTGTAAGACAATAGTTCATCGTCGCGATTTCCCCAGGCTTCAAAAGAACGATGATACAAGTCTAGAAGAGCAGTATCTGTTCGATAATTTCGCTGTAGAGAAAATTGCAACCACTCATCCGGATGATCGTCAATGTGTAGTTGATCAAAAGCTTTTTCCTTGGCACCACGGAATCGATAAATACACTGCTTAATATCTCCGACTACGAACAATTTATAGTCCAAAAAATTTGCAAGAGTCATAAGTATTTCAATTTGAGTATCGTCTGTATCTTGGAACTCATCAACAAACATGAATTGGCGGACGTTTTTCTCTTTTTTGAGTTCACATATGCGAGATTTACTTTCCGGATTGCAGATAAAGCGATTAAGCAGCGACATCATAGAACTTAAATGGATCTGGTTGTTGTCCAAAAGTTCGTTGGCATACTCTATTTCTACGGCAGGAATGATGTCAGCTAAAAGCTGGTGGAGTTCATGACGAGAATCATCCGGCAAAATGGAACCAAAATTTTGGGGAGCAATGGAAGCAATATCGGCACTTTTATTGTGAAGTTTCCCAATAAAGTCCAAGATACTCTCTCGGATCGCATAGATGGGCATTCCTAACTGTTCCGCGTATCCAAGGCCACATTCTTTCTTCTTCTGTTCAATATATGAGTCCAGTAGATCAGAGATTTTTCGACGACGATGAAACTCGCTGGACGTAATGCTAACATCGATTCCATATCCAAATTCTGTTCCCAGTTGAGCAATTACTTTCTTGGCATAAGAGTGGATTGTGCTAATCTGCATATGGTCAATATGAGAAATCATAGTAAGATAATCTACTTGTGACGTTAGCAAATAGCAGTTTTCAAAATAAGACTTTAGTTTTTCCTTCATCTGGTCAGCTGCTTCATTGGTAAATGTAATCATTACAATGCGGTCAGCCATATTCTGCAGATTAGGACTTTGAGTATAGCAAATAAAACCTATGCGAGAGACCATTGTATAGGTTTTTCCCGTACCAGCTCCAGCACGAATTACCACGTTCTTTTCTGGATCTGCATGTTCTACGAAGTATTGCTCGGAATTAAATTGACTATGTTTACTTAAATTTTCTAACCACGCTTTCTCTTGTGAGGAAAACTTCCCATTATGAATACAAATATACTGGGGAAGATCTGAGATATTTTCCGCCAATACACTAAGCGAACAATGGAAGGCCATAAAAGAAGTCATGTTTTCCGATACTTCGGGATTGTGCGGTGTAGAACGATCAAAATCTAATTCAATACTATCTCTATTGCGCACAAGGCCTTTGTCGGTTAACGCTGCATCTAATGCCATCGCAACCTGTGTGAGCTGCTGGGATGTTGCAACGACCCCATACAATTTACATCCCTGTATGTATTGTGAGATCATTTCATCCAGCACGCTATCAAGAGAACTCCCGGACCCGAGAAAATAGAATCTGGAGTAGTCATGCTCATTGTGATAATCTGTGCTATTTTGCTCATCAGAAATAGCATCATTCTCATCTGGTTCAATATCGCATTCAAAAATATGGCGTACTTCCAGCATAGTTTTTGAATCAAACGGAGTCCTTTTCCAATGATTGGCTTCTGATAAGGCTTGGTCAATTTTTTTGTAAAACGAATTCGTGTCCTCGAGGTCTTCCTTCAATATGGTAAATGGCTCGTCTAAAACCACATCAAGTCTTTTTTGGTGATAAAAAGATTTTGAGACCTGGGGAAGACAGACCATTTGAAATACCAGCGGATACTTACCTATATTTTGGCGTATATGACGCTCAATGGCGAAACGATATCCACGAGCCTGTTTCTGAGGTGTAGCAGGAATTTCTCCCTCATCGGTTTTGATTATAATGGTATCGCTATTTTCGATGCGAAGGATATTTTCCTCGCGCCATCCTTTCAATTCAACAACCAAAATACCTTTTCCGGGCATGAGAATACAGACATCAAATTCGCGGCCAAAGATTTGACGGTTCCAGTAAATGATATAATGATCATCTAAAAATTCCTGGGCTTTGGTAATGAACAAGTTTTCTCCAAAGTTAGAAGATCGTACACGTCCAATCAGTTTTGCCATGGAGCAAGCCTCGCTTCCCTTGACGGACAGTCTACATTACACCTGTCCGCATAATATTCTTTTCTAAATAAAAGTCAATTTGAGGACTATTCTTTGTCTGGTATAATTTCTACAATGTCCTCAATTTGACAATCCAATGCAGTGCAAATTTTTAGAAGGATCTCTGTAGTTACATGGCCATTTCTACCCATCTTTGTGACAGAAGCCGGGCTGATTCCAGCTTTTGCACATAAGTCCTTTTTCTTCATATCTTTGTCAATGAGAAGCTTCCAAAGCTTTTTATAGCTGACTGCCATAGAAGATTCCTCCATACTGATAAACAAAAATGCTCTGCCATGCGGCAGAGCATTTGACTTATGCGGTCATGCCGCCAAGGTATATTCCAACACCTGACAGCGTTGTGTATTATAATAGCATATTTGACAGTAATACGCAAGAAAATCATATATTCGCATGATTTTTGTTGCCTCCAATAGCAACTGAGTATATTGAGACCGACTTATAGCTATTGTGAGTGGTGAAATTTTACAGTATAATAAAAATAATATTAGACTGGCATTTGAAGAAAATCATTGCCCAACTAAAGGACGGTGATAGCCATCATGCAGGTCATTACAACAAAACACAAGACCATCTCTATTTTTTCGTATGCAGGATCAGAATGTCCAATCATTTATCTTAACACCTTCTCCAATGAAGGACAGAAAGTATTCGAAGCTGCACAGGCTGCTAGCTGCCCGCCGTTCACGCTGGTGGCCATCAGTGATCTGGACTGGAACCACGATATGGTTCCCTGGGACAGCCCGCCTGCTTTTAAAAATGCTGACCCCTGCACTGGCGGTGCGGACGATTATCTGCGACTCCTGACGGAGGAAATTATTCCAGCGGCAGAGAAGAAAATTACTGGAGTCCCTTGCTGGCGTGGGATTGCCGGTTACTCTCTGGCCGGGCTGTTTGCACTGTACAGCATTTACCAGACGGATTTGTTCTCCCGTGTGGGCAGTATGTCTGGGTCTCTCTGGTTTCCCGGAATGAAGGAGTACATCTTCTCCCATGAACCAAAACGTCGGCCAGATCATATGTACATTTCCCTGGGAGATAAGGAGAGCAAGACCAGAAACACGGTTCTTAAAACTGTCCAACAGAACACGGAAGAGATTCGCGCTTTTTACCATAGCAAGGGAATTGACACGGTATTTCAGCTGAACCCAGGCAATCACTATAACCATGCTGTAGAACGCACAGCTGCCGGCATTGTTTGGATGTTAAACAGATAAGAAGGGAGGAAATCTGCCATGGCCACGATTCGCTGTCCGCACTGCGGCAGTCCTGTGATGGTACGGGGAAATCGCTGGGAGTGCGGTTATTGCGGTGATTTTGGAGAGATTTCATCTCTTCAACCCACGGAAAAGGCCGAGCTGGTGCATGCGGCTGCGCCTTCCGTTCGGCTCACTATCACAGTGACGGATGCTTCCGATGAAGAAGAGCCCCCACGTAGTTTCTCCCGTGCTGAACTGGAGAATATGGTGCGCCGGTGGAATTTTTCCGAGGATGAGTGGGCCTGCCGGGATCTGCTCATTGCGGCCTTTCCAGAAGCAGTGAGCCGCGGACGGCGGAGGAACTGGAGAACATGGATACTCAAGATCTTCTGTCAGAGACCGGAGAGAAGGATCCAGAGACAGCCATCGATATGATGAAGCTACTGCTGGATACAGTGGGAGACAAGCTGCAGGAAAAGAAAGTTGCCTATCAGCTTTTGGGCTGGGACATGGACGGCCTTCTGCGGGATCAGTTCGTTCAGGGCCCGTTGCTGCAGCGGCTGAAAACCGACGACCATCTGGCCAGACAGATCTTCCAGTGTGCTTGCTGGGATACTGGACAGAAAATGTTGTATGAGGCCTGCGACTGGTTTGGTGAGCAGGAACTGAAAAAGAAGCTGCAGGAGCTGGCAGAGGAGAACCAGTATTGTGATGGCTTTGATTGAACGGATTATGCCCGCAAAAAATAGAAGAAATTACCATCCTGTTAAGACGAAATCCCACGGCCCTATTCTTTGATATAGCGACGCAAGCTTAGCGTGGTTTTGGCCTAAAAAAAGCCCCTTCTTTTGGCATGAAAAAAGGGCTGGAGGGACACTGAAAACAGGAGAGAAATACCTTGCATCTTTCTCTCCCTAGAGGTACAATACCCCAAACCCGAATATGAAAAGAGCCCTTCTGAACAGGCTGCGGCAGCGGATGCCGCACCTGGTCAAGAAGGGCTCTTTGACCACATGTTTGACCACAGACAGCTTCGGAACACACGGAAACAGTGGAGTT
>OJRV01004332.1_pt1 | contig 10656 bp, 8 predicted proteins | sample 1599241 | NCBI WGS metagenome assembly OJRV01 (sample SAMN04168656, study PRJEB22393) | human gut metagenome | biome: human gut microbiome; feature: stool | host: Homo sapiens | collected 2014-03-17 | reverse complement strand
TCGGCGCTCGCCGCGGCGACGCTGCTGAGATGGCAGTTCTGGAGCTCGTCTGATCTGCTCTGACTGTTTGATACAGTGTTCAAAAGCCCTTTCCCAGCAATGGGAGAGGGCTTTTTTTGCGTGGCATTTTCATTGCTTCTGAATGTTCCCGGGAATAGCGGTCCAAACCGCAAACATTTTAACAATTCCACTAAAAACACGAACCTATTTTCTAGCAAAATGCCTCTTGATATGTTGTATGGGGGGGGTAAACTTGAAGAGCAGACGGTGCCTTTTGGGGTGGGTGCCTGCAAAATAACAAACGAAAAGGGGAAGAGAACATGAGAAAAAAGAGTACGAGACTTCTCAGTGCAGCGCTTGCGGCGTGCATGATGCTGTCGGTTCTGCCGGTGGGCGCGTTTGCGGCGGAGCCGGGCACAGAACCGGAGAATGGCAATGGCGTAAGTGCGCAGGCGGAGGAAACCCTGCCTTTTGAAGGAAAAGAAATCACCAAGGGCGGCACTTACACGATGCCGGAAGGTACTTATACCGGTAACTTTGAAATCAACACAGATGACGATGTGAAAATTGAGATAACAGGTGACGTGACTTATGAGCATAGTTTTGGTAAACAATATCTGTTTTATGTCACCAAGGTTGGCACACTGACGGTTGATGGCGGTACCCACAAAATTCGTGTGAACACCACAACAGATGATGGTGCAATCCTCAGAGTCGGAAGCAGCAAGCATGTGATTTTTGAGGGCGGCCATTACGAACAGGACAACATAGACACAATGTTTGTGCTCGGCGGAACAGGTGTAGCGGACTTGAATCATGTCGAAGCGGTTGGCCCCGGCAATGTTGTGTTTAACCCCGTTTTTAGCAATATGACCGTCAATATCAATGGCGGAAAATATATTGGTACTGGTGCACGGCCGACTTTGATGTGCTCCGGCGGAACGACATACATAAATGACGTTGAAGCCACAAACAGCGGGGGAAATATTGCGGTATGCGTCAAATATGCTGTAGCCACAGTTGAGATCAACAAGGGTGTTTACACATCAAATGGCAACGTTGTAAATGTGTCCGGCGCAACATGCACGATCAATGGCGGAACTTACAGAGTAACTGGTCCGCTTAATTGTGTTTCTAACAATAGTGCTGATGTTGCGGCTACAGTGAATATCCACGGCGGTGTATTCGAGGGTGCGGGAACAGTGATCAGCACATCTGGAACTGGAACAACGACCATTGATGAGAAAGTTGCTAAAACCGTGATTCGCAATATCGATGGAGAAGATGGAGGCTACGGTAAGGCTGGTGTAAGAGGCGATGGCGAGTCAAAAACGATAATCAGTAGCTGCATGATTGAAAATGCAGAAAATGGCATCTGGCTCAGAAATGGAACTCCCAGTGTGACCTTAAAAAATGCAGAATTTAATAATAACACGAATGATATTTATCTGAATGCAAATCAGAAGATCACCATTGAAGATACCTTTACCGACACTGCAACCGTAAAGTGTGCGGATGCAGTTCCCGACCGCCAGATCACCACGTGCAATACGAACGGTCAGGAAAAGCTGAAGCTGACCAGTGCGAACTCGGGCTATGTTATCGGTTACAAAAATGATTATAGAGGAGAGTATCGTTACCTGACCCGTGGCTATTATGTGGATTCTGAGAAGGCTGTAGCCACCGCAGAAATAAACGGCGAGCTGAATCAGCTGGACAGTACAAAGCTGATTGCAAAAGATACGGAAGTAACGCTGAAAGCAGCGGATACAGCACCTAAGGGCAAGAAGTTCAAAGGCTGGAAGCTGTATAAAGTAGAAAACGGCACCGAGACCGAAATTATCGACGAAGCAGAGCTTGCCAAGCTGCTGGAGAATGGCACCGAAACCACTGCGACCCTGACCATGCCCGCCTATAATGTTAAGGCGGAACCGTATTATAGCGATATTCCGTATAATATTATGGCTGTAGACTGCACTGTGGATAAGCCCGAAGCTGCTATGGGCGATACTGTAACAGCAACGCGCAGGGAGCCGGAAGCCAACGAGCACTTCACCGGCTGGACGGTGAAGGTGAATGGTGTTGAGCAAGACACGGACGACTTCCTGACCCCGGACGCGGACGACCCCGCCAAAGTGAGCTTTGTCATGCCGGCTGAGAACGTGGAAATAAAGGCAAACTTTGAGGGGAATCCCACACTGAACATCGGCGATCATGTGACTGCGAACATTGACGACAACGATGCGTCCGTACCGAGCGGCAGCGCTGTGCCGGTGGGTGAAACCGTGCACCTGACAGCCATTGCGCCGGAGGGACAGCACTTCACCGGCTGGACGGTGAAGGTAGGCGATGAGGAACAGAAAGCAGACACCTTCCTGACCCCGGACAAGAACGACCCCACCAAGGCGACCTTTACGATGCCGAGTAAGAATGTGGAAGTGACGGCAAACTTTGCGAGCAACCCCACTCTGAACCCCACTCTGAGGGTCGGCGACCATGTGACGGCGACCATTGAAGGCAGCGATGCGTCCGTACCGAGCGACAGCACTGTGCCCGTGCCAAAGAATAAAATTGTGCACCTGACAGCCAATGTGCCGGATGGACAGCACTTCATCAGCTGGACGGTGCTGGTAGGCGGTGAGGAACAGAAAGCAGACACCTTCCTGAAGACCCCGGACGCGGACGACCCCACCAAGGTGACCTTTATCATGCCGGATGCCAATGTAGAGGTGACGGCAACCTTCGCGGATGACCCCATTGGCCCGGATGGCCCCGACCCGGTTGGACCCAGCGATACCGGCAACATTCAGGGCGCGATCTCTGCTGTGGTGATCGGTGCTGCCGCAGGTGCTATTATCTATGAAGCCGGCACCGGCATCTACCGCGTCATCAATATGCCCGGCATCCCCATGCCCTCCAACCGTATCGAGCTGGCCGAGCTGCTGTGGGAGCACGCCGGCAAGCCTGAGCCTGTAAGCACCGCCCTCTACAGCGACATCGACGAGGGCGATACCGATGCACAAAAGGCCGCCCGCTGGGCAGTGGAGCAGGATCTGATGAAGGACGATGCGGACAACAATAAATTCCACCCGGCCTTCCCGGTCAGCAAGCTGCGCACCTGCCTGACCTGGAACGCCGCAAAAGAAAAAGGCTTGTTTGACAAGACCGAAGAATAAAAATCAGGACCCCAAAAGGGCTGCTGCACCAAATGTGGTGCAGCAGCCCCTTTTCTCGTTTTCGGGTGTTGGAATTGCGCCCGGCCCGTGGTATACTGACAATAGCATGTTTTCGGCCTTTGGCCGGACAAGTTTTCCACACAGAGGAGGCGCAGCGGTTGAAACATCCGAATCATTTTGGCCGGTGGTTGGCTTGCGTGCTGCTGTGCCTGCTTCTGGCAGGCTGCAGCATGCCCGGTGAACAGGTGCAGGTGGAAGAACTTCTGCGTGCGCCCAAGCTTTCCGGCGATTACGGCGATGTGCAGACTGCCCTGAACGACTGGCTGGGGGAGAGCGCACAGCTCAAATATCCCATGCAGGGCGACCTGCTTTCGCCTTTCCTGCTGCAGGATCTGGACGGTGACGGCAGGCAGGATGCCGCCGTGCTTTACACCACCGCCCAAAGCTCCAACGTGTGCATTGCCATCCTGCAGAAGGATGATGCCGACATCTGGCATGTGCGCCAGAACGTAGAGGGCCTTGCAGACACGGTAGAGTCGGTGGGGCTGGCCCAGCTGCAGCCCGGCGATGCCACCCAACTGGTGGTGGGTTATACAGCGGCACAGGGCGACCATTATCTGGCGGTGTATTCCTACACCGACGGCGTGCTTTCCACGATCCTGGAGCAGCAGTACCAGCAGTATCTGGTGGAGGATATCACCGGCGGCGGCAATCAGGACCTGATCCTGATGTCTACGCTGGAGGACGGCGGCGTGCAGATCGAACTGCTGACCGTGGATAAAGAGGGCAGCTTCCAGCAGGTGGCTGTTATGGGCCTTTCCGCCAATCGGTTCGCCGGCTGCGCCTCGGTGGCGGCGGGTGTGGGTGCGGACGGCAGGCATTATCTGGTGCTGGATGGCTGGACCGGCATTTCCGGCAACAATCTGGCCAGCGTGCTGCTGCGTTTTGACGAGGACACGCAGCAGATGGTGCCTGCCGATCAGATCAGCACCGAAAAGCTTTACACCGCATCCCTGCGCAATGTGCCCAGTCTGGTCAGTCAGGATCTGGACGGCGACGGCATCGTGGAGATCCCCACCCAGCCGGACGAAGCGGGCCTGCTGAACATGAGCCAGAGCCGCCGCATGGATTTTATCGTGTGGATGGACTATACCAGCCCGCACCCGGAAAAAAGCTTCGGGCTGCTGGACGAAGAGACCAACTGCTATATCGAGCTGCCCATGGAGTGGGAGGGCAACCTCAAACTGACCGACAGCGAACAATATGATGGTGCAGTGGAGCTGCGCACGGTGGACGATGACCAGCTGGTAATGACCCTGCGTCTGGTGCGCACCACATCCAGCCTGAAGGGCTGGACCCGCCTCGGCATCGTGGCGTCCCGCCAGATGCAGGCAAAGCTTGCCTCGGATGTGGAGATCAGCGATAAGAACTACCGCCTGTCCAAAGCGCTGCATCTGCTCAATTAAGGAACGGAGGAACAGTTCATGGTACGAGTGCTTGTCGTTGAAGATGAAGCCAACATCCGCGAGATGATCGCGCTGAACCTGCGCCTTGCGGGCATGGAGGCTGTGGAGGCCGAAAGCGCCGAGGCGGCTCTGCCGCTGCTGGAGAAGAAGCCGGGCTGCGATGCGGCCATTCTGGATGTGATGCTGCCGGGCATGAACGGCTTCTCCCTGTGCGAGACCATCCGCCGCACCGATCAGAAGATCGGCATTATCATCCTCAGCGCCAAGGGACAGGAGCAGGACAAGATCCGCGGCCTTTCTATTGGTGCCGATGACTATATGACCAAGCCTTTCAGCGTAAGCGAACTGCTGGCCCGTGTGAAAGCGCTGTGCCGCCGCGTCGGCCGTACTGCAGGCGGGGACGAAAAAGAAAAGGGAAACCCGCTGGGGATGCTCACCAGCGGCGAATTTGTGCTGGACGAGAACCGCCGCGTGCTGCTCAAGGCAGGCCAGTCTATTGAGCTGACGCAGGTGGAATTCCAGATCATGGAGCTGTTCTTCCGCAACCCCGGCATTGCGCTGGTGCGCGAGAAGATCTTGAAGGGTGTCTGGGGCGAGAACTATTTTGGTGACGTGAAGATCGTGGATGTGAACATCCGCCGTCTGCGCATGAAGGTGGAGGATGAACCCAGCCATCCCACCCATATCCTTACTGTGTGGGGCTACGGTTACAGATGGGAAGAATGAGAAGCGGGATCACCCGCCGGTGGCTACGGGGCAACCTGCTCATCACCGTGCTGCTGGTGCTGCTGGCCGAAACCATGTTCCTGTACAACTACACACGCAGCTATTATAACAGCGTGCAGCAGACCATGTACCGGCGGTTCTCTTCGGTGTCCGGCCAGCTGAAAATGTACACCGGCGATACGGTGCAGAGCACGGCGGCTACCCGCAGCGTGGCCCTGCGCCGCATGGTGGAGCAGTTTGCCGATAAGGACAAATACGAGTTCATGCTGCTGGACAGCTATGGCGGGGTCATTGCGTCCTCCAGCGGCACAAATGCGGACGGCATTGTGACCGGCATCGACTTTGAGCAGGCGCAGGAGGCTTCTGATGGCCTTGGTGTGGCGGTCTACCGCACCCAGTCCGGTGAGCTGGTGATGGCGGCCTGTTATCTGGTGCCCTATGCCGCCGAGGATGTGGCGGCGATGCGTCTTGTCACCAGCCTGACCCTTGTGGGAGCGCAGATCAAGAACGCCATCGCGGTAAGTGTTGTGATCGCGGCGGTGATCCTTGCTTTCACCGTGATGTCCGGCCTGTACTTCATCCGCAGCATCGTGGTGCCGCTGGGGCAGGTGGAGCGCACCGCAGCCAGCATCGCCCGGGGTGAACTGGATGTGCGCCTGCCGGTCACTGGCAACGAGCACGACGAGGTGGACCGCCTGCGCGGCACCATCAACCAGATGGCCGAAGGGCTGGAAGAGACCGAGAAGATGAAGAACGAGTTCATCAGTTCCGTCTCTCACGAGCTGCGCACGCCGCTCACCTCCATCCGGGGCTGGGTGGAGACCCTGCGCACACTGGACGACCCGGCAGACGAGAACTACCGCAAGGGCCTTGAGATCATCAACAATGAGACGGGCCGCCTGTACAACATGGTGGAAGAGCTGCTGGATTTCAGCCGTCTGCAGAACGGCCGCATCCGTATGGACTGCCGCCCGCTGGACCTTGTGGCAGAGCTGACCGATGCGGTGCTGTTCTGTGAAGCACGCATCCAGCGCGAGGGCCTTGTGCTCAGCTACACCGAGCCGGAGGAGATGATCCCGGTCTATGCCGACCCGGACCGTCTGCGGCAGGTGTTCATCAACATCATGGACAACGCCATCAAGTACTCGGCCCCCGGCGGGCGCATCACGGTCAAGCTGTGGGCGGGCGAATACAAGGCTTTTGCGGAGATCATCGATCAGGGCCGCGGCATCCCGCCGGAAGACCTTGAGAATGTCAAGACCAAGTTCTACAAGGGCAGCAATTCGGTGCGGGGCAGCGGCATCGGCCTTGCGCTGGTGGATTCCATCATGACTGCACTGGACGGCACCATGGACATCAAGAGCACGCTGGGCCGCGGCACAGTGGTCACACTGGGCTTGCCGCTGTACCATAAGGCGTGAAGATTTTGTCACAATTCTGTGGTAAAATAACCGGGAAAAATATGATCCGATAGGAGAACCCAATGAATCAACCAAAAAAGGAACGTTTCAAGACCAGTGTGGGCGGGCAGGCGCTGATGGAAGGCATCATGATGCGCGGCCCGAAGCTCATCTGCTGCGCCGTGCGCAAGCCGGACGGCACCATTGAGACCAAGATCGACCCTGTGAAGAACCACGGCATCTGGACAAAGATCCCGCTGGTGCGCGGTGCCATCTCCATGATCGAAAGCCTGATCGTGGGCTACCGCTACATGATGTACTCGGCTCAGGTGAGCATGGGTGACGACTACGACCCCGAAGAGGAAGAGACTGCCTTTGAAAAATGGGTGGGCGACCACTTGGGCAAAAAGGCAGAGGACGCACTGCTGGCCTGTGCCGCCGTACTGGGCGGCCTGCTGGCGATTTTGCTGTTCACCGTGCTGCCCACCCTCATCGTGGGCGGCGTGAACCACTTTGTAACATTGGGCCGCTGGGCCAAGGTGGTGCTGGAAGCGGTGCTGAAAGTTGGCATCTTCCTCACCTATATGGTGGCCATCTCCAAGATGAAGGAGATCCACCGCGTGTTTGAGTACCACGGTGCCGAGCACAAGACCATTGCCTGCTATGAGGCCGGTGATGAGCTGACCGTGGAGAATGTGCGCAAGTACACTCGGTTCCATCCGCGCTGCGGCACCAGCTTCCTCATTCTGGTGGTCATCGTCAGCGTGTTCCTCTACAGCGTGCTGCCGTGGGGCAGCATCGGCCTGCGGGTGCTGTTCAAGCTGCTGCTTCTGCCGCTGGTCATGGGCATCAGCTATGAGCTGCTCAAGTGGTGCGGCCGGTCCGATAACATTGCTACCCGCATCATCCGCCAGCCCGGCATCTGGGTGCAGCACCTGACCGTGTTTGAACCGGACGACAGCATGATCGAGGTGGCCATTGCCGCTGTGACCCCTGTGCTGCCCGAGGACCCGGAGGATGGCAGATGGTAATTGCTGGTTTGACCCCGCGCGAAGCGGTGCGGGCCGTGGAAGCCCGGCTTTCCGCTGCAGGGTGTCCGGATGCCGATTACGATGCACGGGAGCTGTTCCGCGTGGCAGCCGGGCGGGATGCCCGCCTTTCCGACCGGGTGCTGACCACGGAGGAAGCGGAAAAGCTGGAAGCCCTCTGCACGCGCCGTGAGCAGCGGGAACCGCTGCAATACCTGTGCGGGATCTGGAGCTTTCTGGATTTTGACCTTGCCGTTGGCCCCGGTGTGCTCTGCCCCCGGGCAGACACTGAGGTGGTAGCGGAAGCGGCTGCCAATACCCTGACGGGCATTGCAGCGCCCCGGGTGCTGGATCTCTGCGCGGGGACCGGCTGCTTGGGGCTGGGCATCAAGCGCTTCTGCCCGGCGGCGCAGGTGACCTGCGTGGAAAAAAGCCCGGAAGCCTTTGTTTATCTGGAAAAGAACTGCCGCTGTGCCCTGAAAGGGCAGGGCGGGCAGACGGAGGACTTGCTGGAGCCTGCTGCCTTTGAGCAGGAGGCTGCCCCGGCCTTTGACTGGGGGCCGGCGCTGAACGCTCTGCGCGCAAAGGCAAAGCCAGCCTATGCAGTGCAGCCGGTGGAGGGCGACCTGTTCACCTACTGGCAGGGCCTGCCGGAAGGGCAGCTTGATCTGATCGTATCCAACCCGCCCTACCTCACCGCCGAGGAGATGCGGCACCTGCAGCCCGAGGTGGCACAGGAACCGGCCATGGCGCTGGAAGCAGGAAAGGACGGCCTTGTGTTCTACCGTGCCCTTGCAGAGCATTACCAGAATGCACTGCGGCCCGGCGGCGCACTGGTGCTGGAGATCGGCTGGCAGCAGCGGCAGGCTGTGGCGGCACTGCTGGCTGCAAACGGTTGGGCAGACATTGAGTGCCGCAAGGATTTTGGCGACAATGATCGGTGCATGATCGCCCATAGACCCGAAAAATAAAAGTGAAAATAGAAACAACTTCTTGTTGTAATATTTTGATTTTGTGGTATACTATACTGGAAAGTATACGGACAGCCCGCGCACGGCGGGCAGCAGGAAGAAAAGGAGCAGCACGCTATGGCGAAAAATCAGAACAACAACACCGTTGTCCCGGCCACCAAAAAGACCGAGCCGGAGGCAAAAAAGGACGCACTGGCCACTGCGCTGGCCCAGATCGAAAAGCAGTTCGGCAAGGGTGCCGTGATGAAGCTGGGTGATAACGCCTCCATGCAGGTGGATGCCATTTCCACCGGCAGTCTGGGTCTGGATCTGGCTCTGGGCGTGGGCGGTGTGCCCCGCGGCCGCATCATTGAGGTGTACGGCCCGGAATCCAGTGGTAAGACCACGCTGGCTCTGCACATCCTGGCCGAAGCCCAGAAGCAGGGCGGCGAAGTGGCCTTCATTGATGTGGAGCACGCACTGGACCCCACCTATGCCGAAGCGCTGGGCGTGGACATCAACAATCTGCTGGTCAGCCAGCCGGACACCGGCGAGCAGGCCATGGAGATCTGCGAAGCACTGGTGCGCTCCGGTGCCATCGATGCCATCGTGGTGGACTCGGTTGCCGCCATGGTGCCGAGGGCTGAGATCGAGGGCGAAATGGGCGACAGCCATGTGGGCCTGCAGGCCCGCCTGATGAGTCAGGCCATGCGCAAGCTGACTTCGGTCATCGGCAAGACCAACACGGTCTGCGTCTTCATCAACCAGCTGCGTGAAAAAGTGGGCGTGATGTACGGCAACCCGGAGGTCACCACCGGCGGCCGCGCCCTGAAATATTACGCCTCGGTGCGCATCGACATCCGCCGCGTGGAGGGCCTGAAGGACTCTTCCGGCCAGTTCATCGGCAACCACACCCGCGCCAAGATCGTCAAGAACAAGGTGGCTCCTCCGTTCCGTGAGGCTGAATTTGACATCATGTTCGGTGAGGGCATCTCCAAGATGAGCGAGCTCATCGACGTGGGCGTCAAGCTGGGCATCGTCCAGAAGAGCGGCGCATGGTTCAACTACGGCGACATCCGTCTGGGTCAGGGCCGTGACAACGCCAAGCAGTTCCTCAAGGACAACCCCGAGATCGCCAACGACATCGAGGGCCAGATCCGCGCCAACGCGGACAAGCTCTACGCCACCCGCCGCCCGGCGGGCAAAGCTGCTGCCGCTGCGGCAGAGAAGGAAGAGGGCGGCGAGACCGCTTCTGCCTCCAGGGAGCCTGTCGTCAAGGCCCCGGCCCGCAGCAGCGAGAGCGAGCTGGACATCATGGTGGAGGACTAAATGTTCTTTTCGAGAAGAGGCCGTCCGCTGGCCGAAGAAGAAAAGTCCACCGACGCCGCCAAGGCCCGCGCCCGGGCCATGGAGCTTCTGGCCGGGCAGGAGCTTTCCTCCGGGCAGCTCTATGAGCGCTTGGGGCGGAAGTTTACCCAGCCCACCGCCGCCGCTGTGGTGGCAGAGATGGTGGAGCGGCAGTATGTGGACGACGAGCGCTACGCCCGGACCCGGGCGCACGGCCTGCTGGCCGCCCGCAAGAGCCGCCGCGCGGCCGCGCAGGATCTGCGACAGAAGGGGCTGGACGCCCAGCAAATTTCGGCTGCGCTGGAAGAGGCCTACGCCCCGGACGAAGCGGGCGGAGACCCGGAGCTGGAAGCCGCCGCCGCCCTCGTGGAAGGGCGATACCGCGGCAAGCTGGCCGCAGGGCGGAAAGACCTTGTGGTGGCTGCGCTGGCCCGGCGGGGGTTTGCATATCCGGTTATTAAAGAAGCGATTCGGCGAGTGGAAGAGGACGGTTAGTTCTCTTTTGCGCGCCAAAAGAGAACCAGAAAAGCACCCGCTTCGCGCGCCTGTGCGCGGGGCAGAGC